>Ga0070734_10001262_pt1 | contig 38485 bp, 35 predicted proteins | sample Coa_R1_8_FD_66444 | JGI IMG/M metagenome (GOLD analysis project Ga0070734, IMG submission 66444) | Surface soil microbial communities from Centralia Pennsylvania, which are recovering from an underground coalmine fire - Coalmine... | ecosystem: Environmental > Terrestrial > Soil > Unclassified ...
ATCTTCGGTGGCACTCAGTAGTGCTATCAACCCTTCTAACTGTTCATCTCGTAGCCAACGCGCAGAGTAACTCGACGACAAACTCAAATCCGTATTTCAAGCTTGCTCCGAACCAAACGGCGAGACACTCGAACAAGTTCGACGCGATAAGTTTGCCCGTCGCGGACGAGGCGGCAGCCTCTAGTTCGTCTCCATTGCCCAAGTTTGTCGATCATCGCGAATACTTGGCGGCGGATGGCCCGATAAACATTGCTACGGGAGATATGAACGGTGATGGCATCGCCGATCTCGTCATTCCCAACGCAAACACCACGAATGTCAGCGTACTGCTAGGGAACCGCGACGGCAGTTTCCAGCCATTCCTATTGTTCAACACGGGCGGTCCCAATCCGTTTCACGTCGCCATTGCCGACTTCAACGGTGATGGCAAAAATGATGTCGCAATCACGACTCTTTCCGGGGTTTCCATAATGCTCGGCGATGGGCATGGCCACCTGGGCGCGCCGGCGATCTTGCCAGCGGGAACGTCGCCAACTCGAATCGCAATTGGCGACTTCAACGGCGACAACAAGCTGGACTTGGCAGTAACGAATCTGGGTTCCAACGATGTCTCGATTTTTCTCGGCAAGGGCGACGGCACCTTTGCGCCCGCCGAAAATGTGCCTGTGGGGATGGGCCCCGATGGAATCGCAGTCGGCGATTTCAACCACGACGGCAAAACAGATCTTGTCGTTGTAAACACGGGCGAAGTCTCGGGTCACAATAAAGGTCCGAACGGAAATACAGTGACGATTCTGCTGGGGAACGGCAAAGGTGGTTTCGAGTCACCCACCTTCCTCCCGGTTTCCAAGGAGCCTTTAGTCGTCCTCGTCGCCGATCTCGACAAAGACGGCAAGCAAGACCTCATCGTGAGCTGCCAGACGAAAAGTCTGATTTCTGAGTTCCTCGGAAATGGTGATGGCACTTTTCAGGCGGCTCGTACTTTTGCATCGGGCGCAGGGTCCAACAACCTGGCTCTGGCGGACTTCAACGGAGATGGAAACCCCGACGTGGCGTTGACCAACTTCGAACCCAATCAGGAATTTTCCACAATTTCAATTTTGTTCGGTGATGGCAAAGGCAATTTCACAGCGCCGGTTAACGCTCCCGCCGGTCGGTCACCGGCCGCCGTGGCTACTGGAGATTTCAACCATGACGGCAAGGCCGACTACATCACGACCAATATCGAGACCAACACCGCCGCCGTCGTTCTCGGAAATGGAAATGGGACCTTCCGTGACATCAGTTTGGAAATCCCGGAGGGCGACCTTGGCGCATTCGGCATGGTGACCGCCGACTTCAACCATGACGGTATTCCCGATTTGGCTATCTCGAACTCGGGGCTTATCGGTGAATTCGGCACGAATGTCTCAATTTTGTTGGGAAAGAAAGGTGGTTTCGGACCGCCGACATCGTTTGCCACGGACAAAGATCCGCAGGGCTTGGTGACGGCTGATCTGAACCACGATGGCCATCTGGATCTAGTGGTCGCCAACGGTGGAGATTTCGAAAACAATATTGCCGGCAGCGTTGGAGTTCTGCTCGGCAATGGCGACGGTACGTTCCAGACGCAAAAATCCTTTAATCCAGGATCGGGCATCCCGACAAGCGTCGCGGTGGCCGACTTCAACGGCGACGGGAATCTGGATGTTGCTGTCGCAGAATTCGGGGTTTCGGGGAATGTTTCTCTGCTGCTCGGCGACGGCAAGGGGGGACTCAGCATTCCGAAGATCCTCAATAAGGGAGGCACTTTTTCCTCGATCCTCACGACAGACTTCAATGGGGATGGAAACGCGGACTTGGTTTACTTCGACTCGTTCGATGACACGGTATTTCTCCAACTCGGTGATGGGAACGGCAGTTTCAAAAACCCGCAAGCCCTTAACGCTCCTTCCGCTTCGGGAATCCTAGCTGTCGCCGACTTTAACCATGACAGTATTCCTGACCTTGCCGTCGAGGAAACTGGACAGATTGAGATCCTTCTTGGCGACGGAAAGGGAGGATTCACATCGGCAGGTACGTTCCTTGAGGGTACAGGCGATGGCTTCTCCAACATCAGTGCGCTTGTGGTCGGCGACTTCAATGGAGATGGCTTCCTCGACATCGCCGCCACCGATGGATTCGACGAACTTGTTATCTTCCTGCCGGGCAATGGAGACGGTACCTTCGGTACCGCATCCCAGTTCGGCGGCGGGTTCACCGACGCCGCGGTTGCGATTGATCAGCCCGGCTTCCAGCCCAGTATCGCTCTGGCGACGGAAGTACAACAGCTTCGCGTGATTCGGAACATAACGCCTGCCAAATAACCACTGTTCATCGACGAAAATGCCGGGCGGAAAACACTCGGCGTTTTCGTCATTTCCAACGTTTCGACGGAGCCCAGGCATATTCCGTCTGAAACAGGCCTATCTGCTGGATTTTCCTGTATTTTCGGGAACCTGGCTGGCGTCGATGGGAACATCGCGCTGAATCACCATTTCGATGGTGGTTCCGGCGTCCATCTTGATGTCGTTGCCGCGCGTCAGCATCGCGATCGCAGTACCGACCGCTCCTCCAACGCCCGCGCCAATGAGCGCGCCTTTACCACCGTTCGTAAGCCCGCCAATCATGGCACCGGAACCGGCGGTCGTAGCAATAGCGCCAACTTTTTCGCCAGTCTGCCGATCACTTTTGATGGTCCCCTCTTGATCTTTCACAGAACTCTTGTCCGCGCCGGGCGCGTTTTCAACGGAACCGGGTAGCAGGACCGTATATCCGCTCGGGTAGATCAAAGTTGTAAAGTGCATAAGCACTTCCGCGCGTCCTTTGATCCTCCCGCCTCGTTGAATATGGCTGATTCGGCCTTGCACATAAGTTCCTGCTGGAATTAAGACGCGGCCCTCCGGCGAAACGACCGGAAATGTCGTCTCTGCATAAACCGAATCACCTTCCCGGCTGCCTTTGCTTGAAATAGCATGCTTGAGCGAAATGGGGACACGCGTGCCCGCGGGGATGGAAAGCTGCGTCGCATTTGGCGTGGATGGCGGACTTGCAGAAGCTGCATTTGCTACGTTTGCGCTTTGCGCCATCAAACCCAGTGACAAGATCACGATTGCACATAACACTCGCATGCGCTTTATCCCCTTTCCCTCTGACTCTTATTGAACCCGCTTGCCAGCCTTTTTCACAAGGCCGCTGGCCGATCTCTGGTGCATACCACGCCATCATCTGCTATCTTCGTCAGTTCGTTAGTTTATCCCGATTTCGTGGGAGGCCACATGGTTGATGGAGCGCGTCCAGAACCAACGCGGTTATACCGCTGGATGGTTTTGATTTTCCTGAGCGTTGCCATGTTCGGAAACTATTACGTCTATGATGCGCTCAGCCCGCTCGCCGATGTGCTCAAACAACAACTCGGATTTACCGATTCCAACATCGGCTTACTCCAAGCCATTTATAGTTTTCCCAATATTTTCACCGTTGTCATCGGCGGTATTCTTATTGACCGCTTCGGACTTCGAAAGTCATTGATGCTCTTTGGCCTGCTTTGCCTTTTGGGCCCTGCGATTACGGCGTCATCCGGTCATCTCTGGGTGATGGCTAGTGGGCGTTTGATTTTCGGCATGGGTGCGGAATCTCTCATTGTCGCGGTCACCGCGGCATTGGCCCGCTGGTTTCGCGGCAAAGAGCTTAGCTTCGCGTTCGGCATTAATCTCACCATTTCGCGGCTCGGGACTTTCGCCGCCCTCAATTCACCAACCTGGGCGCGCAATGCTTATGCAACCTGGCGAGCGCCATTTTTGATTGCACTCGCATTTTCGTCGTTATGCGTGGTAGGAGCGGTGGTTTATTGGATTCTTGAAGTCCACGCCGAGAAAACCTACGCTCTGGGTGCGGCTTCCACTGACAAAGTTGTCTTTGTCGATCTCTTCAAATTCGGTCGTAGCTATTGGTACATCGTAGCCTTGTGTATAACGTTCTACTCGGGCATTTTCCCCTTTCAAACGTTTGCAGTCACTTTCTTCATGGACGCTCATCACACTTCAAGAGCAACTGGAGGTTTTCTATCCAGCATATTGACATTGTTCGCCATGTTTGCGACCCCGCTGTTTGGCCTATTGGCAGATCGCATTGGCCGCCGCGCTTTCCTGATGATGCTTGGCTCGATGTTATTGATTCCGGTGTACTTAATGATGGGATACATGTCTTCCGCGCGGCATGTCGTCATCCCAATCCCCTACTTCGGCACTTGGGATCTCCCGGTTCTGTTACTTATCACCATGGGAATGATGGGTGTCGCTTTCTCGTTAATTCCCGCTGTGATGTGGCCATCTGTCTCTTATATTGTTGATTCTGCAAAACTTGGCACTGCTTATGGGGTAATGACGATGATCCAGAACATAGGGCTTTTCGGGTTCAACTTGTTAATCGGATGGGCCAATGATCACGCCGGAGCAAGCGCGTCCAATCCAGATGGTTACCGCCTTGGCATGTGGATTTTTTCGGTTTCGGGATTCTTGGGGTTATTTTTTGCATTTCTTTTACGTCGAAGAGAGACTGGCCCCCATGGTCATGGGTTAGAAACAATTACAACAAAGACGGCTGCGGCATAAACTGGTTACGTAATCATCGCTTTTGACCTCCTGCCGCCGGTGGGCGAGCGGAAAGTGCTAAATCAATTGATATCCCGCGGGACAACGAAAAAGCGCTCGGACGGCATCAGACAAGATGGGGCGGAAAACCGCGATTCCACGGAAGTTAGCGGATCACAGAACGCCTCCAGAATTGCCGAAAGCGAGGCCATTGAGAGAGCAAAACTGGGGGATGCGGATGCCTTCCGCGTGCTTTATGATTTGCACAAAAGGCGGGTGTATTCATTGTGCCTGCGCATGACGGCCAATACGGCGCAAGCAGAAGACCTGACGCAGGAAGCATTTCTGCAACTATTCCGCAAGATTGGGACTTTTCGCGGCGAATCTGCGTTTTCCACCTGGTTGCACCGTATGGCGGTGAACGTGGTTCTGATGCAACTGCGCAAGAAGAATTTGCCGGTTGTATCGCTGGAAGAAACGCTCGAGAGCGACGAGGACACCCCGAAGAAAGAACCGGGAGCGCCGGACAGGAAATTAGCAGGTTCGGTGGATCGTCTGCACCTGCAACGGGCGCTGGAAGATTTGCCGCCGGGTTACAGAACGATTTTTTTACTGCACGATGTAGAAGGCTATGAGCACAATGAGATTGCGGAAATGATTGGCTGTTCCATTGGTAACAGCAAGTCGCAACTGCATAAGGCTAGAATGAAATTGCGTACTTTACTCCAGAGCAAGCGGAATGAACCGGCGGGAAAGCATTGAGGATTGATGGGGAGAAGCTGATGAATTGTTCGGAGTTCCAGGAATTTTTGCCGGAGATTTTAGACGGCGGAGATAAGGCGGAATATAGCGCACACGCCAAGTCATGTGCGGAATGTTCCAGCCTGTATGAAGAATTGAAAGAAATTTCGCAGGCTGCAATGCTTCTACGTGCCGGCGAAGAACCGAACCTGCGGGTGTGGAATTCAATCGAAATCGCCTTACGGCAAGAAGGTTTGATTCGTGAACCGCTGTCCACCGGTCCTACGCTCGTGCCAAGAAATGTATCGCGTTGGAAGCTGGGCTGGCTTGTTCCGATTGCAGCTATGCTTCTAGTTATGACTTCCGGCGTAGCTGTTTATCAGCGAAAAGCGCAGCAACAATCGGTGGCAGATTTAAGCCAGAGCGTAACGCAGAACAGTCTGACCGAAGATGATGAAATTCTCCAGGAAGTCGCCGCCCAAACGCCAGCACTGCGGGCAACTTATGCGGCAGACCTGGATCACGTCAATGCGTATATCCGAAATGCTGAAGCATCGGTAAAAGCGGATCCGACAGATGCTGAAGCTCAGCGGGCGCTGATGGGCGCGTATGAACAGCGTTCGATGGTTTACGAAATGGCATTCGAACGTCCTTTGCAATAATCTATCTGAGGGCAGCCTGCGGGGATTGTCAGCCGCAGAGCAGGGAGAAGTATGATGCGAAGCAGGGGAAATTTCACCAAGGCAGCCGTAGTCACGATCCTTGCAGGTGTGGCATTCGGAGCGGGTGAAGTGCGCAAAGAATTCCGCTTCATCGTCGGCCCGAAAGCCAGCGTTTCCGTAACAAATCAATACGGACCGATCTCTGTTCGCCCCATTGCGGGAAACCAAGTTGTTGTCACGGCGGTTTTGCACTCCGACAAAGTTACAGTGGATCAAAATCAAACCGGTAATCGAGTGAATGTGTTTTCGCATTTATTGCCCGGCGCCGACACAGAAACAGGCCGCGTGGAATATGAACTACAGGTTCCGGCCGATACCAATGTGATGCTCCATTCCAATACGGGTCCGTTATCCGCGGAAGGCTTGCGCGGTGAAATTGCTTTAGAAGGAACGACCGCTCCGGTGGAAGTGCGAAACATAGATGACGCGCACGTCCATATAAAAACGCTTGATGGGCCGGTTACATTGACGAATGTTCAAAAAGGCCACGTGGAAATTACTTCCGTCAGCGGCGATGTGAATTTGAATCAAGTGAACGGCATGTTGGTGGAAGTCAACTCCAACAGCGGCAAAATTCGCTACGATGGAAATTTTGGCGATAACGGTCAGTACCGATTAATGAGCAACACCGGTGATATTGAAGCATTCGCACCAGATTCAGCATCCATTGACGTTTCCGCTCGCTCCATTCATGGGCAGGTGGAAAACGATTTCCGGCTGGAACCAGAACAGACAACACCGTTCCTGATGCGGGCGGAAAGCGCTTTTGCCGGCACCATCGGCAAGGCGGCATCGTCGGTAAAGCTACATTCCTTCAGTGGTAAAATCCACCTCAAGAAACGCCACAAATAAACTCACCGGGGCCGCTGACTTGTGACAGCAGCGCAAATCTACATCCTTACGGGATTCATGGGAGCCGGCAAGAGTAGTGTGGGCGCAGCGCTGGCCCGGGAACTAGGTTTTCCCTTCGTTGAACTGGACACACGCATAGAAACCCGCGAGGGGCGGGCCATTTCGCGCATCTTTCAGGAGTCTGGCGAGCCCGTATTCCGGAAAATTGAACACCACGCGCTGCGGGATTTCCTGTCGGAAAATCATTTCGCCTCCCATATTCTTGCTTTAGGCGGAGGTGCGTTTGTACAGCCGGAAAATGCAAAATTGATCCAGGAAAAAGCATGCGTAACGATCTTTCTCGACGCTCCTCCGGAAGAATTATTCCAAAGGTGTTCCGCTCAAAACTCTGGGCGGCCATTGCAAAAAGACTTCGATGACTTTCGTAATCTCTACGAGGCACGACGAGCAAGGTATTTGGCTGCTACGCTAAGAATTGAAACCAACGGCAAGACCGTGGAAGCGGTAGTAGCGGAGGTAGCATGCGGTTTGGGATTGCGAAATTAAAATCAGCAAGTTTGGCGATTGTGCTTCTATTAGCAACCGCGCTTTGTTCTGCCATGCCGGGCCATGACTCGAATGGACAGGAAGTGGATAGTGGTACCTTTGCTGTCCTTATCAATGGAAAGCGTGCGGCCAGCGAGAAATTTAGTGTCCATCAGAATTCCGGGGGCAGCGAAATAACGTCGGAATTTAAATCAGACGGAACCGACGGCGCCGCGCAATCATCGGTATTACAACTGACAGCAAATGGCGAGTTGAAAAAATACAGCTGGAAGGAAATCCATCCAGGAAAAGCGCAGTTCACTGTATATCCCAACAACGAATTTCTAATGGAACGCTACAACACAAGTCCGGATGAGAAAGAAATCGAGCAGCCATTTCTGCTCCCAAATTCCACCATCATGCTGGATGACTATTCCTTCGTACAGCGGGAGATTTTGGCATGGAAGTTTTTTTCCAGCGGATGCAAAGATGACAAAGGCCAGCTGGCGTGCCCATTACATCAAAAAACCATGTTCGGGACACTGAATCCCCATGCCAGAAGCTCCGCGCCAGTGAGCCTGGAATTTGCAGGACGCGAAAAAGTAACTCTTCATGGAACGGAGAAGGAATTGATTCGTTTGAATTTGAAGAGTGATGCCGGGGATTGGGCGCTGTGGCTTGATGACCAATTCAAGTTACAACGAATCGTGGTACCGGGAGAAAACATCGAAGTGATTCGAGACTAAAAGCACATCCACTTATGCCTCTGCTTGACGTACGCACGCTGCGGATCCTTTTCACCACGCTTCTATTTGGGCTGGCGATTGGGTTTCTTTATGTTGCACACATCACGCTGATGGCGTTTCTTTTTGCGGTATTTTTCGCTTACCTCGTGGATCCTGCAGTTTCCCGCATCGAACGGTGGGCCCACAGCCGTGGCGTTGCCATCGGCGTCATTTATCTGCTTCTTGTCGGATTGCTCTTTACTTTTTTCTTCTTCGTTGGCCCCCAGATCGGACGGCAGACCCATCGTTTCACGGAAACTTTCCCGAAATTTTTAGAAGAAGGTGGCTACGCACATGTAGCAGCACAGATCGCCGAGGAACATGGCTGGAATGGAACTACATTTCAACAGATTGAACAGTTTCTTTCCGACCATCAAAGCGGGCTCACCAGCCTGGCGCAACGGGTTGGCCTTCGGGTGGCAGAAGCGGCGCAAGAGTCATGGCTTCTTATCGTAGTGCCTATACTGGCGGCATTTTTCCTGAAAGACGGTAAAGGATTTAGCGGGGTAATCCTGAGCCTGCTCGAAACCAAGCCACAACGTGAATTTTTGCAGGGCGTGCTGGATGATATGAATCAAATGCTGGCGCAATTCATTCGCGCGCAACTGATTCTCGCTTTATTGTCTTTTGTTGCGTATATCAGTTTCATGGGACCGATGCGTGTTCCTTACGCTTTGGCGCTCAGCGCGGCCGGTGGGGCCATGGAATTTATCCCCGTAGTCGGGCCACTGTTCGCAGGAGTTTTGATTATTGGAGTCAGCCTGCTCACCAGCTATCCACACTGGCTTGCGCTGGTGATTTTGCTTTTGGGATGGCGACTGATACAGGACTACGTAATTTCTCCCCGTGTCATGGGACGCAGCATGGAACTGCATCCGCTTGCAGCGATTTTTGGCGTGCTTGCCGGCGCTGAAGTTGCGGGTATCCTTGGAGTTTATCTTTCTATCCCGGTAATGGCGAGTTTGCGCATTGTCTGGCGACGTTGGCGGGTGTATGCGGAAAAAAAGCGTTTCGGCCCTTTAAACGATTACGCATTTGGCAGTGACATCAGCGGAGGCAGCAGTCCTCTTTGATGTTTGAGCCTCAATGCAGTAATAGTTCGATTTTGCCTCTGTTGTAAAATTCAATTTCAGCCTTTTTATGCAAACGAAAATCCCCATTGGCATTCTTGGCGCAACCGGTGTCGTTGGACAACGTTTTGTGCAGTTGCTGGAGAATCATCCTTGGTTTGAGGTGGCGTGGTTGGCCGCTTCTGACCGATCCGAAGGCAAAACTTATGGTGAAGCCACGCGCTGGCGCCTGAAAACAGCGATTCCTGATCGCATCGCAAAGATGACAGTCTCACCGGCACAACCTCATGGAGCACCGAAGGTGATTTTTGCCGCTCTTGATGCCGGCATTGCAGCCGAGATGGAACCGAGATTTGCCGAAGCGGGTCACGCTGTGATCACGAACTCCAGCGCGTTGCGCATGAAATCCGACGTGCCGCTGGTGATTCCTGAGGTCAACGCCGATCACATCAAACTGATTGAAACGCAGAGCTGGCGGGCAAAGTCCGGTGGCTATGTTGTGACAAACCCAAATTGCTCGGCAATTGGGCTGGTCATCGCCTTGAAACCGTTGCAGACGACTTTTGGCATCGAAACTGTAATGGCCGTCACCATGCAAGCCGTGAGTGGAGCTGGTTATCCCGGAGTGGCGTCGCTTGATATCCTCGGAAATGTAATCCCCTACATTCCCAAGGAAGAAGAAAAAATGGAGGAAGAAACACTCAAACTTCTGGGTTCGGTGAATGGTTCGAGCATCAAACCAGCCGGGTTTGCGATGAGCGCGCAATGTAACCGGGTGGCCGTGGAAGATGGGCACACGGAATCTGTTTCAATCAAGTTAAAGAAGAAAGCCAGCGCCGAAGAAATAATTGCCGCATGGCAGCAATTTGCGGGAGTTCCGCAGGAACTGAAGCTGCCCAGCGCCCCTGCTCAAGCGATTCGCTACGTAAGTGCGAACGATCGACCACAGCCGCGTTTCGACGTCGAATTTGGCAATGGCATGACCACGACTGTCGGCCGTTTGCGGCCATGCAGCGTGCTCGATTGGAAATTCACCGCACTCTCGCATAACACGATTCGTGGAGCGGCCGGAGCGGCGCTGCTGAATGCGGAATTGCTGAAAGTCAAAGGGTATCTGAATTGAACCCGCCAAGGAATTTTCGCCCATGATTGTCATGAAATTTGGCGGGACGTCGGTGGGGGACACTGCCGCGATTCTCCGCTTGGTTGACATCGTCAAACAGCGCCAACCTGAAAAGCCAGTCGTGGTTGTGAGCGCGATGTCCAAAGCTACCGACCAACTGCTGGCAATGGCAAAAGCGGCTGGCGAGGGCGATCGCAAGACTGCGTTGAAGCTTTCGCGCACACTGCGAGAACGCCATTACAACACCGCGGGAGAATTGCTGGGAACTGCCCTCTTCACCCAATTTCATGGCGACCTCGGTATAGATTTTGAAGCCCTCGATGAGCTTTTGCGCGGCATAGCAGCCGTGGGCGAGCTCACGCCTCGCACAACCGACCACGTAGCGGCGTACGGAGAGATGTTGTCGAGCAAGATTGTGACGGCAGCATTGTCCGCGCATGGCGTTCCGTCGACACTCGTGGACTCGCGTGACTGCATCGTTACCGATAGTGCGCACATGCGCGCAGCTCCTCTTTTTACCGAAACCAACGAGCGTCTTACAAAGAACCTTCAGCCTTTATTGGACAAATCGAGTGTTCCGGTGATGGGCGGCTTCATCGGCGCGACGAAAACTGGCGTCACCACAACCATCGGACGCGGCGGATCGGATTACTCGGCTGCCATTGTGGGCGCGGGCCTCAATGCTGAACGCATCGAAATCTGGACCGACGTTGATGGCATGATGACGACGGACCCCAACCTGATACCAGAAGCACGGCGAATTAAAGTTATTAGCTTTGATGAAGCTGCCGAGCTGGCGTATTTTGGAGCCAAGGTTCTACATCCGGCGACGGTGTTGCCAGCGATTCAGAAGAATATCCCCGTCTATGTATTAAATTCGCGCAATGCGGCATGCGAAGGAACACGCATTGCCGCGCGGGCTCCTCATTGTAAGAATTTCTTCAAAGCCATCGCGGTGAAAAAGCGCATTACGATTGTGGACGTCGCCGCACCCCGCATGTTGCTAGCACATGGTTTTTTGCGCGCGATTTTTGAAGCTTTCGACCGGCATCAAGTGCCGGTAGATGTAGTTTCCACTTCCGAAGTGAGCGTTTCTCTTACGGTGGACTCGAATGAAGCAATCCCTGCCCTGGCGGCTGATTTGGCGAAATTGGCCGATGTGAAATATGAAGGGCGGAAAGCGATTGTCTGCCTTGTTGGAGAAAACTTAAGGGAAACCCCAGGAATTGCCGCGCGGGTTTTCGGCGAGTTATCTGATGTTAAGATACGCATGATTTCACAGGGGGCATCGGAAATTAATCTGACTTTTGTCATTGAAGAAGATGCCGTGCCTGGCGTGGTACAGCGACTGCACAAAGCATTCTTTTCGGAGCTGGATTCTGCGGTCTTCGCATAAAACATGAAATTACTTATTTTAGGCCGGGGCAAAACTGGATCTCTCGTCGCCGAAGTCGCGCGCGCGCGCAACCATGAAGTGCAGGTGGCGGGTGCGGTGGAGAATGCTCAAGGCGCAGCACTGACGAAGGAAAACCTTGCAAATATTGATGCCATTATTGATTTCACATCTCCGCACGCGGTCATCGGGAATATCGAGGCTTGCCTGCGCGCCAATAAGCCCATTGTGGTCGGAACCACCGGCTGGCTGGCCGAGATGACGCGAGTTCGATCACTGGTAGAAAAAAGCGATACAGCGCTACTGCACGGAGCGAATTATTCCATCGGTGTAAATCTTTTCTATGACGTGATTCGAAACGCCGCTTCAGCCCTCAAACATCACTATTCGGGACAGATATTTGAGCGCCATCACGTGCACAAGAAGGACGCGCCTTCCGGCACGGCGATGGCGCTCAGAAGCATTGTCCGTGAAGCTTCCGGAACAGAACTGGAAATTACGTCGTTCCGCGAAGGCGAGGTGGTCGGCATGCACGAGTTAGTATTCGACTCTCCACACGATACGATCTATCTTTGCCATGATTCCAAGTCTCGCCGTGGCTTTGCCGAAGGCGCGGTCCGCGCCGCCGAGTGGCTTCCTGGGAAAAAAGGCTTCTTCGACTTTAAGAATATCTGGCGGGAGCTTTAAGCCCCGGCCTGATGCCCGTTTTGCTCTGTCAGCAATTCGCGTTATCTTAATGCAATGGAACTTCGCGGATGCGGTACAGCTCTAGTTACCCCGTTTAAGCAAGACGGCTCGATTGACGAGCCTGCTCTTCGGAGTCTAATCAACTGGCAAATCGAATCTGGCATTGATTTCATCGTGGCCTGCGGCACAACCGCTGAGACGCCCACGCTCACTCATGACGAATGGCTGCGCGTGATTGACGTCAACATTGAGGTGGCCGCCGGGCGCGTACCTATCGTAGCCGGAGCCACGTCGAATTCGACCAAAGAAGCAGTCGAAAAGGCCAAGGAAGTCGCTGCGCGACCGGGCGTGACCGCGATTCTTACCGCTTCGCCTTATTACAACAAACCGACACAAGAAGGCCAGTATCGTCATTTTCGAGCGATTGCTGAGGCAATTGATAAGCCGATCATTCTCTACAATGTGCCGGGACGAACCGCAGCAAACATCGAACCTGCGACACTCGCACGACTCGCCGAAGTGCCAAACATTGCGGGCGTAAAGGAAGCCAGCGGGAATCTTTCGCAAATTGCTGATGTCTGCAATATAGTTCCGGAAAGTTTTCTGGTGTTCTCGGGCGATGACGCCGTTACGCTTCCCGTAATGGCGCTCGGCGGCGTGGGTGTGATTTCCGTAGCTTCCAATGAAATCCCTCGCGAGATGGCCGAGATGACACGGGCGGTACTGAATAACGATTGGTCAAAAGCGCGCAATATTCACCGAAAATATCTTCCCCTTATGCAGGCAAATTTCATCGAGTCGAATCCGATGCCGGTGAAAGCTGTGTTGGCGATGATGGGGAAAATCGAGGAAGTTTATCGTTTGCCGATGCTTCCGATGCGGCGTGACACGCGCTCGAAGTTGCAGAAAATTGCATCAGATGCCGGGCTTCTCCCTAAAACAGCCGTACCTGCGCAAGCTACCGACTTTTACATTTATGAAAGCTGGGTCGGCGGGCCACACAAATCGCAGTTGCACCGTTCTTCTTGTGGACAGTGCAATCACGGCAAAGGCAGACCGCCGGGCCATGATCCTAATCAATCGCGTTGGCATGGGCCATATACGTCTGTAACGGAAGCACGCGAGGCTTCGCAGCAGCTTGCCGGTGTGTTAATCCGCAGCGAATGTAAGTGCGTCGGATAATTCCATGCCGACTTTGCAAGCAGAAATTGAACGCCTCGCATCTTTGGGCGAAATTGGGCAGAATTCCGATGCGCGGGAGATTTTTCTAAAATTTCGCGAAGCATTGACCGCGGGAGAAATTCGCGCAGCCGAAAAAACCAATGGCAGGTGGATCGTCAACGTTTGGGTCAAACAAGGCATTCTGCTTGGTTTCCGGCTCGGCCAACTCACGCAGATGAGCGACGGATCGTGCCTTTCGTTCGTGGATAAAGATACTTTCCCTGCCCGGCGTTTTAAGCCTGAAGATCGCATTCGCATAGTCCCCGGGGGATCTTCGGTTCGGATGGGATCTTACATAGCACCTTCCGTGATTTGTATGCCACCGATGTTCATCAATGTCGGCGCCTATGTGGATGAAGGGACGATGGTGGATTCCCATGCGCTTGTAGGTTCATGTGCACAGATAGGCAAGCGCGTTCATCTGAGCGCCGCTGCGCAGATAGGCGGCGTATTGGAGCCAATCAACGCTTCTCCGGTGATTATTGAAGACGATGTTTTAGTGGGCGGAAATTGCGGTGTTTATGAGGGCACTTTGGTCCGCTCGCGGGCGGTTCTGGGCGCTGGGACCATGCTGACGCGCTCAACTCCAATTCATGACATTGTTCGTGGAGAGATTTATCGTGCTTCCGATGAGAAACCGCTCGAAGTGCCGGAGGGCGCTGTAGTTGTGCCGGGATCACGAGCAGTGAGCAGAGGAAAAGCTGCGGAGTGGAACCTGTCTTTATATACGCCGGTGATCGTGAAATATCGCGACGAAAAAACCGATCAGCGGATTGAACTGGAAGATTGGTTGCGGTAGGCGCTATTCCACATTCACAATAATTTTGTTGTTTTTAACTTCGATTTGAATTTGTTTAAGCTTGTGCACCACGGCATCCGCTCCGCTCAATTTCTCCGCCGAAAATGTACTGGTAAGGGCAATCACTTTCATTGCTGCCGCATGCGCCGACTGAATTCCCGCCGGAGCGTCTTCAATTACCAAACACTTCGCAGGTTCGAACCCGAGTAATGAAGCGCCTTTCAGATAAGGCGCTGGGTCGGGCTTCCCCTTGCTCACATCATCGGCAGTTACAAACACACGCGGAATGGGTATTCCAGCATGCGTAAGCCGTGAGGTTGCCAGGGCGCGCGTACCAGATGTCACCACGCACCACCCATCCGGTGGAAGCGTCCGAACCAGCTCCGGCGCGCCGGGCATGACGGATACTCCATCGAGATCATCCGCTTCCCATTTTTCCAGCCGCTGAGTTTCACCTTGTGCATCCAGATGCGGCGCCACGGCCCGCACTACTTCGATGGTGCGAATGCCATGACTTATTTGCATGACTTTTTCGGGATCGAGTCCATGCTCCTTACTCCAACGACGATATTGGCGCTCAACCGAGTGGGTGGAATCGACGAGAACACCATCGAGATCAAAAAGAATAGCTGCGCAATCGAACAGTGGCATGTTCTTTCAGATTACAACATAGCAAGCTATGAGGGATAAGAAGGAAGGCCAGCAGGAGCTGGCACCATTGCGATGGATTTCGATTCTATGGACCTCCGCATCGCTAAATGTCGCTGGCGAAAGTGGGTTTGCGCACGTCGCCCCCATGCGCGAACAAAGTAGTAATTCAGTCCAGCACCGATGAGGGAACTGGTTAACGGGATCACACGTCCAGCCCATTTTTCGACGACTTCCGCGCTGGCTCTCGCCGCGATACGCTGAATCACTCGCGGGACAAATCGGCTTACCACTTCTTTTTCCAGCAGTTCCCTGCTGATATCCACACCCGCAGCGCTCGCTGCGGCGATCCAGAGTTCCGCGGTTTCATTATCGGTGCGATATTCGAATCCATAGACAAGGCTCAGTTTTTGGATGGTTCGAAGAGTAATCGCTGAAAGGATGCCTAGATCGGGCAGAAGTGTCAGCGCACCACCAAGCCCGAATCCCGCGCCTTCGGCGGCCGCAACCTTCATACCGCTTCGAATAATGTCTCTGGCAATCGTATCCAAGCTCTCGACAGGCAAAGAGTTCACGCCGCGGAAATCTGTAATTGGCAAACCGTACGCCGCACGAAGTTGAAAAAGAAATCTTGCCGGATCTACTTGCACGGTTTCATAGGCGCGGTGAAATCCGCGCAGCAGTGAGCTTTCGACCCGCCGCCGCAACCATGATTTCGGTCCCGTTTGATGCATGGCTATTAGATGCAGCTCCCGCGCTTAACGGCTTACAGGGGTAAACCCTTTACCTGCAAGGCGTATGCTACGATCATACCTTCATGACAACTGGAAAATTGCAGATTGTGCCACTGGGTGGCATGGGCGAGTTTGGAATGAATTGCATGGCTGTCCGCTGGGGCGATGACATTATTGTCATTGACGGTGGATTGATGTTCCCGGAAGCCGAACTCCTGGGCGTGGACATCGTCGTTCCTGATATTTCTTACCTCATTGAGAACCGATCGAAAGTTAAGGCAATTGTTCTTACGCACGGCCACGAAGATCACATTGGCGCGTTGCCGTGGATACTATCCGAGCTAAACATTCCCGTTTGGGGCACGGAGTTTACGCTGGCTTATGTAGAAGACAAACTGGAAGAGCACGGGTTACTCGATGACGCCGAGCTCAACGAAATTCGGGCAGGTGAACGCTTCAAAATTGGGCCGTTTACGATTCATCCGCTCCAAGTCACCCACAGCCTGGTCGATTGCGTCGCCTTGGCGATTCATACACCTCTCGGCGTAATTATTCACACCGGCGACTTTAAAGTTGACCCCACTCCGACCGACAACAAACTCTTCGACCTTCACGCTTTTGCAGAATACGGTAAATCAGGCGTGTTGGCGCTGTTTCAAGACTCCACGAACGTCGAGCGCAAAGGGTACACGCCCAGCGAAAGGGCTGTTCGCCGCAAATTCGACGAAATCTTCGCACATACCGAGCGTCGTCTCTTTATCTCGTGCTTTTCGTCGTCCATTCATCGCATCAAGCTGGCGGTCGAAATGGCCTGGGAGCATGGACGCAAAATCGCCTTTGTCGGCCGCTCAATGAACAACTCGGCAGAAATTGCCGAAGATTTGGGCTACATCGAAATTCCTGATGGATTACTGATTCATCCCGGCGAGATGAAGAATTTCCCTCCTGAAAAAGTGTGCGTGATGATAAGCGGCACACAGGGCGAGCCGATGTCGGCACTGTCGCGCGCAGCGCTCGACAACCATAAACACGCAAAAATTGAAAAGGGCGATACGGTAGTGCTGTCGTCGCGCATTATTCCAGGTAACGAGAAAGCCATTTACCGCGTTGTGGACCATCTCTTCCGCCGTGAAGCCTATGTCATTTATGACGACGGCTCTTCCCCTCCGGTGCATGTGAGTGGACACGCCAGCCAGGAAGAGTTACGGCTCATCATCAATCTGGTCAAGCCGAAATATTTCATCCCCATTCATGGCGAATACCGCCAATTGAAGTTGCATGCTGAACTTGCAGGAGCCATGAAAGGCTCTGTAGGCAAAGTCATGCTCATCGAAAGTGGTGACGTGCTCGAGTTCGACGAGCACGGCGCGCGAAAGGCCGGACGGGTGAATGTTGGCCGCGTTTGCATTGACTCCGGCTCACGCACGGACGTAGTCGAAGATCTAATCGTCAAAGACCGTCGTCATCTCAGCGAAGATGGTATTGTGTTGCCGATTATCGCCATTCACAAACTTACGGGCCGGGTTGAGACTATGCCGGAAATCGTCAGCCGCGGCTTCTCTCCGGGCGAGGGCGGTTTTATGGAAGAGGCTCGTGGTATTGTCATGCAGACTTTAGAACAGTCGAGCGTGGAAGAAAAAGCTGACTACGGCGTAATCAAAGAAAAAATCCGTACGGATCTAAAACGCTATATTTCCAAGCAGACACAGAAACGCCCGCTGATTATGCCGGTGATCTTGGAAATTTAACGAACTACAGCAGAGGGTTCTTCCAGCGCAACCCGGGAAAACGCGCGAAATCTCTGTCCGCTGTACGAAGCTCCCCGCCGTATTCTGTAGTCAGAGCCGCTAGTTGGGCATCGCTGATTAAATTGCCGGAGATTTCACCATCCAAAATCAGGCTGCGCAAACGCATCCAGTGGCCCTCTCCCGCAATTAAAAGCAAAACATTGGGTTGAGCAAGCCACGAATCAACAATGGTCACCGCTTTATTGGGTGATAGCCTTTCACCCGGAAGCCGAGGATGCGTAATAACCCGCAGAAAGGCTGAAATGGTTTGCCAAGTCAATCCGACAGGCATATCTCCTGAAAATAGTTCTTGAACATGTTCGCGCGACTTTACGTGATCGGGGGAAGCACTGTCGTAAGCGTAAAGAAGAATATTCGCGTCTAAGACGATCACCGGCGATTCGGCCCTTCCAAGGCTTCCAGCAATTCTTCGACGTTGTCGTAACTGAGGCCGGGCGGCAAGCCAAGTTTAACCGGTGTGACTACGAAAGGTTTCCGAGGCGGTTGCTTCGCCGCCATCAAACCTAGTCTTAGAGCCCGGTTCACCGTCTCTTTGAAAGAAGTTCCGGTGCGCTTCGCTTCCTTATCCAAAAGACGAGCGACGTCGTCGTCGAGAGTAAGAGTTGTTCGCACATCGTGATGCTAACAAATAAGCATCATGATGTCAATCCTCTTTAACTTGCAAAATATCCTAAAACGCGGCACCCTCGAATGCATGGTCAGCCTAGACGATCTCCGTGCCGCGCAATCCCGCATCAAGGGCATAGCTACTCGCACCAAACTCATTGAATTTCAATCCGTGAATTCCGAGGATACGCGGAAACTCTTTCTCAAGCCGGAAAACCTTCAGCCCATCGGGGCCTTCAAACTACGGGGAGCGTACAACAAGATTGCGGCTTTAGGCGATGCTGAGCGTGAGCGCGGCGTTATCACATATTCCAGTGGAAACCATGCACAGGGCGTGGCCTATGCAGCACGTGCCTTGGGTGCGAAGGCCGTCATTGTGATGCCGAATAACGCTCCCGAGGTTAAGCGCGAAGCGACCGCAGCGATGGGGGCTGAAATCGTAATCGTCGGCCCGGGCAGCCTGGAACGCCAGGTTAAAGCGGAAGAGCTGGCAGCCCAACATGGCTATGTAATCGTTCCACCGTATAACGACGAATACATCATCGCCGGACAAGGCACCATGGGACTGGAAATTCTTGAAGATCTACCGGAGGTGGAAACAGTCTTCACCCCTGTCGGCGGAGGCGGTATGCTAAGCGGAATTGCCACAGCGATTAAGCTGAGCAAGCCTTCGGTGAAAGTGATCGGCGTGGAGCCCGAACTTGCAGGCGATGCCCAGGCCAGCCTGCGTAAAGGGGAAATTGTACAATTCCCCGCCGATCAGGTTTCTCAAACGGCGGCTGACGGTTTGCGTACACAGAGCATTGGCCCTATCAACTTTGAGCACATCAAGAAGTATGTAGACGACATTGTGACCGTTACAGAAAATGAAATCCGCGAAGCTATGAAGCTATTGGCGCGCAACTCTAAAACGATTCCAGAGCCCAGTGGCGCGGTTGCGGTTGCTGGATTTCTATTCCGTCGTGACGAATTACCGAAAACCCAGATTAATGTCGCCGTGATTAGCGGAGGAAATATTGATCCGGCGTTAAGAGCGGAGATTATGAATGGATAAATTTTCCACTTCAACGGCACTAAACCACTTTAAAGAAAAGCATCTGCGTGCAGAGTTCTGGATTGCAGTTCTTCTACTGCTGGTTGCGACACTTTCTTTTCCAGCAAATGCCGAAAACATTTATGGGGCGCCAATTAGCCAGGTGACGATCTATCTTTCGCCCGACATCAGTTCAGCAAAGCTTGCAGATGCAGCTCGCGGACGCGAGCTCATCATTCTTGAGACAACGAATGGGTGGGTCCATGTCGAGGCAATCATCGGACAACGCCAGACAGACGAGGCTTATATTGAACAAGATGTCACGAAAACCATAACGGGATGGGTTCAAGACCAGGGTGTAGTACGAGCTTCGACGCCGAACGGCGACAAGATACTTTATGGCGAAGCCGTTGATTCAGAAGATCAGGCCAGCCGTAGCCATGGGCGTCGGGGCGCGGCGCAAGACGCCATGCGGCTGTATTATGCGGTCGCTGAATACTTCCCTACCTCACCGCTTGCGGCCGAAGCCATGTACCGTTCAGCAGATATTCGCTGGCAGATCGAACGTGCCGATATCATGTCGCGGCCATCGGCAAAGGAACAAGATCCAACCTTGCGTGGCCACATGGACGAACACTACATGCACGAAGTGATGAAGAAATATCCGGGGACGAAGTGGGCCGATTTGGCCTCATTTCATTTGATTGAGAACAAAGTATGTGGTGATTGGGAGGGTGAACCAAAGTGCCCGGAAAAAGAAGCCGACTTATACGAAAAATTTGCCGCAGATCATTCGCAGTCATCTGTAGCAGCAGAAGCACTTTATGATGCCGCCGTACGATATGCAGCACTGATTCAAATCTATAAGACCGACGATCAGACCAAAAAATCTGACGATTCAAAGGCAAAAGCGGTCGCAACCACACAGAAGGTCTTAGCGCAATTTCCTCAATCTGATTGGGCCCCACGCGCGCAGCGTTTGCAATACATGATTGAGCAAGGCATTCCGACATACGGCAACGATTAGGTCGTATCGCAGCAAATACGATATTCTTTCCATTCCGCTGGAGGGAACTTGAACGACTATCTGCTGTCAGTCATCTTGGGAATTGTCGAAGGCCTCACTGAATTTCTGCCGGTCAGTTCGACCGCTCACTTGCGTATTGCGGAAGCATTGCTTCACATCAATCTGGGTGACGGCTATTGGAAGATGTACACGATCGTGATTCAACTGGGCGCGATTTTGTGCCTGCCGATTTACTTTCGCAGCCGCATTGCAAAATTTATTTCGACTTTCCCACACGGCGAGAACGGCGACAAGACGATTTTGACTCATCCGCTCAGCCTGACCATGATTGCATTTGTGGTAACGGCAGGCCCTGCATTTTTGCTGACAAAGGTGATCGGCAAACATCTCGAGGACCTGCACATCATGGGCATGGCGTTGCTGATTGGTGGCATCGTAATGTGGGCGGTTGATGCCTTGAATGCAAAGTCTGAGGCCGCAGGCCCCGGAGCTCCGAATAGCCGCATTCACACTTGGAAGATGGAAGCGATGAGTTTAGGCCAGGCGGTTTGGATTGGCGCCTGTCAGATACTATCAGCCGTATTTCCCGGAACTTCTCGGTCAATGTCCACGATTGCAGGCGGACAATTAGCAGGGATGTCCCGCGCCTCGGCGCTCGAATTTTCATTCTTTCTTTCCATCCCGACGATGGTTGTTGCGACCTGCTACGATCTCCTCAAGTCATTGAAGGGAAAAGGGATGGCCAACCCAATCGGGGTATCGCAGATTGATTCCCATGGCTGGATAGTGCTGGCTATTGGATTCGTCGTTTCGTTTATCGTAGCGTACGCAGCTGTGGCTTGGTTCATGGCTTGGGTACGCAAGCACGGATTCGTGCCTTTTGCCATTTACCGCATCATTGTTGGCGCTCTGGTACTGGCATTTGCAGCCCAATTGGTGGGGTAATTGGGCGGGTAGCTAACTCGATACTATCCGCGCGCAACGGGCATTGTAGCCGGGTTCACTTCTTGGCATAATCATAAGGCTCTGGCGTATTTCGGCACCGGCAAGGTGGCGCGGATACGCTTATGGATTACTTCTTAAGACTTTTCGCCCCCACCAACAACCGTCGGCTCAATGAGCTGATCGGGTTTTTGTTGTGTGTCTCCGCGCTCCTCCTTTTTCTCGCGCTGGCATCGTATTCGCCTTTAGATCCTTCGCTCAATAGTGCATCGGTGCTAAATGGCTCCCATGCTGCGCGCAACTGGGTGGGAGTTGTTGGAGCGTTGGCTGCTGACCTGCTTTTGCAGTGCTTCGGATTGGGTGCTTTTTTGCTGCCCGTTTTTCCTGTTGTTCTTGGAATGCGCTGGTTCCGCTCACACAAAGTAGCGTCTCCTGTCGCAAAGTCACTGGGCGGCATATGGTTACTGATTTTTCTGCCTGCCCTGCTGGCATTGCTGCCAGGCCATACACGCTGGCTACATGTAATTCCAATTGAAGGGCTTGTAGGCCGCATCGTCGGTGATTTCCTTATCCACTACTTTAATTTGGCTGGGGCTTATATAGTTTGCGCAAGCGTGTTGGCCGTTGCGCTCTACTTGACGACGGCATTCTCCTTCTCCGCAGTGCGGGTCTGGGCGCCTACGAGGTTTGCCTTCGCCGTCGCCCTATGGCAGCGCTATCAGGACTGGCAGGAGTCCCGCTCCAAAGAGCGCATGCAGAAAGATTTGGAGAAGCGGCGAGCTTCGCCAAAACCAGTCATTCAGACGCAATTAGTGCCCGCGCGGACACCCGCGCCACCACTACCAACTCGTGCACCTGAAGCGAGACGCTCCGGAATAGAGCGGACATTCGAAGAGGACTTACCACAACCAGCAGCTGTTGTGGAAGCGGCAAGACCAACCACGATTGAGCCTGAAGTCAGCGTTCGCGCCGACAGCGAGCAGCATAGCAAAACGTTACTACCCAAAATAGCGGGGGGCTATAAACTTCCACCCAGCAGCCTGCTACAACGTGCCGATGAGCAACAAGTGGTGGATGCTGATGAACTTAAATCTTTGGCTCAGGTGCTCACGGAAAAATATGCCGAGTTCGATGTCCACGGTCAGATCACGCAGATCAATCCGGGCCCAGTTGTCACGACGTTCGAACTAAAGCCAGAGGCGGGCATCAAGTACAGCCGCATCACGAACCTTACAGACGATTTATGCCTTGCGTTGAAGGCTGAAAGCATTTTGATTGAGCGAATGGCGGGAAAGTCCACAGTCGGGATTCAGGTTCCAAATCGCCAGCGTGAAATCATCTGGCTACGAGAGAACATTGAATCACAAGAATTCTATGGCACCAAGTCAAAACTTACGCTGGCTCTGGGAAAAGATATTAACGGCCGCATCGTTACGGCCGACCTTGCCGGTATGCCACATTTGCTCATTGCCGGCTCAACTGGAGCCGGTAAAAGCGTTGCAATTAACGCGATGATTATGTCCATTTTGTTTAAGGCGACGCCGGACCAAGTAAGACTGATTCTCGTGGATCCAAAACGCCTTGAACTTGGCAACTATGAAGGCGTGCCACACTTGTTTACTCCAATCATTACGGAACCAAAACTGGCCGCCAACGCACTGCGCAATGCGGTTCGGGAAATGGAACGCCGTCTGAAATTGCTGGCCGCAAAGGGCGTTCGGAACATTGATCAATACAACAAGCTGTTCGAAGACAATCCGACGCCAAGCCTGTTCGGGGAGAATGCCGATGAACGACCGATTCCCTACATCGTCATCATCATCGACGAGTTGGCAGATTTGATGATGCTCGATTCAGGCAATGTTGAAGAATCGGTGACTCGTCTTGCCCAGATGGCTCGGGCCGTGGGCATACACCTGGTGCTGGCAACACAACGGCCTTCTGTGGATGTGATCACAGGGCTGATCAAAGCCAACTTCCCGGCTCGCGTGTCATTCCGTGTAGCAACCAAGGTGGATTCGCGTACGATTCTCGATTCCAACGGTGCAGAGGCGTTGTTGGGAAAAGGCGACATGCTTTATTTGCCTTCAGGATCCGCGCGTGTTCAACGGCTTCATGCGCCGTTTGTCACCGAAAAAGAGATCGCCGCAGTTGTAGAGTTCTGGCGCTCGCAAGGCACTGCGGAGTATGAACAGAAATTCCTCGAAGCGCCAAAAGAAGAGCGCGAAGGTGGAATTGCTGGCGGTTCCGGCAACGAAGAAGCTGAGCACGATCCTATGTTCGAAGATGCTGTCCGGTTGGTGCTTGAATTCGGGAAGGCATCGACTTCCCTGCTTCAGCGCCGTTTGCGCATCGGCTATGGCCGTGCCGCTCATCTGATTGACTTAATGGAGCGCGATGGCATTGTCGGCGCAGCAGATGGGCCCAAACCTCGTGAATTGCTGAAACGTCCGGACTGGATTGACGAAGTGGAAGAATCGCTGCGTTAGCGCCGTCTCCCCGCAATCTCACAACACTTCCAAAATGTTTCGGTATATGCTTGTGCGTGCAAAATAGGCAGCCTATGCTCGTGCGCACACGCATCTAAATATGTGTCGAAAGAGATTTGGAGGAAGGCCGTGAACAATCGCCGCGTAAAATTTTATTTAATTACTTTTGCTTTATTACTTTCCGCTAATGTCTTCGCTTCAGGTCAAAGCCCGCAACCCACTGTTCAAATGATCGTAACCGCGGAAGTGAGGCACGGCTCGAATGTCCCCCCGATCGCTCAAAATGAAGTGTTCGTGTATGAGGGACATGACCGCGACCAAGTCACCGCCTGGATTCCAGCGCAGAGGGATCACGCTGCGCTTGAACTTATGATTTTGCTTGACGATGGCGCGGGCATTAGCCTTGGATCGCAACTCGATGACATTCGGCAGTTCGTACAAGCACAACCGCCATCAACTGCAATAGGAATCGCCTACATGCAGAATGGGATGGCCAAAGTCTTGCAAAACCCCACGTCGGATCATGCACAAGCAGCCAAAGTGCTTCGCCTCCCGTTAGGCATGGCTGGAATCGATGGCAGCCCATACTTGTCACTAACCGATCTAATCTCGCGATGGCCGCAAAGTTCAGCGCGGCATGAGGTACTGATGGTCAGCGATGGAATTGATCACGTCTACGGTGGTGGCATGGAGAATCCCTATGTGGATGAAGCCGTTGAAAAAGCACAACGCGCAGGTGTAATTGTCTATGCCATCTACTGCCCGGGGGTTGGCCACTACGACCACAGCTACTGGAGAACATCCTACGGTCAAATGTATTTGTCGCAGCTATCCGATCAAACGGGAGGAGAATCCTACTACATTGGCTTTACAGGCGCACCCGTCTCGTTTGTACCTTACATGGACGACTTGAATCGCCGTTTCGGCCAGCAGTACCTACTCACGTTCATCCCAAAACCACAGAAAAAGGCAGGGATGCAGCACATAAAGTTAAGTACCGAAATACCAAACGTGGAATTAGTGGGTGCTGAAAGTGTTTATGTACCAGCAAGCGAATAAATGGTTTTAAATGTTCAACGCTACAAGCCGAGCAAATTTTCAAAACGATCTTTCAACGTAAATAAATATTCGGGCAACCAGCTTTTATATCGTAGTGATACGTTCGCTTGCACGGACTTTGCCGACTGATGTGAAAACCGGTTACTAAAAACCAGATAGTAAATCGCGCCGCCATCGGGAAGTTGCGCATGGATTTGCCCCTCGGCGAGGCGGCCACTCTCATATTCCGAACCGGCTGAATATCCATTGCGCCAAACCACAAACGTCGCATCGGTGAGTAGATAGACCTCGACACCGTCGCCCTCTTCGCCACCGGAATTTTTCTTTGCTGGCGTCGAAATAGCCTTGAATGACCCATTCACGGAAACATCCGTTGCTCCAGCAGGCACGACGATTTTGTAGGAGACAAATTCACTCGACTTCAGGTGAAACTTTCCTTCTGTGAGCGAGCGCTCTTGTACGGTACCGATCCTATCTCGCAAGTATTGTTGGACAGAGTTATTGCTGAATAGGGCAATGAGGCCAACAATAATGAAAAGCAGCAAAAAGAATGTGCCAATTTTCCCGACGTTTTTGTTGCTCAGGGCAGATTTCCGATCCTCTTGAGGTGGAGACACCACTCGAACAGGCAAGACGCAACTTCTGCAAGCCTTCACACCTTCTGGTAAAACGTCGTTGCACTCTGGGCACAACACAAACTCTTCTCCTAACAAATTTCCGCTAAATGTTAGCATGAGCAACAGGCCATAAAATCATCCAGAAGAAAGCTCAGACCCGTTGCAATCATGAAAGTAACCACTGAATATCTGATATTCCATACGAAAACGCATCGGGCTTATGTTCACCTGACGCCACAAATAGAGGAGATTGTTCGGAAGAGCGGCGTGAGAGAAGGCATGGTATTAATCTCCGCCATGCACATCACTGCGGGCATTTACGTCAACGATAACGAATCCGGCCTTATCGAAGATATTGACCAGTGGCTGGAAAAGCTGGCCCCTGCCAATCCTCATTACAAGCATCATCAGACGGGTGAGGACAACGGCGACTCTCATTTAAAAGCCTTATTGATCCACCACGAAGTCATTGTGCCGATTACGACGGGCAAACTTGATCTTGGACGATGGCAGCGCATTTTTTATGCGGAGTTCGATGGTCAACGCGACAAGCGCGTGATCGTGAAAGTCATGGGAGAATAACTTCTCCGAATAATCCAGAGGGAACACAATGTCTGAAGAACTTCAGGAACTGCAAGAACACGCCGAACATGCCAAGCATGATCACAGCCTGGCGCCTGTTACCTTGACCATGGCCCTTCTGGCTGTGCTGGTTGCCACGGTTTCTCTGTTAGGCCATCGGACGCATACAGAAGAAGTGATCCTGCAAAATAAAGTCAGCGATGAATGGGCGTACTACCAGGCGAAGAATATCCGCCGCCATACCGATGAACTTTTTGCAGACCTTACCGGCGTGGTTGCCACCAAGGATGCGGCTCTAGCGGACCAGTTGCGGGAGAAATACAGCAAAGAAGCTGAGCGCTACAAAGATGAACAAAAGGATCTTGATGCCGAGGCACGACGATTGGAACAGGAGACCGACCATGAACGGTGCCGCGCAGATCGCTACGATTTAGGTGAAGTCTTTTTGGAAATTGCGTTGGTCATCACTTCAATTACGCTGCTCTCCGGACGCAGAATTTTCTGGCATGCCGGCATTTTGCTGGGAGTTGCTGGATTGGTGGTTGCAGGAAGCGCTATCTGGCTTCACTAACCAGTCAGCGAGAGCGGCTAGTGCGCCATGTTTTCCAATCTTGCGCCAGCGCCTTTTCCATCGCATCGGCGGCAGTCAACAACCAATTTGACTTCGCTTTTGCCAGATGTCGCAGAATTTGCTTACGTGCTCCTGGCGTTCCCAGATGAATGTTAGCCGTTTCATAAGCCATGGCAGAAAGCAGCTTCAATTCATCACGTTCCTTGGGCAGGACGGTCAATTCGATACGGGAACAATATGGCGCAAGCCGTCGTACAAGCCATTTGCCACGTAGGTCAACGAATGGATCAACGCAACGCACGGCGCGGCTGATAATTGTCTGATAACTCAATTCATTCGGCCCACGCTTGCCTTTGGCCCAATGAACAGCAGATGGCGCCATGGCTTTCACCTCACGCGCGACCCTGCCCCCCTTCCAGTATGCCGTCGCTACTAAACGCACATGCCCTAGACTGCCCAACCCAGCGATTCTTTTGATAACGCGACATTCGATGCCCTTCTCCGGCATGAGAAATTGAAGAGCTTCTTCCGCACTATCCGGAATTTTGCCCTCAGCCATCTTGAAGCTGTCCATTTTTTGCCAGAAGTGTTCCGGATCGCGTAGTTCATTGGTGGCGATATCGCGCAGCCACTTGTTCTTCTCTGCCAATACAAACGGCCGTCCATGCTCTTCCAATGATTCCCGATAACCATCCAGAATGACTTCGCACACATTCTTAAATCCAAGAGCAAGATGCCCTTCTCTGGCTGCCACCATCGCGCTGGCCATGAGCCTTACCAAATCGAGCGTATAGGGCAGCTTTGCCGCTTCATCAAAATCATTCACGCCCCAGATCAACCTACCCTCTACATCGCGCCACGTGCCGAAATTCTCCACATGCAAATCACCGACAGCCAAGACCTCTGGAGCCGAGCAAAGACTCGGGCAGGCTTCCGGCCAAAGCTGCATCCACCGGTAGAATGTTGCGCGGAAAAACGGGAACAAGCCTTCCGCCATGCGCTTGTGCTTGAGGCGCAGATCGCGGGCGTCTAAGAGAGTGTGCTCTGCAAGCCATGCTTCATAGCGCCGGGTCGCTTTAACAATATTCATCATCTCGGAGGCACAATAGTGCCACTGCATGAGGAAAGTCAAATTACGCTAGATTGAGATTCCGCCCTGAGCATTCAAACGGCGTTGTGAGGTAAACCGCAGATAGGCCATATAGAGAATAATGGCAATGCTTAGCATCAAAAGCGCACCGTGGAAGAAATTGGGCTGCTTATGAATTGCATAGATTTCAAAGGGTAGATAGATCGTTCCTGAGATGAGCGCAAACCATTCCGCCCAGATGCGCGCTTTCCATAAGCCATAAGCTTCGATGAATCGAAGTGTCGAATAAAGAAATGAAAAGCCTGCGACAGCCCAGAGCTGCGAGTCCGTCAAGCGGTCGGCCCAATCCAGCAAAATTTGAGCAATATGGCGGTCTGGGTTAATGTGCAAAGTATGGAGAAGGTTGTCGGCGATATCCCAAGGGTCTTTGTGAATCAGAAATAGAACGCTAAACCCGGCGACTAAGACCGCAAGCCCTTTCACTAACTCAAGCGAAGCCACAGCGCGTAGAACTTTCGCGTGCTTGCCATGTTCTGAGGCTGCATAGTTGTGACTGTGCCTCAAGCTTACGCCCATGCGTCCATTATCTCCCAGGTTGAAGTGCCAGTTGTTGTGCAGGAGTAAAAATTCGAGCACGAATCAGAATTGTACTCACAAGAGAAGTCAAACCAGATGCAGTAAAGATCATGGCGAGAACAACAAACTGATAGATAGAGGCGTAAAGCGGGCGAGCTCCCGAAAGCATCATGCCGGCCATAAGCCCGGGAATCCAAACAATGCCCAGCGAACGCATGGAATCGAGAGCGGGAATCAGGCTTGCCTCAAACGATGATTGAACATACGGAGCGACGCTCTGCTGGGGCTGCGCTCCTAGTGCCAAAGCAGTTTCAATTTCTCCCACGTGTGCGAGCACTTCCGATCGAAAGCGGTTTAAAGCCATTCCGTTCGTATTCATTGCGTTTGCGATAATCATGCTACCGACGGGAACGAGTGAAGTGATCGCAGTGTCAATGACCCCAATCCAGGTCATGAGTGCAATCACGGAACCAGATCCACATGCAATCGCCCAAGTCGAAACCGCGAACGCGCCCGGCATTCCCTTCGCCCGGCGTGCGGAGATTTGACCGGCAGCAACCATCATCGCAACCAACACAATTGCTCCCGTCCATGCTGGCCCATGAAGCAGTAAGACCAAGATCGAGCCCACGGCAACAATCTGGACGATGCCCCGGGACATGGCGATTGCCGCTTCTCCGAAAAGATGAATGCCACGCCACTTCGCCAACCAGACAATCAACAGTGCCGTCAGCGCTGTAAACGTTGCTTGCGCAAATCCCAGCTGTAATTGAGTGACAAACCAATGTTTAAGCATGCAAAACCTCTTTTATGAAGCCGTCCTTCACGATTCTACCGGCCTGCAGGATAAGCGCTCTCTGCGCCATGCGCATTGCCTGAGCTTCATCGTGCGTCACCAGGATGCAGGTAAGAGAACGTTCATGCATGATGCTTTGAAGCAATGCTTCCACATCAGATTTGGCTGTTTCATCCAGCGCGGACGTGGGCTCATCCAGGAGTAAAATTTCCGGTTTGTTCGCCAAAGTTCGCGCGACTGAGACTCTTTGGGCCTCACCGCCTGACAGATTTGTCACATTTCGATCCGCAAAGCCCGCGAGGCTAACTTGAGAAAGCAGCTTCTCCAACGCCTCACGTTCGAGCGATTCGCCCCTCTGGTTTGGGCCAAAATTAATGTTTTCAGCGACTGTGCCCGGAAAAAGATAGGCTCTTTGCGTAACCATTCCAATTTTGCAACGTAGTTCGCGGGGAGGCGTTTCTCGATAATCTTTTCCTTCGAAATACACAGTACCGGAGGTAGGCTCGTCGAGCCGATTCAACAGCCGCAGAAGAGAACTCTTCCCCGATCCGCTGGGGCCGATGATCGCAATGACTTCACCGGCGGCCACCGAGAAATTTATATCTTGCAGCAAAATCTTGGAATTTACTTCGCGTCCGAGATGTTTGGCTTCCAGCAGCACGGCAGACTAAGCTCCGCGGCGAAAACTGGCCCGAAGTTCTTCAACAATCTCGGCTGCGGCTTTTTTTGCTGCTTCATGCTGGGTCACATCAAAAGAGATTGCGCCAACACGGGCGTGTCCGCCGCCGCCGTAGCGTTCACATATTTTTGCCAGGTTCACGACCGGTTCTACAGGCGCCCACGGATTCGACCCCACAGAGACCTTTACCCGAAAACTGCTCTTACTCAGGCCCACGCTATAAACAGTCTCAGGATGCAGGTAGTAAGGTACAAACTTGTTGTATCCCTCGAGTTCCTTGTCCGTAACATCAAAAAATAACGTACCGTCCTTTGATTCAGTCCGTTCTTTCAGAATTGCGATGGAGCGTTGATGCCGCTCCAACAGCGGCGGAAGCAATGGCGCGACGAAAGGTGCATCCAGCACGTTCGCCAACGACTGCGTAGCCAGTAACGGAATTAATCGAGGTACAAATGTAGAATCCTGCGTGGATTCGATGACCATGGTTAACTTCATGGCGGGCGCTTTCATTTCGACGGCAGTTCGCGCATCCGGATAGAGCGCGCCATCCACAATATCGGCCCAATGAATCATATCCGCGACCGGAGCCGGATTAAAACCAAAACGCTGTTCGGCGATCATCGCCATAAAATTTGTGCATGACTTGAAACTAGGATCATAGAATTTGCGGTTGCTTTGGTCCTGTTCAAAGTGGTCCGCATCCGCTGCGCTTAAAAATGCGCTTTCATGGTGATCGAACCACCATGTGATCTTAGGCGAGCTGGAATACTTGAAGTCCACAATGACATTCTCGTCGCCATCAAAATCATTTTCATTGAAAAGAGCCCCCGCCCGATGCAGTAGTCCGGAGAAAACGAACTCCACGTCGTTGCGAATGCGTTCGCTGTAGAAGCGCGAAAACAAGGCGGCCGAACAAGCCCCGTCAAAACATCGGTCATGAAAAAAAACACGAACCTTCAAGCATCGCTCCCTATTCAGCGTGAAATAGAATTCAACAGCCTATCAGTAAACAGGCTGAATCGAAAGAGGGCGATGAATAGTGGTCTAGGCCTGGGCCTGCTTTTCGGCAAGATCGCCAATGACTGGAAGCTTAAACATCTGGTTCTGAAAAGCTTTCAGTATAAGAACCAGCCAAATAATAAATCCCGCGAGCCCAACAATCGGCCATAGAAGCACGGTTAACCAACCGAAGATGGGTATATGAACTACGATGTTCAAAACGATCCAAAGAACGGACCAAGTCAGCGCAAAGAAAATCGATTGAAAAGCATGGAAGCGCACAAACCTGCTTCGGTTGAAAGGCTCAATCACAAGGAAGATAATCGCATAATCGTCACATAAGCGAGCGCTCCGGCGATGTTATCGGCGAGACCTCCAGCATTGGCAGGAACTGAAGTCGCCTGCCCCATTCCCCGTCCGCATGCGGGACAAAATGCAGCTCCATCCGCAACTTGTGCACCACACCCAGAGCAAAACGCCATAGATCCTCCCGATTTCCTCGTTGTTTACGTCGGACGCACGTTACCAGAATCGCCACCCTGACGCAAGACCGACGTACGGCCAACATTCTAACTGGCATAATTTACCTAAATTTGCGAGGATTGTGGTTATTTCGTGCAGTTTTATATATGCAGCTTTCGCGTAGAAACTTCTTTCGCATATTCGGGGCAGGCGCCGCCGCGACCGCAACTAGCGGTGCTCTCGTTAATCTGGCTTCCGCTGCGATGTTCGAACCGCCACGGAGCGGTTCTGATAACTTCATTCGCCTAAACAGCAACGAAAATCCTTACGGACCCTCGCAGAAGGTCACCTACGCAATGCAGGATGCGTTGGTTGCAGCCAACCGCTATCCCTATCGCGAATATGGCGATTTGACCGACGCGATTGCCACACACCATGGACTGCATAGTGAGCAGGTTCTCCTTGGCTGTGGTTCCACGGAGATTCTTCGCGTTGCAGCCGCAACATTTTGCGGACCCGGCAAACGGTTGGTGCAAGCTGCTCCGACCTATGAGGCAATTGCGCACTATGCGCGCTTGAGTGGAGCGGAGGTAATTTCAGTGCCACTTACCCCTCAATATGCCCACGATCTCGACGCGATGCTTGCGCATACAGGACAATCGGAGGGGCTGGTTTATATTTGCAATCCCAATAATCCGACCGGCTCGCTCACCCCGCGCAAAGACTTGGAAGCATTTCTCGGCAAGCTCCCTGCCAACTGGCACGTAGTTCTGGATGAGGCATATCACCACTTCGTAAGTCCCAGCGCTGCTTACACTTCGTTTCTCGATCAGCCCGCACGGGATGAACGCATCATCGTTTGCCGCACTTTTTCCAAGGTTTATGGGCTGGCAGGATTGCGTCTGGGTTACGCCGTTGCTTCGAAAGATGTCGTCAATCGCATGGAACCATTCATCACCGAGGACAGCATCAATGCGATTGCAGTACGCGTAGGAGTCACAGCCTTGAGCGATCAAAAAGGCATGCAGGAAGCGATCAAGCGAAATGCTTCAGCAAGGCAGTTCTTCCTCGATCAAGCCAAAGCGCGTGGCATTCAGGCGATTGACTCGCAGGCGAATTTTGCCATGATGAACGCCAATCGCCCGGTAAACGATGTCGTCAGCTATTTCAAAGAAAACAAAATTTTAGTCGGTCGGGAATTCCCCGCCATGCCGAATTTTTTGCGCGTTTCCTTTGGCAAGCCCGACGAGATGCAGACCTTCTGGCGCGTTTGGGATGGGTTACCGATGGCGAGAGGCTGATGTCATTGCCGAACCAGCAGACCTAAACGCGGGAATAAAAAATGCCCAGCTGCGTCATCCACAACATTCACCTGACAGGTGTAGAAACCCGGTTTTAGCTGCGTAAGTGGAATATCAAGCTGGAATGCAGCGGTTTTACCATCTTTTGACGTCGGCTGAGAAACTTCCACGAGTGGGCTCTCATAAGCCTTTACCTTCCCTTGAAAGAATGCAACGTTGCTGAGGACGTGAATTCCTCCCGGCTGCTTTGCGTTGCTCTGATCGCCCTTCTTCTCCGATTCCCTTCCGGGATCATAGACCTCATAGTAAAGATATAGATGTTGGCCGCTGGCAAAAACATGGGTCACGCTGGGAACGATTTCTGAGCCGTCATGAATGAGCGGATCGTTCGAGGCGGCTTTCTTATCGGCCGGCTGAACCTGACTAGACAGGACAACGGAACTCATGCGCAACGGTTGTGGTTTGAGATCAGGAACAGTGATATCAGTCTCGAACGACCCCATGCGTCCGGTCTGGTTCTCCCGTACGACAAACTTCAAGTGATACTGCCCGGGAATCAGCAAAAAGCTGTTATTGTATTGCACATTCTTTTGTTTAACTTGCGCGGAAGTCCCAACCGAAAGCTTTACGGTGTCACGAAGGTCTCCGACTTGACGTTTATTACTGTCAGTCGCCGTGCCTATTACATCCAACGTTGCTTTATCTTGATTGCTCTTGCTGACAAACGGAATTTCCGATCCCGGCACGACCAAAGAAATGGGAACAAAAAATTTATTGTCGGCGATGCGAAAATACCCCGCACTCATATAAAGAGGCAGATCGGTGGCGGGCAAATCAGACGCTAACTGTTCTTCTAATTGCCGCTCCCGGTCGTCTTTGTTGGAGTGTTGATAATCGGCTGGCGCATAATAGCCGCGGCGATATTCAAGCTTCAACCCCGGTCGATTTAAGCTGACGGAAATTCTACGATACTTGCCATCCCGCGCAGCGTTTGTGCTGTGGTAGCCGAGCACATAATAACTCGCGGTGTCATCCTGGACACCTTTGAATACCTTGCTGAAATCGTTGGAATCAAGAAACGCCTTCCCACCGGTATCGCCGGCCAGTGTCACCAATGTTTCTTGCGAACTGAAGTTGCTATCGTATGCGCTCAACTGCGCTTGGCCGGAATAGACAGACGATCCGCGCAGGCTGGCATTCTGCGCCTCGCCGCCCGCGACAATGGCTTGCAGGCCACGGATATCCATCGTGTAAATAGCGAGATTGGCACGCACAGCGGCGTTGATCGCCGCCCGCAGTTCCGATTGATTTTCAATTCCAGTGCGATCCATACCGCTGGAAAAATAGATCAGTGACTTCTTTTGATCCACATGCTCGAGTTGCTTTGCGATCGCACGTAAGGCTTCCAAACGCCGGTCAGTGTTAAAAATGTTGTATTCCGTATCGTCAGCGGTAAAAGACTGTCCTGTGTCCTGGGTCCCCTCAGTCGTTCCAGTAGTACCAGCTTCAAAACCCTGCCCACTGCTCGAGCTAAACCCAGCCAATACTTTCTTGAGCTGGTCGTGATCGGAAGTAAAGTCCTGATTTACGGTAATCGTGTTGCCCAGCGACACAATCGAAACCAAGTCCGCAGGCGACATTTGTTTGTCCACGTATTTCAGTGCTGCCTGGGCCGAGTGGTCAATCTCATCCGGTTCCATGCTAGAGATATCAAAAAAAAGAACAATGAGCCGGCGATCTTTGAACTGAGCCTTTGAATCGCTTGGAGTGCCTGCTGGCTGCGTGGCCACATTCGCCAGATTTACATTTTTTAGAAGCTGTACCTGGGCAACATCCGTAGCAGGAATAGCGTCGGTATTTTCCTGATCAAAGGAGACGATGTGCTGCCCTTTTCCGTCCTCCTGCAAATTGAAATCTTCCTGCTTAAGATCACGTACAAGATTGCCGTTTTTGTCGCGCACTGTAACGTTAACCAGCACAATTTCTGTCTGCACTTTCATGACATAGTCGGCATCCTGTGCAGAAATTGGCATCGGCAACGCGAGTAGAGAAAATTGCAGGACCCCAATCAGCGATTTCCGGAGTAAGTTTCGAATGGAATGAAATGTCATGGCAAGCTCCTCAGAAGCGGAACCTCGCGCTCATAAGCACGGTGCGCATGGATCCCACACCCGTGACCTGTCCGAAAGTGGGCGAATTGAGCACCGTGTCAATCGTGTTGTATTGGGGCGTATTAAAAACGTTGCTCAGTTGTGCGCGAAATTCAAGCACCCGCGATTCCTTTAGTGGAAACAATTTGGTGAATGCCATATCGGCAACGTGCGATCCTGGCCCAATAATGCTGTTCCGCCGGGCGTTGCCGTACTGCAAAGTATTGCCATTCTGATCCGTAGGCGGAGCGACGAACGCAGCAGTATTGAACCACCTTCCTATGCTGGGATTTGAGATGCTGATGGACTCTCCAGTTAGATCCGGTCTTAGGGTGCCGTTTGTACCACTGTTCACGTCGCTGAAGCTGCCAAGGATGCGTGGAGTGAATGGCAGCCCAGAAGCAACGGTCCAGTCTCCGCTCCATTGCCAATCTCCAAAAATCGCGCGCCACGCCGTCGCGTTATTGAGCCATTTATGATCATGGCCAAATGGCAACTCCCAGAGAAAATCCCCCGTAAAACGTTGCGTCTGATTGAAACTGGATAGTCCCCGTTCGCCCGCTAGATTGAAGGGATTCTGAGCCAGTTGCGACGATCCTGTATTGCTGGCTCCTCCACTCCCTCCACCGGGAGGACCGGTGCCTCCAGCACCTAAACCAGCAGAATTCCCGCTCGAAGTTGTTCCTCCCCCAATCGTGGAGGCGTCGTCAATGGATTTCGAAAAAGTGTAGGTACCTCCAACAGAAACTCCATTTTGTAGTCGCTTGCGAATGCGAACTGATCCGGCATTAGCGCTCGAGCTCCCAGCAGATTCTTCATAGTTGAATGCCTGCACATTCGCAATGCGAATTCCCGCGAGACTTCGGTTAGGATCGGAGAGAATATCGAGTCTTGATCCTTTGGTTCCGGTGTAGTCCACATTCATGATTAAAGTCGGGCGAATTTCTTGTTGAATATCTAAATTTCGAATCTGCACATAGCCCAGCCGGTAATTCGGATCCACTGCATAGCTATTCGTGATCGTTCCTGGAATCGGAGTCGGAAAGCCGTTCGCGAGCGTTAAAGGGCCCGCGGTCGCCTGTACATTCGTCTGTGCAAGCGCGAAAGGCGGTTGAAAAGCCAGATCCTGCGCGATGGTTTGGTAAGCGCCCGTATTGTAGTTAATGCCATACCCAGCCCGAACCACAGTCTTCGAAAGAGGCTTCCAGGCAATGCCAACGCGGGGGGCAAAATTATCACGATCTGGCCGCACCAAAGTGGTTGGATATTTTCCCTGGAACGTGCCCGCCTGCCCCGGCAAAACAACGTCAACCTGCGCGTTGCTTGAATCATTTAATACGCCGGGAGATAGATCGAGATTCGCAATGCGGTTATCGATTTCTGTAAATGGCGAAACATACTCGTAACGCACGCCAAGATTCAGTGTCAGGTTCCCGCGCAGTTTCCATTCATCTTGCAGGTACAAATCCCATGAATTCCCGCGGAAATGATAGTTGTTTGCTCCATATTGGACCGATGTTTGTTGAGCAAAACCCAGCAAAAAGTCGGCAAAATCATATCCTGTGCCGGCGATTGCTTTGCCGGAGCTATCAAGTTGCGAAGTATTCAATCCGGTGAAAATAAACGATCCCCGCGAATTACTATCTCCTTCAGTATTCAACTGAATGCGCCGAAAATCTCCTCCCCATCGCCATGTATGCTTCCCGTGCGTCCACACCACATTATCGGAATATGAAAAAGTCTGGTCGCGGACGAGGCTGGGATTTGTGTCCTGCAATGCCGCAAAATTTGTAAAGGAAAGCGTCGGCAACCCCCAGTCAAAAGGATTCGTCGAAACTCCGCCAATCCCAACATTCGCGGCAACATCCTGCGAAAAAGCATAGAGATTTTGCGTTTTCGTGCGGCTGCGATTGAAGTCAAAGCGAAGACTGTTAGTAATTTTCCCAAACGTACGCACATAGCTAATGGGGACATCGAAATCGCGCACCGAAGTGTTGCCACCCACGCTGGGAAAAGGGTTCGTGATGTCATTGCTCGATCCGTGGTAGTGAAAGCCGAAAATCAGACTGTTCCGCGGACCGTTGGCACGCGGTCCGGCGCTCGTCCCACCCAGCGAGCGAATCAAGCGAATGTTGAAATCATCACTGTCATTAGTCGTAGCAACCACACGATGAAAATTTTGCGTTGTGCCGGGCAGATTCGGTACAGGAATGTACGCAAGTAAGGCTTGCGCCTGTGGGCTGATAGACGTAATCGTGTTATTGGGAAATTGCGTTCCTGTATTTGGATCGAATATCTGAACTGGTTGCCCTGCGTTCGCACCAGACGTATAGGTGGTCTGAGAAAAATCTCCTGCACGCTCCAAAAGTGTCGGCACGGTGGAGAATTGGTCAAAAGGATTTTCCCCGCGCGCACCGTTGTAATTCATGAAAAAGAAAGTTTTGTCGCTGCCCTTATAAATACCGGGGATTTTTAGTGGCCCACCAATCGTCACACCAAAACGTTGTTGCAAATATCCAGGTTTAACCACGGGCTGACCGGTGAGAGAGAAGGGTGAGGCATTCAGCGCGGAATCCCCCACGCTGTAATAAATGCTCCCGTGCGGCTGGTTAAAGTTAAATCCGCGGCCGAACATGCCGCGTGGCGGACCGCCTCCACCCGGCCCGAAACCTCCACCACCAAATCCTCCCCCGAATCCACCAAGGCCGCCGCCGGATGGGCGCATTTCATTAAAACGCGCACGCATTTCATCACTACTCATTGTCGAAAAAGGACTTGAGTTATTGCCAGACACCGAAACCGATTCCGTGGCTCCGTTGGCAGATAATCCAGGAATCGAAATCCCGGACGGGACAATATCGTTACCGCCGCTCGCGGCTAGCTCTGTGGAAGAGGCGCTTTGCAACACGGACAATGTTTGGAATCCCCGTCCAATCGCGGCGGCTTGTTTCTGTTGCGCCTGCGTCGCATCCTGCGCGCGCGATTGGAGTACCGGTTCAAGATTCGCCGTTGCATCCTGGTTCGTTGCATTGATCAGCACTTCCTGCGTGGAAGGCGCGAAAGCTGCCATCTGTGTCCGCAAGACATATCGCCCGTTGGACGGCACTTGCAATGAGTAAGACCCATCTACATCCGTCCAGGTTGTCACTTTCTGACCAGTGAGCGTGTTCGTCGCCGTGACTGTAACTCCGGGCAAAGGCATATTCCCGGATTTGACGATTCCGTGGATAGTTCCTGCGGGTGATTGCGCTGGTGCTGACTGACCCGAAGTTGTTTGAGATGGGGTCGATGGAGTTGTTTGATTCGAGCCAGCGTCGGCCGTTTGCGCCAATCCAGCACATCCCAATATTAGCGTGATAAAAAGGCGAGCCCAAATTCCCATTCTTAGCTTGCTCACTTCCAAATTTCGCTCTTGGATTTTTTAATCGGGCTCACTTGCCTTTTGGCTTATCAGTTGGAGGCGGCGCACTCTGCCCACCGAACATGCTCATGGGGTCGCCCCAACCCAGTACTGCAGGCACAAAAATATCGCTTTTCATTTCGCCGCGGCCGAAGACTTTATCGCCAACATTGAAATCCGCCAAAGTTACGCTCTCGCCCTGTTTATGAAACGAAGTATTTTCATCCACTGCGATTGTCTGCGCCACACCATCGGGCCGCAAAATCGTGAGCTGCAATCCGTTAATCGCTTTGATTTCTCCCACAATGAACTTCTTGCCCAAAGCCTCCCGGAACTCATTTTCACCGGTATTATTCGATCGCTTCGCGACCAATTCCGCGTGCCATTG
>Ga0070734_10001263_pt1 | contig 38481 bp, 36 predicted proteins | sample Coa_R1_8_FD_66444 | JGI IMG/M metagenome (GOLD analysis project Ga0070734, IMG submission 66444) | Surface soil microbial communities from Centralia Pennsylvania, which are recovering from an underground coalmine fire - Coalmine... | ecosystem: Environmental > Terrestrial > Soil > Unclassified ...
GAAAAAGATCAGTATCCGCGAAATGGCGAGCCGCTGGGGCTCGTGCTCCGCAACGCAATGCGTGTCGTACTCCTGGCGACTCGTGCTCGCACCGCCTTTCGTCCTCGATTACGTAATCGCACACGAGGTCGCGCATTTGCGGGAAATGAATCACGGGCCCCGATTCTGGAAACTGGTGCTGACGCTTGTCGATGATGTGAGGCGGCCGCAGACATGGCTGCGCAACAACGGCGTCAGCCTGCACCGCTATGGTGCGTGATCATAGATCGTCGCTATGTTCCGAAGAGGCTGTTGATTAGCCGGTCGAATTCGTCTCTCTCAGAATTGGCTTTCGCGATCTGTCGCGTCGCGAGCGGTTGCACGGATTGCCCGGGAAGCGGGCGGGGCGGCATTCCGCGTTCTGTCCGCTCCATAAAGGTCTTGAACATGCGTGCCGGGAGGCCTCCACCGGTCGCCCGGTTCATCGCGGCATTGTCGTCATTTCCAATCCAGACGCCACAAACGAGGTCTGCGGAGTATCCGACAAACCAGGCGTCGCGGTAGTCCTGCGTGGTGCCGGTCTTGCCGGCGCTCTCCCGATCCGAAAGCCTCGCAGAGCGCCCCGTTCCATTTTCGAGGGCACCGGACAGGAGGCGCGTCATGTCAGTCTCGACCGAAGGCGAGATAACTTCGACGCCTTCTGACGCCGGACGGCTGTAGAGCGTCTTTCCGGACCGCGTCCGGATGCGGACAATGCCGAACGGCTCCGCCCTGAGGCCACCATTCGCAAACGGAACATACGCGCTCGCGAGTTCGAGCGGGGTTACTGCCGACGTGCCAAGGCCCAGTGAGGAAACAGAGGCCAGTGGTGAGGTGATCCCAAGCCGTCTCGCGGTGTGGGCGATCGCGGAAGGTCCGATTTCGGCGGTCAGCTGTGCGGCAATGGCGTTTGAGGAAATCGCAAAAGCCCGTGTCAGAGGAATTTCGCCTTCATATTTGTTTTCGTAGTCCTCAGGGCGCCAGCCGTGGATGTCGATCGGCGCATCATCCATAACGGTCTCTGGCGTTCTTCCGTGCTCGAACGCGGCGACATAGACAAAGGGCTTGAAAGCAGAACCCGGCTGGCGGAGCGCCTCGCTGGCTCGATTGAAGGGGCTGTCGCGATAGGAAGCGCCTCCCAACATCGCGCGGACTGCTCCGTCCGGCGCAAGCGCGACGAGGGCCGCCTGATGAGCATTGAGTGCCTCGCCCTCCTGGGCCAATCCCCGGGCAACCGTCTGTTCGGCAGCGTTCTGCGCATCGAGATCGAGCGTGGTGTCGATGATGATTGGCTCGCCCCCCGCGTAGCCGGAAACTCTCGAAAGCACCCAATCGACGAAATAGCCGGATCCCGGCGTGCCTTCGCTGCGTGTGATGCGCGCTCTCGACGCCGAAGCCAGCTGACGCTGCTGTTCAGTGATGAATCCGGCATCCGCCATGGCGCGCAGCACGACCCGCGCCCTTTGTTCGGACGTGTCAGGATTGGCGACCGGGTTGAAACGCGTAGGTGCCTTCACGCTGCCGGCGAGCATGGCGGCCTCGGGAAGGGTCAAGCGCGAGGCAGGCTTTCCAAAAAAGCGTTCCGACGCAGCTTCGATTCCGAACACGCCGGCACCGAAATACACGCGGTTCAGGTAAAGCGTGAGGATCTGGTCTTTCGAATATCGCGATTCGAGGTAGAGAGCGAGCGTCGCCTCCTGCAGTTTGCGCCTGAAGGTTCGCGCGGGATCGAGGAAGAGATTTTTCGCCAATTGCTGCGTCAGGGTCGAGCCGCCTTCGACCACGCGGCCGGCCAGGAGATTCCCGATGCCTGCACGGAAGAGGCCGATCGGGTCGATGCCGACATGCTCGCGGAACCGCCGGTCCTCGATGGCAATGAACGCGTTCGGCACATAGGACGGCAGGGAAGCGATGTTGATCACGGCGCCTCTTCCCGCGCTCCTGCGGGCGATCTGCCGGCCTTGAATATCGAGCAGCGTGACGTCGAATGCCGGGTTTGTTGCCAGAACTGGCACATCGGGAAGCTCGAACAGGAATTGCGCGACGAGCACCGCGCCGAAGACCGCGCTCCAGACCATCACAACGGTCAGGGCATAAGGCCATAAACGACGCCTGCGCGGAGGCGCCGCTTCAGCCATGTCGGGCGGCAGCGCGCGATTTTCTCTGGTCATGGAAGGCCTTGCGGGCCTTCTAGGCGAGATTGGTTAATAGGTGCTGAATCGCAATCGTAGCGAAGCTGTTTGGGTTTCAGCGGATCTGTTCAGTCGCCAATCTTTACGTTCGCCGACCCATCGTTGGAGAGGCTGCCCTTGATCGCGTGAATGCGGACGCTACCGGAACCGAAGCCGGAGACATGCGGGTCGGTCGCGGTCCCGCCGAAGAAGACGTTGCCCGATCCGAAGATGTCGATATGCATCGGATCGGCCTCGCCTTGTGCGACCCTCACCGAGCCCGATCCAGCGATGTCGACGTTCAGTGCGCCCTTGACGCTCTTCGCGTTGAAGTCTCCCGAACCGGCAATATCGAGCTTGATATCGCCATTGACCTGGCCGGCTTCGATCGAACCAGCCCCGGCCACGTCGGCGTGAATCGATCGCGTATTGCCAACGACGATCTTTCCCGATCCCGCGGTCTCCGCATGCAAGTCACCGGCGATGTCGCCGATCTTGACGCTTCCGGAGCCCGCGAGAGAAACATGCGCATCACTGACGCGGCCGATCACGGAATTGGTCGCGACGGCGCCGAAATGAAGCGATCCCATCGTGTCGCCGATCTGCGCATCCCCGACAAGATCTTCGATCCTGACCGCAGAGCCGCGCGGCACCATCAGCTTTATGGCCAGCGAGCCGCGCTTCGTGTGGTCGGAAAAGTCGAACCAGTGACGCCAATCCCACACTTCGTCGTAGCCTTCGCCTACGATTTCGAGTGTTCCGTCATCCTGTTTGACGGAGGTCGCATCGACCCGATCCTTGCTGCCGCTGACCGCGACCGCCATCGGACCGCCATCGCGAACCTGGATCGCGATGGTGCCGACGATGTCGTGAATGTTCACGGACCGCGTGCTGTAAGTCCGGACCGGGCCGCTCACCCAATTGTCAGCCACGGCCGGCAAGGTCAGCGCGGCCGCAACGGCGGCGCCGGTCAGCACGGAGCGCAAACGAGATGTCATCGGCTCACTTCCAGTGATCGCGGACCACAGATAGGCTCTTCACACTAGTGGAGCATAGAGCGGCAGACCGTCATAGCCGCCTTGCACCGGCAGGACTGAAACAAACTAGGAACACTAAAAGGGAAGGCACTAGCGCTAGGGAACGAGGCGGTAGCCGCCGGTCTCGGTGATCAAAATGCGGGCCTCGCCGGGGTTGTTCTCAATCTTCTGGCGCAGCCGGTAGATGTGGGTTTCCAGGGTGTGCGTGGTGACACTCGGGTTATAGCCCCAGACCTCGTGCAAAAGCGTTTCGCGGGCAACGGTCTCGCCCGAGCGATAAAGGTATTTGAGAATGTTGGTTTCCTTTTCGGTGAGGCGGATCTTTTTCGATTGCGGATCGAGAAGCACTTTCGCGCTGGGCCTGAACGTATAAGGGCCAATCCGGTAGACAGCGTCCTCACTCTGGCCATGGCTTCTCAAATGAGCGTGGGCACGCGCCATCAGAACCGCAAACCGGAACGGCTTGGTCACATAGTCATTGGCGCCGCTTTCGAGGCCCATGACTTCATCTGCCTCGCCGTCAGCCGCCGTCAGCATGATGATCGGACATGTGACCCCATCATCCCGCAACTCCCTTGCGAGCGCCCTTCCGTCTCCGTCCGGGAGTCCCACGTCGAGGATCATGAATTCGTAAAGTGTCTCGGCCGCGCGGGTGCGCGCTTCGGCGCACGTGCCGGCCTCAACGACCGAATAGGAGCCTTCCGCCGCCAGCTGTTCAGCGAGCGAAGCGCGGAGCATCGAATCATCATCGAGCAGAAGGACGTACTTCAGCGAAGGCATGAGGTCTCTTGGCAGGGGGCGGTGGAACTCTACTCGGTTTCCGCCCGAGGGTGTATGTGGGGCGGGGATGAATTCGAAGCGAGTTAAAAAGAAGAAAAGCAATCGAGTTGCGGGAAGACGGCCCTCCGTGGTTGATCGGGTCATCGCGGCCGCGGATGCGCTCCGGCGTGGAAAACCCGTATTTCTGAAGCTTCCAGGCAAAGCCGGACGGATCGCCTACGCGGTCGAGACGCTCGATGATGGCACGCTGCAGTCGCTGAGAAGACATCATCGAGACCTTCATCTCGTTTTGACACATGCGCGCGCGAAGACTCTCAAGATCCGGCTCTACACTCCGGATGTCGTGGCGTTGCCGGTCACACGCGCCATGCCACTCGCGCTGTTGCGAGCGATCGCCGATCCGACGGACGATCTCGCCTACCCGATGAAAGGTCCATTCGACGCCGTTCGCTCCAGAGTCACGCTCGCGCATGGTGCCGCTGTCCGGCTCGCCAAGCTTGCAGGCTTGCTCCCCGCTGCTTTGTTGGCCGCGCCGTTCGCATCACGAGACATGGCAACGCTTTTCGTGACGGACGTCGATGCCTATCAGGAGGAAGTCATCCGTTCGCTGGCGGCGGTCTCCCGCGCGCGCGTCCCGCTCGAGGGTGCCGAGTCGACCGAACTCATTGCCTTTCGCCCGCGCGATGGCGGGCCCGAACACTACGCCATCGTTATCGGAAATCCCCTGCCACACGACCCGGTTCTGGTGCGCCTTCATTCGGAATGTTTCACAGGCGATCTGCTTGGTTCACTCAAATGCGATTGTGGCAGCCAACTTCGCGGCGCAGTCGACGCCATCGCAAAGGCTGGTTCCGGGATTATCCTCTATCTGGCGCAGGAAGGTCGCGGGATCGGCCTCATCAATAAGCTTCGCGCTTACCGCCTGCAGGATCAGGGTTTTGACACTATCACGGCGAACGAAAGGCTGGGCTTCGAGGCTGACGAGCGGCAATACGGATTAGCGGCGAAAATGCTTTCGATGCTGGGCTACGGCAAAGTTCGCTTGCTAACCAACAATCCGGAAAAAGTCCGCCTGCTGACCCAGGCCGGCATTTCGGTGATTGAGCGGGTGCCCCACGCCTTTCCGGCTTCGGCGCACAATCGGCAGTATCTACGGACCAAGGCCGAGAAAGCCGGCCACCTCCTTTAAGGAGAAATAATCGGTCGCGGAGGAACTTCCTGCGGCAATTTATTCGCTCGAAGCAAAAGGATGAAACCCGATCCCGCGTCGTTCATTAGGCGAACTAAAGCCGAAAGCGCGAGGAAGGGAGGACATTCCATGGCGTCAGGTCTCGTTCGCACCTTTGGGAGCACCAATAGGAGTTCCCGGGATGAGGAAGGCTTCGGCCTTTGGCGCGAGGTAGACCGCGTCTTTGATAACATCGCCCGCGGCTTTGGCCGCGGAGAAGGTCAGCGGCACGAAATCGCGCGGGGCTTTGCCGGCGAAGTGCTCGCGCCTTCGGACCCGCTTCCCATCGTCTCCGATGACGAGCCGATCGCGCGCAAGCACGAAGACGCGCAAGTGAGCCGTGCCATGCAGGCTAGGACGGAAGTCTTGAGTCCGCCCCAGCCGACTCCTATCCGTCTGCAGCGCACCGGCGTCCAGCCCAGCAGTGGCCCCTTGAGTCCCGTTGCAGACGCCTTCGAGGATGATGATTGCTACGAAGTGACGGTCGAACTTCCGGGTGTCCAGGACTCGGATGTCGACGTCGAATTCGCCGAAGGCGCGGTGACTGTCACGGCCGAGCGCCGCCGACCGGACGACGCGGACGGCAGCAACCGGAAACATCATCTGCGCGAACGCTCGTATGGTACGTTCAAGCGCCGCTTTCCTCTGCCGTTCCAGGCGAATCCGGACATCATCCAGGCCACGTTCGAAAATGGCGTTGTGAACGTTCATGTGCCGCGGCCGCCCGAAACCAAGCCGCGAATCAAGAAGATCGATCTCAAGCGCCGCTAGACGCCGCAGATCGGACAAAAGGCAAGTCAGTCACAAGGAGCGAAATCGCGGATGCGGTTTCGCTCCTTTCCTTTCATCGGGCTAACGATTTGCCGGATTGTCCTTCAGATGTCGTCTGACCGCGCTCTCCGAAAATTGCGGTACCGACGCGCACGTGGGTGGCCCCATAGCGGATCGCTGTCTCGAAATCGGCGCTCATGCCCATGCTCAGAAAGGCAAGATCGTGGACGCGCGCAATTTCGCGCAATAGCGCGAAGTGAGGCGCGGGCGGCTTTTCGAGAGGCGGGATGCACATCAGACCCTGAACCGGCAGGCGCAGCTCCCGGCAGAGGGCGATGAGGTTTGGCGCGTCAGCGGGAGGGACGCCGGCCTTCTGTTGTTCCTCGCCCGTGTTGACCTGGATGAAGACCGTTCGGGTGCGACCCCCTTGCGCGAGCGCCTGCGCGAGCGCCTGCGCGAGCTTTGGACGGTCAATGGTTTCGATAACATCGAACAGCGCGACGGCATCCCTCACCTTGTTCGTTTGAAGAGGGCCGATCAGGTGGAGCTCGAGGTTGGGAAAAGTCGCGCGCAAGGCTGGCCATTTCTGTGCCGCTTCCTGCACACGATTTTCACCAAACGACCGGTGACCCGCGTCAAGCGCCGGACGGACCTGTTCGGCCCTTTGACCTTTAGTCACGGCAACGAGCGTTGTATGAGGCGCGGGCGCGACGGCGGCTTTCCGTGCGCTACCGATCCTTGCAACAATCCTTTCAAGATTTGCCGCGATGGCTTCCGAGGACATGAGTGAGCGATAGCCCTGCACGCGGTTCTCTTGCAAGAATGGCCGTGCATCTCAATCGCGCGGGCATCGCATCTGGCCGGCTTCCCGCGCTCGTGCTGATGACGGATGACGACCGCCTTCCCGACCCCATTGCTGCGGCGCGCGGATTGCCTCCCGAAAGTCTGGTTGTCGTCCGTGCCCGGAACGACAGCCGTCGGGCGAAGCTGGCGGAGCAAATGCAAAAACTCGCAAAGAGACGCGGCCTGCGCGTTGTCGTTGCCTCGGATGCGAAGTTGGTCACGCAATATGGACTGAGCGGAATCCATCTTCCCGAAAATCGGGCGCATGAAGCCGTTCACTGGCGCGCGCTTCGTCCCCGATGGCTGATCACCGTCTCAGCGCATTCGCTGCGGTCAATCGGAAGGCCAACGCTCGCCGATGCGGTTTTCCTTGCACCGGTATTTGCTACGGCGAGTCACGTTGGCCGCGAACCGCTCTCCGCGATTCGCGCCAATTCCATTGTTCGGCACGCGCGCATCCCGGTGTATGCGCTCGGTGGCATCAACAGCCATCGCGCAATCCGGCTCTGGGGACCACACTACGCCGGCCTGGCCTCCGTCTCCGCTCTTGGCTTCGGTTGAACCGATCAGACGTGAAAATCTAGATGTAGAAACTCCGCGTCCCCCTCGAATTGCGGACCCGAGTAGAACATGCCCTTCGAGCGAGAATAATGAAGTTGTTGCCAGCCAACCGTGAGTAGAAGATTGGAATTCAGCGCATAAGCGAGTTGGGCTTCGTAACCGCGCACGCGGAGCGAAGGCCGGCCGAATGTGCCATCGGCCTTTCCATCGGTGAGCTCGGCACCCACGGACCACGCGCCATAGGAAAGGCTCGAGCTCCCATGCACTGCGCGGGTGGCGCCTCTCGCGAGCACATCGTTGATGTCGAAAGCGTAAGCGTTGGATTCACGAAAGGACCCACCAAGCGAGACTTTCCAGTCATCGTTGAAGGGATAGGCGATTGCTGTCCCTACAGCCCAGTCCGTCAAGCCTTCATGGCCTGGCGTCTTCCGCGCATCCCGGCCGAACGAAAGCGCACCATAGGCTCCGATCGAGACCGGACCCAAACTGCCGTCGTAGTTCCCTGCAAATTCCCAAATGTTTGCCTGGCGATCAGCGATATGCGGTCCGGCTGAAACGAACGGAACGATGTACCTGCTTTCCGAGGGCGCGAACGAGAATGCAAGTTGGACGCCGAACAGCCGCGGCGAATAGTAGGCGAATTTCGCATCATTGAAGGACGCTGCGGATTCCGTACGCACCGTGAAGAAGGAGTCAAACGGCCGACCGGAAACGGGGTCACGAAAAAACGCGATCTCCGGATCGTCGATAGAGGTCTTTTCGTCGACTCTGGGCCCGGTGATGGCGAGTCTGTAGCCGGGACCATCTACATCGCCAATTTCGGCAGTACCAAGACCTGTTTGCAGGCTGAGATAGATTTTTTCGAAGGCCTCGCCCTCGTAGCGGTCGATAGCGAGCCGGTCGCGATATGGAAGAATCGAAGCGTGGAGCGCCACGACCATGCCGTTGTCGAAGTCCCGCTCGAGCGAAGGAAAAAGTCGCACTGCGCCGGTCGCGCCATCCTTCTCCAGGCCAGGAAAGCTCGGCTCGGAGCTGACAAAGGCGGCCCCGTTTGCGTCGCCGGCGAGGGTGAAATTGAGATCGCCCACGCTAAGGGAGTAGGGAGAGAGGTCCCAGTCCAAAGGGCTCGCGGCGGCCGCCGGTACATAGATCGCAAACACGGCCGCAATACCGGCCCATGTACCCAGACGTTTTCGGTTCTGCATGGTTGTCGCAGCTCTGGATCAACCTCTTACACGAAAATGAAAAAACCGAAATCCGTCGGGTTCGGCGCAGATTGCGTGGGGTCTTCCCGGCCATTATAAGCACCCCGCGCCCGCGCGGGATCACTTTGGCCGCGCTGCCGGGTTTTACAAAGGCGAGGCGTTCGAGCGGGGACGGTGCGTCCCTTCGGCTCCCGAGCAGAGGAATTGAGCCTGAAATGAGAATTATTGCCGCTCTGTTGTGCGCAGTCCTGCTTGCGTCCTGCGGCTCCGACGATTCGGATGTCGATGCGGGCGGCGCGATCACGAGCTCGAGCCAGAAGATGACGCTCGGGGTCAATCAATACCTGTGGCACGCATCTCTCGACACGTTGCGCTTCATGCCGCTGCAATCGGCGGACCCCTTTGGCGGCGTCATCATCACCGACTGGTACTCGGCGCCGGAATTGCCCAACGAGCGCATGCGCGTCACCGTTTACATACTTGACCGCAATCTGCGGGCCGATGGTCTGAAGATTGCCGTCTTTCGCCAGACGCATAGTGCGGACGGATGGGTGGATGCCGCCGTTAACCCGGATACAGCTACCAAGCTTGAAGACGCGATCCTTACCCGCGCCCGCGAACTTCGACTTGCGACCCAGGCCCCCGGCGGCTAGCAAAACAGCGCTAAAGTCCCTCGTACGTTCGGGCTGAAGCGCTCGGACGGAGAGACCAATATGGCCCGCTATAACGCCAAGGAATCGGAAGCGCGCTGGCAAGCGGCTTGGGAAAACGGGCGCGTGTTTGCGGCGCACGAACGGCCCGGCGTTCCGAAGATGTATCTGCTCGAGATGTTTCCCTATCCCTCAGGGCGCATCCATGTCGGCCATACGCGCAACTACACGATGGGCGACGTCCTGGCCCGGTTTCGCCGCGCACAGGGCTACAACGTAATCCATCCCATGGGCTGGGACGCCTTCGGGCTTCCCGCCGATAACGCCGCGCGTGAGCGAAAAGTCGATCCGCGTCAGTGGACGCTCGACAATATCGCTTCGATGCGCCAACAGCTGAAACTGATGGGGCTGGCTATCGATTGGTCGCGAGAGCTCGCGACCTGCGATCCGGAATATTACGGCCAGCAGCAGAAACTATTTCTTGAATTCCTGAAGGCTGGCCTCGCCTATCGCGCCGAAGCCGACGTGAACTGGGATCCCGTCGACAAGACGGTGCTCGCAAATGAGCAGGTGATCGATGGCCGCGGCTGGCGCTCGGGCGCGCCCGTTGAGCGGCGCAAACTCGCGCAATGGTTCTTTCGCATCACGACATTCGCCGAAGATCTCCTGCAAGGGCTGGAAACCCTCGAGCGGTGGCCTGAAAAGGTTCGCCTGATGCAGAAGAACTGGATCGGCAAGTCCGAGGGTCTTCGATTCTCGTTCTCGCTCTCGAATGGTGACAGTCTCGAAGTGTTCTCCACCCGGCCCGATACGCTTTTCGGCGCGAGTTTTGTCGCTCTGTCCGCTGACCATCCGCTGACAGAGAAACTCGCGAAATCCGACCCGGAACTTGCGGCCTTCGTAAAGGAGTGCCATCGCCTCGGTACGGCGGAAGCGGTGATCGAAAAGGCGGAGAAGCTCGGCTTCGACACGGGAATCACGGCGCGTCATCCTTTCGATCCTGACTGGAAGTTGCCGGTGCTGGTCGCGAATTTCGTCCTTATGGGATACGGCACCGGCGCCATATTCGGCTGCCCCGCACACGATCAGCGCGATCTCGAATTCGCGAGAAAATATGGGCTGCCTGTATTGCCCGTGGTGATTCCTGACGGAACCGACCCGAAACAATTCTCTGTTGGCGACGAGGCCTATGTGGGTCCCGGCCGGCTTGCGAATTCGCGCTTTCTCGACGGCATGGATGTAGAAACCGCCAAAGGCGAAGTTGCCCAGCGTCTGGAAGGCGCGGGCCGCGCTCAGCGCACGATCAATTATCGTCTGCGTGACTGGCTTGTTTCACGACAGAGGCCCTGGGGCTGTCCGATTCCCATCGTGCATTGCACGCGCTGTGGGGCCGTGCCCGTGCGGGAGGAGGACCTCCCCATCCGCCTGCCGGAGGTGCTGCGCTTCGACGTCCCCGGCAATCCGCTAGCGCACGATGCCGATTGGAAGCGTGCGAAATGCCCGTCCTGCGGCGGCGAAGCCGAACGTGACACCGATACGCTCGACACGTTCGTCGACTCTGCCTGGTACTTCCTCAGATTCTGTGATCCGCGGGCGAGAGATCCGATCACGCGCCGTTCTGTCGATTACTGGATGCCCGTCGATCAGTACATCGGAGGGATCGAGCACGCGATTCTGCATCTGCTCTATGCCCGCTACTTCACGCGAGCCTTGAAACAACTCGGCCACGTCGGGTTCGATGAGCCGTTCGCCGGGCTTTTCACGCAAGGCATGGTCCAGCACGAGACCTATCGGGGTCACAATGGCGATTGGCTCTATCCGGAGGAGGTCGAGAAGCGCGGTGGCAAGGCGTATCTCAAGGGAACAAATGTGGAGGTGATTGTCGGTGCCTCCGAAGCAATGTCGAAATCGAAGAAGAATGTCGTTGCGCCAGAAGAGATCGCGGAAGCCTACGGTGCCGACACCATCCGCTGGTTCATGTTGTCGGACACACCGCCCGAGAGAGATATCGCTTGGACGGCGGAAGGCGCGGAAAGCTGCTGGCGGTTTTTACAGCGCATCTACCGCTTGGTGACCGAGTCCGTCGACTTGCCGCCGCCCGGCACGAGACCAGCCGAGGAGAGCCCGCACGACCTGGCATTAAGAATGGCGGTGCACAGAGCCATCCAGGCTGTTACGGACGACCTCGAGGCGCTGCGATTCAACAGGGCCGTCGCGCAGATTTACACCCTTGCCAATGCCATCAGCGCTCACATGCAGGCGGACGCTTCCACAAGGCGCGAAGCGCTCGAGACTCTTGTGCTCCTGAGCGCCCCGATGGTGCCGCATCTGGCGGAAACGTGCTGGGAGGCTCTTGGCCACAAGGCCATGGTCGTCGAGACGCGTTGGCCGAAGGCCGAGCCTCGTTTTCTCCAGTCCGATACTGTTGTTCTGCCGGTGCAGGTCAACGGCAAACGGCGCGGTGAGATCAAGATGGCGGCCGGGGCCAGCGAAGAAGCCGTAAAGGCTGGTGCGCTTGCGCTGGACCCGGTTAAACGAGCGCTTGACGGCAAGACCCCTAAACGTGTGATCGTCGTGCCGGGGCGCATCGTCAACATCGTTGCATGAAACATCCGTTGCAGAGTCGACTTGCCGGCGTGATCGGCTTTGCGTTTGCCGGCGCAGGCCTCGCAGCGTGCGGTTTCCATCCGCTCTATGGAAACGCAGCGTTCGGATCAGGGCTCAGCAATACTTTTGCGTCGGTCTATGTTGAACCAATAGCCGACTATGGTGTGGCCGACACCGGATATGAGCTGCGCAACCGTCTTATCGATCTTCTCAATTCCAATGCTGACGCTCGCTACCGGCTGAAGCTCACCCTAAGCGAGACCTCAGAGGGCATCGCTCTCGAAACCAACGCTTCGATCACCCGATACAACGATACGCTGACGGTGCACTACGTTCTGACAGATGTTGTCGCCGGAAGGGAAATCAAACGGGGCATAGAAACCGCGCTCGCGGCCTACAACGTCGCTGCTTCGCCCTACGCTACCGTGGTTGCGCAGCAGGCTGCCGATCGGCACGCGGTGCAGGATCTGGCCGAACGCCTGAGGCTCGAGCTCGGCGTGTTTTTCGAGCAGCGTTCGAAGTCCCAATGGAAGTAAAATCGGCGAGTGCGGACAGCTTCGTAGAGCGGCCGCCGAAAAATCTTTCGTCGGTACTGGTATACGGCCCTGATGAGGGTCTGGTTCGAGAGCGAACCGAGCGGCTGATGCGCACGGTCGTCGATGATCTTTCCGATCCGTTTCGCGTCGCAGACCTCGAGGGCTCCGATCTTGAGCATGACAAGGCGCGCCTTTTCGACGAGGCCGCCGCCATTTCGATGCTCGGCGGCCGCCGCGTGGTGAGGGTTCGTGGCGCGGGCAACGGGCTTGCCGAGCTCTTCGAGTCCTATCTTGAACACCACGCGGGCGACGCGCTTCTTGTTGTGGAAGGAGGCGAATTGGGAAAAAGCGCGGCCTTGAGGCGTGCATTTGAATCCAATGAGAACGCCTACGCGATCCCGTGTTACGCCGATAGTGAACGCAATCTCGGCGACGTGGTGCGGGACTCACTTAAGGCAGCCGGACTCGCAATCGATCCCGACGCTCTGCAATTCGCCGTTTCCCACCTCGGTTCGGATCGCGGTGTGACCCGGCAAGAACTCGAAAAACTTGCTCTTTATGCGCACGGAAAAGCACGCATGGCGCTTTCGGACGTCGAGGCGATCTTGGGCGATGAGACGGATGCGCGCATAGAGGCCGTTTGCGATGCGGCCGGCAGTGGCGACCTTGCGAGCCTTGATCTCGCACTCGAACGCCTGGCGCGCGAAGGAACATCTCCGGTCACGATCCTCTGGGGGGCGATGGCGCATTTCCGCAGGCTCCTCTTGTTGCGATCGGGCTTCGACCGCAATCAGTCTCTGGAATCCGCAATCAAGCGGCTTCGACCGCCCGTGCACTTCACCCGCGAAGATACGATCAAGGCGCAGGTTAAACGGTGGACCCAGACGGCCACCGACGAGGCGCTCGAACTTCTCTTCGACGCCGAGACGCTCGTGAAAACGACCGGTGTCCCTGCGGAATCGGTGATGGCCCGCGCCCTTTTCAACGTCGCAGCGAAGGTCAGACAGCGGTGAACAGCCGGAGCACGCACCCGTGCTGAAGGTTCGGGTCATACCCTGCCTTGATGTGAAAGACGGGCGCGTCGTCAAAGGCATCAATTTCCTGCAGCTGCGCGATGCCGGCGATCCGGTCGAGCAGGCCATGTTGTACGACCGGGCCGGCGCGGATGAGCTTTGTTTTCTGGACATCACAGCAAGCCATGAGAATCGCGGCATCATTCTCGATGTGGTCCGGCGCACCGCCGATGTCTGCTTCATGCCCCTGACTGTAGGCGGTGGAGTACGCTCCATCGACGATATCCGTGCCCTCTTGCTCGCAGGCGCCGACAAGGTTTCGATCAACACCGAAGCCGTCAGACGGCCTGAGTTCGTTCGCGAAGCCGCGGAGAAATTTGGCAGCCAATGCATTGTGGCGGCGATCGACGCGAAACAGGGCCGGTTTGCCCACAACGGCCCTCCGTTCGAGGTCTTCACGCATGGCGGGCGATCGGCGACGGGAATTGATGCCATCCAGCATGCGGTACGCCTGGTGGAATACGGCGCCGGTGAGATCCTGCTGACGTCTATGGACCGGGACGGCACGCGCTCGGGCTATGACATCGCTCTCACGCGCGCCGTTGCCGACGCGGTAGGCGTGCCGGTGATCGCAAGCGGCGGTGTGGGCGGCCTCGAGGATCTCGTATCCGGTGTCCGCGACGGACATGCGAGCGCGGTGCTTGCTGCATCGATCTTCCACTTCGGAGAGGCCTCGATCGGCGACGCGAAGGCGGCGCTTGCGAAGGCTGGCCTGCCTGTCAGAATTGTCTAGATTGAACGTCTTTCGCACGATTCGAGGGAGCGAACGTTTGGTCATGGCCGTTTCCGAAGATCCGCGTTCCGCCGCGATTTCGCTCTCAGGCTCCGATCGCATCGAGATCGCCCGCGTCGCTCGGGCAAGGCCGGTCAGGCTCACAAAGAGAATGACAGTCGAGGAAGCCTTTCGGGTGACTGTCCTCGAGTGCCTTGCCCAGGTTGCCGCAAATGCGCCGGCCGTCCTGCAGTCTCACGATGCCGAGGGACTGCACCAGATGCGCGTTGGGCTTCGCCGTTTGCAGGTAGCGCTGAACGCGTTTGGCGAGGAATTTCGGACGGCGGCGCTAAAGGATCTTCGAAAAAGAACCAAGGCCTTTGCCGACACGATCGGTCCGGCGCGGGACCTCGATGTATTTCTAGGCGAACTTCTGGATGAGCCGGCGCGTGCGGGCGGAGGCGAGGCTTTCGGTTTGCTTCGCGAGCGGGCGGAGGAGGCGCAAAAACTGGCTTGGGAGCACGCGACTCAATCCATAGCCGGGGCGAGCTTTTCCGGCTTCCTCGATGATGTGGCAGTGGCGGCAGAAACCCATTCCTGGTTCACGAAGGGGCTGCGGGGCACGGGCTCCGATCCCCAATTCGCTGTCGATGCGCCGATCAAGCCGACGGCGGCGCGGATGTTGGATGAGAATTTTGCCCGGGTGAGCAAACGTGGCCGCCACATGCGCTCCTTGAATGAACGTGAACGCCACAGGCTTCGCATCTCGCTCAAGAAACTGCGTTATTCCGCCGAATTTTTCGGTCCGCTTTACAAGAAAAAAGGCGTCAGAAGGTATCTCCGGCGCCTGAAGGCGTTGCTTGAGGACTTAGGTGCGCTGAATGACGTCGTAGCGGTGCGCACGACGCTCACGCGTCTCACGCATGAGGAAAGCGCGCAGCGCGAGTTTCCGGACCTCTGCTTTGCAGCAGGCATGATCAATGGCTGGCATGGCGCCCGCGCTCATGCTCTCAACAAGCGGGCCGTGCGCCGCTGGGAGAAGTTTCGAAAAACTGATCCTTTCTGGAGGTGACGTTTGCCGCTATCTCGGGGGCAGCGACACGTTGAGCGCGGCGACACGGATGTCTTCGCTTATTATTTCGAGCACGAGCGCGCAGGACAGGTCGAGCGCCTCAGGCATGGGGCTCAGCATTTTCCAGCCGGTCGCAATCGCGTACGCACTCCGAAGCACACCTCTATGCGTTACCGCAACTGTGTGATCCGAACCTGAACCGACCTCGAGCAAAAAATCGCGAACGCGATCGACCAGATCTCGGGTCGGCTCGCCACCTTTTGGCGTGAATGCTTCGCCAGTACCGGCGCGGTCGAACGCATCCAAGCCGTCGCGCGCAAGTATTTCCGCGCGCGTGAGGCCCTGCCAATCGCCCCAGTCATGTTCGAGCAAACGCGGGTCGACAATGATATCCGTGAGACCAAGAAGGCGCGCGGTCTCGCGGGCTCTTGACAAGGGCGAACTAAAGGCCCGGGCGGTTTCGAACTCCGGTGGCGCGCGGAGAGCGGCCATTTTTGACCGACCCTCGTCGCTGAGCGGTACATCGAGGCGTCCCTGGATTCGGCCTTCGGCATTCCACGCCGTTGGACCATGGCGTATCAGCGCGATTTTCAATCTGCTTTCCTCGTCTTCTCCGCTCAGGCAGGATCGCCATGCGAATTTTTCAGAGCCGTTGATCCATGCGCCAGCCCCTCGATCGAGCCAAGGCGGCAGAATATCCACCCAATATTCAAGCTATTCTGAAACGCCTGGCGCCGTGTTCCGCCTGGTTGGGACAAGAGTTGCTGGAGATCGACATCGAGAGTGGCTGGGTGAAGATCGCCTACATGCTTGGCGAGCCGCACTTCAATCGATTTGGTGCGCTGCACGGCGGGGCCATCGCATGCGTCATGGACGATGTTCTGGCGGTTTCGGCAGGCCTCATTCTGAAATGGGGTGAAATCGCTCCGACGCTCGAGATGAAAGTCAGCTATCTGAGTCAGGGAGGCACCGGCAGACACTTTGCTGAGGCCCGTGTCCTGAAACGCGGGCGGCAGATCAACTTCCTCGATGCAAGTCTGGTCAACGATGCCGGCCGGCTGGTCGCGACAGCAACCGCCACGATCATGATTGCGCCGCTAAAGCGGCAGGGCTCGGGCAACAGTCCCGACGCTCAGCCAAATCAAGCCAAGGTCTGACGAACACCAGGCGCGGCTCAAAGGCCGATGTCGGCCAGGACAGGTACGTGGTCGGAAGGCCGGGACCAGCCGCGCGTTTTCTTGATTATGGAATGAGTCTTCAGGCTGCCTTTGAGTGCCCGGCTGATCCAGATGTGATCCAGCCGCCGCCCACGGTCGGAGGCCTTCCAGTCGCGCGCGCGATAACTCCACCAGGAGTAAACCTTCTCCTCGTGTGGGACGAATTCCCGGGTAAGGTCCGTCCATTCGAATGCCGCCTTGGCTTCCGAAAGCAGGCCTGTCTCCACCGGCGTGTGGCTGACGACGTCGAGCAACTGCCTGTGGCTCCAGACATCATTCTCGAGCGGCGCCACGTTGAGATCGCCAACAAGAATCACGGGATGGGAGCTGCGGTCCGGGCGCTTCTCGAAGAAGAGCGCCATTTCACGAAGGAATGTCAGTTTGTGCGCAAATTTCGGATTGGCAACGGGATCGGGAATGTCTGCTCCCGCGGGAACGTAGAAGTTGTGCAGTTCGACCCCGCTGGCGAGCGTCACGCCCATGTGCCTGGCGTCGCTCTTGCCGCAAAATTCCTGAACGCATGTCTTGGCGAACGGAATGCGCGAGATCACGGCGACGCCGTGATAGCCCTTCTGTCCGTTGATCGCCCTGTAGCGATAGCCAAGCCTGTCGAACGGCTTGGTCGGAAATAGGCTGTTCTCGACCTTTGTTTCCTGCAGGCAAAGCACGTCAGGTTCGTGCTCACGCAGGAACCGCGTCACCAGGCCAATTCGCAGCCGGACCGAGTTGATATTCCAAGTGGCGACCTTCACGCTGAACGCACCCCCCTCATTCGAATTCCGCAGGTCTATCGCAGTTTCTAATAATATATCAATTGGAACAGGTAGTTAGCACTGAATGAGAGATTCAGAAATGCTGAATACTTTTCATTCTATTCATTGAACTCAATCTTCTCCGGCCTATATCGGGCTTGTTGCGGTGCACAGCCGCCACGGAATCAGGGGTTTCGGGAGCCGGTCTCCTGGGCCAAGGAGAAGGAGAGAAACATGACACGGGCAACGCACTTTGTGGATCAGAACTCGCGCAGCGATGGCACGCTGGTCGGTCTGATGACAACGGTTGCACTCGTTTTGGCTGGCTTCCTGTCGGTCATCTCGTTCGCAGCTATCTGAGGGATCAGTCCTGGCGCGCCGCCACCCCCCCATCAAGCGGCGCGTCAAAAGCGAAGGCCGATCCTGCGTTCCGGCGCGGATCGGCCGACGCTAACGGCCAGCGGGCCTTCGGCGACACCCCAGCCGAGTCGAAGTGTCCCAGCTGGCCACGTTCTATCCCCGCCCAGGCAACCATCGCCGCATTATCGGTGCAGAGACCGGGCGGGGGCATTTTCACGGAAAATGCATTGGTTTTTGCGAGTTCAGACAGGCTCGCACGAATCGCAGCATTGGAAGCCACGCCGCCGGCAATCGCAAAGTCCGGCATGCGCACGTCCGGAAAATCCGCGCGGAACATCGCCATGGCCGCGCGCGAGCGATCGACCAGAATTTCGACCACAGCAGCCTGAAAGCCAGCAGCAATATCGGCAGCTTCGATGTTGGTGGTACGGACCAGTTGGCGCACGGAGGTCTTCAGCCCGGAGAACGAGAAGTCGGCGCCCTCCCGGCCGCGCATCGGGCGCGGAAGATTGCAGCGCTTCGCGTCGCCTCGAAGTGCCAATCCTTCGACTTCGGGACCGCCCGGGTAAGGCAGCCCGAGAAGCTTTGCCGTCTTGTCGAACGCCTCGCCGATGGCGTCGTCTATGGTTGTTCCATAGAGGTGATATTGGCCCACGCCCGCGGCTCCGATCAGCTGGCAATGTCCTCCGGAAATCAGAAGAAGCAGGAAGGGAAAGGAGACTCCCTGGGTGAGACGCACGGTCAGGGCATGCGCTTCGAGATGATTGACAGCGATGAGCTTTCGTCCGGCCGCAAGCGCCAAGGCCTTTGCGGTCGTCAGGCCTACGATGAGGCCGCCAATCAGACCGGGACCTGCAGTGACGGCGACCGCGTCTACATCATGCAAAGAAACTCCGGCTTCTTTGAGCGCTCGCGTGATCAGCGCATCGAGGCGCTCGACATGCGCACGCGCGGCGATTTCCGGGACGACTCCGCCAAAAGGTCCATGCGCTTCGATTTGGCTGAGAACGACGTTCGAGAGGATTTCACCCGGGCCCGGGGGGATTCCACGAACCACGGCTGCCGCCGTTTCATCGCAGCTCGTTTCAATGCCGAGGACCGTCAGATGCGCCAATGAGGTCACGTGCTAATGTTCCCAGAGAGCGTCTAGACCAGGATTTGAATGGCGCAAAGCAATCCTCTCCGAATTGGGACTCGAGGTTCGCGGCTGGCGCTATTCCAGGCAGAGCTGGTGCGGGCTGCGCTCTCAAGAACCGGCCGCAACTGTGAGATCCTGGCCATCAAAACCACGGGAGATCGCATCCAGGACCGGCCCCTCGCCGACGCAGGAGGGAAGGGGCTTTTCACGAAGGAACTCGAAGAGGCGCTTCTTCGAAACGAGATCGATCTTGCCGTCCACTCGATGAAGGATGTACCGACCGCTCTTCCGTCGGGGTTGATGATCGGCGCAATTCTGCAACGCGAAGATCCCCGTGACGCTTTTGTGTCGCAGAAGGCGGAGTCGCTAACGGGTCTCGCATCCGGAGCCCGCGTCGGCACAAGTTCGGTGCGCCGGACGGCGCAAGTCCTGCGCGAAAGGCCCGATCTGCAAACGGGCCTCCTGCGCGGCAACGTCGAAACCCGGTTGCGCAAGCTCGACGCGGGCGAAGTCGATGCGGTCATCCTGGCCGTGGCCGGGTTGAAGCGACTCGCGCTGGAGGGCCGCGTAACGAAGCTCCTCGATCCGGCATCGTGGCTTCCTGCGCTCGGACAAGGCGCGATTGGGATCGAGATTCGAGAGGCAGACGCGGGTGTGCGAAATGCGCTTGCGCCGATCGATCACGCACAGACGGCGCACGAACTGGCATGCGAGCGCGCGTTTCAAGCGGCATTGGACGGATCCTGCCGTACGCCGATCGGCGGCCTCGCGCGCGTGGCCGGTGCCCGGCTTTCGTTTCGAGGCGAAGTTCTGTCGCCCGACGGCAAAGAATCCGTGCCGACCAGTTTCGAATGTGCGCTCCGGTCTTCCGATCCGAGAGCCGATGCCGAACGCGCCGGACGCGAAGCGGGGCTCGAATTGCGGCCGAAAGTGCTCGGATGGCTGGCATAGATGCGCGTGCTCGTCACCCGCCCAGAGGACGACGCCCGCGAAACGGCTGCCCGGCTCGAGGCGCTGGGACATACGGCGATCGTCGCGCCTTTGATTGCCGTGCATTTCCTGTCTGGTCCGGAACTGGATCTCACAGGTGTCCAGGCATTTCTGTCGACGAGCTCCAACGGAGTCCGCGCCCTGGCACGCCGCTCGTCAGTACGACGATTGCCGCTTTTTGCGGTTGGCCGCCAGACGGCACATAGTGCTCGGGCGCTGGGCTTTACCACGGTCAATGATGCAGACGGTGACGTGGCAGCACTCGCCGACCACGTTTCTGCACGGCTGGACCCGAGAGCGGGTGCCTTGGTTCATGCGACCGCAAGGGAAGCACCGGGGACACTCGCCGATGCGCTCGAGGCCCGCGGCTTTCGGGTACAGAGCGAATTTCTCTACGAGACTCCCATTGTTGCGGAGCTTCCGCAGGTCGCTAAGGATGCGCTTCGGAACGAAGTCGTCGACACGGTTCTCCTGTTTTCGGCGAGAACGGCTTTGGCCTTTCGGCAGCTGGTCGAGCGCGCCCGCGTTGAAGGCCGCTGCTCGAAACTGACGGCTTGCTGCATCAGCCGGTCCTGCGCCGACGCCCTTTTCCCGCTCGCGTTTTCCGCTCTCCGCATTGCCGAGGCCCCCAATCAGGACGCGCTCCTCGCGCTTCTTGGTTAAGGCGAACCCACACTGCTAAAAGGGCAGCAAGATTGGGGGGAACGCATGCGCTGGTTTCTGGGAATTCTTGCAGTCCTCGTCATCGTTCTTGGCGGGGGGTTTTACTATCTCAGTGAACCGGACATTCCGCGCAGCACGCTCGAAGCAAAATACGGTACGCCGCCATCACAGTTCGTAACGGTGCCGAACGGGGCTCGCATTCATTATCGCGATCGTGGGCCTCGCGACGGCGAAATCCTGCTTCTTCTCCACGGCTCGAACTCCTCACTCTTCACCTGGGAGCCCTGGTCCAAGACGCTGTCGGATCATTTTCGGGTGATCTCGCTCGACCTCCCGGGGCACGGACTAACTGGAGCGGTGCCGAATAAGGATTATTCTGAAAAAGGCATGGTCGAAACTGTCAATGAGTTCGCCGACTCGTTGCACTTGCCGCAGTTTGCTCTTGCGGGAAATTCCATGGGAGGCGGGGTCGCGGCTCGTTATGCGGAAACCTATCCAAGCCGCGTCAGCCGGCTGATCCTGGTCGATGCCGGGGGCATGCCAACCAAAATGGGGGATCGCATCCCACTGGCATTTCGCCTCGCGCGCATGTCGTGGACGCGGCCGATCATGCTGCACATCACGCCACGGTCGCTCGTGATCGAGGGGTTGAACGACGCGATCGTGAGAAAATCGATCATCACCGACAAGATGATTGACGAATACTGGGATTTCGCGCGGATGGCTGGAACGCGCGAAGCGACCGCGGACCGATTCGCGCTCGCGGGCGACTGGACCTACATCCAGGACCACATCAGCGCGATCAAGGCGCCGACACTCATCCTCTGGGGCGAACAGGATCATCTCGTGCCGGTCGCCTCGGCGCACGCCTACAACAAAGCGATTCCGGGCTCGAAGTTGATCGTCTATCCGGCAACTGGCCACATCCCGATGGAGGAAGTGGCGAGCCAATCGGCCGAGGATGTGCGGGCCTTCCTCAGCAATTCTCCGACGCAGTCCTAATCGACGGGAAAGGCGAGATCGCGGAATTCGGCGATGACCTTGTCATAGGTGTCGCGTTTGAAGGGAACGATCAAGCGTGGCAACGCTTCCATCGCGAGCCATTTCCATGTCGAAAATTCAGGATGCGCGGTGGCAACGTCGATCTCGTCGTCACTGCCCATAAACCGCATTGCCAGCCACTTTTGTTTCTGGCCGCGATAGCGGCCGTGAAGGGCGACGCCCAGGAGATGGTGCGGAAGATCATAGGCGAGCCACTCCGTCATCTCACGAAGAGGCTGGGCCTTGTCCGTTCCGATTTCCTCCTTGAGTTCGCGTAATGCAGCTTCGAGAGGGGTTTCGCTGCCATCGATTCCCCCTTGCGGCATCTGCCAACCCTCGACGGTCTGATCGATGCGCCGGCCAACGAAGACGAGACCTTCCCGGTTGAGCAGCATGACACCCACGCACGGGCGATAGGGGAGGTCCTCATGTCTCAGCATTCCGCTTCCCCGCGCCATGACTACTCTGTCCTGGCCGGAGAGGCGATCGCCGATGCCGGGACGATCTTCGCGTCGCGGAGCGTGGCCGCCCAGAATTGAATGCGCGCAAGCGCAAGCGGCGTCAGGTTGACGGTCCCTGATGCATAACCCCTGGTTCTCGCGGAGCGCTCAAGCTCGGCGAGTTTTTCATCGATGTCCGATGCGGTTCCAGCACCGTCGAGTTGCAGATTCGAGCGCGCAAAGGCAATGCCGGTCCTGCTTGCGGCATCCGTCGCAGCCGAATGGGAGGGATCGCCATCGTCAAGGAACAGGAGGCCGCGCTTCGCGAGAGCATCCATGATGGGGGTTAGCGCGCCGCTGTCAGCAAGGAATCGTCCACCTTGCATGTTGGTGACTCCGACATAGCCCGTGAACCGCCCGAGTGCCCAATCGAGTCTTTGAATGTTCGCAGCAGTGTCCGGATCCGCGCGTAGCGTGTGCGGCCCCGGGTCCTGCCCCGGCCTCTGGTTTGCTTCCATCGGCACCGCAAGGAGCACTTCGTGACCGAGTCGCCGGGCCTCAGTGACCCAGTGGCCAACATCGTCCGCATACGGCGCAAACGCCAGCGTCACCGCGGGCGGTAAGGATTCGAGCGCTGCTTCGGTTTGGCGCGCACTGATGCCAAGCCCGTTAACAATGATAACAATTCTCGGGCCTTTCGAATCCGGCGGCAGCATTCCGGCGTAAGCGGCCATTGGGGTGCGCCCATCGGCAGAGATTCTGGGCAGCGCGCCCGTTGCGCCCGGCTCGAGCAATGCAGGATCGGCAACCAGCGCGCCGCCGGCGTAGACCGGTTTGGTAATGGCGGGAGGCGAGGCGCTTGGCACTGAAGGAGGCGATGGATTGGCCGTTTGCCCCGCGTGCGAAAGACGTCCCTCTGGCTCGGAGCGGTTGATCGCCTTGTGCACGGCCATCCGGACGAGTGGATCGCCTACATAGGGATTGCCGAAAATCGTGGTGAGGATAGCAGCTGAGAGGAGCAGGGACAGCGCCGCGATCCATGAGATCGCGAGTGCGTTGGCAAGCCCGCCTCCAACTGTAGTCCGGTCACCGTCTTCTTCGGCCATGGCGCGAACCTATAGAGCGGGAATTGCGCGCCCGTTAAGCCAAAATGCACAAGGCCGGCCACGCCAGGGGGCGAGCCGGCCTTGAAAAGGACTCCAGCTGGCTAGTCTTCCTTATTGGCCGCTGCCGCCATCGCCGATTGCGTCTCGGCAACAGCGCTCACCGTCATCTTGCCGCGGAGAAGATCGAGTGCGTAGGCAAGCTGGAAGTCGTCGTATTTCTTGCCAGGAGCGGCGTGGTAGACCGGCTCGAGGTTCTTGTGCGACGCGGCTTCGCCTTGAAGATGACCCGGCAGGTCCGCTTCGCTCGGCCGTGCGAGCTTCGGGATTTCGTTTTCATCGCCCTGAGCCACGGCAACGTCCGGAATGATTCCCTGAGCCTGGATTGAGTGACCCGACGGCGTGTAGTAGCGCGCTGTGGTCAACCTCAGAGCCCCGCCGCCTTCGCCGAGCGGGATGATCGTCTGGACGGAGCCTTTGCCGAACGAGGTCATGCCGACGATCGTCGCGCGGCGATGGTCCTGAAGCGCGCCGGAGACGATTTCGGCGGCTGACGCGGTGCCCGCATTGATCAACACGACCACCCTGGCTCCCCCGGTGATGTCGCCGTTGGATTTGGCGTCGTAACGCTGGGTGTCTTCCGGGTGGCGCCCGCGAGTCGAGACGATCTCGCCCGAATTCAGGAAGTCGTTCGACACTTGAATCGCCTGATCGAGAAGCCCACCCGGGTTGTTGCGCAGATCGAGCACATACCCTTTGAGCCCGGGGCCAATCTGCTTCTTGAGATCATGAACGGCCTTCTCAAGGCCGTCGGCGGTTTGTTCGTTGAAGCCAGGCATCCGGATGTAACCGACATCGCCGTCGCGGTGCCAGCGGACATTGTCGACCTGCACGATGGCGCGCTGGAGGGTGACCTCGAACGGTTTTTTGTCTCCCGAGCGCAGCACGGTGAGGGTCACTTTGCTTCCCTGGGGTCCGCGCATCTTGTCGATGGCGTCGTTTAGCGGCAGTCCCTGGATCGATTGTCCGTCGATTGCGGCGATGTAGTCGCCCGGCTTCAATCCGGCTTTCGCCGCGGGTGTGCCGTCGATCGGCGAAATCACCTTGATAAGACCGTCTTCCATCGTCACTTCAATGCCGATGCCGCCGAACTCACCTTTCGTGGTGATCTGCATGTCGGCGTAGGTCTTGGCGTCCATGTAGCTCGAATGAGGATCGAGATTGGAAACCATCCCCTGGATCGCCGAGTCGATGAGATCGTGATCATCGACGGGACGCACGTAATTTGCGCGAACGCGTTCGAACGCATCGCTGAACAAGTCGAGCTGGCGGTAGGCCGTCGTGTCGTTGGCGCCGTGAGCCGCCGACAAGATCGTGAGCCCGCCGGCAAAGCCGATGGCCGTGCAAAGGGCGCCGAAAGCGATACGGTTCATGTCTTCTTTGCCTTTCTCAGAGCGAGAGACAGGAATGGCGTCGGATCCATTCCGCGCCCGTTTTCCCTAAGTTCGAAATAAAGTCGTGTTTGAGGCCCGGCGTCCGGCATTGTGCCGACTGGCTCACCCGCAAGTACTTGATCCTCGGGGCGTACATCGACACGGCCCAACCCAGCAAGAACAGCATCGTACCCACGCGCTGTCTGGAGGATCAAGACGTGTCCGTACTTATGGTAAGGGCCTGAGAAAAGAACCCTAGCGTCCGCCGGCGCAACCACTTCCGCTCCGGCTTGCGTGATGAAGGTCAGGCCCGGACCGAGCGAGTCCTCCGGACCTGTCGCTTGCGTCTTCCCGATCACAGGCGTCACGAGCCATTCGCGGCCGCGAACCGGGTGCGCATCGGCGGTAACAACCACGACGGCATTTCCCTGCGAGGGGGTCATTCTCAATGCAGAGACCCGTTCCAGAAGGGTCTTCAGATCACCGGCGCGGGCGAGGGCTTCATCCAGTTGCGCTTTTGCCACGCTGTACGAAAAACCAGCTTTGCTCGATTGCGCCTCCCGGATCGCGAGAAGTTGATCGAGTTCGCTCCGGGCCTGGCTGAGCTTGCGCGCCAGCGCGATCTCCGCCGTGCGCTTGGCAAGCAGGCTCGCGCGCGTGGCCTTTAGCGCCCGGATTTGCCCGGCGAGCGAGGCCGCGGCGGCATAGATTTCGGGAAGGGAGGCGCCGACCACCATCGAGGCGCGGGCGGCGCCGAGCGCGTCCTCGGGGCGCAGCACCATCGCGGGCGGCGTATCGCTCTCGAGCCGCTCGATCAGCGCAACAAGCCGTGCGACCGACACGCGGTCGCGGGCAAAAGCCGCCGACAGCCTCGCATCCTCCGCCGAGAGCGACGCGATTTCGGACCCAAGGCTCTCCTGTTCTTTTTCCAGAGCCTGGACGCGGGAGGCACTGTCGACGAGTTTCCGCCGCAGCGCGTCAGCCGCCGATCTCAATGCCGCGCTGTCAGCCCTTGCCTTTTCGACGGACGGCCGCTGCTTTCCGATCGCGGTCTCGAGCGCACGGTATTGATCGGCCGTGGACGGCATCCGTCCGACATCTGTTGCCGGAACGGCGTGACTCAAATCCGCAGCCGGTTCGAGGGGCGGCTGCAATGCCGGACGCTCGTTCCTTGCTTTTGGATGCGGTGGAGTCGCTGGAGCCCCGGCTCCGGACGCAAATGTCAACACAAAACAGGAAAAGATAAGAGCGCAGGATACGGCAGCTCCGTGTCTCAGCTTGCGCTCTCCACGGACGCATGCTCGACCAGCGAATGCCCGGTCATCGGCCGTGGCTTCTTCAGCCCCATCAGGTCGAGGAGCGTGGGCGCGACGTCCGCGAGCCGACCGTTCGACAGCTCAAGCTTTCCTGCACCCGCAACGATGATCGGGACATCAAACGTGGTGTGGGCCGTATGAGGCTCGCCGGTTTCGGGATCTTTCATCATCTCGATATTGCCGTGGTCGGCGGTGATCAGGAGGACGCCGCCCGCGGCCTCGACCGCTCGACTCAGACGCCCGAGACAGGTGTCGATGGTCTCCACGGCGCGCACGGCGGAATCCATCATGCCCGTGTGTCCGACCATGTCCGGATTGGCGTAGTTGACGACGATGAGGTCGTATTTTCCGGACGCGATGGCGGCTTCGAGCTTCGCCGTCACTTCGAGCGCCGACATTTCCGGCTTCAGGTCGTAGGTCGCTACTTTGGGGCTGGGCACTAGGATCCTGTCTTCACCGGGAAATTCGACTTCGCGTCCGCCGTTCAGAAAGAATGTGACATGCGCATATTTTTCGGTCTCGGCGATCCGAAGCTGCTTCAAGCCGAGTTCGGAGACGTATTCGCCCAACGTTTCGGTGATGTTCTCGGCCGGCAACAGCGGCGCCATCATCTTTTTCAGTTCTTCGGAGTACTCGGTAAGACTCGCGGCAAACGAGAATTTCGGCACGCGACTTCGTGCGAAACCCTTGAACTTCGGGTCGAGCAAAGCGAGTGAAAGCTCGCGCGCCCGGTCAGCGCGGAAATTGGCGAAGAGCATCGCGTCGCCATCGCGGACACCGCGATAATCTCCGATCACGCAGGGAACAACAAATTCGTCGCTGGTGCCGGACCGGTACGCGTCTTCGATCGCTGCCCGCGGGTCCGCGGCATGCGCGCCTTTGGCATCTACAATGGCTGCGTACGCCTTCTCGACCCGGTCCCAGCGCTTGTCCCGATCCATCGCATAGTAACGGCCGCTGATGGTGGCAAAGCCGATGTCTTTGCCAGCGACAGCCCGTTCAAACTGCTCCACGAATCCGCGCGCGCTTCTCGGCGGCACATCCCGGCCGTCGAGAAACGCATGGACCATCACCGCGAGCCCCTGACCTGCGATGATGCGCGCAAGTGCTGCGATGTGATCCTGGTGGCTGTGCACGCCGCCTGGAGAAAGCAAGCCGAGGAGGTGAACCTTGCCTCCGTTATTCTTTGCAGCAGCAATCAGGCTGCGCAGAGCGCCTTCTTTTTCGAGCGTTCCGTCGGCGATTGCGTCATCGATGCGGGGCAGATCCTGGCGGACGATCCGGCCCGCGCCGATATTCATGTGACCGACCTCGGAGTTTCCCATCTGGCCGGCGGGTAGACCGACGGCACTTCCGGAGGTCGACAGGAGCGCGTGCGGACTTTGCAGCAGCTGGTCGTAATTGGGCGATCGCGCCTGCGCGATCGCATTGTCGGCCCGGTCGGCGCGCCATCCCCAGCCATCAAGCACACAGAGCACGGCCGGCTTAGGCCGGGTTTTCTTCGTCATGGCACGTCGCAATTTGGCGCCTCAGCACCGGCGAATCCGAAAATAGTGAGACGTATCAACGCTGTCCATGCGGGTCCGTGGCCGCCTGGACACATCCGGAAAACTGGTCCCGGGGCAGCCAGTGCGATAGCTTTAAACTTCGTTGGGGGCGGCGTTCGCACGGGAAAACCCGCGAACAGCTGCGCAAGGGGGGCGCATGTGGGCGTGGCGTGTAGGGCGCGCAATACTTGCCGCATTTCTGTCAAGTCTTGCAGGCGAAGCGGTGGCAGACACACAGCCGTCCGCAGCGGCCATCGAGAACAAGCTGCTGGAGGAGCGCATCGTCGTCGAGCGCAGCGGTGTCGCGGTCGACACGATCCATCTGGTGATCAAGGCCAATAACGCCGCCGCAGCTCAGAAGATCGGGCAGCAGCCCATTGTTTATTCGGATGCGCTGAGCGACATCGAGATCGTTTCGGCTTTCACGGCAAAGGCGGACGGACGGAAAATCCCGGTCGCGCAAACGGCAATCTACACCCAGCTGGCGCCCGGCAACGCGGACCAGGCGACCTTCGACGACGCGAAACAGAAGGTCGTGCTTTTCCCCGATGTCGAGGCAGGCGATTCTATCGATCTTCTCTTCAAGCGGCATGACAAGCGGCCGGAACTCGCCGGGGCCTTCATGCTCGAGCGCGGATTCACGCGCCTGATCGCGCTCGACAATGCCGATATCCAGATCGTCGCTCCAAAAGACTATCCGCTGGCCGCCGAAACTCACGAGATGGTGTTCGACCGGCGCGAAGACCGTGGCGACGTGATCTATCACTGGCACCTGTCGCAAACGAAGGCGGTCTCGAACGATACGGGTTCGCTTTCCTGGTTCGATCGCTCGCCGCGGCTCCTGGTTTCCAGTTTTGGAAATTACGACGCGCTCGCGGCAGCGTTTTCTTCGCTTGTCAGGCCGGCCGCGAAGGTGACGCCCAAAATCCAGGGGCTCGCCGACCAGCTGACGAAAACACTCTCCGATCGCCGCCAGAAGGCGCAAAAGCTCTACGAATGGGTCAGCAGGCACATCCGCTATGTTGCCGTCGAAATCGGAACTGGCGCCATCACGCCGCACAGTGCCGAGCAGGTGCTTTCGAACGGCTATGGCGACTGCAAGGACCACGTTGTCCTTTACGCAGCGCTGCTGGCCGCCGAAGGGATCGGAAGCGAGTTCGTTCTGATCAACGGCACGAATTCCTATGAGCTGCCAAAAACCGCTCTGATCGGCGAACTCGATCACGCCATTACATATCTTCCCGAATTTCACATCTACGCGGACACCACCGCCGGGGTAGCCCCCTTCGGCAGTCTGCCTTTTTCGGAATATGGCAAACCCGTTGTGGTCGCGACCGCATCGGGCGGCGCGGTCCGCCATGTCCCCGTTCTTGCACCCGGGCTTGCCGTCGTGAAGACGGCAACGACGGCGAGGATCGATGATACCGGCAAGCTCGAGGGAAAATCGGTGATCACGGCGAGCGGCCCGTTTTCGATTTTGCTGCGGCAGCTGGGTCTCGGCATCGAGGCGGTCGGAGGAGCGGAGGCGGCGCAAGAACTTCTGCGGCGTGCCAATGTCCAGGGAACGGGCGCGTTCAACGTCACCGCGCCCGACGTGCTTTCGCCTTCCTATTCGCTTTCAAGCACGTGGTCGTTCGGGCCGTTCGCCGAAATTCCCCTCGGCCGGCGCTTCGCGATGCCCGAAGGCATTCCCATTCTTGGCATTCCCGGCGATCTGCTCGTTGGTTCGCTGATCGCCCAAACTCCGGGCGGCGACGATGAAATCGCCTGCTACAGCGGCCGGCAGGAAGAGGAGATCGATCTTGCGGCGCCCGCGAACGCGCATTTCCAGGAATCGCCGCCGGATGCGTCCCTGCACACGGCCCATATCGCTTTCGAGACACGCTGGACGCTGCACGGCAACACGCTTCATTTGCACCGCGCATTCGAGAGCAGGATCGATACCGCCTTGTGCTCGGGACCCCTGCGAGCGGAAGCGGTCGCGGCGCTCCAGGCTATCCGCCAAACCTACCTGCTGGGCGCGGCCATCGCGCCGAACGCGGGCAAACCCGTAGCGATGAACGCGCCGGGTGAGCGGGCGACAGTCGCGCTCGAGACGCATGCGTTGGGCCGGTCGGCATTCCAGCCGGATCATCCGGAAACGATGGCCCTGCTTGCGCGAACACCGATTGCGCTCCTGGCGCCGGCGTCAGATACATCTCACGGTACGACGGGGCCTTACGGGCCCATGATTCCGGCTGTCGCGTCTTTCGAACGCCGCCATGACTTCGCCGGCCCGGCGCAAGCGCTTTCGAATGAGATCGGAGGCGCCGGTGAACTCGCGGCGGCCGATGAGCAACGAGGAATCCTCCTTATCAAGCACGGCCATTTCGACGAGGCGACCGCGGCTTTCAGTCAGGCGATTGGGCGATCGGGAAATTCTGCGGAACAATCGCGCAGCTATGCTGAGCGCGCATTTTCGTATTGGCTCGCCCATGACTGGCGGCCGGCGCTCCGCGATTATGCACGCGCCGCGCAAACCGATCCGTCCAATGCGGACGCCTATCTCGGAAAAGGCCGTTCGGAATTGTTCGCCGGACGACTGGACGAAGCGTGCGCCGACTTCCGCAAAGTTCTTTCGCTCCGGCAGGATCCCTATGCCGCGCTTTGGCTGCTCATTGCGGAAGCCAGGGCCGGGAGAGACGCCCGTGCCGAGATCGCGCACCTGACTTCGGGCTGGACCACGACAAGCTGGCCGGTGCCGCTGCTGCACCAGTATTTGAACGGTGACCGCAAAGCAGCCGGACAAGGCGACGTGGCGGAATCGGACCTATTTCACGGCGAGTTTGCGCTCCTCGATGGCGATCGCGCCACGGCAGCGACTCTCTTCGAGGCTGCGCAAAAGGCGAGCGGAGCAGATGCGGTTGCCCACGTCGCTGCCGGGCTTGAACTCGCATCGCTCGCTCATTGAGACGCGAAAGCCACGCAGCGATTTCGAGTCCTTTCCGTAGCAGATTCTTAAGGGCCCGCCGCCCAGTATAAGGGCGTCCAAGCGGGGCGACGGCCTTTGTCAAAGGCGGACGCGCGGACGACAACGCCGAGCGTCACGCAGATGAACTTTCCCGCCACCAAGTCGATTGCACTCTCCCGGGCCCATGAGAACCGGCGGGTCGACGATCTCGATCTCACGCTGGCCCGCGCGGCACAATTCGCGCGGCTTCATGGCGTCGCCGCCATCTATCGCGCGGGCTGGGGCAATCCGGGCGCAGTTCTTTCGTCGGCCGACATTCTTGCGTGTCTCTACGGCGCCGAGCTCAATCTTTGGCCCTCAAGCGTCGATGATCCGGACCGCGACCGCTTCGTGCTGTCCTCCGGCCATGCGGCGCCCACGCTCTATGCGGTCGCAGCGCATTATGGCTTCTGCAGTGCCCCCGAGACGCTCTCCTTCGGAAAATTCGGAAGCCCGTTCCAGGGTCTGCCTGTTCCCGGCTGCGGGCTCGACTTCATCGAGGCGAGCTCCGGCCAGCGCGCGCAGGGATTTGGCGTGGCGCTCGGCATGGCCCTTGGTTTGAAGCTCCAGCGGAAAAGCGCGCGCGTTTACACCCTTCTCGGCGATGACGAACTCGGGTCAGGCGAATTGTGGGAAGCCGCGCTCGCGGCGGCGCATCAGAAGCTCGACAATTTCTGCGCAATTCTCGATTACCGCGATCTCCGGGATTCTAGTGACGATCTGCAGCGGATACGGCTCGAGCCGCTGGCTTCGAAATGGCGCGCGTTCGACTGGGCTGTGATCGAAGTCGATGGGCACGACATCGGGCAGATCCTGGCCGCGTTCCGGCGGACGGGCACAGTGGCCGGACGTCCGGCTCTCGTGATCGCGCATACCGTTAGCGGAAAGGGCGTCCCCAAATGGGAAGGTCAGCGCCGCTGGAGCAACGATCTCGCGCTGACGCGACGGGACGCCGAAGATGCATTGCTTGCATTGGGCGCACGCCACAGCGACATAGTGGGGCTGATCGGCGATGAGCATTGATGCGCCCGTTCCGATCGACCAGGGTCAGGACAGCCTGACGGAAGCCTTCGGGCGCGCGCTCGCGGCACTCGGTCATGAATTTCAACGCCTGTTCGTGCTCGATTCAGGCACCTCGGATAGCACCGGGTCGCACCAGTTCCGGAAACGCCATCCGGAGCGGTTCATCGACTTCGGCGCTGCTGAGCAGACAATGATTTCCGCGGCCGGCGGTCTTTCGGCCGTCGGCATTCTTCCCGTGGCGATGGGGCTGGCGGCACATTGGTTGCGCGCGGTCGATCAGATTCGTCTCTCCCTCACGCCCGCAACATCCAACCTGAAGATCGTGGCCGGTGCCGCCGGAATCGATGCCGGCGCAGCCGGACCGGCGCTGCAGGCGTTCGAGGACATTGCACAATTCCGGACTCTTCCCGGCATGACGGTGGTCGTTCCGGGCGATCCGGTCGAAGCGGCGCTCGCCACCCGCGCCGTTCTCGAACATGACGGCCCGATCTATCTGAGGAACGGATCCGTTCCGGCGCGGCGCATCTTTGGCGCCGACCATCGCTTCGCGATTGGAAGGGGCACAACGTTGCGCAACGGAACCGATGTGACGATCGTTGCCTGCGGCCCTGCGCTCGCGCGCGCCCTCGATGCGGCGGACCTGCTTGCGGCCGAGCAACTGTCCGCCTGCGTGGTGAACATGTCGACCATCAAGCCGATCGATAGCGCGCTCCTGAAGACATGCGCCGAGGTCACGGGGGCGCTCGTCACCGCCGAAGATCACAGTATTCATGGCGGGCTCGGCGGCGCCGTCGCCGAGGCGCTTGCCGCATGCCGTCCCTGTCCGATCGAGTTTGTCGGAATCCGCGATCGTTCCGGGCGCTCGGGCGATCATGAAAATCTCGCCGATCATTTTGGCGTCGGCGCGAAGGCCATCGCCGAGGCCGCAAAACGCGCGATTGTGCGGAAGCAGGTCAACTAGCGCAGGGCCTGCGGCAGAGCCCCTCCGGCTCGCCGCTTCGCGGGGATCCGCCTCCCACCGCTTCGCGGGGAGGAAAGATCATTCAATCGTCGCGATAAACCTTTTCGCGGCGCTCGTGCCGTTCCTGGGCCTCGAGCGAAAGCGTTGCGATCGGCCGCGCGTCGAGTCGCTTGAGCGAGATCGGTTCGCCGGTTTCCTCGCAGAATCCGTAGGAGCCGTCATCGATGCGGCGCAACGCCGAGTCGATCTTTGCAATGAGCTTGCGTTGCCGGTCGCGCGTTCGAAGCTCGAGCTGACGCTCGGCCTCGGTCGAAGCCCGATCGGCAAGATCCGCATGCGGAACAGTTTCGGCCTGGAGGTTCTGGATGGTCCCGCGACTCTCGCGAAGGATTTCTTCTTTCCAGTGATTGAGCTTGCGGCGGAAATATTCGCGCTGGCGCTCGCTCATGAAGGGTTCGCTTTCCGACGGCCGGTAGCCGGGCGGAAGTTCGGTACCCATGCGCACTCCTTCGACAGAGAATCGGTATCGGTTTACAGACGCGGGCGGCTTATAGCGGCACGTCGGGCAGCCAGCAATCGGGTTGCCTACGTGCTGCGGCTCAGCCTTCGGGGTGGACACGCTGAAGTCGATGTCCTATACCCGCGCACCCTTTGCGACAGGCGTGCAACACGCCGGCGAATTTCGCGGGGTGGAGCAGCCCGGTAGCTCGTCAGGCTCATAACCTGAAGGTCCTAGGTTCAAATCCTAGCCCCGCAACCATGCATGAAATGGGCTCGGTCATTTGGCCGGGCCCATTTTTGCTTTGGACAGGTGCTCAGCGCGCGAGCGCGAAAGCGATCCGGCAGGACACGCCGTCCGACGCATAGGTGAGATCGACCTTGCCGTCCTTCTGGCGCGAGGCGGCGTAACGGATCACGCGGCTTCCGAAGCCTTCGTGCGACGGCTGCTTCACCGGCGGGCCGCCATTTTCCTTCCACAAGATTTCGAGCTTCGGCGTGCCGTTCGACCGATTGAGATCCCAGGTGAGATTCACGATCCCTTCACGCGAGGACAGCGCGCCATATTTGGTGGCGTTGGTCGCGAGTTCGTGGACCGCAAGAGCGAGCGACGCTGCCGCTTCTTCGGGCATCGCGAGCGGAGGGCCTTCGAGAGCGATGCGCGCCTTTGTCCCTTCATCGTCGAAGGCGGCGAGTGTCGCCTCGAGGATCTTGCGCAGGTCGGCCATGCGCGCCTCCGAAGCCATAACCACTTCTGCGGCGGAAAAGAGCGCACGCAGGCGCGCAATGATGACCCGGTAATATTCCTCGACCGCCGGTTGATTCCTCGGCAGCGACTGCCGCGCGATCGCGTCAATCACCGTCGTCAGATTGCGGGTGCGATGCTGCATCTCCGCGAGCAGCAGTTCCTGGTGCTCCTGCGCCTGGCGTTGCTGTGTGACATCGCTGGCGCTGCCGACCGTCAGTTTGGGCGTGCCGTCCCCGGACGCTTCCAGCAGAACATCATGGGTCGCGAACCAGTGCCAGCTGCCATTGGCGTGGCGGACACGGAATTCCCAGCTGAGAATTTCTCCCGCCTTGATCGCTTTCAGACGGCGGCGGTACTCCGGCAAGGCGCGCACATCATCGGGATGAACGAGCGTGCGCCACTCGCCTTCCACTCTTTCGGCGAGGGCATCGGGATAGCCGAGCAACGCGCCGGGGTTGCGGTTCTGGAAGACCACACGTTCGCGGGCGACGTCGAAGACGTAGATGATCGCCGGTGCTTTCTCGAGCACGCGCTTCGCGAGCTCGCTTCCGAGCGGGCGATCAACTTCAGATTGTTTTTCTGGTTCCGATTCGCTCATGACGGCCGGCGCACGCCCAGCATCAGCCCCTGCCAGCAAAGCGCCCGGACGAAGCTTGAGCCATTGCGAACTTAAATCAAGTAAATCGCGACCGGAGTATGGTGAATGCCTCTCTCCTTACCGCATTTGCTAAGAGCGTCAGGTGTTAAACCTTCGCTCCCAGGCGAGAGCCGAGCGGACGATGTCCGCAAGGTCGTCATGCCGGGGCCGCCAGCCCAGCCGGTTCTGCAATTTCGTCGAGTCGGCGACGAGCATGGGAGGATCGCCAGGCCGTCGCGGGCCTTCTCGCACCGGCAAGGGCCGCCCGGTGATGCGCTCCATCTCGCCGACTACCTCGCGCACGCTGGTGCCGCGCCCATAACCGCAATTGAAGCAGTCGGAATCCCCGCCGGCGCGTAGCGCTTCCAGCGCGAGGACATGCGCATCGATGAGATCGCTGACGTGAATATAGTCGCGCACGCCGGTGCCGTCCCTGGTGGGATAGTCCGTGCCCAGAATTTCGAGATACGGGATCCGGCCGAGGGCGGCCTGCGCCGCGCGCTTGATCAGGTGGGTCGCGCGCGGGGTCGATTGACCGGTCCGCCCTTTCGGATCGGCGCCCGCGACGTTGAAATAGCGCAGCGCAATGTACTTGAACTCCGAGGCGCGTGCCGTGTCCTCGAGCATCCATTCCGTCATCAGCTTTGAGCGGGCGTAAGGGCTGATCGGAAGCTTGGGAGCTGTCTCGGAAAGCGGCTGCGCCGCATCGGCCGAGTAGACGGCCGCCGTCGACGAAAAAATAAAGTGTCTCACACCCTCCTGGACACATGTCTCGATCAGGGCGTGCGATGCCAGCGTATTGTTGGCGTAGTAGCGCAGCGGCTCAGCAACCGACTCAGGCACGACGATCGATCCGGCAAAGTGAATCACCGATTCGACCTGGTAGTCCCTGATGATCCGCCGGACGAGCGCGGCGTCGCCGACCTTGCCCTCGATAAAGGTTGCGCCGGTACTGACCTGCGCGCGCACGCCGGTGGAAAGATCGTCGAGCACCACGACGCGCTCGCCTTTGTCGGTGAGCGCGAAGCTCATGTGACTGCCGATGTAACCGGCGCCTCCGGTCACAAGAACCGATGTGTTTATGCTCATTTGCGAATCCCCGATGGCGATGAATATCGCTTGATGATCAACGAAAGCTGAATACGCGAAGAAGCGCGATTGCGCGCGGAGCAAATCCGGAGGTGCTGCGTTGTCTCGGCGGTTCCACAGAGTTCCAGGTGGGTCCGGAGGGCGACGGGGTGGCACTCAGTACGGTCGAGACGGCAGTCGGGAAGACCCCCGGCGCAAGGATGGTGCGGGCGCTCGACGTCAGCGCCGAACAAGCCGTCTCGCTCGCAGCCCATGGCGTCGACGCTAGTCTTATCATCCTTGCCAGCCTCGTCACGGGCGTCGTCTATCGCGTCATTGCATTTGGCATTTACGGTGATTTGACGGTCTTTCTCGGTACCGGGGCAAGTGCGGCCGCATGCTTTTGCGCCATCACCCGCCTGACGGAGGTCGCCGATCCGCTCAAGGTCTCGAGCGCGGCAGGCCGCGCACGCGTTGCCTTCATGGCCTGGATGAGCACGGCGTTTTTTTTGGTGACGCTCGCTTTCGCCTTGAAAATCAGCGCCGGCTTTTCGCGCGGCGCTGTTCTCAGCTTCTTCACCCTCGGCTTCCTCGTCGTGGTCGGCTCGCGAATCTACACGCCGCGCCTGATGGCGAGCATCAGCGACCGGCTGACCTTCCGTGGCGCCGAACCGATCGTCATCGCTTCTGCCGGAACGGCTTCGATGAGAACCCTGACCGCCGAACTCGAAGCGCAGGGCTGCCAGCAGGTTCACATCATCGATGTCGATGCCGGATCGGAGGATTGGCTCTCCGAACGCAAGCGGGTCATTGCCAGGGCGTTTGCTCTCGCGCGCGCGGCTGGTCGCGGTGCCCTTTATATCGCTCTTCCGGGGATCGAAGCGGATCGCCTCGCGGGACTCGTCCAGGGACTGCGGCTGCTTCCGCGTGCGGTGCGCGTCGTCCCCGATCCAGCGCTCGCGCAGCTCTTGCGTTATTCCGTGCGGACCGTCGGCTCCTCGCTCGCGATCGAAACCCAATGCGAGCCGATGAGTGCGAGCGCGCGCGCCGTCAAGCGCGCCATCGACATCCTACTCGCGTCCTTGGCCATGGTCGTGCTCTTCGTTCCCTTTGTTCTGGTTGCTCTTATCATCAAGCTCGATTCGCCCGGACCGGTCATCTTCCGCCAGTGCCGCAACGGGCTCGGCGGCCGTAGCTTTCGCATCTTCAAACTGAGGACGATGCGCGTCATGGAGGATGGCGAAGCCATCCGGCAGGCCGCGCGCGTCGATGATCGTGTCACGCGCATCGGCCGGTTCTTGAGGCGCACCAGCCTCGACGAACTCCCGCAACTCCTGAACGTGCTCAAGGGAGAAATGTCTTTGGTCGGCCCGCGTCCGCATGCGCGCGCCCACGATTTGCATTACGCGGGCAGGATCGAGAATTACGAGATCCGGCAGCATGTGAAGCCGGGCCTGACCGGCTGGGCCCAAGTCCATGGCTATCGCGGCGAGACGCCCACGCTCGAACTCATGAACCGGCGGCTCGAGTTCGATCTCTGGTACGCGGCCAATGCGACCCTGGGCCTCGATCTTCTCATTCTCTTGAAGACCTTGCCGGCGCTCTTCAGCCAGCGGAACGCTTGGTAGAAGCGGTTTGAGCGCGTCCTTTTGTTGGTGTATCTCGATGGCCGATGAACGACGCGTCGGCAAAGCCCAAACAAGGCCCCGCACAGCGCCTCATGAAGGCCATGGGCTGGACCAAGCCTGCGCCGGCGGAGGTGCCCGCCAATACCCGCGTCTATGCGGTCGGTGACATTCATGGCTGCTCCGCCCTGCTCGATCTATTGCACGAGGCGATCGTGCGCGATGCGGGGTCGTGGCTGGGCGAGAAACAGATCGTCTATCTCGGCGACTTCGTCGATCGCGGACCCGATTCCAAAGGCGTGATCGAGCGGCTCATGCATGGCGTGCCGGAAGGATTTCGCGCCCATCACGTGAAAGGCAATCACGACCAGGCGGCGCTCGATTTTCTGGAAGACCCCGAGACTTATCGGGTCTGGCGCAGTTTCGGCGGCGCGGACACGCTTCTCAGCTATGGCGTGCGCCCACCTCTCTTCGAATCCGTCGAGCAGATGGTCGAGGCGCGCGATGCTTTCGAAACGCGGCTGCCGAAAGAGCATCTCGCGTTTCTGCGCGAACTGCCGCTGATGGTCACGATCGGCGACTATCTATTCGTCCACGCCGGCGTCCGCCCCGGCGTCCCGCTCGACAAGCAGGTCGAGGAAGACCTTCTCTGGATCCGGGAGGAATTCCTGTTCTCATCGGTGACGCACGGAAAAGTCGTCGTTCACGGGCACACGCCTTTGCCGGCGCCGGTGCGCGCGTCGAACCGGATTTCCGTGGATACCGGCGCCTATGCAACCGGCATTCTGACGGCTGCGGTGCTCGAGGGTTCGACCTGCCGGTTCTTGCAGGCAAAGACGTAGAGCCGATGGAATTTCCGGATTGCCGGGGACGTTGATCGCCGCAAGCGATGCGCCCTAAATTTGCCGCGTCGGGGTGGAACGAGGATGCCCAGATGTTCACGCACGGAAGAAGAAGCATGCGAACGGCTGCGCGCTTATCAGTCCTGACGCTGTTTGGCTTCGTTGCGCTCGCCCTGATCGGAACGACAGGGGCACTGCGCGCGGAAGGCGCCGCCGCTCCGGTGATCGATGGGGGCGCGGCTTATCATCTCGATGTCGGCGACAAAGTGAAGGTGACCGTCTACGGCGAGGAAGATCTTTCCGGAGAATTCCAGATCGACGGCTCGGGAAACGTCGATCTTCCGATGACCGGCGAGGTGCACGCGGCCGGCATGACGGTCGAAGGCTTTGCGACTGCGGTGCAGCAGAAGCTGAGGGACGGGCATCTCCTCGTCAATCCGCGCGTCAGCGCGCAAGTGACCAATTACCGGCCGTTCACCATTCTGGGCGAGATCAACAAGCCGGGCGAATATCCGTACGAGAACGGCATGAGCGTCCTGAATGCCGTGGCTGTCGCCGGCGGCTGGACCTACCGCGCAGACGAAAACACGGTTTACGTCCGCCGGAAGGGGGACACGCACGAGATTCCCGTCTCGGCCGATGACCGCTCACTGGTGCGGCCCGGAGACACGATCCGCGTTGCGGAGCGGGTGTTCTGAGGTTCATTGCTCAATTCCGTGTTCCGGGCGCGCCGCTTTAGCGGCGGGCCCCGGGACACATCGCAGCGCACGTCAGTGCGCTGAATAAGTCATTCCGCCTCGCCGACGTTCGCCGGATGGGTCCCGAC
>Ga0070734_10001264_pt1 | contig 38469 bp, 42 predicted proteins | sample Coa_R1_8_FD_66444 | JGI IMG/M metagenome (GOLD analysis project Ga0070734, IMG submission 66444) | Surface soil microbial communities from Centralia Pennsylvania, which are recovering from an underground coalmine fire - Coalmine... | ecosystem: Environmental > Terrestrial > Soil > Unclassified ...
AGATCGACGCGACAACGCTTCCTTGCGTCGACGAACGCGAAACCCAGTTCGAGCTCGCACACACCCTGCTCTCGAAAGCAGGCTATTGCGCCGTGGGCCTGGACCATTTCGCCTTGCCGGGAGATCCGCTGGCCATCGCTCAGCGAAACGGTACTCTTTCGCGCAACTTTCAGGGATATACGACCGACCGGGCGGACGCGCTGATCGGCTTCGGGGCATCGGCGATCGGTGCCCTTCCGAGCGGATATGTGCAGAATACGCCGGACGTTCCAGCCTACATGCGTGCGATCGAAGCCGGTGCACTTGGGACCAGCAGAGGGGTCGCGCTGAGCGAAGATGATCGCGCTCGGCGCGCGATCATAGAGCGTCTGATGTGCGATCTCGCTGTAGACCTCGATCAGATCGGGGCAGCGTTCGGCCAGAGCAGGGCCGATTTCGAAACCGAAATTTCTGAGATCATCAGGGAATACGGCGAACTCGCCATCGTCGAGGGCGGCAAGATCACTGTCCCCTCCTCAAAACGCGCCAACGTCCGGCTGGTGTGCGCCGTGTTCGATCGTTATCTTGGGAAAACGCACGCCGTTCATGCGCTCGCCGTCTGAACGGTACAGGAGCGACCTTGCACGTGTGGCCAAAACCTTTCGCGGCGCACCTAGCTCTCGCGGCGATGCTCTTCCATGCCGTACTTCCGGCCGGCTCTGTGCCTTTTCCGGCGGCGGGTGCCATTCTCATCTGCTCGGCAGCTGGTCCTATTCGCATTTTGCTGGATCGCGCCGGACGTCCTGTCAAACAGACTCCGGGCGACGATCGACACGCGGTCTGCCACTTCACCTGCCCGGCGGCAACGTTGATCGCGCCGGCTGCCCGCTTCCGCCAGCTGCAAGCAAGCTTCGAGGATCATCGACCCATCGCGCCGAACGCCCTCTCTGCTGTTCGATCCGACCGGACGTATGCTGCGCGGGCACCGCCGGATTACGCCTGATTTCCATCCCAACGAGGAATGCGCAAAATATGCGCACCTTGCTAATCCGGACGAATTCAAGTGCCGAAGCGCAGCGCCGGAATTCTTCTCTATCGTCGCAAGAACGCGATCCCGGAAGTTTTCCTTGTTCATCCCGGAGGGCCGTTTTGGATCGGGAAGGACGACGGCGCCTGGACCGTGCCTAAAGGCCTTGTTGAGGACGGCGAAGATCCTCTGGCAGCCGCGCAGCGCGAGTTCAGGGAAGAGACTGGTTTCCAGATCGAGGGCCCGTTCATTGCGCTCGGGACGTTTCGTCAGCCAAGCGGGAAACGATTGATGGTTTGGTTGGCCAAAGGCGATCTCGATCCGGAGAAACTCGTCAGCAACCTGTTCGAACTGGAATGGCCGCCGCGATCCGGAAACCTTCGCGCGTTTCCCGAAGTCGATCGTGGTGGATGGTTTGAAAAGAGCGAAGCACTCAAAAAGATTCTGAAAGGGCAAAGGGCGCTACTCGATCACATCCCGAAATGACTTTGCGGGCCGTCAGCGCCAGATCGCGCACGCCTCAGCGCATGTGCTCCCAGATCTCCCGCTCCTCTTCCAGCCGGCCGTGTTCGGCGCCTTTGAAGTCGCCGCGTGAGACAATTCCGATAATTTTGTCGTCCTCGACCAGCGGCACATGGCGAAATCCGCCGTCCCACATCAGCCGCAAGGCATCGATCGCCTTGCCTTGAGGAGAGATCGTTGTCGGCTTTGGCGTCATGACGTGCCTGAGCTGCGTGCGTGCCGCGCTCTTGCCCGCTGCCAGAACGCGGCATACCGCGTCGCGGCCCGTGAAGATTCCGGTAAGCATTCCTTTGGCATCGGTCACGAGCACTGAGCCAACGCGCTGCTCCCGCATTTTTCCGCAAGCCGATTTAACGGTTTCCGTTTCGGACATGATCAGTGCGTGCTGATTGCAGACGATCTCGGAGAGTTGTCGCATGAGGGTACGTCCTTCGTCCGTTGGGCAGAGTAGGCAATCCGCCCGGCGCGCCGTCTTTGATTTTCATCAATTGTCCTCGGAGTACGCTTTGATCACTTCTGGGACCTTGGGGATCACGCCGCGAATACCAGTCTCCCATGCTTCCACTGCTTCCCTTCAGTTGCGTCTGCCTCTGCGTTGACCTTGATCAAGGCTTATCGGATCTAAAGGCCACAGAATGCGATGATTTTCTTCGCGGGACACGAAATGCGGAATGATCGGACCTGGATCGTCGTAATGGACAGCGCGCAAGCGCGTGTTTTCGAACTGGTGAGCACACGCGAAGGGCGTCAACTCAGACCCGCAACCCCAGCCATGATCTCAGAGCTTGGGCGTCACGCCCGTGACGAACGGAGCGACAAACCGGGTCGAAGTCTCACGTCTACGGCGAGCGGATTGCGGCACGCAATCGAGCCAAGACACGATTTCCATAAACTCGCCAAGCACGCGTTCGCGCGCGCTATTTCCGCTGCACTCAAGGACTCCCTTGACGCGGGCAGATTCGACAATCTGGTTCTCGTTGCGCCACGGCGCACAATTGGAGAATTGCGGCTGCTGCTGGAGGAAAAGGTGAGGGGCAAAATCACGAAGGAGATCCCGAAGGATCTGACACAAGCCTCCCCTGCAAATCTCTGGCAAAAGATCGCCCCTATTGTGCTTCCGTTTGCTACAGATCGAACGGCGCGCATCGCGCGGAGCGAGCCCAAGGGAAAACCGGCAGAAACTCCGATCCTGAACGTCGAATTTCGCGGAATGGACCCATCATCAGCCGTGAAGGCGAGCGTCGAAAGGCGGGCAGCCAAGGTGCTTCGCAATTATCCACAAACTACGGCGTGCCGGACTGTTGTTGAGCGCTTGCGGGGACGTCAGAACAAAGGACCTCTCTATCTGGCTTTTGTTGATCTTGGATTGCCGGGCACCGCGATTCGCGCATCCAGCGCTGCAGGGCAGAATCACGCGCAGGAGAACGTTTTCGCTGCCATTCGCGATGCCTTCGATGCCGCGAGCCACCAACTGAAGAGCAACTCATCCCGGAAATTGCCGAACCATCACGTGCGCGACCGCGCCAGCGCAAGCTGATCCATTCCTGTGCCGCTCAACGCTGCGCAGCCCTCACGGGCACGGTATCATTGCCGGGCGCGGGACGTGATTTCTTGGGAACAGCCGGTGTGGCAGGACAGATTTGTCCTGAACAGCGCTTTTCGGGCGCGCGAGGTGGCCTCTGCAGATACGCAGCATCGACGACGATCCCGTATCCGGCAAAGGTCCTGGCGATCGCAGCATCGAGGGACATGGCACGAGCGAAATCCCGTTCGGCCGTTTGGTCGCGGAGCCATAGCTTTGCGACGCCCCGTCCGAACAACGAGCTGGCCACATTCGGGTCCCGCATGAGCGCATTGGAATAATCACGCTCTGCGTCTCGTGCGCGGCCAAGCTGCAAATAGACGAGCCCCCGGCTATCGTAGCAAACGTACGAATGCGGATTGAGCGCGATCGCCTTCGTGCAATCTGCGAGCGCCACTTTCAATTCCATTCGGGCCACGGCACGCGTCCAGCAGCGCCCGTTCCACCAGCGACTTGAAAGCGGATCGAGAGCAATCGCGCGTGAGTACGCCTTGACGGATTGCGATGTTTGATGTCGGGCACGAAAGACGGCGCCCATTGTGCCCTGTGTCTCCGCGTCCCGCGGATCCAATGTGGCGGCGCGATTGAGATCGACGAGTGCCGGAGACAGCTCGCTGCTACTCCAATATGCGATTCCTCGCAATTTGTAGCCTGCCGGATTTGACGGATCGAGTGTGATCGCATCGCTGCATGCCGACACCGCCTCCTTGGTGCGCCCAGCGGTCACAGCGGCAAGGCAATAGAGCAGAAAGCTCAACTCTTTCGCCTGGACGGCTGGGCTTTCCGCTCCGATGTCCGACAGTGGCCGCTTCCACTCGCCAGGCGGAATCGAAGCGCGCGCCACTCCCGCTGAAGCGGTCGCACATCCCAGAACCAATGCGAACAAGCCCGCAATGAGCGCGCCCACACGGCGGCTACCCGCGATGGCTGATATTCTTCCCATGATTGAAGAATGACGCAGGACCGCCCATGAGGGCATTGATCCCCGTCAACGGAAGGCATTCCGTTGCGGCCGCCGCATCAATCCCCTCGCAAATATCACCGGCAAATGCTGCAGGCGCAACGCTAGTGCGCAACCAGAACAGGCAATTTCGTCTGGTTCAGCACGTGGCGCGTGAAGCCGCCGAACACGAACTCGCGCGTGCGGCTGTGACCGTACGCGCCCATGACAAGGAGATCGCAATTGAGCCCGAGCACGCGCTCCATCACCGCCTGCGGTGGATCGTGCGGCTCAGCCGGCACATGCTCGGCCCGCGCCGGGATGCGATGGCGCCGGAGAAGTTCGGCGAGCCTTTCGGCCGAACGCAGCGCATCGTGGACCTTCTCGCGGCCTTCGCGGGCAGCTAGCACGATTACGTGCGACGCCTTCGCAAGAATGGGCATCGCTGCAGTGACCGCGCGCGCGGATTCCGCACTGTTTTTCCAGGCCACTGCTACCGTCGAAAGAGCGCTTACGGCGCGCTTGTCGGGTGCAAGCAGCACCGGTCGCCCGCAACCGATGATCACATCGCCGATCGCGTCCCATGTCGTGTCCGCAAGCAGGGAGTCGTGGGCCAGCACCGCGAGATCGCTGTACCGCGCATTGGCTGTGATCTCGCTTGCGACATCGCCCTCGATCTCGCGGAACCCGGCGCTCGCCTTTCCGGCCGATTGATCGCGCGGCGGCGCAAAGGCATGGGTCTGGCAGAATTTCGTGAACGTATCGTGGGCAGCCCTTGCACGACGTTGATCCGCTTCGACGAGCGTCTGCCAGAGTTCGGCAGGAAAGACTCCAACGCCGAGACCGGTCTCCATGCCGGCGGTCGTGCTCGCGATCAGTAGTCGCGGATCCGGCCGCACATGGAGGCAATCGACATGAGCCTCGAACAGCCGCGCCAGATTGAAGGCTGTTTCCAGCGCTTGCACATCGCGCGCCAGCCCCTGAAGCGGAACAAACACAGACTTGATCATGAAAATCACTCCCAGATGCGAACAGAATGATCGAACGGAGCCTTGATTGCGCTGATCTGGGTCAATAGCGCCGGCCACTCGTGCGGTTAGGTATTTGCCTCAAGCCCCGGAGCCCGCCATGGCCCAGCTCATCTTTCATTCGATGGCAGAAAGCGCCTATCTCTGGACGGCCATGCATGTCGCCGACGAGAAGGGTATTTCCTATGAATTGTCGCCGCTCGTGTACCGCTCGCCGGAGCACTTGAAGCTCCATCCTTTCGGCAAAATGCCGGTCATGCAGCACAAGGATCTCGTTTTGTACGAGACGCTGGCGATCGCGCATTACATCGACAGGGCCTTCGATGGCCCGCCACTGGAGCCAGCAGACGCCGCCGCGCAGTCCGAAATGCTGCGCTGGATCTCGATCGTCAATTCCTACGTCTTTCCGACGATGAACCGCTTCATGAAGGAAAGGCTCGTTCGTCCGCTCTGGGGCAGCGAGCCCGACAGGGAATTTCTCGCTTCAGCCCGCGAGCCACTGGAGTTGCAATTGCGGCTAATCGACGAGGTCGTTGGCAAAGGCGGCTATCTGGTCGGTGACTCGCTCACCCTCGCCGACAGCTTCCTGCTGCCGCACCTTTTGTTTTTCACACAGACTCCCGAAGGCGGCGCGATGGTCAGTCGGGCAAAGGCGACGCAGACCTGGCTGGCAAGACTGTGTGGCAGAGCAAGTTATATGAACAGCGCCATGCGCCAGGGTTTCGATGCCATGCTACAGCTGCCGCGCCCGGAACCGCTCTGGGTGGCGTAGCTGTTCGCGCGCGAAAGGGCGATCAGGAGTCTTCCTCTTCCGCCTCTTCCGCAAGTTCGACCGCACTCAACCCTTCTTCGAGGTAGTCGCCCAGCATCGGCAGCGAGGTCAGGTATTCCGCGGTGCGGCCGTTATGGGCGCGCTGCGCCTCGGCGACGGCCTGGTCCCATTCATTGATCGTATAGGTACCCCGGCCAACCCAGGCGAGCGCCACGAGGTCGATCTGCTCATCCTCATCCAGGCCACGGATGAAATCGAGCAGGTTTTCATAGGTCGCGTCGTCGTCGGCTTCGTCCTGGGATTCAAGGACATCGACCATTCCATCGTCGCTCGCGTTCGAGCCAGACTCAGGATCGGTATCGTCATCCTTGGCGTCGAACATCCGTGCGAAGTCGATCAGTTCGCGAACCTTCTCGGGATTGATTTCCAGCATGTCACGCCTCCTTTGCGCTCGCGGTCACGCCGCCTTGTTCTCAATGGAAAAAATCACCCGTTGGACGAGATATTTCCCAAGCCGGATTTCGTATCCCATTCCGTCGCCAGATGAATGACGGCTCGCGGCATAGCGTGCAGCATCATCATCGTCCGCTGCATCGAATGCGCTCTCTTTGAACACCGCGCCCGCGTGATTGAAAAACAGAATGCGATAGCGTTCCATGTGGCAAGGCTTGCATGGCCAGCCGGGGACAATCATTGAGGCAGATCAGGTTACGGCGACTGCCGTTCAGAATCGTCTGGGCGGACTGAAATCGCCGATCCGCTTTTGCTCGTATAGGCCGACGAAGTCATAAGGCAGACTCGCCTTGATCGCCTTCCCCGCGCAGACGGCATAGCAGTTGTTGCAGCTCATGCAGCCTGTGAAGTCTTGCTTGACCCGGGCCTTGAGATTGTCCTTCGGGCCGAACAGCTCCAGCACGTTGGCCGGACATACAACCGTACAGATCTTGCAGCCGTCGCAGATATCGAGGTCGATTTCGACCCGGTGATACATGGCTTCGCTCGGATCGTCCCAGTGCGGGATATAGTTCGAGGCAACTTCAGTTTTGCGCTTCGATCGCATCGCAGATCTCCTAATAGACAATCTCTTTCTTGCCGTTTTCCCACCACGTGATCTCGTGGGTCTGGCGCGCCACGTGGTTTTGCGTGGGATCGCCGATGGGATAGCCGACACAAATCGCTTCCGAGATCTCGTACGGCGGCGCGATGCCGAGCGTTTCGCAAAGCGCCTTGTTGCTGTTCAGGATTTTGGAAAAGCCGACCCAGCAGGTGCCGAGTCCGTGGCTTTGCGCCGCTAGCACGATGTTCGTTCCGACGACTCCGATATCGACCTCAGGACTTCCGACGCCGCGTTTGTCCATGAGAATGAGAATGACCGTCGGCGCGCGATGAAAAACCGCAAAGCGGCCGGCGCCGATCGACTTCATCGCTGTCATCGGAACGGGGTGTAGCGCGTTAGGTCGTGACCGGTTCGCGAACCGCGTCTTGAACTCCGTGAGCAGGCGCTTCCAGCTTCCTTTGGGATAGTGGGTATAGTCGAGGTTCGCACTCATCGCCTTGCAGACGGCGGCGCAATATTGCTCCATCTGGGCAATCATCTTCCGGTCTCGCACAACCACGAATGCCCAGGGCTGACAGTTTCCCTGCGATGGCGCAAAGCGCCCGATCTCCAGGACGCGGCGGATCAGATGGGCGGGGACTTGGCGGCCCTTGAATTTTCGGATGCTACGGCGATGGAGGATTGTCTCCTCGACGATATTCCAGTCGCTTCCCGGAGGCGTGTCCTTGACCACCACGTGGCGTCGCGAGGTTCTGTCGTCCTGATCGCGTTCGAGTTCGGCAAGAACGTCGGTCTTCAATTCGGTCAGGTCGTTCATGACTATCCTCCTGCTGCGGCGACAGCGTCAGACCGGCGCTCGGCGGCCGGGACCTCGATTCCCGTGCGCGCCGCTCCGAAGGCAGCGAAATATCCCGGCTCGATCTTCTCGGATTGGTGTCCGCGCCAGCGATAGATTTCGGCATCGGCCGCATCCAGCGCTGCGATCAGGAAGCGATCCTGCGGCTTCTCCGATGCGGTCTTGGGAATTTCGCGTACAACCTGCAGATAGGAGGGAATGAAGTTCGCTTCGAGCTTGCGCTGGCAGTGTTCTCGGACGTCTTCGGCATCGAACAGCGAGCGGTCAACGACGACGGCCGCGACTACGTCCTTCTCTCCGGGAGCGCCGCTGGCGGAAGAAATTCCGTAGACGTACACATCGTCGATCGCAGGGTGTTCGGCCAGCGCAGCCTCGACGAAACTGGTGTTGATGAAATCGCCATTGTGCCGGATGCCTCCACCTTTGCGATAGTCGAAGAACAGCCAGCCCTCCTCGTCGCGGTGGCAGATGTCCCCGCTGCGCAGCCAGCCCCCTTGCGTTTTCTTGAGCGATGCAGCCTGGTTGTTGAAATAGGTGACGCTCGCCGCTTCGCCGTTTTTTGGACGGCTCACGAGTTCGCCCGGGACGAATGGCGGACACTCCATCCCCTCATCGTCGACAACCCGCATGTCGAGATTTGGCGGCGGCTTTCCGAAGCTCCCGATCGGGCCTACGTCGATGGGTTTGAAGGCCATTCCGCCTTCTATTGCGCCATAGGCTTCGAGGATCTTCACGCCGAATCGCTCTTCGAAATTGCGCCAGATCGCCGTCGGCATGCCGGCGCTCAGCACGAAACGGACCGGATTGTCCGCATCGTTCGGCTTCGCAGGTTCGCTGTAGATCGCCGTCGCCATTCCGCCGAGAAGATTGAAAAACGTGCAGCCATATTTGCGCGTGATGTCCCACAGGCGCGACTTCGTGAACTTCCGGCTGAACACCGCACGCTGGCCGAGCCGCAACGCCGAGGCGAGCGTCATCAACTGGGCGTTTCCATGAGTGAGGGAAAGCCCCGTATAGGGCCGCTCGTCGGCTCCGATTCCGAGCATGTTGCAAAGCAGGCTCGCGCCGCCATAGCGCGCATTGGCAAAGACAACGCCCTTAGGGTCGCCGGTCGTGCCGGAGGTGTAAATGATCTCGAGCGGATCTTCCGGGCTGTCGATACGGCCGCCCACGAAGGTTTCCGCGCCTGCAAGGAGCTCGCGCAAGCTCGTGGCACGGTTCGCCTTCGTGTTGTCCCCGAAACTCGTCGATTTCGTTTCGAGCACCCAAACCCATTCGAGCAGGGGAAGAAGATTGACGATCTCCGAAAGCTGATCCAGCGCGTAGTCCGCACAAACGATGCCGCGGCACCCCGAGTCATTCAGCGTGAAGGCAAGCTTCTGTCCTCTCGTGCGCGGATCGATCGGGACGAAGACCGTCCCGGTGAGCGAGGCCGCGATCATGAGCTCGATGAACTCGGGATGGTTCTGCATCAGGATTGCGAACCGGTCTCCCTTGTTCATCCCTTCCGATAGCAGCGCACTTCCGATCTTGTTCGCATTGATCCAGAGAGCGGAATAGGTGCGCACCTCGTCGCGCTCTTTCTCGCCGCCCTCGAAGGTCGCGACATCGAGTTCCGGACGTGCTTCGGCGCGGGCGGCGACCATATCGGCCAGGATGAGGTCGTTGAGCTCGCGCGCCATCACGCGCCCCGTGCAAGGATTGTTACGCACTGGGCGGCTGCGTCCGTTCCGATGCTGCCTCCGCCATTGTGGCAGAGGCCGATGCGTGCGCCGCTCACCTGGCGCGCGCCCGCGCGGCCCTGCAACTGCTCGACAATCTCGACCACCTGCGCAATTCCGGTCGCGCCGATCGGATGGCCTTTGCGCAGGAGGCCTCCGGACGTGCTGACGGGAATGCTCCCGCCAAGGCGCGTTTCGCCATCGGCAACGAGGCGTCCGCCCTCGCCCTTGGCGCAAAGGCCGAGCGCTTCATAGGCCATGAGTTCGGCAGGCGCGGACGCGTCGTGCAACTCGATGAGATCGAGATCGTGCGGACCCAGTCCCGCTTCGTCGAAAGCCTCACGCCCGCAGACTTCCGAGATGCCTTCGCTGCCGGCCTCGTGATCCCAGCCGGATCGCAGCACGCTCGAGAGCACCTGCACGGGCTTGCGCAAGCCCAACTCACGCATCTTTTTCTCGCTGACGATAATCGCGGCGGCGGCACCGTCGCCGATGGGCGAGCACATCGGCCTCGTCAACGGATCGCAGATCGTCGGCGCCGCCAGGACCTCTTCGACGCTCAGAGCGTCGCGAAATTGCGCACGGGGATTGAGCGAACCATGAAACGAGTTCTTGGCAGAGATCATCGCGAAGTGCTCGCGTGTCGTTCCGTAGCGCGTCATGTGCGTCCTCGCCGCGGCCGCGTAGATGTCCATGAACATGGAACGGCTTTGGCCGGGAGCGCCGGTCTGGGTGCCACCGTCCTTTTTTGCACTGTCCTTCAGATGATCGAGGATGGACTGCAGGCGTTCGACGTCGACCGCGCCCATGAAAGCGCCGAACACTTTGCGCTTGTCCTCGAAATACATTTTCTCGAAGCCGCAGGCGAGGACGATGTCGTAGAGTCCCGCGCTGACCATCGCGCACGCCTGGTTGAAGGCGGTCGAGGCACTGGCACACGCATTCTCCACGTTCACCACCGGCAGCCGGCCAATGCCGATTTCACGCAAGACCACTTCGCCGCGGATGCATTCCTGTCCGGTGAGGACGCCGGCCGCGGCATTCGACATCCAGGCCGCTTCGATGTCGCCCGGCTCGATGCCTGCGTCCTCGATCGCCTCCGTTACCGCGCATGCGCCGATCGATTTCAGCCCCTGTTCCGTGTGCCGGCCGAAGCGAGTCATCCCGGTGCCGGCGACATAAGCGTTCATCCGCATCCTGCGCTCTCCCGCTGCCCACTCAGAAACGCGACGCGGCCAGCATGCCGAGGACCTCGTTGCAGCCGTCCTCGATCATCGAAATTCTTGCGTCCCGGAAGATCTTCTCGATCGGATATTCGCGGGAAATTCCGGCACCGCCGAACAGCTGCAGCGCCTCGCTTGCCACGTCGAAGGCGGTTTGCGTCGAGGTGACCTTCGATGCAATCGCGAGCTCGAGCAGAGGAACGGGACGTGTCGCATTGATCCTGACGACGCGCTGATTGAGGGCGCGCGCCGCCTCGACCTTCTGGTACATCTTGAAGAGTCGCGACTTCACGCTCTGATGCATGAAGATCGGCACGTTTCCCTGCACGCGTTCCTTTGAATATTCGAGCGCGAGTTCGAACGCAGCGCGCGCACAGCCGACAAACGTCGTTCCCATTCCGCCGTTCGCCAGGCACAGCACGCGGTCGGCAGTCGCTCGGTATTGCTCAGGCGGCACCACCAGATAGTCTGCAGGAATCTTCAGATCGTCGAAGAAGATCTCGCCCTGATTGAGCGCGCGCTGGCCGATCTTGTCGGTCGGACGTCCCCTTGTTACGCCGCCCTCATCCAGCGGAACAACGAAGACGGCCGATCCCAGCCGCCCGTCTCCCATGTCGACAGCACAGAAAAGCGCCGCGGCTTCTGCGATCGTGCCGTTGGACACCCAGGCGGACTTTTGCCCGGCAATCACAAAGCCGTTGCCTTGCTTGCGCGCGATGCAGTTGGGCCGTCGCGCAACCCCGCCCGGATGACCCAACGAGCCGTCGAAGTTGATCACATCCGAACCATGATCCGGCTCGGTGATTGCCCAGCAACCAAGCGTACCGACGGGGAACCGCTCGATGAGCGCCGGATTGCCGGACATCTGCGCGACCATGGCGGGAAAGTTCGACACGCCGAGACTGATCGCGAGGCCGGCATCGCCCCACCCCATCTCCTCGCCCACAATGCAGCGCACGCGCGCCTGTTCGACCGGGGCGAGTTCGGAATTCAGCTCGACCACCGCAAGGCCGAGCTCACGATATGAGTCGAACACGTTCCAGAGGATCGATTCCCGCGCGATCACCTCTTCGGAGGAGAGTTTGTCGAGCTTTTCGCCCGCCGGCCTCAATACCGTGCGCGCGAACCTGTGTGCCGTTTCATATGCCGAGCGCTCGCTTTCCGAATATTCGGGGTCGAGTTCTGTGACGGGCATTGCCATTATTCGCGCTCCTCCTCATGTGGCCGTCACGTCGCGGCAGAGGAGAACGGAGCGCTCGGAGAATTACTGGTCGGGCGCACGTCGCTCTGAAGCGTCGTGCCGTGTCATCAGATGCGGGTCAGACCCTCACCGTGTTTCATCGCGTGCGAGCCTTCGCGCGTTGGGAAAATCTCACATTGCGCTAGATCAAGAGTGGCCTTCGATGACGCTGCCGCTCCGTGTCGCATGCGTGCGACGAGAGAAGAGATCGGAAACGAAAACGGCGGCCAAGGGGGCCGCCGTTCCATCGTGCAACAGTCGTCGTTCCAGCTTACGCCGCTTTGACCGCGATCTTCCGCTCCTGGAGCTTGGATTGTTCGGTCTTCGGAAGGGTGATGGAGAGAATCCCCTTCGCGAAGGTCGCCGCGATCTTGTTCACATCGACGCCCTCGGGCAGTGAGAAATAGCGTTCGAAGGAACCGTAGTTGCGTTCCGAAACGACATAACCCTTCTGTTTTTCCTCTTTCGCCTCCTTTTTCTCTCCTCGGATGAGGAGTCCACCATCGACCACCTTCACCTCGATGTCCTTCTCGTCGACACCGGGCAATTCGGCCGTGATCTCATAGCCATGCTCCGTGCCGACGACATCGACCGTGAGCATGTTCTTCGCCGCTGGCGTGTAAGCCGCCGGCACATAGTTGAAGAAATTGTGCCGGAACGGGAACAGCGAGAATCCGGCATCGAAGTCGGAGAACAGCCGGTCGATCTCGTGCCGAAGTGTGTCCATTCCGTACCAGGGCCGTGCGGTCGTCATCGCGGTCCGCGCCTCGGTCTTGACCGGAAGTTTGGTGACAGTTTCAACCATGAAGAGCCTCCTTCCAGGTTGACTTTGGAATTATGCGCGCAACGTCGGCGAACTTCTCTGATCCGCGTCAATGCGCGATCTGGCTGCGCATGGCAGAGAAGCGGCGTTCCCTCAGAGAAAAGGCTTGCAAGCCCGGCGAAGCGCGACTTGCGCGGATTCGACACATGCGACGCCTTCGGCAATGGCATCACTTGCCCGGTGAAAGTCGAACCAGCTGAAATCGGTGAGAATGGGCTGGAGCAGGATGTCCGGCGGATCTCCGGCGAGCCGTGCACGTGTGATCCGGTCCTGCATGATGTTGAGCGTATTGGCGAGCACCTCGAAATAGCTGGGATAGCCGGGCCCTGATTCGAGCGCGCCCGCAAGCAGCGGGCCGCCGGCCTTCTTGAGCCATTGCGGAATGCGGGACGGAAGCGCCGCAGGCTCCGACGCAACCGCTTGCGCATCCGCGGCCAGACGCCGCCCCAGCAAACGCGCGTTCAGATCGACCGCGATCACGATGTCGGCGCCAAGCGCGCGCGCAAGGGATACGGGCACCGGATCAACCAGACCGCCGTCGACCAGCCAGGCCTCGTCGTGCCGCACCGGGCTGAACACGCCTGGCATCCCGATTGACGCGCGCACGGCGTGCCCGATCGGACCGGACTGCAGCCACACCTCGCGGCCCGAGACGAGATCCGTCGCCACCGCGCCAAAGCGGAAATTCAGCGATTCGATGGCGCCTTCGATTCCCAGCGACTCAAGGAAGGCGTCGATCCGGCGCCCTTCGATCAGTCCGCCTCTCGCCAGCCGCGGATCGAGCAGCCTCGCGACATCGCCTCTGCCGAATTCCTTCATCCGGGACGTGAGCGTCTCGAGCCGGCCGGTCACGAACGCCGCACCGACCAGCGCACCGATCGATGTTCCGCAGACGACAGCCGGCCGGATGCCCAGCTCGGCGAGTGCCTGCAGTACGCCGATATGCGCCCAGCCGCGAGCAGCCCCGCTCCCCAGAACGACCCCGATCCTTGCCGCCATCAGCTCCTCCCCGAGGACGAATGTGCCGGTCAAAAGGAAGACCGTTTCTGATTTCGGTCAATGAGCCTTCGGGCGGGCCGAAGGATATGTCACGTGCGAAATCAGCGGGTGCATCATGGAAACCATCGCAAAGCGCGGCTCCATCACCAACGGACCGTCAGGAACGGAGATCCGGATCGAGCGCGTCTTTGCTCACCCGCCAGCCGCCGTGTGGAGCTATCTGACGGAATCCTCCTCGCTCGCACAGTGGCTCGCGCCCGGGACGATCGAACCGAGGATCGGCGGCGCGGCCCGGCTCGACTTCGCCGATTCCGGAATCGTGATCGACAGCGAGGTCACCGAGTTCATCCCGCAGAAGGCGGTCGCGTATTCCTGGAGCAGCCGCAGCGAACCTAAAAGGCCGCTGCTCTTTGCGCTCGAAAGCATACCATCCGGCACGCGCTTGCGGCTGTGCCTCACCATTCCGAAGGACGAGGATGGCCCCCGCGCTGCGGCAGGGTTCGAGGCGCATCTCGAAATGCTGGCAGCGGCCCTCGAAGGCGTGCCGATCCGTTTTCCCTTCGCGCTCTTCAAGGAGCTGCGCACGTTCTACCAGGCTCCCGACTGATTCTCGGGGCGCGCGTTGACGTGGCTCAATTCGCGCGGGCGCCACATCCGGCACATTTGCGTCAGAAAAGGATGAGTGTGCGATGCCCCGCGTGAACTACGTCGAGCACAATGGAAAGCGCCATGAGATCGAGGTTCCGGCCGGTCTTTCGGTCATGGAAGGCGCGGTCAACAACAGCATTCCGGGAATCGACGGCGATTGCGGCGGTGCCTGTGCGTGCGCAACCTGTCACGTCTATGTCGACCCAAAATGGAGCAGCGCGCTGCCGAAGCCCTCGGAGCTCGAAGCGGACATGCTCGGTTTTGCGCATGAACCCGACGAGCGCAGCCGGCTGTCGTGCCAGATCAAGATGACAGCGGAGCTCGACGGGCTCACGGTTTACCTTCCCGAGCGACAGTAAAACCGCGCGGTTCTGCCGCGTCCTTCCTTGATGCAGGTCAAGATTGTTCCGCTTCAGCGGAGCCAGCCTCGGCGCACCCACGACGGAGGAAATTCATGGCGCAAGCAGCGGCGAAGATCGTCAAGAAAGGTCCCTGGAAGGTGTCGATGACACCGGATGACCTTTATCGCAACCCGATGGAGATCGCCTGGACGTTTGCCTACGAGCTTGGCGAAGGAAAGGTCGAAGACCTCTACAAGCGCGCCAAGCAAAACCAATGGGACGCCGACGAGATTCTCCCCTGGGATACGAAAGTCGATCCCTCGAAGCCGCTGATGACCGACCGTTCGTCCGGCTATCACAACATGCCGTTCTTCCAGAAACTCTCGAAGAGCCAGCGCGAAACCTTTATCGCGCATTCGACAGCCCAGCTTCTGTCGCAGTTCCTGCATGGCGAGCAGGGCGCGCTGATGACTGCGGCCTGCGTCACGCATTCGGTCCCGGACGCAACCGCCAAGCTTTATGCCGCCACACAGACCATGGACGAGGCGCGTCATGTCGAGGTCTATGCGCGCTATTGCGACAAGATCGCGATGGTTTATCCGATGTCGCCCTGGCTCAAATCGCTCATCGACGCCACGCTTCAGTCGGATCGTTACGAGAAGGTGATGATCGGCATGAACATGATTGTCGAAGGCCTCGCACTCGGCGCCTTCAACAACATGTATCACTCGACGACCTGCCCGCTCCTGAAGCAGATCACCTTCAACGTGATGCGCGACGAGTCGCGCCATGTCTCCTTCGGCTATGCCTATCTCGGCCCGCTGATCAAGAAATTGCCGGAAGCCGACCGCGAAGCGCTCGCCGATTTCGCCTTCGGTGCGGTCAATCTCATCGTCGAGGCGACGATGAAGGGCGGCTCGCAAGGGCTTGCCAGCAAGGTGGATCCCGGCTTCCTCGAAGTCCTGGACAATTCCGGCATCGACCAGAACGACTTTTTTGCCGGCCTGAAGGAGGCGACGGAAGCCGGCGTGATGCAGGAGCTGCCGCCGGGACAGATCCACTCGCTCAAGGATCTGATGATGCCGGCGCTGGCGCGCGTGGGTTTGATCACGCCGCGTGTCCGCCGGAAATACGAGGACGCCGGCATTCCGATCTCGGAAGACCTGCATATCCTCCATGCCATGGAAGGCGGCGCGCCGCAGCTTGCGGCTGCCGAATAGCTCGAGAGCGAGCGAGGCCCGCCCCCCTTTTTTGGCCTCGCTCGCATTTTTTTATCCGCTCGAAATCCGCGCGATCGGGATTCTGTCGAGCTGGATAGGCATCCCGACGCTCAACACCTTTCGCTGGCTATGATTCGATTCCAGCTCGGGATTCATAGGCTGTGCCAGGGCGGCGATCATGGCGGGGCTATCCTCCTCCGCGGCCAGCGGAAACGCCGTCACGTCCCAAAAATGCGAGAAGGCGCCTTCATAGTGCGCCGGCGCGACAAAGCGCAGCCCGCACGGTGCCTCGAACATCTCACGCACCAAATCGAGCGCGCGCGCTTTGCGCTCCGGTTCCGGCAGCAGGCCGAGGAAATCCATTCCCAGTATGTCCTGGTGGAAGCGCATCCGGACCGCATATCCCGCAAAGCGCACGCGCAAGCTCGCGTCACCGAGCGAGTGGGCCTGCGCAAGCAGGAGATGGCGCCGGAACGGGCGCGCAAGCCGCGGCTCGAAGGCGCGGCGGCCGGGGATGGGTCCGGTATGGCCGAGGCTGCGCCACATCTGTTCGAAGGCGAGACTCTCGGCAGAGCGATTGAAAGCCACCGTTGAATCGATCTGTCGGTTTCCGAAAAGCCGCGCAGAAGAGCCTTGACGCTACGGAAGCGCATCCGAAGAACTACCAGTGCGGCGTTCCGCCCCTCGTAAATCGGCGAGGATCAACACCCGAGATGTTTGAGAAATTTGGTTCTATCGACCCTGCAGCGCCATCCGCACCAGCTCGGCGGTGTTGCGCGCGCCCAACTTTTGCATGGCATTGGCGCGGTGAAATTCAACGGTCCTCGGACTGATTCCGAGGGTCCTGGCCACCGCGCGACTCGAGGCGCCTTTCACGATCTGACCGAGAACGATGCGCTCGCGCTCTGTCAGCGTCTTCGCCAGTCTCGCCGGCAGCCGGTCAGGATCGCGGTTCAGAATCGCGATCTCCTTTCGCGCCTGTTCGGCGTAAGCCGTCTCGAGAAACTGCCAGCCCCCACGCCTGCGTGCCATCACGCACTGATGTGTCCGCGCCACGTTGAGGACATCGTCAGACTCGCTTTTTTCGAGAAGATAGGTGCAGAGCATGATCGTGGTCCGTCCGCGAAGTTCGCGATCGACCAGCCGCTCATAGGCATTGATGTCGGACCAGAGCCTGAATCTCCGCCACGGCGGATTCGTGCATATCCGCACGCCGGCAAAACCCTTCGCCTCCGCAGCCGCCGTGTGCCTATGGAATTCGCGCGCGATCTTTTCGATGTCGACCTGCCCCCGGCCGGAATAGCCGGGCATGTTGGCCCGGACTTCGACGCCTCCGCGGATGCGCCACGCCTCCAGCTCCGGAATGCGGCTGAGCTCCGAGAGCGCTTCATGCTTCGTCAGCGGCTCGGATGCGACCCAGAGGCAGTACTCGTTGCCGGCAGCGCCCGGCCCAAGAAATGTGAGGGCGGAATCGACGAGATCCTGCTTGGTCTCGCAGAAGAGGCAGAGGTGCGTGCCCCATGGCACGCGCCGCGCAAGAGGGAGGCCCGTATCCCGGAGGCTGCTCCCGGAAGCAGGGCTTTTCCAGGAGAGCGCGATAGGCCGCCGATGCGCTCTTTCCGGATGACCGCCCGATTCTTCCACGGTTGCGCCCCAGCGCCAGCCCTTCGCGGCCGAGCATAAGGCCGCACGCTGCGCTTGGCGATGATCGCGTGAGGCGGCCTACTTCACCGTCACCGTCATGTGCATCATCGGGTGGATGAGGCAGCGGACCTGGTAGACGCCCGGCTTGGTGAAGTGGACGATGATGTCTTCGTTGTAGCGGTCCATCCCTTTATCTTCGGCCGTGCCGTCGGGATAGACGATGGTGATGTTGTGCGTGATCCGGTCCGTATCGGTGAAGCGGATCGTGTCGCCGACTGCGATCGTCACGGAGCCCGGAATGAACATCAGGTCCTTCTGATCGACGATCTTTTCCACCGCATGAGCCGGAAGGCCCGCGAGCGCGAGCGCACCGATCAGGGCCAATCCGAATTTCCGCATGCCGAGCTCCCTATTTGAGTGTCGCGAGATAGGCGGCGACGTCTTCCGACTGCTTCGGGTCCGAGAAGCCTGCGAAGGTCATCTTCGTGCCGGGCACCACGGTCTGGGGCGCCATCAGATAGCGCGACAGCGTCGGCTGATCCCAGGTCAGCCCCGATTTCTTCATCGCGGGCGAGTAGGAGTAGCTCGGTACCGACCCCGCCTTGCGTCCTACGACGCCGAACAGATTGGGCCCGACGCGATTCGGCGCACCTGCCGTGTTGGTGTGGCAGACCTGGCAGCGCACGAAGAGTGCCTGTCCCTTGGAGGCATCGCCTGTAGCGAACGCGGGGCTGGCGAAAAGGCACGCAAGGAGTCCACCTGCGACGGCGGATTTCAGTAAGCGATCCATGTGAAGAGCCTCAAAGTGTTGTTGTCCGATGCACTGTGTCCTGCGCCGTCCCAGTTCGAGGCCGCGCCGTTGAACTCCGTATAGAGCGTATACTGAATGCCGACACGCATGTTGAACCGCTCGCCCAGAGGCGAATCGCTGTTCGGAAAGAGCGTGTAGTCCGTCTGGAAGTTGATGCCCGTGCTGTCAGGCCTGAAGGTCCGGTTGCCCGCATAAAGCAGCATGTCGCGCGAGCCCCACGTATAGAAGGGCTGGATCGTCGCTCCCAGCGTGTTGTGCCAGTAATACGAGGCGTCGAGCCTTATGTCGTCGAGGCTGTCATGCGCATTCGAGACACCGCCGCCCGTGAGTGACGGGCCGTAATTCTGGTCCTCGTGCGTGAACCGCAACTGCGCCATGTAGATGTTCGAATTGTCGCCCATGTACTGGTACGAGGCATCGAAACCGAAATCCGCATAGTCGTCGGTCGGGCCGCTCCCATGGCTGCCGGGCGGACGCAGATTCGGAAATAGTCCGAACGCCCCCACTTCGAAGTTCTGATCGCCATAGTCCTTCTGGTAGGCGAGCCGGAAGTAGGGCGCGACGCCATCGATCCAGCCATTGTCGGCACTCGCTCCGAAGGTGCGCAGGAACGGGTTGCCGGGGGTGAAATAAAGTCCGAATTCCGCGAGAATTTCGGAATTCCACCAGGCATAGGCATTTACGCCCAGCGCTTTCCCGGCGAATCCGCCGGCGATCAGCGGCCCCGCGCCCGGCGAAGGATTGAGGCTCGATGTCGTGTAGGGGAAGCCCCAACCCGGCGTCGTGTTCCAGGCATCGTCGATCGTCGGCGCATTGTTCACGCTGAGCCCGAACAGGACGTCCGAGTCGAAGATCGTGGCCGTGTCCACCACCCGCCAATCCTGGTTGTCCCACGCGATTCCGCGGCCGACGCCGTCATAGGTGTATTGCGAGAAGAAACCGAAATGATCGAAGAACCCGCCGGCAATGAACAGATTCACCTGGTCGATGGTGAAATTGTTGTTGAGTGCGTAATGCGTCGGGGGCGGCGGAGGCTGGTCGGCATCGGTATGATTGAACGAAGCGATCACTGCGGCGGAAACCGGCAGCGTGAAGGCATCGCCGGCGCGCAACGTAAAGCCATTCAGCTTGAATTGTCGGCCAAAGGGCGTGAGCTGCGGGCCGAAGCCGCCCACGTGGCAAGCCTGGCAAGGTTGCTGTGTCTGTTCGGCGAAGGCCGGAAGGGCCTCGGCAGGCCGGGTGAAGGCGGCAAAGAGCGGAACAGCCGTGAGGACGGCAATGGCTGAAATGGCGCGCAAGCAATTTCCCCCTTGGTGCTCGGCCCAATAGGCCACAAATCCAGTCCTGAGTCGTTGCGTTGAATCAAGCAACGCTGGAATTCCACCCGCGAACAAAAAAGAGGCGTTCGGCTAAGGGGAGCGAGATCCCGTGAGATCGAGGCGCGCTCGGGTCAATCCCGCCCCCGCCGTTTCGAGGGCGAATCCCAGATCGCGGCAGAGCGCCAGCATGGGCTGGTTTTCGGCCAGAACCAGCCCGAACAGGCTGCCCGTCCCCCGCGAATGCGCATAGGCGATCAAGACCTTCAGCAGCCATGTCCCTAAGCCCCGGCCTTTCAGATCGCTTCGCACCGTGATCGAGAATTCCGCCTCGCGATTGTCGGGATCGGACGAGAGGCGGCCGATCCCGAGCACCTCGTCGCGGGCGATCACGAGAAAGGCCATCTGCCGGTCGTAATCGAGCTGGGTCAGTCGCGCCTTGAGGACCGGCGGCAGCTCGTGCATGGCCGTGAAAAAGCGCGAGCGGACATCGTCATGCGAAAGCCGCGCGAAGAAGCGATCCAGTGCAGTCGCGTCCTCCGGCCGGATCGGGCGCATCAGCACTTCGCCGATGTCCGGAATGGTCTCCCGCCTTTCGAGGTCGCGCGGATAGGGACGGATGCTGAGGCGCGCACCGCGAACAGCAGTGGGAGCGAGCGGTGCGACGCGTGCGCGTGCATCGAGCGCGATGACGCAGTCCTTACCGGCGAGGAGCGGGTTGATTTCGATTTCCTGGATCTCGTCGAGATCGCATGCGAGCTCGGAAAGTCTGCACAATACAAGCACAATGGAATCGAGGTGGGCCGGCGCCCGGTCCCGATAGCCCTTGAGTTCGCGATAGACGCGCGTTGCCGCGATCATCTCTCGTGCGAGCGCCGGATTGAGCGGCGCAAGTCCAAGCGCGTTGTCCTTGATCACTTCGACGGCGGTTCCGCCGCGGCCAAAAAGTATGACGGGCCCGAACAGCGGATCGACGGTCATGCCGACGATAAGCTCGAACGCGCCCGGCCGCTCGATCATCTCCTGGACGAGAAAACCCAAAATGTTCGCCTGCGGCGCGCGTTCCTGAACGCGTTTTCTCATAGCGCGCGCGGCATGCCGGACATCGTCCGCCCCGGAGAGTCCAAGAACAACGCCGCCGACATCGGATTTGTGGCTGATGTCGGGAGACTGGATCTTGAGCGCGACTTTCCCTCCCATGCGTTCCGCCGCTTCTGCGGCCTCGTCCTCGCTGGCAGCTGCAAAAGCGCGTGCAGAAGGGATGCCGTACGCTGCGAAGATCGCGCACAGACTTGGCTCGTCGAGCCATCTCTGTCCTGCGTCCACAGCCGCTGCAACCGTCTTCCTGGCCAGCGCCAGATCGGGAAGGTGTTCCTCGGAGGTGGCGGGCGGAACTTCGAGAAGGCGGCGCTGCCCTTCCGCGTAGCGGAGCAGATGCGAAAATCCGCTGACCGCCTTGTCGGGGGTGTCGTAGGTCGCGACCCGATGCTCCTGGAAAACGCGTCGCGCCTCCGCCGCCGCAACCTCTCCCGCCCAGCTCGTCAGCACCGTCTTCTTCGCTCCTCGCGCCGCGGAAACGATGGCGCTTGCTGCCTCGGCTCCGGAGGCAATCGCTGTCGGACAATTCAGGACGAGGACCGCATCGACCTCATCCGCAGCAATGAGAGCAGCGAAGGCATCCGCATAGCGTTTGGCTGGTGCATCGCCGATGATGTCGACCGGATTTCCATGCGACCACGTTGCCGGAAGGACAGTGTCGAGTCTTGCGATGGTCTGAGGACAGAGTTCGGCGAGCACGCCGCCGCGGTCGAGCAGCGAGTCGGTCGCGAGCACTCCGAGACCGCCTCCGTTCGTGAGAATGGCGAGCTTGCCGCCCTCCGGGACGCGCGCCGTCGCGAGCGTCTCGACGGCATCGAACAATTCTTCGAGGCTGAGCACCCTCACGAGACCTGCACGACGGAACGCGGCGTCGTAGACCGCGTCGCTGCCTGCGAGTGCGCCGGTATGCGAGAGCGCTGCCTTCGCCGCGGCCGCATGCCGGCCGGACTTGATGACGAGAACGGGCTTCGTTCGCGCCGCGGCGCGCGCGGCCGACATGAATTTGCGCGCTTCGGTGACCGCCTCGACGTAGAGCAGGATCACGTGCGTCGCGTCGTCGCTCACGAGGTAATCGAGCATGTCGCCGAAATCGACGTCGGCCATGTCCCCGAGCGACACGAGATGCGAGAAACCGATGGCGCGCGCCCCCGCCCAGTCGAGAACGGTGGTCAGCATCGCCCCGGACTGCGCGACAAACGCGATGTTTCCCTTTTTCGGCGCGATATGCGCGAACGAGGCATTGATGCCCAAAGGCGTCGAAAGCACGCCGATCCCGTTCGGTCCGATGATCCGGAGCAGATGGGGTCGCGCCGCATCGAGCATGGCCTGCTGCAGCGCGAGCCCTTCCTTGCTTCCCAGCTCCTTGAAGCCGGCGCTGACGACGATCGCGCCTTTCGTGCCGCGCGCGGCGAGATCGGCGATGAGCCGCGGGATCGTTGGTGCGGGTGTGCAAATGACCGCGAGTTCCGGCGTGATCGGAAGGCTTGCAACGTCGGGATAGGTGAGAATTCCGGCGACCGCCCTGTGGGCTGGATTGACCGGCATCACGGGGCCGGCAAATCCGCCCCGCGCAAGGTTTTCGGCCATCACGGCGCCCACGGAATGCTCGCGCGTGCTCGCGCCGATCAGCGCAATGGCCGAAGGCCGGAAAATCGCCTCGAGATTGCGGATCGACATGAAGACTCCCGCTGCGGATCCCTTCGAGCTTTTAAGGGAAAAACAAGACGAGCTTACACGGCCGGATTGCGGACAATTCGTTGATTTAGGTCAGGGCAAGGCCATCGGCCTCCACTTAGTTTCCTCCGGCCGGAACGCGATGAACCTCGAGATTCTATTCAAGGGACGAGAAGGCTTGGCCAATCCGATGATCGGAATTGTCGAAGATGACGGCGCGATCCGCGATTCGCTGAGTTTGCTGCTGACGACCCGCGGCTTCGAGGTGCGCAGCTTCGCATCTGCGGTCGAGTTTCTGGGATCGCCCAGCATCGATCGCATGGCAGGCCTCGTCATCGACCAGCAGATGCCGGACATCAGCGGCGTCGAACTGGTCGAGATCCTGAGGGCACGTAACGTGCCCACGCCGGTGATCATGATGACCGGCGGGAGTGATCCCTTGCTCGAGAAGCGGGCCTTGAAGGCCGGCGCACTGGCCCTGATCAAGAAACCGCTTTCGACCTCGGAACTCGTTGGCTGGCTCAAGCTCGCGCTGATCCGCCAGGGCGATGCGGACCGAGCGAACATCCATTAGTCCTCTTCAGACGAACATCATCACGGCGGCAAATCCCATCACGGCGGTCGCGACAACGCCGAGCGCGACCAGCGTCCGATTGATGGTGTAAGCGCCCATCACCGATTTCCGCGTCGCCACCAGGATGATGACGGCCATCAGTGGCACGGCGACGACGCCATTGATGACGGCGCTCCAGAACAGCGCCTTCATCGGCGTGATCGGCGTATATTCGAGGACGAGGCCGGCCAGGATCGCGACGGCGATCACGCCGTAAAATCCGCGGGCATCTTTGGCCTTGCGCTCGAGTCCCCATTCCCAGCCCATGGCTTCGGACATTGCGTAAGCCGCCGAACCGGCGAGAACCGGAACGCCGATCAGGCCGACACCGAGGATTCCGAGCGCGAACAGCAGGAAAGCGAATTCTCCCGCCAGCGGTTTCAGCGCGCTAGCGGCCTGGGCCGCCGTTTGAATATCGGTGATGCCGGCGGCATGAAGCGTCAACGCGGTCGCCAGAATGATGAAAAAAGCCGTGAGATCGGAATAGAACATTCCGGCCCACGTATCCCACTTGATCCGGCGCAGCTCCTTCGGCGCCGCTCCTGCATCATTGACGAGAGGCTGCTCGTCGGAGTGCACCCGCATGTCCTCCACCTCTTCCGATGCCTGCCAGAAAAACAGATAGGGACTGATGGTGGTCCCGAATACGCCGGTCACGACCGTGGCGGCGGTCGCGTCGAATTTGAGGTGCGGCCAGACGCTCCGCCGCGCAACTTCGAGCCAGGGCACATGGATCGTGAAAAGAACCGCTGCGTAAGCGAGCAGCGAAAGCGTCAGCCACTTCAGATACCAGACGTAACGGTGATAGGGGATGAACACCTGCATCAGCAGCGACCCGAGCGAGAGCACAATGGTCATGAGATGACGGTCAAGTCCGGTTACGAGCTCGGTGACCTCGCCCATGGAGGCGACGTCGGCGGCGATATTGCAGGTGTTGGCGAAGAGAAGGAGCCCAACCGCGATTTGCAATACAAAGGGCGGAAATACCGACTTGATGTTTGCGGCGAGGCCCTTGCCTGTCACCCGTCCGATGCGCGCGCACATCGACTGGACGGCCGCCATCAGCGGAAATGCCAGCGGCATGGTCCAGAGCATGTCGATACCGAACTGCGCGCCCGCCTGCGAATAGGTCACGATCCCGCTCGGATCGTCGTCGGCGACGCCGGTGATCAGACCGGGACCGACATGCGCGAGGGGATGCGCGGCGATTCGCGACCAGGCCGTTCTGAGCAATGTCACCAGAGAACGCCGGAAAGAAGTTGGCGTGCGCGCCTCCATGGGCCCTCCGATTCGCAAGCGCGATACTGCCCGATTTGGCTCGACGCACCGCACCACCCATGACCACGGATTGCGTTCAACGCTCGCGCTCAGCTTGGCCATGGCGAGAATTACGGAAGGGCGGCCCCTCCAAGAGGGTAACGAGCTCCTAAGCCACGGAAATTGCTTTGGATCCTGCCATACGCACTTCTGCGTACGCACCCTGGCGTACGCCACCAAGCCAATTTCGGCGGTAGCACGAGCGCGGCAAGGTCGCGTCATCGTTCGATGGAGAGCAGCCCGATGGCCTTCGCCCAGACCGCCATTCAACCGATCCCGGAATTGTCCGCGCCGCCTCGCCGCGTCGCCGATTCGAGTCCCATGCAGTCGATCGGCAGCGTATGCCATTTCGCGCGCAACCGGACCATCTTCTCCGACGGCGACGCCGCGCTTTACGCGTATCGCGTGTTGAGCGGTGCTGTCCGGCTGGTCAAGCTGATGGCCGACGGCCGTCGCCACATCGCCGGCTTTCAACTTTCCGGCGACCTCTTCGGTCTTGAATGGTCATCCGAGTACACGCTGACCGCTGAAGCGGTTAGCGACGTCGTTCTTGTCCGCTATGCGCGAAACACGCTCGACCGGCTCGGCGATGAGCGCGTGGACGTGCGCCGCCAGCTGACCGACCGTCTCAAGGCCGATCTTCGCGAAGCGCATGCGCATCTGATCTCGCTCGGCTGCCAGAGCGCGAAGGAGCGCGTGGCTTCTTTTCTGCTGCACCTCGCGCGCCGCGAGGAGCAGGATGCGACCATCGAAGTCCCGATGGGCCGCCAGGACATCGCCGACTATCTCGGTCTCACCATTGAAACCGTTTGCCGCACGCTCACGGAGCTCAAGGATGTGCAGGTGATCGCAATTCCCAGCCGGCATCAGATCGCGATCCGCGATTTCGACCGGCTCGAATCGATCGCCGACTGCGGTTCGGACGCTTGAGATAGAGAGGCCGGGGCGCCTGCCATGGCTTACGCGAAGATCCTCGTCCCCGTCACCGGCGCGCCGACCGACAAGGCGGCGCTCGCAACGGCCTTTGCCGCTGCCGCTCCTTTCAAATCCCATGTCGAGGCGCTGTTCGTGCATGCCGACCCTCGCGACATCCCGCCCTATATTTACGGCGCGACGGTCTCGACCGAAGTCATCCAGAGCATCATCGACGCGCAGAAGCGCCTCCTCGATGCCGCCGAGCACGGCGCACGCCTGAGTGCCGGCGAAGCGGCGGCGCATGCAGGCGCAACCCTCGTCGAGAAAGAGGGCAAGACGGGTGGCTGGAACTTTTCGTTTGTCGTGCGCTACGGATTTACACCGCACCTGGTCGCGGAAGCAGCACGTTTTGCCGATCTCGTCGTCTTCAAGCCGGTAGACAAGGACGAACGGCCCGAATTCACCACCGCGATCGTCGACACGCTATGCAAGGCAGGACGGCCGATCCTTCTTTCTCCGCGCCATCCGCCGCAGAATCCGGGCGGCACGCTTTCAGATCGGATCGCCATCGGCTGGGACGGCAGTGATGCGGCGGCACGCGCAACCACGGCAGCCCTTCCGCTTCTGAAGCATGCCGGCAAGGTGGAAATCATCGAAATTGCGAGTCCGCACCAGTCGCTCCCGCCCGGTGCGGGAGCGCTCAGGAATTACCTTGCGCTTCATGGAGTGACGGCTTCGCTCCGTCGCGTCGAGCATCTGGCAGGAAAGAGCGTCAGCGCATGCCTGCTCGAGGAGGCCGCGAGATCCGGCGCGCTTTTGGTGATGGGCGGGTTCGGGCACAGCCACCTGCGCGAAACCCTTCTCGGCGGCGTGACCATCGACGTTGTTTCGCAGGATTCCCTTCCTGTCTTTCTGATGCATTAGAGCGGTCCGCGGAAGGATCGCGCAAAGAACAAGAAAGGAGATTTCCATGGCGGTTCTTTCCCACATCCGACTCGAACTCGCGCGCACCTCCGACTTTCCTCAAGGAAGTGCAAAGCACGGTTACGAGTTCGTGGCGCCGTTGAACGCCGAGGGCCATGTCGATGCCGACGCCTGGCGTCATGTGAAGGAGAAATGCGGCGTGCGCCGGTTCTGGGGCGACGAGCCGGTTCAGCGTGGCCTGCTCCATCATCTCGGGCATGGCTGGCGCTTCGAATATGGCGGTCACAGCGAAGCCGACGAGCCTTTCTTCAAGCTCGATGCCCACGTGTTCAGGCCCGGCCAGTATGTCTCGATCCGCGAGCATGATGGCGTGCTGCGCCCGTTCCGGGTGGTCGACGTGACACCAGTTGATAACGGCAAATCCTGCGCCGCCTGAAACGCCTTCCATTCACGATGGGCGCGCGGAGGCACGCCCGCATCGGCGTGCCACGGTGCTTTCCCGGGGCACTCGCGTCGGCAATGGTCATCGTTGATCAGGCTGGCGATGGCTCTTCGCCCGCACCGGACAGCAAACCGGTTGCGCCACGTGCCTTTTGAAGGGTCTCTTCGGGAGAACCCGAAGCATCGATCCTTTGCCAATCCACCGGTGGCTCGATCGAGCCGAGTTGCTTTTCGAGCACCGCAACCGTCGCGTCCGACGCATCGCCGCGCCGTTGCGCGACCCGGCACCTGAGCGTCGCTGCCGGCGCCTCGAGCCAGAGGGGAATGAACCGTGCTCCGGTCTCGCGCGCGATGCGCGCGATCAGACGGCGCTCCGGTTCGCGTCCGAAAACCGCATCCACGATCACACTGTGGCCTGTCTCGAGGATGGCGCGCGCGCGTGCCGCCATGGTTTCGTAAACGAGAGCTTTGGCAGCAGGAGCATAAGCAGCCTCGGGTAGGCGCTCCGTTTCGGCGCTCCCGCGCAACTGCTTGCGCAGAACGTCGCTCCGGAGAAGCACCGCTCCCGGCGCCCTGCCGACACCAGGCGCAAGCGCATGCGCCAGCACCGACTTTCCGGTCCCCGAGAGCCCTGAGATCGCGCAGAGAACGGCAGGCCCGGTGCGAAGAAACGAGCCGGCATCCTTCAGGAGCGCACAGGCTTCCTTCCGGAGCGGCGCCGCCCTCGCGGCATCCTTCTCCGCAAGGGTTGCGGCGATGTGTGCGCGCAGGGCCGCGCGGCAGGAAAGAAAGAGCGGGAGCGCCGCCAGCATGCCGTAATCCCCGCTGCGCTCGAGGTAGCGGTTGGCGACTTCGTTGGCGAGATCGCGCCCGCCATGATGCTCGAGGTCCATCAGCAGGAACGCGAGATCGTAGCCTGTGTCGATGATCGAGAAGTCTTCGCTGAACTCGATGGCATCGAACAGCGTGGGCTTGCCGTTGAAGAGACAGATGTTGTTGAGATGAAGATCGCCGTGGCAACGCCGCACATGTCCCTCATGACGGCGTTTTTCGAGCAGCGGCTTGCATCGCTCGAATTCGGCGCGAACCGCCGCTGTATAGTCGGCAACCTGTTGAGCCTCGAACGGCCGTCCCGCCAGACTCCGCAGCAGGTTCACGTTCTCGTCGACGACCGCCGCGAGTCCCTGGCTGCCGCCGAAATCAGTCCGGATCTCCGCGCGCGCATGAAAGGTTGCGATCGCGTCGGCGAGCTGTCGCGCCAGGGAACCGGTGAGCGCACCGCGTTTGCGCATCTCTTCGAACAGATCGGATTCGGCGAAACGCCGCATCACGACGACCCAGTCGATCGACCGGTCCGCGTCGTCGCGCGTGCCGAAACCAATGGCGCCTCCGGGCCGCCGCACCAGCGGGCGTACTTCCAGATAAAGGTCGGGGGCCGTGCGGCGGTTGACCGCCAGTTCCGCTTCGCACATCGCCCGGCGAAGCGCGACGGTCGAATAATCCATATAGGGATAGCGGACCGCCCGCTTCAGCTTGTACGCGCGGTCCCCCGCGAGAAAGACGATTGCCCCGTGCGTCTGGCGCGTCAGGACCGCATTGACAGGAGATCCGTAACTTTCCGGCGCCGAAAGAAAGGCGATGGCTTCGGTCTGGTCAGGCGCATTTCCGGCGGCGACATCCATAAGGTGGGTACGGCCCGCTCCGCCCGCAGTTGCCGCTCTAGTGCGGAATCGGGACGCCCAGATTCGAGGGGATCAGGCCCTGCGGCGTTTCGCGGGGTGCTGCCTTTTTCGCGCTGCTTCCGCTCGCGACCCAGGAGGCGTAGGCGAGAACCACGCCAAAAATCGACAGTGATGCCGCGACCATCCCGAGAAACCACTCTTCGCCGACCGACATGGACATTCTCCTTGAGCAATGCGGCGAAGTTCGCAAGACTTGGCGGGGGCGTCCTTGATCCTCGTCAATGGTCCTGAGTTGCGGCCCCCCGGATGCCTCCTTTATCAAGGCGCAAGCTGATCCGGCATGGGTAGTCGGGCCGCACGGAGCCGGCGGCGGGCGCATGGAGTATCTGAAACACCATCCGGCGTTTAAGGGTTCGGTCGGCGAGCAGCTCTTTCAGACGCTCATCGATACGACCGTCGACGGCATCATGGTCATCGACGATGCCGCACATGTGCTGGTCTACAACCGGGCTTGCGAGAAGCTGTTCGGATACGCACCGGCAGAGGTGCTCGGCCACAATGTTCGGCTTCTGATGCCGGAGCCTTACCGCACCGAGCATGACGGCTATGTCGAGCGCTACCTGAAAACCGGCGAGAAGCACATCATCGGCATCGGCCGGGAAGTGACCGGCCGGCGGAAGGACGGCTCGACCTTTCCGATGTACCTCTCGGTCGGCGAAGGCAGGATGGGTGCCGAGCGCATCTTTATCGGCGTAGTCCATGACATTACCCAGCGCGTCCGCCGCGAGCACGAAGTCAGCGAACTGCAGAAGGAGCTGATGCACACCACGAGGCTCACCGCCACCGGCCAGCTTTCGGCGGCGCTGGCGCACGAGCTCAATCAGCCATTGACGGCCATCCTCAATTACGCGAACGCCCTTTCCGAGCTGGTCGACTGGAGCACGGTGCAACAGGGAACGATTGCGCGGGACGTCCTCGAGAAGATCGAAAAGCAGACCGAACGCGCCGGCGAGATCATCCGGCGCCTGCGCGGCTTCGTCGAAAAACGCGATCCCGTGCGCTCGCCCGACGATCTCAACAAGGCGGTCGGCGATGCGATCAAGCTCGGCCTCGTGGGCGCGAGCGATGACAATGTCCGGCTGAGGGTTACCCTTGCACCCGGACTGCCGGACATCTCCTTCGACCGCATCCAGATCCAGCAGGTGCTGATCAACCTGCTCCGCAATGCGACCGAGGCGATGCAGAATGCGCCGAGGCGCGAACTTTCCGTTTCGACCGCGCAGGAAAGCGATCAGTTTGTCGTCGTCAGCGTCGCCGACACGGGGTCCGGTCTTGCGAAGGACGTCTCGGCGCGGTTGTTCGAGCCTTTCGTCACGACCAAGGCTGCTGGTCTCGGCATCGGGCTCTCGATCTGCCGCACGATCATCGAGGCGCATGGCGGCCGGCTCTGGACCGAGCCCAATGCAGGTGGCGGCACCGTCTTCCGCTTCCGCCTTCCCGTTGCGCCGGAGAGCGCCGCCGATGGCTGAGACGCGGCGCGTCTACATCGTCGACGACGATGAGGCGGTCAGGGACTCGCTTTCCATTCTCGTGAGTGCGGCCGGCTATCGTGTCGAAGTCTTTGCCTCGGCGAAGGCGTTTCTCGAAGCGAACGGAAGCGCGCACGAAGGCTGCCTGCTTGCCGACATTCGCATGCCCGACATGGACGGTCTCGAATTGCAGGACGAGCTCCTCAGGCGGAAAACCGGGCTTCCGGTCGTCATCATGACCGGCCACGCCGACGTGCCGCTCGCCGTCCGCGCCATGAAAGCGGGCGCCGTCGATTTTCTCGAGAAGCCGTTCACCCGCGCGCAATTGCTGCAAAGCCTCGAGCGAGCAGCAAAGAGTGCTGGCACCCTTTCCCACACGAGCCCCGAATGCGAAGACGCACGCGCGAAGATCGCCACGCTTACCCCGCGCGAACGCGAAGTGTTCGATCTGCTCGTGGCCGGCGACCAGACGAAGGTGATCGCTGGCAAGCTCGCGAACTCGCCGCGCACGGTCCAGGTCCAGCGCGGCAAGGTGATGCACAAGCTCGGCGTGACCACGATCCAGGATCTCGTGCGCCTGGCGCTGGCAGCCAAAGACGGCTGAACCTTCGTTCGCTATAGTCCACGGCGGGGATGGAGGCGCACATGCTTTCGCGCGAGGCATCGATCTTCAGCGGCATCACGCTCATCACCGTGCCGACGGTGATGTGGGGCGGCACGGTCCTGCTGGGCATGCTCACGCATGGCGCAGCTGGGATGCAGACGCACAACGCGCTCAGTACCGAGCAGATGGCGCTCTTCCGTGCCGGGCACGCCCACGCCGGCGTCTGGATCGTACTCTCGCTCGTGATCCAGATTCTGCTCGATTCAGCGCGGGTCGTTGGAGTTCTTCGCGTTCTCGCCCGCTTCGCCGCGCCGCTCGGGGCCGTCATCCTGTCTGGCGGATTTTTCGGCCTCGCCTTCTCGCCCTTCTTCAGTCGCCTGATCTATGCCGGCGCCGGCCTGATGGCATTCGCGGTTCTGGTCACTGGCTTCGGACTCATCATCACGAGCTTCTCGAACCGCGCGGCGGAGAGCGACGCGTGAGCCTGACAAAAAAGGAAGCCTTCGATTTTCTGAAGCAGTCGCCGCTCGGCGCCGTCGCGACGGTTTCAGAACACGGCAAACCGGAAGCCGCCGTGGTCAATCTCGCGGTCACGAACGATCTCGAACTCGTCTTCGAAACGCTTCAGACCAATCGGAAGTGCATCAATCTCAGGCGCAATCCGCGCGCCGCGGTCGTTGTCTGGCACGGCGACGAGACCTTGCAATATGAGGGCATTGCCGACGAGCCCGACGAATATGCGCGCGCGCCGCTCCTGAAAATCTATTTCGCCGCGCAGCCTTCCGCAGCGAGCCATCAGGGATGGCCGGGGCTCACCTATTTCCGCGTGAAGCCGCGCTGGATCCGGCTTTCGCGTTACGACAGTTCGTTCAGCGTGCGCGAACTGTCGTTCTGACCTTAGCGAGAACGCGTGTCATCCCGGGCGCGCCGCTCTTCCACATAACTCCGTCATGGCCGGCCGCCGGAGCGGCGCGAAGGCGTGCCGGCCACCCAAGAGCACCGAATGGACCCCACAGTGTCATTCCCGGCGCGCGCTTTAGCGCGCGGGAAGGGAACCCAGTAGCGCGAGCGTCTGCGAGCGCAAAAAAGTTATTCAGCGCGCGGACGCGCGCTGTACTGGGCCCCTTCCCTCGGCGCTTCGCGCCTCGCCGGGCATGACACCCGTTTTGCGAGGTCGCACCACTGTCATGTCATCCCGGGCGAGCCGCTTCAGCGGCGAGACCCGGGATGACACCTGTACACACAAAGACGTGTCCGCAAGCGCTTCGCTATTCCGGCCGCGCGCGAGCACCAATAGGATGCGCGCGACCTCAAAAAAGGGAGAGCGCAATGGCGAAATTCGTTCTGCTCTATCACGGCGGCTCGCCGCCGAAGAGCGCCGAGGAAGGACAGAAGATCATGGGTGCCTGGATGGCATGGTTCGGCAAGGTCGGAAGCAAGCTGGTGGACGGCGGCGCCCCCCTGGGCCAGCGCAAGGTGGTCGGCAAAGGCACGGCAAGCGGCGCGTCGGGCTATTCGATTGTCGAGGCCTCGAGCCTCGATCAGGCGGTGAGCCTCACCGACGATCATCCGCACCTCATGAGCGGCGGCGCGATCGAAGTCTGCGAAGCGATGCCGATCCCGATGTGATTGTCATCCCCGGCGAGGCGCGAAGCGCCGAGGGAAGGGGACCCAGTACAGCGCGCGTCCGCGCGCTGAATAACTCTTTTGCGCTCGCTGACGCTCGCGCTGCTGGCTTCCCTTCCCGCGCGCTGAAGCGCGCGCCGGGAATGACAAGTGTTTTACCCGTACGCGCGCGACTCGAGCGCGCGCAACAGCCCCTTGATCGTCCGGTACAGGAACCAGACGAAGGCGATGACGAGAATCGGGATTCCCAGTCCGAAGAGCGGCAAGGTCATGATTCCCGCCAGCGCCAGCGCAAACCACACCCAGAAGGCGTTGATCTGGCCGTCATAGTGGCTGAGCCAGAGCGGATCGCGCGTTTCGCCGCGCTTCACATAGGCGACGACCGCGCCCGCTATGCCGGCGAGCCCGCAGGAGAAGAGCGCAAACAGATAAAGGCCGTAGACGACGAGCACCATCGCCCGGTCTTCGGCTGAAGTTGCAGGTTGGGCGCGCTGCGCCTGGACATCGGACATGGTTCGCCTTTCTGCAGAACCGGCATGTGGGGCGCCGGCGCAAATCCTTCAAGGAAGGGCGCTGGTCCTAGCCGGCCCGGATACCTTATTATCCGCCGGCGTTGGAACCGGGCTCAACGGCCCGTCGCATTCAAAACCGGGGAAATTCGCATGAAACTCTTCTCCATGGCCGCCGCGGCGGCGCTCGCTTTTGCGTTTGCCGTAGGTCTCGCGCCCGCGCGCGCCGACGAAGACATCTCGGACCTCCTGCATCAGGCCACCCGCACGGCCGAGCACATGAACCGTGATCCCGCCTTCGCCCAGGCGCGCCACATGCTGCGCGATGCGCGTGCCGTGCTCATCGTCCCTCGCCTCGTCAAGGGCGGCTTCATCTTCGGTGGCGAAGGCGGCGACGGCGTGCTCATGGCGCACAACCGCAAGGGCTGGAGCAGCCCTGCCTTTTACACCTTCGGCGGCGCCTCCTTCGGCTTCCAGGCCGGGCTCGAGGAAGCCGAGATCGTGCTTCTGATCATGAGCGATCGCGCGCTCCGCGCCGTCGAGCGGGAGAAATTCCAGTTCGGCGCCGGCGCCGGCCTTACCGTGGTGACGCTGTCGAGCGGTGCTGCGGGTGCCACCTCGCCCAATCTCTCGGGCGACATCATCGTCTGGACCAGTGCGACCGGCGCGTATGGCGGGCTCACGCTCAATGGAACAGTGATTGCGCCGCGCAACGAATGGAACGAGGATTTCTACAATCACCCCGTGACGGTGCCGCAGATCCTCTCCGGCCGCGTGCGCAATCCGCAAGCCAACGCGCTTCGCGAGGAAATCTCGTCGGTCTGGTGATCCTTCGACCCTCCCCATGAGGGAGGGTCGGCTCACTCCACCATCGCGCCCATGCGTGCCGCCGCCTCGGTCTCGGGCCGCGCCCGCGCCGACGCCAGTTCCTTGCGCCATTGCGCGCGCAGCCGCGCGCGCGGCATCGGGTAGCGCTTGTCGAGGAATTCCGCACTCACCACGCGATCGGTGCGGAAATGGCGAAAGCCGTTCCGCAGTTCGCACCAGGCTGCGATCAGCCGCACCGTCTCCCAGTAGCTGACTGCAATCGGCCAGATGATCCGCGCCGTCTCGTGCGCCGCTTCATCCTTGTAAACCAGAGAGATCTTCCCCTGTGCGCGGATCGAGGTCCGTACCTTGGCCATGTCGATCGAATCTGGGGCGACCTTTCGATGCGTGAGCGAGGTCGTGGTCGGTTCGACCAGATGCGGGCGGAGATGGTCGGGCACCACGGCGCCGATCTTGGCGACGAGATCGGCGGCCGCGCGCGCAAGCGCAGGATCCGCCCGGTTCTGCACCCATTGCGCGCCCAGCATCGCGACCTCGATCTCGTCCGGCGTCAGCATCAGGGGCGGCATGTCGAATCCGCCTTCCAGCACATAGCCGATGCCGGCCTCGCCGCGGATCGGCACGCGGTCGGCCATCAGTTGCGAGATGTCGCGATAGACGGTGCGCAGCGAGGTTTCGAGCTCGGAGGCCATGTCGACCGCGGTCACCGGCATGCGCGCGCGGCGCAGGATCTGGATGATCCGAAACAGGCGGTCGGCGCGGCGCAAGGAGCCTCTCCACTGCTGACAGGATGCTGTCAGGAGGGGTGGATTATGCCTTGCCTCGTGAAAACGGCAAGGAGAGGCAGCCATGATCACGCTCTACGGATTTGGGCCGGCGTTCGAACTTCCGGACCCGAGCCCCTTCGTCATGAAGACCGACGTGCAGCTCAAGATGAGCGGACTTCCGTATCGCTTCGAACGCGGCGGACCGCAGGCCGCGCCCAAGGGAAAAATCCCCTTCGTCGATGACGATGGCGTGCGCATCGGTGATTCGACCTTCATCCGCGATCACATCGAGGAGAAATACGGCATCGATCTCGACCGCGCGCTCTCGCCGGACGATCGCGCGCGCGCCTGGGCGATCGAGCGCATGCTCGAAGATCATCTCTATTTTGCGCTGATCCACGCGCGCTGGCTCAACGATGCGAATTTCGCCAAGGGACCGGCGCACTTCTTCGACGGCGTGCCCGAAGAGCATCGCGCGCAGGCGCGGCGCGATGGCCAGGCGCGCGTGCGCGCCACCTTGCATGGACAGGGTCTCGGCCGGCACAGCGCCGAGGAGATCGCCGATCTCGGTCAGCGCACCTTGCGCGCGCTCTCGCGCATCCTTGGCGAGAAGGCGTTCCTGTTCGGGAACATCCTATCGAGCGTCGATGCCACCGCCTTCGCGATGGTCGCCGGTGTGCTCACGCCCTTTTTCGAGACGACGTTGCGCACGCGCGCGCTCAACTACGAGAACCTCGTCGCCTACAGCGAGCGGATGATGCAGCGCTTCTATCCGGATTTCGCGGTCCCGGCGCTCGCGGCGGAGTGAGTCATGCCCTTCCCCGACGCGATGCTCCTCTACCCGCTGACACAGCGCTCCCGGCGTGAGCCAAAGGACGAGGGAGCCCTCCGCTTGCCGGAGCCCCGAACGCTGCGCTCGCACGCAAGGAGCGAAGGTGCGGCGCCTGACCAGCGCCGGTTCCTCGGTTGGGTTCCGATCGTGTTTCGATCCGCCCCGAAAAGCCTCCTCGCTGCGCTCAGGACTTTTCGTCCCTTCCGCAGGAGCCGGGTTCCAGCTTGCCGTGGCGGCGTCAGAGCAGGATGATCCCGGCTTGGGGAAATCGGGAGATCGTCATGCGATTTATGAGCTTTGCACTTGCCGGCGCCCTTGCGGCCATGCCCATCGCCGCGCTCGCCGATGGCGCATCGGAGGCTGTGACCGCGCAGACCCATGCGCAGCTTGCCGCGGGAGCCTCCGACCTCGCCGGTGTCCATATGCATCTGCATCACACCGTGAACTGCCTCGTAGGGCCGAACGGCAAAGGCTTCGATGCCAAGGAGATGAACCCGTGCGCCAATGCCGGCAACGGCGCCATTCCGGATACGAAGGATCCGGCGCGTCTCAAGGTGCTGAACGATGCCGTTGTTCTCGCCGAGAGCGGGATCTCCGACGACGATCTCACCGCGGCGCGCAAGGCCGCCGCCGATACGGCCAGCAAATTGAAGCCCTGAGGCTCCGCTTCTTTCCTCCCCCGTTGCGGAGCAACGGTGGGAGGTGCTGAGCGCGGCACGCGCGAAGCGGAGGGGGCTTTCGCCGCGAAGGGGCCATGATGAGCAAAAAGGAATGTGTCATTCCCGGCGCGCGCTTTGGCGCGCGGGAAGGGAACCTGGTGGCGCGAGCGTCTGCGAGCGAAAAAGAGTCATTCAGCGTGCTGTGCGCGCTGGACTGGGTCCCCTTCCCTCGGCGCTTCGCGCCTCGCCGGGGATGACACCTGTTTGGGGACCGCCGCGCTATTTTACCTGCGTATCCGTCTGCCCGAGCGAAAGAATGCGCCCGCCGCGCAACACCACCGTTTCCTCGGTCGTCGCCCGCATCGCCCCGCGTTCGCCCTCGACGCGCGCGATCTCGTGACCCAAAATACGCGCAGACTGCCCGTCGGGCGCGATCACGATGCGATCGATCGCGTCGCTTTCCGTGAACTTCCCCGGATGTTTGCCGAAGAAAGCCTCCGCCGCGGCGCGATCCTCTGCGGCCGTTCGCCGCTCGCGGCTGAACGTGCCGTCGGCATTCCAGCGCACACTCACGAACACCGCATCCGGCGCGCACAGCGCATAGTAATGGCCGAAATCATGCGCCACCCAGGCCGCCTCTTCGCTCGCGCGGAAGGCACGGATGCCGGCTTCGTCCAGTTTTGCGGCGTCCTTCCCGTTCGGCGCACCAATGAGCGCGCAGCCGCTCGCCGCGAGCGCGACCCAAACGGCTATCGCCGCCGCCCGCAAAAACACGCCTTCGACCCTCGCCGCGCCCATGCCAGAAGCTGCACGATCCCGCGCGGCACATTATATTAGGTGTCATGGCGCACAATAATGGCATGGTTCCGCGCGGGCACGGCGTCGCCGAGGCGCAAAGCCCGTTTTTGAATCAAATGAGCGGAGCCGAGCTCACCGCCTTCGTGCCGCATCGCCCCCAGCGGCCGGAGAAAAGCGAAGGCGGCATCCGTTTCAAGCTTGTTTCGGCCTACGAACCCGCCGGCGACCAGCCGCAGGCGATCAAGGAACTGGTCGAAGCTACATACGCGAATGAACGCGACCAGGTTCTCCTCGGCGTCACCGGCTCGGGCAAGACCTTCACCATGGCCAAGGTGATCGAGACCGTGCAGCGGCCCGCGCTCATTCTCGCGCCCAACAAGACGCTTGCGGCGCAGCTCTATTCCGAGATGAAGCAGTTCTTTCCCGAGAACGCGGTCGAGTATTTCGTCTCCTATTACGACTACTACCAGCCCGAAGCCTACATTCCGCGCACCGACACTTATATCGAGAAGGATTCCTCGATCAACGAGGAGATTGACCGCATGCGCCATTCGGCGACGCGCGCGATCCTCGAGCGCGACGACGTCATCATCGTCGCCTCTGTCTCCTGCATCTACGGTATCGGCGCGGTCGAGACCTATTCGGGCACCGCGCTCACCATCAAGACCGCCAGCCGCATCGACCGCATGGATCTGATGCGCCAGCTCTCGGCGCTGCAGTACCGGCGCAATGACGACAATTTCGTGCGCGGCGCCTTCCGCGTGCGCGGCGATGTCATCGATCTCTACCCTGCGCATTACGAAGACCGCGCCTGGCGCATCGAACTCTTCGGCGACGAGGTGGATTCGATCTCGGAGTTCGATCCGCTCACGGGCCGCTCCGCCGGCAAGCTCGAACAGATCAAGGTCTATGCAAATTCGCACTATGTGACGCCGCGGCCGACGCTCGCCCAGGCGCTAAAAGGCATAAAGGAAGAACTGCGCCTCCGGCTCGACCAGTTCCGCGCGGCTGGCAAACTGCTCGAAGCCCAGCGGCTCGAACAGCGCACAAATTTCGATCTCGAGATGATCGAGGCGACCGGCTCCTGCGCCGGCATCGAGAACTATTCGCGCTGGCTGACCGGGCGCAAGCCGGGCGAGCCGCCGCCGACTTTGTTCGAATATCTTCCCGACGAGGCACTCGTCTTCGTCGACGAGAGCCATGTGACCGTGCCGCAGATCGGCGGCATGTATCGCGGCGACTACCGGCGCAAATCGACGCTCGCCGAATACGGCTTTCGACTGCCCTCCTGCATCGACAACCGCCCGCTCAAATTCGAGGAATGGGACGCGATGCGGCCGCAGACGGTCTATGTCTCGGCGACCCCGGGCCCGTGGGAGCTCGAACGCACCGGCGGCATCTTCGCCGAGCAGGTGATCCGCCCGACGGGGCTTATCGATCCGCCGGTCGAAGTGAGGCCGGTCGAAAGCCAGGTCGACGATCTCATCGCCGAATGCCGCGAGGTGGCCAAGCGCGGCTATCGCGCGCTCGTCACCACGCTCACCAAGAAGATGGCGGAGGACCTGACCGAATACATGCACGAGCAGGGCATCCGCGTGCGCTACATGCATTCGGACGTCGAGACGCTCGAGCGCATCGAGATCATCCGCGACCTGAGGCTCGGCGCCTTCGACGTACTCGTGGGGATCAACCTGCTGCGTGAGGGCCTCGACATTCCCGAATGCGCGCTTGTCGCCATCCTCGATGCCGACAAGGAAGGGTTCCTGCGGAGCGAAACCAGCCTGATCCAGACCATCGGGCGCGCTGCGCGCAATATCGACGGCAAGGTGATCCTCTATGCCGACCATGTGACAGGCTCGATGGAGCGCGCGATGGCCGAGACCTCGCGCCGGCGCGAGAAGCAG
>Ga0070734_10001265_pt1 | contig 38450 bp, 32 predicted proteins | sample Coa_R1_8_FD_66444 | JGI IMG/M metagenome (GOLD analysis project Ga0070734, IMG submission 66444) | Surface soil microbial communities from Centralia Pennsylvania, which are recovering from an underground coalmine fire - Coalmine... | ecosystem: Environmental > Terrestrial > Soil > Unclassified ...
TTTGCGTGTGAGAAATGCGACGATCTCCTCGCGGCCGTTCACGAACTCCGAACGGTTGCGCCAACGGCTGTCGATGGAATAGGCGAGCGAAACCTGCGCCGGATTTCTGGTATTCCAGGCGTCCTCCGCTTTGCGGACTTTTAAAACCGCCGTCTCGCGCGTGAAGGGCGGTGTCAAATTGGGAGTCATTTGTGACCCTTCTACTCCTTCGGCGCGATCCCCAGCGTCTTCATCTTTCGGTAAAGATTGCTGCGCTCCAGGCCGAGCAGTTCCGCGGTCTTGGTGACGTTGCCTTTGGTTTCGTCCAGCGTTTTCAGGATGTATTCACGTTCCGCCGCCGCGCGCACGTCATGCAGGCTGCCGAAACGTTCGGCCGGGCGCTCGATCACGTTTCGTTTCCCGTTATTCAACGGAAGATGCCGTGCATCGACGCGCACCTGCGGATTCATGATCACAATCCGCTCCATCAAATTGCGCAGCTCGCGCACGTTTCCCGGCCAGCGATGCTCCTGCAGCACCGCATACGCATCCGGGGTCAGCTCCTTGGGACGGCGTCCGTATGCCATGGTGAATTCGCGCAGAAAATGATTGGCCAGCAGCGGCACATCTTCAATGCGCTCGCGCAGCGGCGGCATGTGGAACGGAATCACGTTCAGCCGGTAGAAAAGATCCTCGCGAAAATTTCCGCGCTCGATCTCCTCTTCCAGATTCTTGTTGGTCGCCGCCACCACGCGCACATCCACCTGAATGGATGTCTCGGCGCCTACTGGCTCGAAGCGCTGCTCATCCAGCGAGCGCAAAACCTTGGCTTGCGTCTTCAAACTCATGTCGCCCACTTCATCCAGAAACAGCGTGCCGCCGTCGGCTTTTTGCAACTTTCCGGTTTTATCTTCCAGCGCGCCGGGGAAGCTACCCTTGCGATGACCGAAAAGTTCACTTTCGATCAGGTCTTCCGGAATCGCCGCGCAGTTCACTTCGACGAACGGCTCGGACGCCCGCGCGCTGCTGCTGTGAATCGCGTGCGCCACCAATTCCTTGCCGGTGCCGCTTTCGCCATAAATCAACACGCGCCCATTTGTAGCGGCCATCAAGGTCAATTGTTGGCGCAACGCTTTCATCGGAACGCTGTCGCCGATGATCTGGAGCTTCGAGCGGTCGTCTTCCTTGAATCGTTCGAGTTCCAGCTCCAGCTTGCGTTGTTGCAGCGCGTTCTTCACCACTACCGAGACCTTTTCGATGGTCAGCGGTTTCTCGAGAAAATCAAATGCGCCCAGCTTGGTGGCTTTAACGGCGGTTTCGATGGTTCCGTGGCCGGAAATAATTACCACCACCGGGCGGCTGGCGAACGGAATCTCCTGCAGCCGCGACAAAGTTTCCAAACCATCCATACCTGGCAGCCAGACGTCCAATAAAACCAGGTCGTAGCTGGATCGCGCGATCTCCTCCAGGCACTCCTCACCGGTGGCGACGGCGTGGGTTTGGTACGCCTCGTCTTCCAGCACGCCGGCCAGCGATTGGCGAATGCCGGGCTCGTCATCGACGATCAAGATGCGCCCGATTTTCATGAACGGCTCTCGAACACCGGAGCAGCAACAGCATCGGCGGATTTAATTTCAGCGTCAGCCGAGGTGGGCGTTGGAAGATCCACGATGAATCGCGCACCGGCAGGGACATTGTCCTCAATCCGGATAGTGGCGTCATGATCCACAAGAATGCGATTCACGATCGCGAGTCCCAGGCCGGTTCCTCGGCCCTTGGTGGAAAAATAGGGCAGGAACAGTTTCTCCTTGTCCTCGCGCGAAACGCCGCAGCCTGTATCGGCGACGATCAGTTCCACAGAGTCGGCTTCCGTTTGGCGCGTGGCGATGTAAAGCCGCTTGGCAGGCGATTCCTGCATCGCTTCGGCGGCATTGTCCACCAGATTCACCACCACTCGTTTGAACTGTTCTCGATCCAGGTTGACGGCAGGCAGATCGTCGGCCAAATCGGTGCGAACCTGGATGCCTTCCAGACGTCCCTCGAAAACCGAGAGTGCATTCTCCACCACTTCGTTCAGGTCGGAAGGTACGGGCTGCGCCGCCGGAAAGCGCGAGAATTGCGAGAACTCGTCCACTAACGCTCGAACGCTCTCCACTTCCCGCGCGATGGTGGTGGAACATTCCTGCAAAATGCGACGCGTGTCAGACGCATTGGTCGTCGGAATGGTTTCCGCTCGTTCCAACTGGCGGCCGATGCGATCCGCGCAGAGCGCGATGGGCGTAAGCGGATTCTTGATCTCATGCGCCACCCGGCGCGCCACTTCATGCCACGCGGCGGCTTTTTGAGCTCGCAACAGGTCGCTTGTGTCTTCCACCACCAACACGAAACTGGAACTTCGTTGGGCGTCGAGCGCGGCCACGGTCAGCGCCAGGTGCAGCACTTGGCGTTCCGCTTTGTATTCGATCTGCATACCGGCCACTCCCGTGCGGCGCGCGCGATTCATCAGATAGCGGATCTCGGCCGTATCCTCGCGCGAAAACAGATCGCTCAACCGCGAGGCACGCGCCACCTGCTCCTCCGGGAAAATCCCCATGAGCGCGCGATTGACGCGCTGGATGCGGCCGTCGGCAGTCAATGAGATGACGCCGGTGGGGATGCTTTCAAGAATCGCTTCGGTGAAGCGGCGCCGCGCTTCCAGCTCTTTGCTGTTGGCTTCCAACGCCTCGGTCATTTCATTGAACGCTTTGACCAGCGTGGCCAGCTCATCGATCGCCGGAACATGCACGCGATATCCCAGATTCCCTTTGCGGATTTGCTCGGCCGCTTTGAGCAACGCTGTGATCGGTGTGCTGATCTGTCCGGCCATATAACGCGCGATCCAAGTCGCGAAAAACAGGATAAACAAAGTAATTAGGCTCAGCAGCAGAAGATACAAGCTGCGGAACGCTTTGCGATCGACGGCCAGCCGGTTGTATTCGGCGACATAGCCGGAAATTTCCGCCTGTTTCGCTGCCAGGCTCAGCGGCAAGCGTGCCGAAAGCGTAATTATGCCGCGCGGGGTCTCGGTTTCGACCGTGAAAAGATCGGTATTGCGTAATTTCGGCACCGAGCACAAGACTCGCTTGACGTCCTTCGGATTCTCCACTTCGGCGCGTTCGATTTCATTGGCGGCGCAGAATCTCTCGTAATAATCGGCGCTTTCAGTGGGTGACAAAGAGGCGAGCAGGTTCGCCTGCGCGGCCAGCTTGCTTCGCATCTCCTGATCCAAGGCGTCGGCCACTTGCGTGAGATCGATATTCATGTTGCGCGCCGGCCGGCTGAACCAGCTCTCCAGATTTCGATTGAGAACCGAAACACTCCAGAGAACCAGGAAGAAGATGGGCAGAACGCTCAGCGCTAATGCTCCGCCAATTAATTTGGACTTGATGTGCGAGCCGGGCCGGTTCGTTTGCCGTTCCATGTAAAGCTTCAATCCGGTACGGAACAAGATGAAGCCCAGCGTGATGGTCAAAACGAAAATGAGCGTGGAGATCGCCCAGAAGAGGATGGTCTGCTGCATGCTCGCCGGCGCGAAGGGTCCGAATGTAAAGGAACCCTGCCACACTACCAGCGCCACCAGAAGAGCGAGCAGCAGCACGCCCGATCCGATCATGAGACGCTTACGCATGGTCCTGTTCGAATTATAGGGGACTCGGGACTGGGGACTCGAGGCTGGGGCTTAGGGCTTTTCGGCGTAATAGCCTTTTCTTGCCGCCACCTTAAGCGTCTTCGGGGTCACCTTTACTTGCAACTTGCGAAATGTTCCGTCGTGTTCGCGATTGGTGGATACGTAACCCAGCGCGTACTGGCTGCGCATTTCGTCTTCGATGGTCTCGAAGATTTTGTCGATGCGCATTTTCTTCACGTGAAACGTTCGTCCTCCGGTTGGGTCCGACATTTCTTTCAGAAAGGAGCAGCCTGAGAATCCGCTTTCAAAGCAGACGCCATAAACGGTGGTATTAGTGGCTTCCACCGCCTGGATCACGGAATCCATGTGGGCCCGGCTGCCGTTGTCCAAGCCGTCTGAAATCACGATCAAAACCTTGCGGCCGGAGAGCGGTTTCATCTTGCCGATGGCGGTTTGTTCCACGGCATCGTAAAGAAGCGTGCTGGGCATGGGAAATCCGAGCGGAGGAAGCCCTTTGAATGGAACCGATCGCAGCCGCTGCAACCCTTCCGAGAGCTGAGTGGTGGAGTGGGTCAAATCCTGCCAGAGGACGATGGTGCTCGAGAAGCCCACCAGCAGCGCTCGATCATCCGGACGAAGCACCTGTTGCAGAAAGGTCGCAACCGCGCCTTTTTCCTCCTGAATAAACCAATGCACACTTCCGCTGACGTCCACCAGAATGGCCACCGTGAGCGGCAAATTCGTCTCTTGCGCGAAATAGCGGATTTCCTGCGGGCGGTTGTCTTCGAACAGCTTGAAATCAGCTTGCTTCAGGTCCCGGACCAGAGCGCCCTTCTGATCGTGGACCGTGCAGAAAACGTTGACCACCTCGACATCCACTTTGATCGGGTTCTCGTGCTCCTGCGCGACCGAGAGAGCAAGCAACGCCAGGAACAACCCTGGCAGCCAGAAGGAGGATTTCATCGCAGCTTGAATCCGTTATACTTCACCGTTATGAGAATCCCCTTCGCGATCTTTGTTACGGCCGGCGCGTTCGGTCTGCTTGGCCAATCGCAATTCACGCCGGGAGTGAAGCCGTTCATCGCCGTTGATGCCCCGGTGATTGCGCTGGAGCACGTGCGAATCGTGGATGGAACGGGCGCGCCCGTGCGGGAAGACCAAACCATTCTGATCGAAAACGGCCGGATCCGTGCCGTTGGCGCAGCGGCCCAAGTTCAAATACCTGCCGGCGCCCAACGAATGCCGCTGGCCGACCAAACCGTAATTCCTGGACTGGTCGGAATGCATGAACATCTATTCTATCCATCGGGCGGTGCGGTTCCGCTTTACATCGAACATGGGATGAGCTTCCCCAGGCTATATCTGGCCTCCGGGGTTACCACGGCTCGCACGGCGGGAACGCTCGAGCCTTACACGGATTTGAATCTCAAGAAATGGATCGATCAAGGCCGGATGCCGGGTCCGAAGATGCTGATCACAGTGGGATATCTGGAAGGCCACGACAGCTTCGCGCCGCAAATGGCCGAGCTCAACACGCCGGATGACGCTCGCCGGTTCGTGGAGTATTGGGCAGGCATGGGCGCGCACTCGTTCAAAGCGTATATGCACATCACACGGGGAGAGCTGGAAGCCGCCATTACCACCGCGCATGCACGCGGGCTGAAGGTGACCGGGCATTTATGCTCCGTCGGATTTCGCGAGGCGGCCGCGCTCGGCATCGATAACCTTGAGCACGGATTGGTGGTGGATTCCGAATTTCATCCCGCCAAACAGCCGGATGTGTGCCCCCAAGGCTCAGCCCAGGAGTTGGCGCAGCTCGACATCAACGGTGAAGCGGTGCAGCGGACAATCCACGAGTTGGTGGAACACAAGGTCGCGGTCACCTCGACGCTCGCAGTTTTTGAAGGGGCGCCGCCATTGCAGCAGCGTTTTCTGGATGCACTGTCGCCCAGCTCGGCCCTCCTCTATTTAAGCGGCCGCGATCGGCTTGCCGAACAAGCTCGGGCGACCAGCGCGCTACGGATCAAGAAAGAACTGGAGTTCGAGCGGGCTTTCGTAAAGGCAGGCGGTCTACTGATGGCCGGCTGCGATCCCACGGGGAACGGCAGCGCGCTCGCAGGCTTCGGCGATCAGCGAAATATCGAGTTGCTTGTGGACGGCGGTTTTACCGCCGAGGAGGCGATTCAGATCGCGACGTTGAATGGCGCTAAGTTCCTCGGGTTCGACGACCGAATCGGATCCATCACTCCAGGGAAACAAGCCGACCTGGTGGTCCTCGATGGAAATCCCCTGAAACAGATCTCCGACGTCGAGAAAGTAAGAATGGTCTTCCGGGATGGGATTGGGTTCGATCCGAAGAAACTGCTCGATTCGGTGCGGGGCCAGGTAGGACTGCACTAGAGCGCAGACTGATTTCGTACCAGTACCCTCATCGGTGAAGAATTAGCCTGGGACGCCTTACATACCCCTTTGAGCACTAGAACCTACACGTAAACAATGGTTTACACCGATACGACTGCTGGAAAATTAGATTTCCGGGGTAATAGCCCGCGTAGGGTAAATTACTTAAAAATCTTATATTTATGCCTTGCTAGGGGTTAGCACTTGTTATATACTTTCATCCAGTAACGGAGGAAAGCTGTTGTAGTACCGGAGCGATAAGACTATGGCAAAATCACACCTACGCGTTGCCGTGAGGTTAGTACTACTCTTCTCGGTTGTTTTCGTCCTATCCCTCAGTCAGGGTGGGGCAACCACAATTGGATCTTCAACCACAAACCGATCGTTCACGGATTCATCGAGCGGTCAGGTTTATATCTACACCGGCGACTTCTTTCAACCTGGGGATGTAGTCACCGGCTTCAGTTGGTTTGGTTCGGTATTCTCTGGCACCCGGGACTTGACGCCTTTGCTGTTCCAGGACAATGGCGGAGTCTTCACGGTTGTCGCCATCGGCAATCCTGAACCGGTAAGCGGTGGTGGCGGTCTCCAGTCGTTTTCGTTCGGACTGCAGGCAGGCACCAATGTCGCCGGAACGAACTACACGTTCGGCTTTGTTACCGGCTTGGCGGATTCCACGGGAACACTGACGGCCAGCAGCGCTGGCTCAATTAAGTTCAACTCCACGGTAGATGGGGGAGCCGGCGTTTCTGGCGGCGGTTCCACGAATGACTGGAAATTCACTCCCACCGATCCCGGCATCAACGTGGCGTTGGGCACCTCGTTCGGCGGCAACGGCACCTTCGCTCTTAACAGCGGAGTGGGATCGTTCCAAACCGATCGTACGTACTCAGCACAAGCGTCTTCGGGAGTTGCTGAGCCCGGAACGTTCAGCTTGATTACGGGCGCTGGATTGGTGTTAGCCGGCCTGTTCCGTTATCGGTACACCCGCGGACGGCAGAGCTAAATCGAATCGCACTGGTTTTCTTGAATCGTGGCCGGCTCCTTCGGGATGCCGGCCATTTGTTTTTTTAGACGGCTGGATCGAGACTGGCGGAGGCTCAAGTCATCTGGCCGCGTTGATCAGCGCTGTTTGGCCTTTTCGATGGAGCGTCTTGCGTCGGGAGTAACGTTCAGCTGCCGATCCTGCTGCTTCCGGTAAAGCACGAAACCGATCGCCACGATCAGCGCGAGGATCAGCACAATCAGAAATTGCTTCACGTTCCGGATTTGAGCAGCGTCAGCTCGCGCTTGGCATCCATCACTTCCGGGATGTTGGCGTCGGCGTTTTTCCAGATCTGCAGGAATCGTTCATAGGCGATTCGCGCATCCGCCGTCTGACCTTTTCGTTGATAGGCCTGCCCGAGATGATATTGGGCGAGGGGATAATTCGGATTCAGGCGCAGAATCCTTTGATACTCATCGATGGCCTCCTCCAGGCGCCCCAAATCCAGATACGCATTGCCCAGGCAATCTTCGTAAAGATCCATACCGGAGCTCGGCGGCTGATGATGCAATGCGTCCTTGAAATGCCGGAGGGCTTGTTCGGTGTGCTTTTGGCGGAGCTCCAGCGTTCCGAGAAAATACTCGTAGCTTCTGAGTTCGTTTCTCGATCCGCGCGTGGCATTCGGCCCGCGGCGGAGAATCTGTTCCAGACTCTCTTTCAGGCCGGTGGCTCGGCCGCGATCCAGCGAGAGCAGCAATGAATTCCAAACCGCCCCCTTCTCCAGGTTGGTCTCGCTCCGCGCGGCTTGTTCGGCATTGCTGTATTCTTTAAGCCGCAAATAGATCTGCGCGATGCTGCCATAGCCGATGGCACGCGCCTTGTCCGATCCGGTGACTTGAATGTACCGCTGATATTGGCGGATCGCTTCCCGATAAGCTCCCTGCTGGAAATAGATATCGCCCAGGTGAATGATTGCAGGCTCGAACTCAGGATCGAGCGCGAGTGCACCGTTGTACTCCGCCGAAGCGCTTTCGAACTTACCCGCGTGCTGGAACGACATCCCGAGACTATCGTGTGCGTTGGCTTCGGATGGGGCAAGCTGAACGTAGCGTTGATGCGCGGCGATAGCTTGGTCATAACGATCCATCAGCAGATAACATACGCCCAGGACATTATAGAGATCCCCGAATTCAGGATCGATCGCGAGGCCTCGCCGCACCACTCCGATGGCTTCTTGCGGACGTTCCTCTCCATAGAGAAGCCGCGCCAAACGAGTGTACCCTTCGATTTCCAAGGGATACTGGTCGACGACCTGTTGCATGGTCCGGATCGCAGCGGCGTAATCTTCCCGGGCGATCGCGTACCAAGCGGTGACGAGCAGCCGGTCTTTGGGTGAAAGACGGTCCGACAGTTGGATCGCCTTGGCTAAGAACGGGCGCCCTTGTTCCGGCACAAAATCCGTCACGGAATACGCATAGCCGATTCGCGCATAGGCCAGCGCGAATGTTGGATCTAACTGGATGGCTTTGCGCAGCAGCCCAATGGCCTGGGCATTCTGAAAAGCCTGCGCTTTACTCACACCCAGCGAATAATAACGATAAGCTTCCAGGTTGTTGGTCATCGATTCCGCGAGGCTGGCCTGATGACGCGGGTCAGCCGGGACGGCGCCGAGGTGGGCAGCCAATTTTGGGGAAAGCAAATCGATCCGCGCCAGAATATCCGCAGGTTGATCCACTTCGAACTGGTCCGCGGCGAGCAACTGGCCGGTGGAGGTTTCGAAGACGCGGGTGTTGATCAGGATTTTTTCACCGAGGGTCAGGAAACTGCCGAGCAAGAGCGCCTCGGCGTGACTTTTGCGCGCGACATCTATCGCATCATCCAGGTGAATCCCATTTTGGGGTTTCAAGCCGTTGCGATCGAGAAGCAGATGAAGTTGTTCGCGGCTGAGAACCGTGAGCTTGTCGAAGCGAGCCAGGTCCGTAATGAACATGTCCGCTAAACCTTCGCTCAACCAGTTCAGATTAGGATTGGCGCTCTGGTTCTCGAAGTACATCACAGCCAGCGCCTTGCGGCCAGGAACGCGCGGCAAGGTCAACTCCACGGCCGGCGTGCTGGAGTGGCGAAACATGGTCCAGGCCAGCGCGATGCCGCCGGTCGCGGCCAGGCCTAAAACGATCCAACGTAGACCGGCCCAACTAAGCGATGGCCATAAGCGCACCACATGTGGATGCGGCGCTGGCGGCTCAATCGTCCTTTCATCATTCACCGGCGGAGGCGCGGCTACTTCCGGCAAGGCAGGTTTTCCTGCGTCCGTTGCAACAGGCTCTTCGACGACATTCGCAATGAAGCGGTATCCAAGTTTGTAAATGGTCCGGATAAATCGCGGGTCATGCGGATCGTCACCGAGCACCGTGCGAATTTCTTTGATGCATTGCACCACCGCATTGTCGGTGACGGCGGCGTCCTGCCAGAAGTTCTCAATCAGCTCGTCTTTGCTGATGAGGCGCTGGCGCCGCTCAATCATGTAGAGCAGGAGGTGAAAGGATTGTTGGCGGAGATGTTGTTCGGTTCCACCTCGTTTCAGACAGCCTAACGATGGATCAATCTCGATGTCTTCACACCGGTAGATTTGGCTGTACTCCTTGACTGCAGGCTCACCTCCGGCCGGCCGATCGTGCACCGCGGGCAAGGCGGTTGGATTTCTCACTCGCACAGACTGACCGGCCAGTTCCCCATCCTGGCCACGAAACATGCGACTGATTATATCGCACTAAGCAAAACGCGGTCTTGTTTGTTTATTCCACGACTCCCAGCATGAGTTGCAGACCTTTGTCGAGTTTTAACTCGCCCTTGGATGACTGGAATTTGGTTGGTTCGTGGCCGCTTTCATCCACTTTGATCGAGACCCCGTCAAGTCCGATCACGGCGCCCGTTGTCGCCTCGGCGCGTTGTGCTTCCCGCGTTCCGTCTTTGCCTTGCACCGGCATCATCGCGGCGCGGATGTTGAGCTTCAGCGGCGTGGTCTTGGAGCCGTTCTGGAAGGCGTCAAAAGAGATCGACACGGAATCCGGATCGAGAGAACGAAGTTCGCCTAATAGAACGGATCCCGCTGGTACGGTAATGTCGTTGGGGAGTTTCACCTCCGAAATCGTGCGCGCTTTTACCGGATCGCCAACTTTGGCTTTCTTGGTTTTGATGGGCGTGGTCAGTTCCGCTTGAACGAAACGCGATTGAGCGGGGGCTAGAAAAGAGCATGTGAGAAGGCCGGCAATGATGACACGCAGCATAAAGTCTCCTAATTTTGCGCCTGCGGTGACGCGTTATTGAGTTTTGTGTACTGCTCGCTTTCGAGCTTGGCTTTTTCCGTCAGGCCGAGCTTTCGGTACACCTGAGCCAACATAAAATGAATGGGCGCGTTCTCGGGCGCAAGCGTGACGGCCTTTTCCAGCTCTGCGCGGGCTTTTTCATTTTGGTTCAGATGACTGTACGCTTTTCCCAACGCGCGATGCACGCGGAAGTCCGAGGGCGCGATGCTCGCGGCGGTGTTTAGATACCTCAACCCTTCCGCAGCCTGTTCGTTCTCCGCCAGCAAGTTTCCCAGATTCAAATACGGTCCGGCATCTTTTGTAGAGGCATCCCTCTGCCAGGAGATTGCGGTGCGATAGGCCGCAATGGCGTCTTCCACGCGATTCAGCCCTTCATACGAGAGGCCTAGATTGTCTTCCGCTTTCACATCCTTGCCATTGAGCGCCAGGCACTTTTCGAAAGCCGCAATCGCTTCTTCGAACCGGTTTTCGTTGTATTTCGTGCGGCCGAGGTAATACCAGCCCAGAACGTCGTTCGGGTTCCATTCCACAGCCTTGGTAAACCATTTGTCGGCGTCCGGATAATCGTTCAACAGCACATAATCGCCGGCCACCGCTTCCAGGTCGGCGGCGGTTGGCTTGCGATACTTCGCGCCTTCTGTATATTCCGCTAGCGAGGATTTCGCATCTTTTTCATTGAATAGAACATATCCCAGAAGGAAGTGACCCTCGCCCGAATTCTTGTGGATTTCGATATACCTTCGCGCCAGTTGTTCAGCATCGCGCAGTTTGCCAAGCTGGATGAGCGAACGAATCTCCTGCAGAGGAGTGTCGGGCGATGAATGCGTCCCAGTGAGCGCTGTATATCGCTCCGCTTCAACGCCCGCTTGATCGGCAAGGCCTAGTTTGCGCAATGCCTGAGAGAGCAGGAAGTGACCGGGGCCATTCTCGGGAGCGAGTTCGACGGCTTTCTCAAATTCGGCCCGCGCGTCTTGCAACTGATTCAACGCCAGATACGCTTTTCCGAGCTCCCTGTGAACACGCGGGTCGGAAGGCATGGTTTGCGCCGCGTGGATCAGGTAACTGACGGCCTCGGCAGGCCGCTGGTCTTGTGCAAGCAATGCCCCGAGATTGAGATAAGGATCTGAAGCATTCGGGTCCGACGAGATGGCGTCACGGTAAGCTTTCATTGCCTCTTCGGTCTTGCCCAATGCTTCGTACGACAAACCGAGATGATTCGACGCCTGGCTGTTCCGAGGATCCGTTCGAAGACATTCCGTGAAAGCGCGAATCGCGTCGTCCAAGTGTTTCTCATTGAACCTGGCGCGTCCGAGATAGAATCGCGCCATCGCATCGGTAGGATCCTGCTCCACCGCCTTGCTGAACCATTTATCCGCAGCGGGGTAATCTTCCAGAAGGAAATAATCGCAGCCCATTACCTCCAAGTCGAGCGCAGCGGGAGCTCGGTATCGAGCGCCCTCTGTGTATTCCGCCAGTGACGATTTTGGGTTCGCATTTCGAAACAGAATGTATCCGAGCAGAAAGTGGGCATCAGCAGAACTGGAGTGAGCAGCGAGATAAATCCGATCGGCGTTTTCGGCTTCTTTCAGCTTTCCAGCGTCGAGCAGCGCTTGGATTTCTAAGAGCGCGGGTTCCGGTTGGCTAGAAGGCGTGCGCGGAGAGGGCAACTGGGATTGCGCGAAGACCGGATATAACAGTAGCAGGAGTAAAGCAGCGCGCGACATCAACTTCAGTTTAGACGAACGGAACAGAATGGCGGCCGGAAAAAGCGCTCTACTAATAGGCGCTTTTCTTCCGGCCGCAACCTGCGTGGGTTGTCAGAACCTGACTTCTATGTGTCCCTGGCCTTGGCGCGGCGCATTCGCTTGAGAATTGATCACGCGCCCAAAGTTCGGATCCTCCAGATTCGTATTGGGGGTGCCGAAAACCACCCGGTTGAGGATGTTGAAAAACTCAACCTCAAGTTTGAACTTGACGTGCTCACCAACCGGGAAATACTTGGCCAGCGCTACGTTTTCGTTCAAGAAAGCCGGACCTCGCAGGCCGCTGAGGTAGCGCTTCTCATTTCCGATTGCCCATGGGCCTGGGTCCACGAATGCTGCTTTGTTGAACACGGGCAAACCCTTGTACACGTTGTCGTAAGAGAACATGAGGGGCACTCCTGGCAGCACGTTCGGGCGATTACCCGTCCCATTCCCCAAAGGATCGCCCGCGACATTGACTTGCTGCGGCGTGCCGCTGGCGTAGTTTAATAGCGGACTGATCTGCCATCCGCCCAAAAAGAAATTAGCGACACCGCCCCGGTTCATGAATGTCCTTCCTTTTCCGATTGGCAATTCATACGTGGCGGCGATGCTGACAATGTGTGTCTGATCGTTGTTATCAACGGACCATTCCGCCTTCTGATTATCCTTGTTGAGTGAGTTGCTGACGAAGGAGGTGAAGCCGGAGTTGGTGTCCGACATCATGCGCGACAGTGTGTAAGAAACCAGGAAGCTAAGTCCGTTGGTGTAGCGTTTCTCCAGTTGAAGCTGCATCCCGTGATACAGCGACGATCCGGTCATATCGAAGTTGTTGAAAATCCCGGCGTACTGCGGGTAGGGGCGTAGCGCTTGCAGCACGGTGGCAGTGGGAAAATCTTTGTTAAAGCTGGGATAAGGAAGCGGGATGCCAAGACTTACTCCAGTGGTTGCGTATGGATCACCAAGTTGGCTGCCGTATTTAGCTAAATCCACGGAAGGTATTTGGTTGATGGGGTTCAATTGAGAAGGCAGGTGGTTACCGCGGTTGCCTACGTAGGACGCCGACAAGAACATGTTGTAAGGTAATTCGCGTTGAACGCCGATGCTCCAAACCACATCGTATGGCGCAAGGCCGTCATTTTTTGGATCAAAGGCATTAATGGTGGTCGCGTTCGCGATGTTGGGGCTAAACGGCGTTGGACCCGGGATAGGCAGAGTGTTGGTGTCCCAAGAGCCGAAACCAGGGTTCGTGGAGCCGGTTGAATTCCGCTGGAATGAACCCAGAAGCAAGTTGCCGTAGTTGACGGCCACCTTGCTGATCCCGTATTCGTAGGCTCCGCCATTGAGGAAATTAACCGAGAATCCGCCTTGCAGCACCGTTTTCTTGTTCAGTTCAAAGGAAAAGCCGGTGCGGGGGCTGAAATGATTCCAGTGGATCGCGGCTCTATTCGTTCCTGCGCAACCAGTGCAATCTCCGAATTTCGTGGCCGCACCGAGACGGCCACCGGCTCCAGGATTAGGAATTTTCGAATCGAAATATACAATGGCGTTATTCTTCTCTTCGAAGGGCACCATGATGTCCCAGCGCACGCCGAAGTTGACAGTGAGGCGCGGAAACAATTTGACGTTGTCCTGGATGTAAGTAGAAACGTCGGTATTGTGGAGCCTCAGTTCCTGCGACCCAATGCGGTCGGCGCTATCCACTGAGCCGAGCAGGAAACTGGCGAATGAGTTTCCGGTGCTGCCCAGATTCGAGGGGTCGGCCGTCTCATTGTTGCTGAAGTTGAAATTTCCCGCGCACTGCTGACATTCGTTATCGTCCTGGTAGGTTCTACGGAATTCCCAGCCGATATTGAAGGTGTGCTTGCCCAGAATCCAAAGGAAGTTGTTATCTGCCACCATCCCCAATTTCCGGTTGATCGAATTTGTGTTCGACGTTCCAAGATTCTGGGGAGAGAGGGGACCGTTGAAGTTGATTCCCGGAACGATGGGGGCGCCTGGGGCTGCCGCGAATGTAGGTTGAGCTCCGACCCGGCTCGGGATCTGGAAGTTCAATTCTCCCAAGTAGCTCGCGCCGGCTGTCATTACCAAATGAGGCGTAATGGAGTATGTGTAATTTAGGATAAACACCGTTCCAACGTCGGGGAAATAGGTATAGTTTGCAAGGGGATTTGCTTGCGTTAGACCGTTGCCGCCTCCATAGGAGGTCTGCTTGTCGCGCCACTCAGCCCAGTGAATCGATTGTTTATCGTTGATGTTGTGGTCGATCGTAAAACCCCAGGGATTGTGCCGGGTGGGGCTGACGCCAGTCAGGTTAGGATTGTTATTGACAAATCCGGAGTAGGCTGGATCGGGTAATAGCCCCAAGAGGCTGGATGAAAGCGGGCTAAAGCAAGAAGTGGGAATGATGTTGCCAACAAAAGGTGTACCCGGCTTATTGCCGTTTGCCGTGCAGCTCCCTCCGGCCGGATTCCAGATGGGCGTACCGAGCGCGCTGAAGTTGCCAGCCTTCTCAGCAGCCGTCGGCAGCGAGATCAAGCCGCTGGCGCTCTGATTTTGCCGGTACCATTCCATGCTCAGGTAAAAGAACGTGCGGTTCTTGCCGTTATAGACTTTCGGGATAAGAACGGGGCCTCCCAAGCTGAATCCGTAGTTGTTCTCATGGTCGATGGGAACCGTCGGGTTATAGGCTCCGCGTGCATCGAAGAAGTTGTTACGGATGATCTCGAAACCATCGCCGTGAAGACTGTTGGTTCCCGAGGCGGTTTGATAGGTGACCACACCTTGCGCTAATCCATATTGGGCGGAGAAGGAGGAACGCAGGACGTTGAATTGGTTGACCAGTTCGAACGGGGGGTTCCAAATTGTCTGAAAGCCCTGGGTCTCCGACTGCGCCATCGGGATGCCATTAAAAACGACTTCATTCTGGAAGTCCACGCCACCGTTAATCCGATGGCTGAATGTGCTGCCCGTCACACCCGGCGCGAGGAATATGAAGTTGTCGATTTGACGGCCGCGACCTCCCTGGATCTGGTTCGGGAGCTCTTGCACAACCTTGTTCTCGATCGTCGTGTTCAGACTGGGCGCGGTAGTATCCAGAGCAATTACGTTCTCCGATACTTCTACCGTCTGCTGCACGTTACCTGGCTGCAACTCCGCGTCGACCGTGGAAACTTTTCCCACTTCCACGCCGACGCCGTTGTGAGCCGACGTTTGAAAGCCTGGCGCGATCACCGTCACAGTATATGTTCCGGGAATCAAATCGGTGACCGTGTACGTCCCTGCCGAACTCGTAACGGCAGTCTTCGCAACCTGAGTGGCGTTGTTCGTGACTGTGACCTTAGCGTCTGGGATCACTGACCCACTAGCATCCGTGACGGTGCCGTTGATCCCGCTCAGTGCCTGGCCAAAAAGTCCGGTGGATGTGGCGGCGAACAGGAAACAAATAGTGATGCAGCTTACGATTAAACTCCGGCCCCCTGCTCGAAGATTGAGCGACAACGAGGTCAAGAAAGACATGCTTGGCTCCTTAATTTTTTGCTGGCGATTGCGAATGACAGGTTCGGTCAAACTTTCTCTAGTAGATAACTATTACCCTGAAGCACCAATGGGAGTGGTGAGGGACTTATGAAATTTTTATGAAATCTTTCCGCACCAACACGTTACGACCGTTACGTAGCAGTTTTTGTAAGCCTTGCAGAAACGGAATTAGTGGCCGTTTTGCTTGTTCTTAATGACTTCCTGCGCTCGTTCCGCGGTGGCGGCCCGAGCGTTTTCTTCCAATTTGCTGAAGGTCTGCATTTCCGCCTGCGCCTCTTGGGTCCGGCCCAGCGCTCGAAGCGCCTTGGCGAGCAGGAAATGGTTGGAGGGTTCGGCGGGGTCCGCCTTGGCGGCAGCTTGCAGGTCACCCACCGCTTCCTGGTTGCGGTTCAATTTCATCAACGCCTTGGCATGATCGGACAAAGGCTCTTTCATTCCAGGACAAAGCGTTAGCGCTTTGTTGATATCGGTGAGGGCTTCTTCCGGATTGCCGTTCTGCAAGAGAATCACGCTACCCAGCTTCCATTGTGCCTGGCAATTTGTTGTATCTACAGCAAGTTCCGCCCGGAATTCGGAAGAGGCCGCGTCGAGCTGGTTCATGCTGAAGTAGGCATCGCCTAGTTTGTAGTGGGAGCCGGGCCGGCGAGGCTCCATTTCCAGTGCTTTCTTCAGCTCCACCACCGCTCCGTCATAATTGTTCATCGCTTCCATCACTTCCGCGGATAACTGGTGTGCCAGCACCGAGTTGGGATCGATGGCGTTCATTCGGGCGAGCGACTCCTCGGACAGCTTCATATAAACGCGCGCTAACAGGTACCAGACTTCCTGGTTCTTGGGATGCTGCGCGGTAAGCTGCTGCAATTGCGTGGTGGCTTCGGGAAAGTCATTGAGCTTCATCAGAGCTTTGGCCAAAAACAGCCGGGCATTTCCGTCCTGGGGATTGGCGCGGATGGCAGCTTCCAGGCGCGGTCGAGCTCTTTTGAAGTCGCCCATTTCAAAGAAGGCGATCCCAAGCAGCGCGGTGGCCGACGTCATGGAGGGATCCACTTTCAGACCTTGTTCCAGGATGGCGGCGGCTTTGGTGTAATCGCGCTGGCGGAAATACAGCGCACCGAGATTGTTATAGGCAGCTCCGAGCGCGGGCGCCACTTTCAATATCTCTTCGTACTTATGGATGGCCGCGTTTAGATCGCCATTCGCCTGGGCGGCTTTGGCTTGGCCGTAGAGTTCTTCGACACTTTGCGCGAACAAGGTGCAGGACAGAAAAAAAAGCACAAAGCGGAGGGGATTCAAAGAATTTCCTTGCTATACACTATAACGGGATCGCGCGGAATGAGGCAAATATTCTTGATCGGAGCACTCGCCCTCCTGCTGGTGGGCGCAAGCGCGCCGGGAATCCAGTTTGCCGAGGTTGCAGGCAGCTCGGGCATCCAGGCCGAGATGCAATGCGGGGGTCCCGAAAAGCGCTGGATCGAGGAGGCGAACGGCAGCGGCGCCGCGTGGTTGGACTACGACAACGACGGGCTTCTGGATCTGCTCATCGTAAACGGATCGAACATGGAGCAACTGCGCCGGGTCGTAACCGGCCAGGCGCCTGCACCGTCGAAGAGCGGAGTGTATCTGTTCCACAATCTCGGCCACGGAAAATTTGAAGATGTCACCGCGCGCGCGGGACTCACGAACGCTTATTGGGGAACCGGCGCGAACGCGGCCGACTACAACAATGATGGGTACACCGACATCCTGATCACGACGATCGGCGTCGATTTGCTTTATAAGAACAACGGCAACGGAACTTTTTCCGAAGTGGGCGCTTCAGCCGGCTTGAGCCGCAAGATTGAATGGCACACCGGGAGCGCGTTCGGCGATTTCGATGGCGATGGGTTCCTGGATTTGTATGTCTCTGGCTATTCGGATATTCACGCGCTCACTCTTACTGAGCCTGCGCCGGTTTGTCCTTACAACGGAATTCCGGCGTTCTGCGGGCCTATTGGGCTGCCGGGTGGTCGCGGCGTCCTGTATCACAACAACGGGAACGGCACGTTCACGGACGTGACCGCGCAGGCGGGTCTCGGCGCGCTGAAGCCGACCCATGCCTTCACCGCCGTGTTCGACGATTTCAATCAGGACGGAAAGATCGATCTGTTCGTGGCGAACGATTCGGATCCGAATTTTTTGTTCATCAATCAAGGCAACGGCAAGTTCAAAGAAGCGGCGCTTGAGCGCGGCGTCGCGGTGAACGCCGATGGCAAGACGCAATCCAATATGGGCGTGGCGGTGGGAGATTTCGACAATCAAGGAAGGCAGGCGCTGCTCACGACCACATTCTTCGACGATTATTTCCCGCTGTTCCGGCAGGACAAATCCGGTTTCTTCGATGAAATTGCGTCGGGCGCCGGGATCGCGAAAGTCACGCGAACTTATCTCGGATGGGCGTGCGGATTTGTCGATTTCGAGAATCGGGGCGAGCGCGACTTGTGGCTGGCGAACGGACATGTTTATCCGAAGTCACCGCACTATTTCCAGCCCATCACGATTCTCCAGAATCGTAGCGGGGTGTTTACGCCCGTGTTTCGTTATCCAGGCATCCCGGACAACTCCTACCGCGGAGGCGCGGCCGCGGATTATGACAACGACGGCAAAGTTGATCTGGTGGTACTGCCGATCGCTGGGCAGCCGCTGCTGCTCAAGAACGAAACGTCGAATTCGAATTCATGGGTGGGATTGCAGCTTCGCGGAACCCGCGGCAATCGCGATGCAATCGGGAGCAGCGTGCAAATCACGGCTTGCGGAAAGACGCAGTTCGACACGGTGCGGAACGGAGGGAGCTATATTTCGAGGGACGATCCCAGGCTGCACTTTGGATTCGGGACCTGCGCGAAGGTGGATCGTGCGAGCGTCAAGTGGCCGAGCGGCGTCGTGCAGACGCTCAACGACCTGCCGGTGAATCGGTACACCACCATCGAGGAGCGCCGTAATTGAAACGCGGCGGGCAGCTTTTGTTAATCGCTGGCGCGTTGCTGGCCAGCGCATCGGACCCACATCCGGGAAATTTCGTCGACATCACGGCGGCGAGCGGCGTCCGATTCCAGCATGTCGCTTCCCATACCTCCAGGAAATATTTGTTGGAAACGATGAGTTCGGGCGTTGCGCTCTTTGATTACGACAATGACGGCAGGCTCGACATCTTTTTGGTGAATGGAGCGCCGATCGCCGATCCCACGCCGAAGGGCGCGATTCCGCAGAAAAGCGGGCCCGCGCATTGGAATCGATTGTTTCATCAGAAGAGCGACTCGACTTTCGAGGATGCAACGGAGAAGGCTGGGCTCGGTGGAATTGGATACGGGATGGGCGTCGCCGTCGGCGATTTTGATAACGACGGTTACGAAGATCTTTACGTGACGGCGTACGGCGGCAACAAGCTGTATCACAACAACGGCAACGGCACGTTCACCGATGTCACGGCGGAAGCCGGTGTTGGCGGCAGCGGATGGTCGACTAGCGCGGCTTGGGTAGATTTGGATAACGACGGACGCTTGGACTTGGTCGTGCTCCGGTATCTGGATTGGGATTTCGACGACATCTGGTGCGGCGAGCACCGCGAAGGCGCGCGGGCCTATTGTCATCCGGACACGTTCAAGGCGATCCCGCCGCTGGTGTTTCACAACGACGGGAACGGGCGCTTCAGCGAAGTTGCGAAGAAAATCGGCTTGGGAGTTCCGGCGAAAGGGCTCGGCATCGCGATCGCGGATTACGATCGCGACGGCCACATCGATCTCGCCATTGCTAACGATTCCATGCCGGAATTTCTATTTCATAACAAAGGCGATGGAACATTCGAAGAGAAAGGCCTGGCTGCACAAGTCGCGGTGGATGAAGACGGCCGGACGTATGCCGGCATGGGTGTAGATTTCGCAGATTTCAATAACGACGGACTGCCGGATCTGATCATCGACGATCTATCCAATCAGTTGTACGCGGTGTATCAGAATGCAGGCGACGGAAGTTTCAACTATGTGACGAAGACATCCGGCATGGGACGCATCTCGATGCTGCATTCCGGATGGGGATTGCGGCTGTTCGATTACGACAACGACGGGTGGAAGGACGTTCTGGTGGCGCAAGGGCATGATTTGGATACCATCGAGCTGACCAATCCGCAGTTGCACTATCGCGAGCCGCTGTTGCTGGCGCGCAATACGGGACGGGGTTTCGTGGATGTTTCGGCGGAGTCCGGAAAAATATTTCATGAGGCGTGGGCGGCGCGCGGGTTGGCGACTGGCGATATCGACAACGACGGGCGGGTCGATGCGGTGGTATCGACCAACGATGGCCCGGCTTACGTGATCCACAACGAAACCAAGACCGGCAATCATTGGCTGATGCTGAAATTGGTGGGCCGCACGAGTAACCGCGATGCCATTGGCGCCGTCGTGAAAATGACAACGGCGTCGGGCGCGCAGTATGCGACGGTCAGCACGGCAAGCAGCTATCTTTCCGCGAGCGACAAGCGGGTGCATTTCGGCCTGGGCTCGGATGCGGTGGCGCTGTCGATCGAGATACAGTGGCCGAGCGGAATCCGCCAGGTTTTGAAAGATGTTCGAGCGGGACAAATCTTGCAGGTGGATGAACCGGCCGCGCATTAGCCTGGCAATCGTGTTCACGGCGCAAATTGCGGCGGCGGCGACGCCGGAACATTGCACCAAGTGTCATGCGCAGGAAGCCGCCGGATACGCGAGATCCGCGATGGCGCATTCACTGAGCCAGTCCGCGCTTCAGCCGGACGGCGAGTTCGAACACGCTTACTCGAAGACGAAGTTTTCCATCCACACCGGGTCTTCGGGAATGCTTCAAAGATTTGAGCGCGGGCGCGAAGCCGGAGAGCGGAAAGTAGCGTACACGATCGGCTCCGGCGCGCATGCTTTCGGATATCTGGTGCAAGCCGGCGATCATCTGTTTCAATCGCCGCTTTCTTATTATTCGACACGTCGTCAATGGGACGTGGCGCCGGGTTATGAGCAATCCCGAACGCCGGATTTTTCGCGGCCCGTGACGCTGGAATGTTTGCTGTGCCACGCGGGGCATCCGCAACCGCTGGCGGACACGCTCAACCGTTATCGGAATCCGGTGTTCGCGGAAGAAGGTATCTCGTGCGACCGGTGTCATGGACCGGGTGAGTCGCACGAGAAGAATCCCGTGCCTGGATCCATCCTGAATCCTTCGAAGTTACAGGCGGCCGCGCGCGACAGCATTTGCGAGCAGTGTCATCTGGCGGGAGAAATTCGAATTCCCAATCCGGGCAAGAGCATGGCGGATTATCAGCCCGGGCAGCCTCTGGAAGACGCTTTTACGGTTTACGTCGCAGCGCCGGCGGCTGGAGGGACAGTAAAAGTGATCAGCCACGCAGAGCAGTTGGCCGTCAGTGCGTGCGCGCGCAAGAGCGGCGGTAAGTTGTGGTGCGGAACGTGCCACGATCCGCATGCGCCGATTCAATCCGCTGCCTATTTCCGGGAGCGGTGTCTTCGATGTCACGGAGCGTCCCTCGCAAAATCGCACAGCGCGCCAGGGCGCGATTGCGTGGCATGTCATATGTCAAGATTGCCGGCGCGCGACGGCGGTCACACGGTGTTCACCGATCATCGGATCACGCGCAAACCGCAGCCGGCCGGGAACCAGGCCGCATCCGGAAACCTGACGGCGTGGCGGGAGCCGGATGCAGTTTTGCGGGGCCGCAATCTGGCGCTGGCGCTGGTGGCCGTTGGATTCGAGCAGGGGTCCTCGGACGACGTGGTGCGCGGATACAGAATGTTGAATCAAGTGGTAAAGGAGTTTCCCGACGATCCGGCGGTGCTAACCAGTTTGGGTAGCGTGCTGCTCAAAGCCAAGCAACCGGTGGAAGCACTGCGCGTGTTTGAAAAGGTGCTGAAGTTGAAGCCCGCATATGCGCCCTATGAAGTGAACGCGGCAACAGCGTTGATCGCGGCCGGCCGCGAGGCAGAGGCGCTGCCGCATCTGGAGAGAGCCGAGCGGCTGGATCCGCTGTTGGAGCAAGCCGTGGAATTGTTGGCGGAAGTCTACACCGATGAGGGCGAATTGAGCAAAGCGGCGGATGTGATGGAGCGGTACGAGCGCGAGATGGGAATGGGTCCGATGCGGTGATCGAATGGATGGACACGTGCGGGATTTTTGGTGGAGGACTTATGACCGCATCGAAGATTTTGGATCTCGAATCCGTACAGCTTGAGAAGCTCCAGGAACTTATCCTGCACACCGGTCCATGCGTAACGCTTCTCCTGCCGCCATATCGCCCTGGCGAGCGTGGCAAACCGGGGGCTGCTTTACTCAAGAGCGACGTACAGGAGGTGAAGCAGCGTCTTGTAGAACGGAAGATCCCAGACTCTGTAATTACGAACTTACTTGAGCCGCTCCAACAACTTGTAGAAGACCCGGAGATGTCCGGGGGTTCGCACTGGGGCCGTGTAGTCTACCGGTCGCCGGACGTGCTTCGGCAGTTCGCGATTACAGGATCTGAGGAACCGTGCGTAAAAGTTGGAGGATATTTTCATATCCGGCCCATCCTTACGGAGCTTCATCTACCGCCGGTCTTCTTTCTGCTTCGGCTATCCAAGAGAGATGTGGAAGTTTTTCGCTGCGCCGGTCTTCGCGCCGCACCCGTGCAACTGCCCCGAGGCATTCCCGCAACACTCGAAGAGGCCCTTGCTTTTAAACAACCCGATCATGATCTCGAGAACCGATCTTCCGCCGGACCCTCCAGTGGCTCAATGCACGGGGTGCGTTTCGGAACCGGTTCCGGCAAGGAGACGCAGCACGCTTATCTAGCGGATTTCTACAAAAGTGTGGGTCGCGGTCTGCACGAGCTTCTCGGTGCCAGTGGCGCGCCCGTTGTGCTTGCTGGCGTGGATGAGGATACGGCTTTGTATCGAGCCATCAACCGTGCCCCAAGTTTGCTTGCGGCCACGATTTCCGGCAGCACGACCGGCCCGGTGGAGAAAACGATTTTGGCGCAGGCGTATTCGATTGTACGGTCGGACTGCATCGACCGGGCCATCCGAATTCTGCGCGAATCTAAGGAACGCCTCGCTCCTACACGATATGCGAGCGACCCGCACAAGATTCTCCGCGCGGCTGTTGAGGGGCGCATTGCACACCTGTACATCGACGAAGCTGCCAGGCTGTCGGGGATTTTTGAAGGAACCAAGAGAGCCGGACGCTGGAACTGGGGCGAGGAAGATCTCTTGAACGTTGCCGCGGTAGAGACTATTCTGCACAGCGGAAAGGCGTTCAGCATTCCGGCCGGGAGAATCCCGGATGGATCTGCGATTGCGGCGGAATTACGCTTCTAATGAAAAACCATCTCCCTTGTGAGGCCGAGGTTACTGGCAAGCCGGCGTTATCGGACCGGTAACCTCTGCCTCTCCGGGGTATGCGCGCTGCGGCGGTAAGATTTGATTGTTTCCAGGAGGTCGAGTCGCCTGACCCGGAGGTCGGGAAAGAAACTGTTCACGGCCTCCTGTTCCAGCTCGAAGGGCTCAAAAAACCTTTCCAGCTTTCCGACCTCCGTTGGATCCATGGGGACGGAGCGGAGGTGTACCAGAGCCAGCCCTCCGCCCAAGGCACGCAAGCGTTCATCGGTGGCAAGAAGCGTCGCGCGGCCGGTGCAGTCCATCCACGATACTCCGCTCAGGTCGATCACCAGCCGGATTTTGCCGCTGGCGATCGCTTGTTCGATTACACTCTGAAACGCCAAGTCCGGATCTCCAAACGTGAGGGGGCCTTTCAAGCAAAAGATCTCGATCTGTCTTTGCTCTCGATGAGTGATTTGAAGTAGCATTTCGATCCTCCCTTTCCGAGTAGCCGCGCAACGCCCGGCGTCAGCCCGCTGCCTTGGCGGGGCGAACCGCAACGGGTTGGCAGACCGCCAAATGATTTGCAACGTCCGCGATTCCAGGGATTGCCCACGCGATTCGCTCCGCTGCCTGACGCTCCGCAATCGAGCGCACTTCTCCGTAAAGAGCCACTTGATCGTTGGTGACCTCAACTAAAACGTTTTGAGTTACGGCGATTCCGCAGCGCTGCAAAGCCGCCTGCACCAGTTCTTTGGTTTTCTCCGCACTGGCCAAAGGATTAACCGTAATGCGGTTGTCGATCCCCTTCACTCCCCAAAGATGCGCCACGGCCTCGCCGGCGGCGTCTTTTTGATACTGCCAATCCACCGTGCCATCCAATCGAATCCAACTGTTCTCTACCGTGAGGCGGATTCGGTCCGGCGGTACACGGCTATTCCACGCGAGCACATTTGCCGAGGCGCGCGCCAGATCGGCGTCCGTGCGCTCGGCGGGTCCGGTCAACCGGACCGAAAGTTGACAGGCCACAGCTTTCACCTGCGGTATCCGCTCCGCGGCCCGAACCGCTTCGAGCTTTTGGGCGTAAGTGTCCACGGTTCCGGAGAGCGTTACGACACCGTCCCGCACCGCGACTCCGATCGAAGCAGCGTTGATCCCGGAATTGTAGAACAGCTCGCGCTGTATGTCGTCCCGGATTTGGATATCGGTATTCATAAACGCCTCCTGCCGCGATTTACACAAAGAGACCCAGAGACAAATAGTTCTTGACTTTCGAGACTCCTGGAACGCCTCGAGTGAGTTCTTCCGCCAGATTCCACTGCTCGAGGGTGCATACGTTGCCACACAGAGTGACGGATTCTCCGTCCGTCCGGATGGCGATGTTGCCCGCGGCCGCGCCCAACGCGCGTTCGAGGGCCATTCGGACCTTGCGCTCGGTGTCCGTTCGAGATTCGACCATCGTCGGCATTGTCAGCCTCCTTCCTGGGCGTTGTTGCCCGAGACTGTGCCCGAACATTAATCCACAGTGCAAGCGTGCTGCCACAGTGGCGTGTAGTCATGCGCACGCAGACGGACGACAAACTGCTCGTAAATCAACGAAGAGGTTCGCTATGAAGATTCGAGATGTGATGAGACCACAGGCTGTGTTTTGCGGCCTCGATACAACATTGGCCGCAACAGCCACATTGATGCAAGACAACGGTTGTGGGTTTGTACCCGTGGTTGGCGAAGGCGGCAACGTGATTGGCGTCATCACGGATCGCGACATTTGCATCGCTCTTGGCACCCGAAATAAGAAGCCCAGCGAAGTTCTGGTCAGGGACGTCATGCTCCCCAAACAGTACACGTTCCCCAAGCTCTTCACTTGCACCGCGGAGGACGATATTCACAACGTCCTCACCACTATGCGCATTGAAAGGATCCGCCGTGTTCCGGTAGTGGACCGGGAAGGGCGGCTCATGGGAATTTTGTCGATGGACGACATAGCGGCGCGGGCTTGCAACCGGGCTGGACGGCACGATCTTTCTTGCCAGGATGTCGTCGAGGCGCTCAAGGCAATCTGTGCGCGCCGGGATCATGGAAAACGGCGCCGCCCGGCGGCTTGACTGCGCGGAATGCCGCACCCTGGGTGCGCGAATCCCGTCGCCCGGCAGTTTCCAGTCTGCTAGTAGTTGAAACCTCATAGGATTCCAAATTGATTTTCTGGATTGAGACTTGCCTAGCACCTCAGTGGATCGTGTTTCCAGGCCAATGAACAAGGAGGATGGATCCATGAAAGTACGAGATGTGATGGTGAAGGATGTTAAGGTCTGCAGTCCCCTCACCAACTTGGCCGCCGTGGCCGAGATTCTCTGGAAGGAAGGCTGCGGGACGTTACCCGTGGTGGAAAATTGCCGGGTCCTCGGCATCGTTACCGACCGCGATGTATGCATTGCGTTAGGCACTCGAAACGTGAAGGCGGCCGATACGTTGGTAAAAGACGTCGCTCTTCCAAAGTTGTTTTACTGCGCACCCAACGATGATATTCACGTCGCGCTAAAAACGATGAGCGCTCAAAAAGTGCGCCGTTTGCCGGTTCTGGATAGCGATGGGTCGCTCAAAGGTATTTTGTGTCTGGATGACATCTTCCTGCATGCCGAGGAGAAATCGTTGGAGTTGACCTACTTCGATGTGGTCGAGACGATGAAAGCGATCTGCGAGCACGAGCGTGCCCACATGGCGCTCGCGGTTGCGCGCTGATTGATCGGACCCGCCGTCGACCCTCGGAGGGGCCGCGGGCGCGCAGGCTGAAATGGTCTGGGGGAGACGATCAGCTTGCGCGCCCCCGCGCTTGCGAGTGCGCTAGGCGCAAGTTTCCTTGGAGGTGTTGCTATGCGATCCGTTGGCATCATTGGTTGGGCCGCCCGTTCTTTTGCGCTTTTTGTGACAGGCGCGTTTTTGCTACTGCTCACAGGTGAAATGTTGAATCCATTTGCCGGGCCGTTGAGCAGCTTTCCCGAATGGGCTGGGATCCTGCTGCTCATCTTATCCATCGTAGGAATGCTGCTTGCCTGGAAGTGGGAATTGTCCGGGGCTCTTTTCTCGTTGGCGAGTTTGGTCGCGTTCGTCGTTGTCGTGGGGATCGGCCGTTATGACATCGTGGCAATGACGGCTATACCTGGTTTTCTTTTTCTAGCCGATTGGGGCGTACGCCATCGCGGATCGGCGAGCGGGCACAAAGTATAGCCGGATCTCGCAGAACAGGTTTACCGCTGGAGTGGTGGGCCCGACAGAACTCGAATCTGTGACCTCTACCGTGTCAAGGTAGCCAACGGGTCGGAGAACACGATCCGTGGGCTGTGATTTTTTACATTCGGTGAGATGGGCCAAAGTGGGACAAAGTTTTCACCGTGGGTCACATTCGAGGGCCTGAACGGGCCATCGGTCGCCCCACACCGCTACTTCGTATGTTTGTTGCTCATCATCCGGGTTGTAATCTATTAGCAAACCCTCAACTCCATCTAGAGAGAGTGCCGAAACTGAATCCCCGTCTAGGCTGATTACCGCCTTGGCGTGCTTTAGCAGAGCCGCCACGCTGACCCTTACCGCTCCGCAGTTCGCGCCCTTTTTGGTGAGAAAGTACACGTCTTCGGAAAGCCGTTCTGCTAGGCAGGCCGCTAGTCTGAAGACCGAACTCTCATCTCGTCGCAGAAAGAATCTTCGATATGCCCATGGTGATTGTGCCGCTTGATACCCGTTCCGAAATGTAACCAGCAGGACGTCTGAATTGGGCAAAGGCGCCAGAGCCGTCGCATCGATCGGATCACCGAGCGTCCTCGATAATGCGCTCAAGAACGAAGGCATCTGAAGACGGCCGCGATTCAGCCTTGATAGGAATGCGATCCTTTCTTGCCTATTGTTCATTGGATTTCTTGACTTGCGGTTTCTGTAAAACGGGGCAAACGAAGGCCTCGTCTACATATCGTACAGGAGCGTCACGAACGGCGTTCCAGCCTACGAGTCTCTCTCGGGGGTTCCACCATACAGATCGGGCTATAAACGCAGAAAGACGGCCATCATCGTTGTGTTCAAAGGAGCCGTTTCCCAGCTCAGGGCATGATCAGTTATAAGTTTTGACCCGGATATACCGGAAATCGAAAACACACTGAAATGCATTGAAAACCTTGTCTTGAAGGTCGTGACAGGGGGATTCGAAACCGACAATGGTAAGAGACCACCTAGATTCGATCCAATGGAATGATCTCCCAGAACGGCTTTAGGTCCAAAAGTTGAAGAATGTCCGTTTGGGAACGTCACAAGGTTGGAATTACAGCTCTGCTGACTTCGGAATCGAACGTTGGTCAGTTTGCGGTCTCATTTTGAGGACGATCGGGAGACGGGTACTTCTACGCTTTGCGCTTTTGCCTCAAGGGGAATCAGATCGTAGGTGCGGTCCAAATCTACAGCGTGGCTTCTGTAGCAGATGCCCATCTGGAATCCGAACTGGAGATCATCTGGTCGAATGACGGAACCAATCGGCTCTCTTGATCAACAAGTACCCTCCCGCCGTTTTTGACTTTTCCAAGCGGCGTGGACACTGCCGTACGGATTTCCCCAACTTCCCTCAAACGAAACGAACTGGCGCACCGCCACGCACAAATGGGAGGACGATGCCATGCAAGCCTACCGCCTTCCTGCCGGCGCCTCGACTGGACAGAATACAGGAGCTGAGAGCATGACCAGGGATTTTTTCAAAACCGTCTTGAATCGGAGTGGTGGGCCCGACAGAACTCGAATCTGTGACCTCTACCGTGTCAAGGTAGCGCTCTAACCAACTGAGCTACGGGCCCTCTTATCAAGGAGTTGCGAGACCATAAGCATTCCATTGCCGCGTCTCGCGCTGTTCCTCATTATACTCTGTCGCGCAGCCGCGCTGAGTACCATAGCGATTCAGCTCAAATCGGCCGATAACTCAAGACAAAAGGAGCCGCGCCGGTTGGAGACCACGGTCGTTCGCGAAAGCCCCATCGAAATAGCCGAAGTCCCCAGCGCAAAAGCAGAAAGCCGTTTCTACCGGCCTGAGCTGGATGCGCTCCGGTTTTTTGCTTTCTTCTCCGTGCTCATCCATCACGGGCCGCACGCGGACAATTTCTTTCTGAGTCTGACCAAAGCAGTGGGCGACTACGGGCTCTCGATGTTCTTTCTGCTGAGCGGCTACCTGATCACTGAGTTGCTGCTGCGCGAGCACCAGCAAACAGGCACCGTCGTCTGGATGAAGTTTTTCATCCGGCGAGCCCTGCGGATCTGGCCGCTTTATTTTGCGGCGCTCGCGATTGCCGTAGCACTCGCGCTGATTGCGCCTCAGCAGCTTTGGGTTTCTTGGTTTGGGATTGCCACCATGTCGGTATTTTGCACCAACTGGGTGCTGATCGGGCCGCAACTGGGCGTGTTGATCGGCCATCTGTGGAGCATTTCGGTGGAAGAGCAGTTCTATTTGATTTGGGCGCCGATCATCAAGTTCGGCGGCAAGAGACTGGTGCTAATCACATCGTTGATCTTCTTTGCGGTCGCGGGCGTTTGGCTCGCGGCGTTTTCCGCCCAAGGTTGGAGGCTTTGGTTCCAGACTCCGGTGGAGTTCCTGTTTTTCGCCGCCGGAGCGTTGATCGCTTTGCAAACCAGCGGAAAGCCGCTGCGGGCGATGAGTGCGGCAACGCGTGGAACGCTCTTCCTGGCCGGGTTGGTCGCGCTTTATGCCGGTTCGGCCATCGGATGCATCGGGATCGATCACGTTGAGGGATTCTCCGCAGCCCAGCTATTCGTCGGATATGGCTGCGGAGCGGTCGGCTGCGGAACCATCTTTTTTGCGGCGCTCGGGATGCCCTCCGTTCCACGCTTGCTGATCTATCTCGGCAAGATTTCGTATGGCTTGTACGTGTTTCACATCGCGATGCTGAAGATCGCAACGCAAGTTGTTCCGGGGTCGAAAGGGTCAGCTCTGGGAATGATGTCCGTGGATGCTGTGGCACTGATTCTGAGTATTGCGGTGGCGCATGTTTCGTATCAATACCTTGAAAGCCCGTTCCTCCGGCTCAAGGAGCGATTCACGGTGATTCAATCGCGTCCGGCCTAAGGTAATTCCCTATTTTGGCCGATAGAAATATAAGGTCATGGTTCGTCCTCTGGCTAGCTTAGTTTTGCTGCTCGCCCCGCTTGTGGGGAGCGCGCAGACCGATCCAGCGCTGCTGCGGTTCGTTCCGCCAAATCCGAAGGCGCTGATCAGTGTCGACTGGAAGGCGCTCAAAAGCACTCATATTGGTGCGCTGCTGCGGGAGAAATACATCGATGGCGATGCTTCTTCGGCAATGCCGGGAGTGGAATATCTAGACGATGTCGACCGGTTCGTCGTCGCTTCACCCGCCGGCACGCGAGCGGACGAAACATCCGAGCCGCCAATGCTGGTTGTGGTGCGCGGGCACTTTGACATGAGCAAAGTTCGCAAGACACTGGCCGAGCATGGCGCGAAACCGCAGATGTTTAACTCCATTCAGGTTTACCGGCCGCAGGGCAAGAGCAGCCGGGACCTGGCGTTTGTGCTGATCGACGCTCAGACCATCCTGATCGGAGATGCCAGCTCCGTATTCGCCGCGCTGGAACGGAACACCAATCCCACGCCGCCCGATGGAGGGCCCGCTTTGGCTCGCGCGAAAGAATTGGATTCCCGCTACGACGTGTGGGCGATTCTATCCGGAATGCAGGCTGCCGCCAGCGACCGTTTGATGGGGCTGCTCTCAGGCGGCGGCTTACAATCGGACTCCCGAAGCTTCGAAGCGGGAATCTCGTTGAAGAGTGGCTTGGCGGCGGACATCTCACTGATTTTTCCGTCGGAGCCCGAGGCACGAAGCATGGTGTCCGAGTTCTCGAAAATGATGAAGGCGGCGGTGAAAGAAAAGGTCGGCGGTCCGGCAATGGTGGACTTTGAAAAGCGATTGAAAGCTGCCGCGGATGGCGCTACAGCCCGAATCAGTTTGCGGATGTCGCCTCAGGAGTTTGAGAAGAACGCCCAGATCTTCGCCGCCGCGCGGCAACAACAAGCGGTCGCAGCGGCAGAGGTGAAACCGGCGGAGGCCGTTCCCCCAGCACCCAAGGCTGCACCTGCGATGATCAAAATCGATGGATTGGACGACGGTCCCCGGGAGATCCGGCTGAAGCCAGAGCAACGGTAGATCCCGCCCAGGTCCCAGGCGACCTGGTAAGATTTGACCGTATGGCCAAAGCAAAACGCGATCTGGTGGAAGTCCGCTGTCCGTGTTGCGAGGCCACCCTCCAGATCGATCCGGAACTCAAGGCCGTCATAAATTACACCGAGCACAAGAAGCCTCCCACCATTGAAGACATTGGCGCCGCAGTCCAAAAACTCAAAGGCGAGGAGGCACGGCGCGATGAAGTGTTCCAAAAATCGTTCGCGCAGCATAAGAGCCATCAACAGGTTCTCGAGCGCAAATTCGACGAGCTGCTGAAGCAGGCCAAAGATAATCCCGACGCGCCTCCGCCCAAAAATCCTTTCGATTTCGATTAATCCCGTGTGACTTTAGGTTAGATCGTACCGGGGCGATCCGGTCCCACATCCTGCAGGCTACTTGGTATGCGCCTTAAGGTAAATCCCTCTATGGCGGAGGGCCAAAAGGTCGAATACTGGAGTAGTGCCAAGGGACTACAAAAAGAATAGGACAGGCCGTACATTATGAGAAAACGATTGCTTGTGAGTGCTGCTTTCGGGGCTGTGGGATTGGCTGCCGCGATTCCAGTGGGTGACCAACTCGGACTTTCCGCGCCGGTCGCGCTGGTGGGATTTGGCGCCGCCGGACTTTTCGTCGGATATGCGCTGAGCATGTTCCTGGACATTTTCCTTACAACTTCGAACGACCAAACCACCTCTGAAAATTAGGCCCTTCGATGCGGGGCGTGGCGGGATTCCTGCGATAGAATCGTATGGATGAGCGATCAGGTAAACCCGCTTTTGGTCCAGACGAGTAAAGACGGCGACGTTGGCATCCTCACGGTGAACAATCCGCCGGTGAACGCGCTCAGCCCCGGCGTTCCGGAAGGAATTGTCGCCGGCCTCGAGCAGTTCGAACAAGACCCGGCAATCAAAGCGATCGTGCTGATCGGCGGCGGCCGCACTTTTATCGCGGGCGCGGACATCAAAGAGTTCGGCAAGATCACTTCCAGCGGCGACCGGCGCAAGGGGCCTGGATTCCTCGGCGTGCTGGATCGCGTGGAACAATACTCCAAACCGATCGTCGCGGCGATTCACGGGACTGCGCTCGGTGGCGGACTCGAAACTGCAATGGCCTGCCACTATCGCGTGGCCGTTCCCTCAGCTCAGGTCGGACAGCCGGAGGTGAAGCTCGGAATCATTCCAGGCGCGGCCGGGACGCAGCGGCTCCCGCGATTGGCTGGTGTGGCGAAAGCGGTGGAGATGTGCGCGGCAGGCGATCCAATCAGCGCCAAGGTGGCGCATGAGGCAGGCATCGTCGATCAAATCATCGAAGGCGATCTGCTTGCGGGCGCTGTCGCATTCGCTCGCGGCAAAGCTGGAACGCCGCCGCGGCGTACGCGCGATTTGAACGAAAAACTGGGGAGCGCAGCCTCGAATAATCCTATTTTTGCAGCGGCGCGCGATGCGGCTCGCAAGAAAGCGCGCAATCTGATGGCGCCGCAAGCTGCGATCGACGCCGTCGAAGCCGCCGCCACGTTGCCGTTCGACGAAGGCGTGAAGCGCGAAGCCGAGCTGTTCCAGGCTTGCCTTTTCTCGGATCAATCCAAAGCGCTCATTCACGTTTTCTTCGGCGACCGCGAAGTAGCGAAGATTCCCGGCATCTCGAAAGACACGGCGCAGATCCCGGTGAACCAAGTGGCCGTGGTCGGCGCGGGAACCATGGGTGGCGGCATCGCAATGGTTTTTGCAAACGCCGGAATTCCGGTACTCCTGAAGGAGACCGATCAAGCCGCGCTCGATCGCGGCCTGGCCACCATCCGCAAGAACTACGCAAACTCGGTGAAGAAGGGCCGCTTCTCGCAGGAAGAAATGGACAAGCGGATGGCCCGCATCCGCCCGACGCTGACTTACGACGGATTCGGCGAAGTGGACATGGTGACCGAGGCCGTGTTCGAAGGCATGACGCTGAAGAAACAGATTTTCGCGGAGCTGGACAAAGTAATAAAGCCCGGTGCGATTCTGGCGACCAATACGTCGACGCTGAACATCGACGAAATCGCTTCTGCGACGTCGCGTCCGGAATGGGTCATCGGCACGCACTTTTTCAGTCCGGCGAACGTCATGCGGCTGCTGGAAATTGTTCGCGGGAAAGCCAGCTCGAAAGAAGTAATCGCGACGCTGATGACGTTGTCCAAGAAACTGGGCAAAGTCGGCGTGCTGGTGGGAAATTGCCGGGGCTTCGTCGGCAATCGGATGTTCGGGCCGTATCGCCGCGAAGCGCAGTTCCTGGTGGAAGAAGGCGCCACCGTGGACGCGGTGGATCAGGCGCTCTACGATTTCGGCATGGCCATGGGCCCGCTTGCCACGGGCGATCTGGCGGGATTGGACGTGGGCTGGCGCATCCGAAAAGAGTACGGCGAAACGCGCGACACCAGCGTTCGACAGCCGATTCTCGAAGATCGTTTGTGTGAAGCGGGACACTACGGGCAAAAGACCGGCGCCGGATGGTACAAGTACGACGAGAATCGCAGGCCGCTGCACAATCCGGATGTGGACAAGCTCATCCAGCAGGTGAGGACCGAAATCGGACGCTCGCCCCGTGAGATTGGAGCCGAAGAAATTGTTGAGCGAACCATCTATGCGCTGGTGAACGAAGGCGCGCGGATTTTGGAGGAAGGCTTCGCCCTGCGCGCCGTGGACATCGATATCATTTACATCAATGGCTACGGTTTCCCGGCGTATCGCGGCGGACCGATGTGGTATGCCGACACGGTGGGACTCAAGAAGGTCTACGACCGCATTCGTGAGTTCGAAAAAGAGCACGGAGCGCTTTGGACGCCCGCCCCGCTGTTGAAGCAATTAGCCGAAGACGGCCGTACCTTCGCTGACTTCGACAAGAAAGTAGCGGCCAGCGCCGCATAAATTATGCGAGAAGCAGTGGTGGTGGCAAGTTCGCGAACCGCGCTCGCGAAATCGTTTCGCGGATCGTTCAACATGACGCGTCCGGAGGATTTGGCGGCGCATTGCATCCGCGATGTGCTGCGCAAAACGCCGGCGCTCGATGCCGCGGAAATCGGCGACGTAATTCTTGGCTGCGCGCAGCCGCACGGCATGCAGGGATCGAATGTGGCGCGCGTTTCGTCCATTCTGGCGGAGCTGCCGGTCAGCGTAGCGGCGACCACGGTAAATCGCTTCTGCTCCTCCGGCTTGCAGGCGATCGCGATGGCGGCGCATCAGATTATCAATGAAGATGCGGACGCGGCCATCGGCGGCGGCGTGGAAAGCATCAGCATGACGGAGCGCAGCACCAATCCGCATCCCTGGGTGGCCGAGCATTCACCGGGAATCTATATGGTGATGGGCGTGACGGCGGAAGTAGTCGCCAAGCGCTACAAAATTAGCCGGCGCGTTCAGGACGAGTATTCGCTGTTGAGCCAGCAGCGCACCGCTCGCGCGCAGCAGGAAGGATTTTTCGAAGGCGAAATCGCGCCCATGAAAGTGACGCGCGCGCTGCTCGACAAAAAAACCGGACAAGTCAACGGCACCGAGGAAGTGTGCGCGAATAAAGACGAATGCAATCGTCCGGATACGACGCTCGAAGGGCTGCTCGCGCTGAAGCCTCATTTCGATCCCGACAGCGGCGAAGGTTCCGTGACGGCGGGCAATGCTTCGCAGCTTTCCGATGGTGCATCAGCGACTTTATTGATGTCGCGCGAGCGCGCCGATTCACTCGGCATACCGTACAAGCTGATCTTCCGCGGATTCGCGGTCGCAGGATGCGAGCCGGATGAGATGGGGATTGGTCCGGTATTCGCCGTACCGAAACTGCTCGCGCGCAAGGGACTGAAACTTTCCGATATCGATCTGTGGGAATTGAACGAGGCGTTCGCGGTGCAGGTTGTCTACTGCCGGGACCGTTTGGGAATCGATCCGGAAAAGCTGAATGTGAACGGCGGTTCGATTTCGATTGGCCATCCATTTGGAATGACGGGATCGCGCATGGTAGGCACCCTCGCGAATGAAATGGCGCGCCGCAAAGCCAAGCTGGGCGTGGTGACGATGTGCATCGGCGGCGGACAGGGCGCGGCGGGGTTGTTTGAGCTGGCCTAGTGAGTCTACGATTCAGCTTGAACCATAAGTGTGTTCAGAATTCGTTTTGTTTCGGGCGAATTAAGCACCATCTTGAGCCATTCAACCAGTTCATCTTCCGATTGAAGCGGCTTGGTTGGACCGACCGTCGCAGAGTCGACCTTGACTGGATATAGATTTAGGTCGTGGGCTATTCGAAAGAGCTCGATCTGGTAGCCGATGGTGGGTACTACAATAAGGAAACTATGCTGAAACCCCTCGGACGCTGGAAGTGTTATCACCCGCGCCTCAAGCAGATTCTCAGTATGTTGCCCTAACAGTGCCGCTTGTCGCTTGAGCACAGTTAGCGGGGTTCGAACGTTCGTTGTTTCAATTTTCGGCCAGAGGTCCAGTGCTTGCTCAGCCATATCTTTATCCTCCTATAGATCGAGCCGGAACAGAAGTGGGAAGTGGTCAGAGGCAGCTTTAGGGTCAGGCCGGCCGTCTGGCATCCGCAGCAAAAGATCACCCGCTCGATCCAAAATCTTTAACTGATCGTTGCGAAATCGTCCCATGAGTGCTGGCCGAAGAAGCACCTGATCGAAAGTATTCCAGAAGTAATTCACGTGCTCGGCCCGCTCATAATAATACGAACCGGTTGGGCGATCAAGAGAATCGCCCAAATGGCCCCACATCGGATTGTAGAAGAAAGGATAAGCTCGACCCTGCACTATGCGCTCTCCTCGCTCCGCAACTTTCCGGCTCATCACCGCATGAAGACCACCCGCGCCCACGATGCCGTCCTCGAACGGATTCATGTTGAAGTCCCCTACTACAACGCTTCTGTTATGGCCTGCCAATCGTTCCTGCTCCGTAATCGTCGTACTCAGGTTCGGGCATTCCATAGCCTGGCTTTGAGCGCTCCAGTAGAGCTTGCTGGAAAGGTGCACCGCTACAAGCAAGATCTCCTCACGGGCAGGTAAGGCAACCCGTCGAATCGAAACACGGTCACTGTCAAAGGAAGGAACCAAATATCGGCCTGGAAAACGAGTGAACAGTTTGATCCGGGAATTAAGATTGGACGGGAAATGAAATTCAGGCCCGCGACGGTTCAAAGTTTTCAAGAGCGCGCTATCTTCGATGGCGCACTCGGCCAGTATTAAGAGGTCTACCGACTCTTGTTCCGCTATCGTCGCGATGGCATCGGCAAGCGGCTTTCTGTTTATGTTCCAAAACAAGAAAGTCAGCACACGTAGATCACACTTTCACCAGCATCTTCCCCGTGTTGTCGCCTTGCAGCATTCCAATGAACGCCTTCACCGTGTTCCCGAATCCTTCCACGATGTCCTCGCGGTACTGGATTTTGCCTTCCTTCAACCACTGCGCCATTTGCGCGATACCTTCGCCCCAGCGGCTCTGCCAGCGCGTCACGATAAAGCCTTCCACTTTGAGTTGCTTCACCAAAACATAGGGAAGCAAGCGCGGACCGGGCTCCGGCCTCTCCAGGTTGTACATGGAAATCTGGCCGCAGATGGAAATCCGCCCAAAAACATTCATCAGCGGAAAGACGGCGTCGGTGATGGCGCCGCCTACGTTGTCAAAGTAGCAATCGATTCCCGAGGGACAGATCTCCTTCAGCTTCGCGCCGAAGTCCGAGCAAGTCTTGTAGTTGAATGCAGCGTCGAAACCTAGATCGTTCACCAGCCAGTGAACCTTCTCTTCGGTACCTGCGATTCCCACCACCCGACAGCCTTTCAGTTTTGCGATCTGCCCCACCAGCGATCCAACCGCACCGGCCGCACCTGAAATCACCACCACTTCGCCGACTTGCGGTTTGCAGATTTCGAGGAATCCGAAGTAAGCCGTCATGCCCGGCATGCCGAGGACACCCAGCGCTGTCGAAACCGGCGCCAGATTCGGATTCAGTTTGTGCAGCGTCTGGCCTTCCACCACCGCGTATTCGCGCCACCCCCAATTACCCAAAACGAAATCACCCGCAGCGAATCCATCGTGATGGGACTCGATCACCTGCCCCACCGCGCCGCCGATCATGACGTCGCCGATGTTCACCGGATCGGCGTAGGATCGAATGCCGGTGATGCGTCCGCGCATGTATGGATCGACCGAAAGAAAACTGGTTTTGACCAACACTTGGCCTTCGCCCGCCGCCGGCATGGGAACTTCGACGAGCGAGAAGTCGGACTCCTTCGGCATCCCCACCGGACGCACCGCGAGTTTGAATTGGTGAATTACGCTGGGCAGAGAACGAACATTCGTTGGCGGCATAGGCCTAACATTATGTCACGCAGTTTAGCGATTAGGCTGATTCGGAATCGGCTCGGGCGGCCGTTTGGCCTGCAAATCAGTGGAGGCCGGGAGCGTTGCCGCATCCCATCCGCCGCCCAGTGCTTTGATCAAAGCGACGCTCGCGGTCATCCGGCGCGACAACAGATTGACCGCCGTCGATTCATCCGTCAGCGCGACGCTCTGCGCGGTAATCACTTCAAGGTACGTCGTGATGCCTCCCACGTAACGATTGTTCGCCAGTTCGAGGGAACGTTGCGCGCTCTTCACTGCTGCGGCCTGGATTTTGGCTTCGTTTTCCAAAACACGCAGGGCCGCGAGGTTGTCCTCCACGTCTTGAAAAGCCGTGAGCACGCTCAAACGGTATGCATCCACGGTGGCATCGTAGGTCGCGATGGTTTGATCGGTCAACGCACGCCGCTTTCCGGCATCGAATACGGTCTGGAGGAAGGAGGATCCCAGCGACCAGAAGCGGCTGGGCCATTGGATGAGCGTAGTGATCACGGAGCTTTCCAAACCGCCGCCGGCGCTTAGCGAAATCGTTGGATAAAACGCGGCCATTGCCACGCCAATCTGCGCGTTCGCCGAAGCGACATGCCGCTCGGCGCTTGCGATATCGGGACGGCGCTCCAGCAATTCGGAAGGGAGCGCGATCGGAATCGCCGGCGGCTCTTCGTGTAGTGGAGCATGTTCGATGCTGAACTCGGACGGAGGTTTCCCGGTAAGAACCGCGATGGCATGTTCCAGTTGCGTTCGCTGCACTCCCAAATCGGCGGATTGTGCGCGCGTGGTTTCGAGCTGTGTGCGCGCCTGCTCCACGTCGACGCCGGATGCGATGCCCTGGTCGTGACGTGCGTTCGTCAGATCCAGCGCTTTCTGATAAGCGACCACGGTGGAGTCGAGCAGTTCCTTTTCCGCGTCGAGTCCGCGGAGTTGGAAGTAGTCGGTCGCGAGTTGCGCGTGCATGCTCAGGCGGATGGTTTCCAGATCCGCGGCGCTCGCTTGCGCGGTGGCGGCGTTGGCCGCGATACTGTTGCGGACGCGGCCCCAGGCGTCGAATTCATACGTAGCCTGCACCGGTGTCTGGAAGTCGTTTTGGGTTCCGATAATGAGACCCCGGCCGATCCCGCGATTGGACGAGGTTCGTGAGCGCGTGGCTGTGAGCCCGGCGGTCACCGTTGGGTAAAGATCCGCTCGCGCGATTCGAACGGCGGCGCGTGCCTCGCGGAATTGCGCTTCAGCCTGCGCGATGTTTAGGTTCGAGACGTTGATCTGCTCTTCGAGCGCGTTCAGCCGAGGGTCTTTGTAAACTTCCCACCAGTTTCCGCGCAGCTTGTCGTCGCGCGGCTCACCCGGTTTCCAGTTGTTCGCTTCCTTGAACCCAGGAGGTGGTTCCTCCTTGAACGCGGGGGGCGCCGGCGCGGTGGGCTTGCCATATTTCGGGCCCACCATGCAGGACGAAGTGAGGATTGCCGAGCCCAGCAGAATGACGTGCGCCAACTTCATGCTTGCGACTCCGCCGGGGCCGGTTTTCTGAGGATTTTCGCGCGCAGCTTTTCGGTTCTAAGACGCATGCGGTCCAGATATAAATAAACGACGGGCGTCGTGTAAAGCGTGAGCATCTGGCTGAAAATTAAGCCGCCCACAATCGAGATTCCGAGCGGACGCCGTAACTCGGAACCCGTGCCGCCACCGATTGCCAAGGGCAGTCCGCCCAGCAACGCGGCCATGGTGGTCATCGTGATGGGCCGGAAGCGCAGAATGCATGCTTGAAAAATCGACTCCTCGGGGCTTTTGCTTTCCTTGCGCTCCGCTTCCAGCGCGAAATCGATCATCATGATGGCGTTCTTCTTCACGATCCCGATCAGCAGGATCAC
>Ga0070734_10001266_pt1 | contig 38442 bp, 29 predicted proteins | sample Coa_R1_8_FD_66444 | JGI IMG/M metagenome (GOLD analysis project Ga0070734, IMG submission 66444) | Surface soil microbial communities from Centralia Pennsylvania, which are recovering from an underground coalmine fire - Coalmine... | ecosystem: Environmental > Terrestrial > Soil > Unclassified ...
CGACGGCCCTGGAGCCGAAGTATTTCTGGCATCGCTTCACCGGGACCTCGAAAAACTGGCTCGACACGGGCGCTGAGCGAGCGTTCCTCGATAACTCCTCCAAAACGACGCACGTCTTTCTACTGCTGATAATATGGACGTGCGCCGACACTCTCGAAGCATGGCATTGTGAAACCGGCTTGAACCAAGCTCGGGCCGTGGTGGCCGCTTGCGATGCACCTCACGGTCCAGAGTGATTCCCGGTTGCACCTATTTTGTGAGTACGTTCGAAGGACCGGCGAATATGAATGGCCACGTGCTGTACCGAGCGTTAACCGTCCAACCCGGGGAGACCAAGAATTTAAGCGCTGTCCCACCTGCGCCCGTCCGGTGAGCAGCGCCCAAGCGAGAATCTGGAAAAAAGTTCGGCCGGCCTGGCGTCTTGGGAGCACTATCAGGTAGAAAACGAGAGGCCACACTCCCAATGTCGGAGCTACGATGATGCCGAACGCACAGGCCGACCTGATCCTCGAGCACATCCGCAGGCTTGTGGCCGAACAGGGCCAAACTCAGCTCCCGGACCAGCAATTGTTGCACCGCTTTATCAGTCAGGGGGACGAGGTTGCGTTTGCAGCTCTGGTACGCCGGCACGGCCCGATGGTCCTGCAAGTTTGCCGCCGCGTGTTGCCCAACCTGCACGATGCCGAAGATGCGTTCCAAGCCACGTTCCTTTTGCTGGCCCGCAAGGCCCGGTCCATCCGCAAGCCGGAATCGGTGAGCTGCTGGCTGCACGGCGTTGCCCACCGTGTGTCGCTGCGGGCCAATGCCAGCGTGTGCCGAAAGCTGGCCGGCCTTCCCGACAGTCAGAACCGAGCACCGACGGATCCAGCCGAGGAGGTGACCTGGCACGAACTCCGGACGCTGGTCGACCAGGAGCTGCAACAGTTGCCGGAAAAATACCGGGCTCCCTTGCTCTTGTGCTACCTGGAAGGTCAAACGCGCGATGAAGCCGCCCACCAGCTCGGCTGTCCGTTGGGAACGCTCAAGAGCCGGCTGGAACGCGGGCGGGAGTTGTTGCGCAACCGGTTGCTTCGCCGTGGCCTGACGTTGTCGGCTGCTCTGCTACCCATAGGCCTCTCGTCCACCGCATCGTCGGCGGCAGTGCCGAAGCTGCTGGTGCATTCCACGGCTCGTGCTGCGCTGAAACTGTCGGCCGGCACCACGGCGGCCAGCGAACTTGTCTCGGCGCAGGTCGCCGCCTTGGTGGATGGAGGACTCCAGACCATATTCGCGACCAAGCTCAAGATTGTTGTGGCGCTGTTCCTGTCCCTGAGTCTCGCGGCCGGTGCCGGCGTGCTGACCCGCGGCACGTTGATTGCGCAAGCGGCAGCCCCTCTGCAACCGACAGAAGCGACCTCGTCCACCGCGGCCGCGAATAACCTGGCCCTATCCGCAGATCCCAAGCTGGATGCGAAAGATGTTTTGGTAGTCCGAAGTCGAGTGGTTGATGCCGGCGGCAAACCGGTGGCCGGGGCCAAGCTTTACCTGCTCGATGCGGCGACCAAAACGATGCCGCCCCCGATTCGAGCGACCAGCGCAGCCGACGGCGGATTTCACTTTATGGTCCCCAAAGCCGACGTCCATCTGACCCACTATTTCGCCAACCCATGGGCCCAGGTCGCGGTCCTGGCCGTTGCCGAGGGCTATGGGCCGGCATGGCGGCCCGCCGTTGCCGCGGAAGAAACTGGCGAGCAGGTGTTGCGGCTCGCCAAGGACGATGTTCCCATCCAGGGCCGGGTCCTCGATCTGCAAGGCAAGCCCATTGCCGGAGTCCGCATCCAAGTCGAGGACCTGAGCACCCCCTTGGCCGCCGACCTGACACCCTGGCTCGAAGCCGTGCGCAACGAGAAAGATGACGGGTATCCGCTCGAAAACAAATTCTTGACAGGGCTGCGCAACAGCGGCCTCGCTCAGCTCTTCCCGGCGGTAACGACCGATGCGGACGGACGATTTCAGCTCAAGGGCATCGGCCGGGAACGCGTGGCCGGCATCCGCATCGAAGGTCCGACCATTGAGATGCAGCAGGTCCGAGTCATGACGCGGTCTGGCGAACGGATGAAGGTGCTGGCCTTCCGCAGGAATCCCAGAGGATATGTGCTGACCTACTACGGGGCCACGTTTGAACATTACGCAGCGCCGACCAAGCCGATTGTGGGTGTGGTGCGCGACAAAGATATCGGCAAACCATTAGCCGGCGTGACCATCCGCAGTGATAAGTGGGCCGGCACCAATGTGAGCGGTGATGGCCAGCTCCAGACAGTTACGGACCAGGACGGCCGGTACCGGCTCGTCGGCATGCCCAAGGGGGAAGGGAACACAATTCTGGCCGTGCCGGCGGAGGGCCAGCCTTATCTGCTATCCGTCCAAGCCGTGGGCGATAGTCCCGGACTGGAGCCGATCACGGTCGATTTTCCCCTGAAGCGGGGCGTCCTGATCAGGGGCCGCGTCACAGATCGAGTGACCGGCCGGGGCGTGCCCGCCAACATCGAATACGTTGCGTTCGCAGAGAATCCGTTCCGTAATCAGGTCCCGAACTGGGAAACCAATCATTATCTTTACACCCAGGACGATGGATCGTTTGAGGTTGTCGCAATGCCGGGCCGCGGCCTGCTTGCCGCTCGGGCCTGGCGTGATCAATACCTGTTGGAAGTCGGCGCAGAAGAGATCAAGGGCCGAGACGAACAGGGGTTTTACCCAACGGCTCCCCATCTCGTCCATCCATCCACGTTCCACACGTTGGTCGAGATCAACCCGCCCAAGGACGCCGATACGCTCACCTGTAATCTGATCGTCGATCCCGGCAAGACGATGACCGGGAAGGTGCTCGGCCCTGACGGCAAGCCGCTCCGAGGAGCGCGGGCATTCGGTCTGCAATCCTACGGTTTAGGCTCCTGGACGACATACGCACTGGATACCCCCGACTTCACGGTCTATGGACTCAGGCTCGGCCAACCGCGCCGGGTGATGTTTGCGCACGAGGAAAGGAAGCTCGCCGGTTCGGTGCTGATTCGCGGCGATGAACGCGATCCGGTTACTGTTTCGCTGGAGCCGTGGGGGACGGTGACCGGGCGGCTCGTCACGGCCGATGGCTCGCCGCGTTCCAAGGTCGAGTTATGGTTCGGGACGGACTTGCGATCGGATCGGACGCGCGGAATTCCACACCAACAGGTGTCGCGTCCGGACAAAGACGGCCAGTTCCGAATCGAGGGTCTGGTGCCCGGCTTGCGGCACACGATGATGGCTTCGGAGGGGTACATCGGAATAGGTACTGTCTTTCAGGATCTGATCCTCAAGTCGGGCGAAACCAAGGACCTGGGGGATGTTGAAGCGAAGTGATCCGGTGCGGAAGGACCGTCGGCCAGCAGATATCCGCTTGCCCTGGCCGTTTTTCCGAAAAAATCCGGGAGCGATCGCGGCCCCGATGGGAACTATAGGGAAGAGAGCCCCAATCGAACGTTTCGGCGTCGGCTTGGGTTCGACAATCCTCGACCGTATCGGAGCGCTGCGGCATGGCCACGGCACAGTGGAATACGCTGCTTCACCATATCCGCAAGCTTGCGGCTGGTCGGCGGGCAGCGCAGCGAAGCGATCCGCAACTCCTCGATGATTTCTCCACCCACCGTGACGAGTCCGCATTTGCGTCCTTGGTTAGCCGTCATGGGCCGATGGTGTTGCGGGTCTGCCGGCGTGTCCTGAACCATGAGCAAGATGCCGAAGACGCCTTCCAGGCCACCTTCCTAGTCCTGGCGCGCAATTGCGGATCGATCCGCAAGCGCGACGCCTTGGCGGAGTGGCTGCACGGCGTGGCCTATCGAACAGCCATGAATGCCAAGCGAAGCGCAGCACGGCGGCGGAACCACGAGGCACACCGGCGGTCGTTGACTCCCGAAACCGTTCCCAGTCCAACGTGGGACGATGTGCAGGCCGTTTTGGATGAAGAGATCCAACGGTTGCCAAAGGCATTCCGCGCCGCTTTTGTGCTCTGCGTTCTGGATGGCAAAACCAAGCAGGAAGCCGCCGCGGAGTTAGGCGTTCAGCCGGGCACGGTCTCCAGCCGGGTAACCCGGGCCCGGCAGCGCCTCCAGAAGCAATTGGCGCGGCGCGGGATCGAGCTGGCCGTGCTTCTGGGCGCCCTTTCGATTGCCGAAGGCGGCAGCAAAGCCGCCGTACCTGCCAAGCTTGCCAGCGCCACACTCCGATTGGGGCTCTGGGTGGCGGCCGGTGAGACGGCCGCCAGGCTGATTCCCGCACCCGTTGCCGCCTTGGCGGCAGGAGTGACCCGAGCCATGTTCTTGACCAAAGCCAAAATCGCCACGGCCGTCTTGTTCGCCGTCGGCCTCTGCGCCACCGGCACGATCGAACTCGGCCGCCAAGCCCTCGTTGCCAGAGAGCGCGAGGAGCCCCAAGCTCCGAAACGGAAAATGGCGCGGCCAGCAGAATTCGCCAAAACTGGCGCAGCCGAAGCCATGCACGTGCGTGGCCGGGTGCTCGACCCCGAAGGGAAGCCGGTCGCCGGAGCCAGGTTGTATCAAACATTCTGGGTGGAGTTGATCGGGTCCCACCTGCCGCCGGCCGCCCGGTTATGCGGCACGAGCGGTCCAGATGGACGCTTTCAAATCACGGTTTCCTCTGCCGGCTTGGAAAAGATTCCCAAGGCCATTCCTCAGATTGTTGCCGTGGCCGACGGCTTTGGCCTCGACTGGGTGCGGCTCGATAGGCCCGAGGTTCAAGAATGGACGCTGCGGCTGGTAAAAGACGACCAGCCGATCACCGGCCGTATTCTCGATTTGGAGGGCCGGCCAATTCCCGGCGTGATGATCCGGCCCAGCCAAGTAATGGCCAGTCCCGAGGAAGATTTGACGCCCTGGCTCCAGGCCATCCAGCAAAAACAACGACCCCGGCATCGGCAAACCTTGAAGAAGGAGCTCTTCGGCTTCCCACACGTGATACCTGGCTTTTCCGAGAAAATTACCACGGGGCCCGATGGCCGTTTTCGCCTGACGGGCATTGGCCGAGAGCGGGCTGTGGGGATCGAGATCGGCGGGCCGAAGGTGCGCGATGAGTCGATCATGGCCGTGACTCGGCCGATGGCCAAAGTCCAGGCGTACGATAATCCTTCCCAGGACATCCAGTTTACTGTTTACGGGGCCACGTTCGACCATGTTGCCGCCCCTGCACAGCCGATGTTCGGCACGGTCCGGGATAAGGACACAGGCGAGCCGCTGGCCGGAGTGAAGATCGACGCGGGATCATCCTTCCCTGCCATGACCGATGCGGAAGGCAAGTACCGGTTAGAAAGCTTGCCCTATGATGCCGAGGGCGGTCCGTCCAAGTTTGGGATTCCGGTCAGGGCCACAGTACCTGATGACCAGCTCTACCTGCCCGGCTTCCAAGAAGTGCGACCCGGGCCGGGCCTGGAAGCGGTCCGGGTGGATTTCGAGCTCAAGCGGGGGATCTGGGCACATGGCAAGGTCACGAACCGAGCCACCGGCAAACCGGTGCAAGCATACATCGAATATCATGTTTCCGCCGACAACCCGAATCGGAACGATGCCCCGCACCTGACCCGCTTTCCGAGCATCCTGGCTGACATCTATCCGACACGGCGGGACGGCACCTTTCGGATTCCGGTGCTGCCGGGTCCTGGTGAGATCCACGCCCGGGGCCCTTACGGGGAATATATTGCTCCCACCAGCATCGCTATCAATCCGGGTAAGGATACGGGGTCAGTGCCGTATGCGTTGACGCTGGATCCAGGCCGAACGATCACCGGTACGATTCTGGACCCGGATGGTAAGCCCCTGACGGGTGTCCACGTTTTCAACCTGAGCCCACGCCACTTCTGGACCTCCGAGCCGCTCGACACCGCGTCCTTCACGTTAACGGCGCTGGACCCAGGCAGTCATCGAAGCCTCGTCTTCCTCCATCCGGATAAACGATTGGTCAAGGCCCTGGACCTGAAAGGAAACGTCGACTCGCCGCTCACTGTTCGGCTCGAACCGGCAGGAACGGTCACGGCCGGCTCGTCGACGACGAGGGAGAAGCCAGCCCGGGCGTCAAACTACGGATCCATTTCGTGCACCCGGAGAATGATTCGGTACCGCTACACTTGCTCCACGGCATCACCACCGATCGCGACGGCCGTTTCCGTGTGGAGGGGCTGGCACCGGGTCTCGTCTACCAGATTAACCTGAGCGGCACTTCCCCGTACATCACCATCGGCACGGTCGCCCCGCGGGTTTCCGTCCGGCCCGGTGAGACGAAGGACCTGGGTGATGTGAAAGGAAGACTGTTCCAGGATTAGCGAGAAAGGACCGGCCATGACCGAGACACCCTCTGCCGTTCGGGCGGCAAAGCCTTGGGCCCCCTATGTTCCCAGCGAGGAAGCCCCCTGGAACCTCCGCCGTGTGGTCCACCTACACCGCCGGGCCGGTTTCGCCGCCACGTGGAGTGAGATCCAGCGTGATTTGGCCGATGGACCCAAGGCGAGCATCGACCGGATCTTGGCTGGTAAAGCCTGCAGCCAGGGCGTGCCCGAGGGCTTTTCCAAGACGGCGGCCCTGCTGGGCGACGCGGCGGCCGCTTCCGGCGATCCGGCACGACTGAAAGCCTGGTGGATCTACCGGATGTTGTTCGGGCCCGATCCGCTGGGGGAACGCCTGGCCCTGATGTGGCACAATCATTTTGCCACGAGCAATCTCAAGGTCGAAAACCTCGACGCCATGCGCCGTCAAAACGAGGGCTTCCGAGAGCTGGCGCGGGCTCCGTTCGGGGAACTCCTGAACCGGACGGTGCATGATCCCGCCTTGCTCATCTGGTTGGATGCGCCCGCCAATCGCAAGGGGCATCCCAATGAGAATCTGGCCCGCGAGCTGATGGAGCTGTTCACGCTGGGCATCGGCCCTTTCACGGAAGATGATGTCAAGGAGTCCGCGCAGGCGCTGACCGGCTGGACGCTCGCGGAAGACCAGTTCACCGAAATCGCCGCCCGCCATGACAGTGGCGAAAAAACGATCCTCGGTCGCAAGGGACGGTGGAAGGGAGACGATGTGGTGCGCATGCTTCTCGAACATCCGGCGACCGCCGAACGCCTGGCCATGCGGATTTGCGAGCTGCTCATGAGCGAAGGAGTCGTTTCGTCCACAGAGCAACATGCGTTGGCCCAGGAACTCCGCGACAACGATCTTAACATCGGCCGGGGCGTAGAGACAGTCTTGCGTTCCGAGGCATTTTTCGCCGGCCGCAATTTAGGGCGGCGCGTCCTCGGCCCCGTTGAATTCGTGATCGGTGCCGCACGAGCGCTGGAGCTGTTCGAGCCACCCTCCAGCACGCTGGTCCTGGCCGAGTGGGCCGGCCGGCTCGGTCAGGATCTGTTCTATCCGCCCAACGTCGGCGGCTGGCCCGCCGGCCGAGCTTGGCTGACCACGCGCTCGCTGATCGGCCGGGCCAATTATGCGGCGGCGTTGGTGGAGGGCACACGGGTAGGCCGGCCCACTGCGCTCGATGCGCTCGGCCTGGCCCTGAAGCACGGGCAGGGCTCTGATCTCGATCCGGTGACGGGATTTTACCTGCAACTCATCCTGGGCATCGAACCGAGCCCGGCCTGGCAGAAACGCTTGACCGCCGCCTTAGGATCCACGAACGGCAACAAAGCAGAGGCGGCTCGGCGGATGGTGGCGCTCGTCATGGCCATGCCCGAGGCCCAAGTGAACTGATCCGGAGGAACATCCATGTTTTCCCGACGCGATTTTTTGGCAACGACCTTGCGCAGCTCTACGCTACTGGCCCTGGCACCAGCGGTGCCGGGCTTCCTTGCCCAGACGGCCCGAGCGGCCAAGGCGGAGAAGGACAGCAGAATCCTGGTGGTCATCCAGCTCGACGGCGGCAACGACGGGATCAACACCGTGGTGCCGTTTGCCGACGAAGGCTATGCCAAGTACCGCAAAGCCCTCCGCCTGTCCACGGAGCGTCTGATCAAAATCAACGACCGAGTAGGGCTGCACGCTTCGCTGGGAGATGCGGCCAAGCTGCTGGAAAGCGGCCGGCTGGCGATTGTGCAGGGCGTCGGCTACCCTAACCCGAGCCGGTCCCACTTTCAGAGCATGGCCATCTGGCAATCGGCGCGTTTCGATCCGGAGGAACACAGGAGTTTCGGTTGGTTGGGACGAGCCTTCGATGACGGAGCCAAGATCGCCGCCGGGGAAACCACGAGTCTCCTGATCGGCTCGGGACCGCCGCCGCTCGCATTGCGCGGCCGTCGGGCCGTGGCCAGTGCAATGGAGCGCACCGAGGATTTCGCCCTGGATTCGAAAATCGATCCGCGCCGAACCTTCTCCGGTGTCACGCCCTCGGACGATTTGACGGCGTTTGTGCAGCGAAGCATGCTCGATGCCTATAGCACCTCGGAGCACCTGACGCATCTTGGCCGAACCAGCGCTGGGCAGGCTAATTATCCGAGCAACGGCCTGGCAACGCGTTTGCAGCTGATCTCCCAACTGCTCAAGATCGGCTTCGGAGCGCGCGTTTTCTATACCGTTCATGGCGGGTTCGATACGCACAGCACACAGCTTCCCCGCCATTCCGAATTGCTCTTTCAGGTTTCCTCTTCCCTGCGGGCGTTCCTCGACGACCTGGCCGCGGCGGGGTTGGCGGAGCGGGTGCTGGTATTGGCGTTCAGCGAATTCGGACGCAGGGTGGCGGAGAATAGCTCGCAGGGAACCGATCATGGCACGGCGGGTCCCGTGTTCCTGGCGGGAGCAGGTCTCCGCGCCGGTTTGGTGGGAGACACGCCGAACTTGCTCGATTTGCAAGATGGCGACTTGAAATGGGGCATCGATTTCCGGCGAATCTACGCAACGATTCTTGAAGAATGGCTCGGGCTCCCAACACGGACGGCCTTGGCAGGAACGTTTGAGCGGCTGCCGTTGTTCACCGGTTGAGATAATTGGATAGCCAGTCTCCGAACCTCCTTCGGAGCGTTCCCCTAGCAAGCGGCCTGGAAATTGGTGTAATGATGGTACAGGAAGTGGTTGGCCGGAAATCGAGTCCCCAGTTGATTGTTCATGGGTACATCCGCACCTATCAGCGGGAATCCCCGTGCGCTGCTCCCAGAGGATGGGTTCACGTCTTGCCCGGAGTGTGGCCGGCATCTGGGCGAAGTCGATCCGCGGGAACACCTCCTCCGCGAACACGGTTACGTCGATTTGGCCGGGATCGTCATGCCTCCCGCAGCAGCGCAGACCTGCTTATGGGACCGCGTTTTTACCACGGGAGACCTCCAGGCCCATGATCGCCTTTGTCAATTGCTGGCGGCCGGCCAACCCTCCTACAGCATTGCCCTCGAAGCGGAGCTGCGCCGTCGCGCCGATGCGCTCCTCTCCAACAAGAGCTCCGATTTCCTTCGATTGCTGCGGTGTCTGAGGCAACATGAGACGGCCCGTGGGCATCTGTGGCAGCTGCTGGCCTCTCCGGACCGGCGTGTCCGCGAGCTGGGCCGAAGGTTGATCCTGCCTGGATTGGCCGCGACTCGGGATTGGGGCCAGGCTTCCGCAGCGGATGTGCACCGTTTGCTCGACATCCTTTGCCCGCCCGAAGATGCCGGCGAAAAGATCCGTGTTTGCCAACGTCTGACACAAGTCGGGCTTCCTGCTGCCGCCGTGAATGAATGCCTGCGGCAGCTGCGCGGGGAGCAGGCCGTCACCTGCCCCGAATGTTCGGTGGCCGTCCCACACGATCAGCTCGAGATCCATCTGCGGCGAGCCCATCGCATCTACCAATACCAGGGCGTGCGCCGGCCGCTTCCCGAAACGATCGCTTTGCTATTCTCGGGCATCGGCGCTGCCCAACCCGATCATGAGGCCTGGGACGCCTTGGAGTCGCTCGCTCACGACGAATGTGGTGCCGGTGCCGATGCGTTCTTGGCAACCGGCGTGATCCGGGCGTTCCAGGAAGTCGACCCGGCCAACCAGTCCGACGTCCTGAACGCCGTCGCCGAGGTCATCGGGGAGAGTGAACGTGGCCAGGGATTGGCATTGCTCTTGGCCCGCTCGACCGAGCCGATCGCTCAGCAACTGGCGCTCCGCCTGGCCCCCTTGCTGCCGGCACCGCTGGACGCCGGGTTGGTCGCGGCACTGCGGCCCTTGCTACGGGCCAAGCGCATCGCCAATGAATTACAGATTGCTGCCGCCGCCGCTCTGCTTCGCACCACGGGCTTGGAAGGGCCGGCTGCGCTCGAAGTTGTGAATGCCCTGGCGACCCGCGGCGGCAAAGCCCGCGCCGTGGATCGGCTGAACCAGCTCGAAGAGCGAATCGGTCCTGCGCCGCTCATCGCCGAACGGCGGGGCCAAATCGAAAACCAGATTCGCATGCGCTGTCCGCGCTGCGGCGTGCAACTCCGCCGGGCTCAAATGGCTGAGCATCTGTGGACCGAGCATTCGCTCCTCCTGGATGGCCGGCGGGTCCGTGAGCCTTGGCGGCTGGTCGAGGATTGGATCGCGGCCTATCGTCAGCAGGGAAACCCTGAGCTGCTGGTTCGTTGCCGGGCTCTGGGACAGCACCTTGACCCGGAGCACGGTCTGCATCGCGTCTACCGCCGGTTCCTGGCGGCGGGAATCGAGGACGCCGCCGCACGCCGATCCTTGCTGGCCGAGGCACGCCAACGCCGCGCTTCCCTTTGCCCGCGCTGCTTCACGCTGGTTCCGATGCCGGATGAACAGATGCCACGTCCCCTGAATCAATCCCACGGCCGGATCTCTCGGGACAGATTTTGTGTTGAGGTATCCGAGAATGGTTTGGTGCCCCGATTGAGGATCGAAAACGGCGGGGCTCTCGTCTTTGATGATCCCGAACCGGGCCTGTGGTTGCTGACCTTCCATGGTGCCATGCTCTTGCTGGCGGGGCCGCTGGTGGCGGCAGCCCTGCTCTACGCCGTGCTTCACAATTTCTGGCACCATCTGCCTGCGACGCCGGTGATGGTCTTTCTTCTGGCGGCCTTGGCAGTGTACCTTGCCGTGCATTTCGCTTGGTGGGTGCGGCCCCGCGCGCTGGACCGGGCCGTCAATTACGCCTGGACTCGTCTGGTGCCGCTCCTGGGGACCGGCGAGGTGGCCGTGCACGAATCGGAGTTTTTGGCGAGCCTGGCCCTGACCACGATCCACCATGGCCAACCCGAACTGCGGCAAGACGAGCTGGAACGCGTGCTGGGCACGGTCGAGAGGGCCGTGGCAGCCGGCACGATTCCGCTTGCCCACTTGGCGGCACTGGAACGCTTGGATGTGGCGGATGCCGCCGTCTTGGGACATGATCCGGTGCCGCTCGTCGTCGAGCAGGTGGGCGCTTGCTTTGATGGCCGGATGCCGCTCGCATATGCCCAATGGCTGCTGGCGGAATGGGAAGGCCCGTGGTGGACGGCCGGCAACCTTGCCCGGCTGCGCTTGCTCTTGTGCGACCTGGCGTTCGCCGCGGGCTGGGAGGTTGCGGATCTCGTGGAAGCCGGAGCAATGGCCCCCGCCTTGGGAGATGTACTTCAGACAGCCGAGCCGGACGGCCTGGCACGGCTTCGCCTTCTGTGGTCGTTGCGGCCACGCCGCCCCTGGCCGGGCGGGGAAGATGTCCTCACGGCATTCGAAGTGGCTCTCGACCCGGACCGTGGCCGGGCCTGGTTGCGCAAACATCCGGACCTCCTTCTCCTGGATGAAGGCGGGCCCACCATCATCGTGGGTGGCGGGGGCATTGTCTTTCATGAGACCTTGTTCACGGACCCGCCCCGCTCCATCGACGTCAAGAGGCGGCGCGATTTCGAAGGAATCGAATACGATGTTGTGGTCGACGAGCACCGTTTCCGCTTGGTGAGCGACGCGGAGGTCCTGGTCGGCCGGTTGGTCCGCTGGTTTCGCTACCATTTCGCTGAGTTCCTTCCACAGGTGCCGGCCGTGTACGCCTGGAAAGCTCCCGAGGGAAGTAAATCCGCCCAGTTGCTGGAAGCGATCGCCTGCCCGGAGTGCCGACAATTGTTGTTGCCGCGTGCCGGACAGCTGGGAACGCCCGTCACCGCATCGGAGCCAGGTCCGTCCATACGCACTGCCCCAGCCGGCCTCCTGAGCAGCCAGGTCCGCGTTTCTGAAACTTTGAAAAATCCAAAACAGACGGTAGAATGAAGGCAGCACAGTGACGGCAGGCCTTACGAGATCAAGTCATGAACAGGCCGATCCGGATTGGCGCGGTCAATTATCTGAACACCAAGCCGTTGATATATGACTTGCCCCTGTTGGCCCCCGAAGTCGAGTTGGTTCTCGATGTGCCGAGTCGGTTGGCTGACCAGCTCCATGCCGGGAGCCTCGATGTCGCCTTGATCCCGGTTATCGAATACTTCCGCGCCGGTGGCTATGCCATCGTTCCGGACATTGCCATCGCTTCGCGCGGCCCAGTCCTGAGCGTCACGCTCTTCAGCCGCGTGCCGTGGCCGGAAATTCGCCGCGTGGCCCTGGACGAAGGATCGCGCACGAGCGCCGTCCTGGCACAGATTCTGCTGCGCCGTCGCCACGATGTGCAGCCAGAATTGGAACTGCTCCCTCTTGATCGAAACGCCGAGGAATCCAACGCCGATGCGGTGCTCTTGATCGGCGACCGGGCCATGCGCGCCTGCCTGCCCGGATTTGCCCATGCTTTCGATCTGGGCCAAGAATGGTTTGACTGGACCGGCCTTCCCTTTGTGTACGCGGTCTGGGCGGTGCGTGCAGGGGCAGAATTGGGCCCTGTGGCCGTGGCCCTGAATGAGGCCAAGCGGCGTGGCTGCGGTCGGTTGGGAATCATTGCCGAGCAAGAGGCCCCCCGGCTAGGGCTGGACGCCGGCTTCTGTCGCCGCTACCTTTCCACGATTATCCGATTTGATCTCGGTCCACAGGAACAAGCCGGACTGGATCATTTCTATCAGCTGGCCTGCGAGCTGGGGCTAGCCCCGCGCGGAGGGCGAATTCTCCTCTACGAAGGGGGCGGCGGCGCGCTGCATGGTGAGCCATTGAAAATTAGAAATTGAAAATTGAAAAAACGCCGCAGGGTAGACGGTGACAATGCCGGAGCGCTTGCTGTGGGCCCGTTCTTCGCGTATGATTTTGTTCACTCATACCGATTTCCATCGTCGCGACGTCCCGGGGCAAACAGGCGCGCATGGCAACGAGGTCACGCACTACGGCTGGGTCTCCTTCGGCGACGAGCAGCCTGACCTCTGGATGCGCGGAGGCACTCCGCCAGCCGGCGTTTTTTGCATTTGTGCGGGCACATCTCTTTCTCGCCGGAGTGGTGATCGTTTGCAGCGTTCTGATCGGTGCAGTGGGTTCCTTGGTGGTTTATCCCCAGCTGGCGGGCCTCTACCACTGGCGAAAAGCTCAGCAGGCGCTTGCGCAATACGACTTCTTGCCGGCGCGCGGTCATCTGCAGCGGTGTCGGGAAGCCTGGCCGGCCAGCGCGGATACCTGTTTCTTGTTGGCCCGCACGTGTCGCCGGGGCGGCGACGTTGAGGCGGCACAAACCTATCTCCGCGAAGCCGAACGTCTAGGGGAAGTCCCGGCCCTCATCGAGCTGGAACGCCTCCTTTTGATGGCTCGAGCTGGCGTCGTGCAAGCCTTCGAGGAGGAGTTGGGCCGCTTCCTTGAAACCCGGCCTGACGAGCGCCCGATCATTTTGGAGGCGCTGGTGTTGGGCTCGCTACAGGGAAACTTCCTGGAGGACGCCTATCGCTGGAGCACGCGCTGGGTCACCGATACCCCCGACGATGGCCGCAGCCATCTTCTGCGCGGCCAGGTGTTGGAAAGGGGACTTCGCTACGATCTGGCGGCCGAAGCATATCAGCGAGCCTTGGAATGCAACCCCGACTCGCTGGCGGCCCATCTGGGGATTGGCGAGATGTTTATTCGCACGGGCAAGTACGCGGAAGCATTGCCGCATTTTCAGGTGTGTGTCCAGAAGGAACCGCAGCACACGATTGCCCTCCTCGGGATGGCCCGTTGCCAGCGCTACCTGGGTCCGCCCGAGGCAGCATGGGCCACGTTGGAACGGTTATTCAACACCAGCGAACCGGACCCCGGCGCGGTGTTGCTCCGTGGTCAGCTGGAACTGGAGCGTGGCAATGCACAAGAAGCCTTGACCTGGCTAAAGCATGCCGAGCGCCTCCAGCCTTCGGACCTGGAGACGATTCAAGCGCTGGCCAATGCTTTGCGGTTGCTGGACCGAAAGGATGAAGCGCAAACGTATGAGGAGAAGCGGCACCAGACCGAGCGCGATCTTCGGCACATGGAGGAGCTCACCAAGGAAATCATCGAGAACCCGAGGGATGCAGCATTGCGATGCGAGGCTGGCACGACCTTGCTCCGTCTGGGGCAGGACGAGCAGGCGGTCCGATGGCTGGCGAGTGCCTTGCTGATCGACCAGCACCATCAGCCAACGAGGAAGGCTCTGGCCGCTTGCCTTCCGAAGCTTGGGGATCCCAAACTCGTTGAGCACTATCGTCGCTTGTTGGACCATGAACCGGAATAGGGCTCAAGCAACGTGGCAGGACAACAAGCACCCCTGTTCCGGCCAGGATTCCGGAGGCGAATCTGGGGCCTGGCGTCCCTGGCCGGTTTGCTGGCGTGCCTGGCCGGCGTGGCTGTGTGGCAATGGCGATGGCAGAACCGACCATCCGTGCTGAGGTTGCCGGCGGATTCTCCGCCACCGGCCGTCTCGAGCGACCCGCGGCTTACGGTTGACACAGTCTATCGCAATGTTCGCCCAGACGTCCGCTACGTTGGCGATCAGACCTGCGCCCACTGCCATGCGAAGATTACCCGAACGTACCACCAGCATCCAATGGGGCGGTCGCTTGTCCCCGTTGCCGGCAGGGGTCCAGGACAACCGGACGCAGCGATTCCAGATGCCGAATTTCAGGCGCGCGGTTTTCACTACCAGGTCAAGCCCCAAGGCAACCGGACCGTACATCGCGAGATGAAGTTGGATCCCCAGGGCCACGTGATTGCGAAAACCGAGGCTGAGGTGGCGTTCGCCGTCGGCTCCAGCACGCGCGGCCGATCCTTTCTGATCGATCACAATGGCTATCTCTTCCAGTCGCCAATTACCTGGTACCCGCAAAAGGGTGGGTGGGATCTGTCCCCCGGATACGCCAGTCGCCATCATCATTTCGCACGGCCCGTGACTCCGGAATGCCTGTTCTGTCATAGCAATCGTGCGGAGCATGAAGGCGGCACTATTAATCACTACCGGCCGCCGATCTTCCAGGGATACGCCATCGGGTGTGAGCGCTGTCACGGACCAGGCGAGCTACACGTCCGACGACATGAGCAGGGAGAAGCATCTACGGGCCCGGATACCACGATCGTAAATCCACAAAACCTGGAGCCTGCCCTGCGCGATGCGGTGTGTGAGCAATGTCACCTGCAAGGGGAGATTCGCGTGCCCGGGCGGGGGCGGAGCAGTTTTGATTATCGTCCCGGCCTGCCCCTGCACCAGTTCATGACCGTGTTTGTCTCGGCAGCCAACTCGGCGGAGGCATCCAAATTCGTCGGCCAGGTCGAACAGATGCATGCCAGCCGCTGCTGGAACGCGAGCGGGGGCAGGATGGGTTGTGTCTCCTGCCACGATCCCCACCAGATGCCCGCCGCCGCGGAGCGGGTGGGCTTCTACCGCGACCATTGCCTGAGTTGCCATGAGCCGAACAGTTGCACGCTTCCCGCTGGCCAGCGAAGCAGGGTGAGTGCGCAGGATAGCTGTATCGACTGCCATATGCCCGCCGCCAAATCCGATATTCCCCATGCATCCACCACAGACCATCGCATCCCCCGTCGTGTTGATCACGCCCGCTCGGAGGACCGTAACGCCCGACCAGCGTTTTCCAGGGAGACATCACTGGTGCATTTTCACCGAGCCCTTGTCGAGCCCGAAGACCCGGAGGTGGCTCGCGCCCTCGGGATTGCCTTGATGGACCGGTTCGAGCGGTATCCCGAGCCAACACGCAAGGCGCTCGGTCAGCAGGCTTTGCCCCTTTTGGACAAGGCCGTGCAAAGGGATGCACGCGATGTGGCCGCTTTGCAAGCCAAGGCAAGTGCTCTGTGGGCCCTGGGTCGTACCGAGGAGGCCCTAACGGAATTAGCTAAAGCCTTGGCGATGGCCCCGCGGCAGGAGGCGGCGATACACAGCGCCGCGACGTTGGCCATGGAATTGGGCAGGCCAAATCTTGCCCGTGGATACTGGGAACGCGCCGTCGCCGTCAATCCCTGGCGTTATGAATTCCATGATGGCTTGGCCGCGGCGTGCGCTCAGCTGCACGATTGGCCGGCCGCAATCGCCGAATGCCGGCAAGCACTGGAGCGCAACCCGTTTTGGTATCCGGTGCGGAAACTTCTCGTCCGCTGTTATCTTGCAACCGGCGCCAAGGACCAGGCTGCCGCCGAACTGGACCTTCTGCTGGCCATGGATCCGGCGCACGCAAAAGAGCTACGAGAATGGTACGCTGAACGTCAGGAATAGCATTGTGCCAAATTGCTAACGCCGGACCGGGGGTTTCACCGGCGGCGGCTTCACTGGCACGAGCTTGACTCGGAGCGGGGTTGTCCTCCGATCCTTCGGATCCGGCGGGGGCTTGTCTCCTGGCGGTGGTTTCTCCGGCTCATCAACCTGAACGGCCAAGAAGAGATCAGTCCCCGTGAATGGAACCGTTTTCTCATAAAGAACGCGCGACGGCTGATTCCCATCTGTGACCCGGATGAGGATCATCCCTGGCACCAGCACAGCCTCTCGGCTCACTTCGCCGGGCCGCAGGATGTGAAGTTTGCCGCGGCGGGCCACACGATTGACGATCATCATCCCCTGAACAAAGATCGGGCCATCCGTATCGTTCCGAAAGGCAATCCCTGCTGCTTGGGCCGCAGCAGGCCAGGATGCGACCGTGGCCGCCAATAGCAGAGCAAGAACCTTTGCGTACGAACCGACGCGATCATGGTTGCTTCCAGCCATCTTTTTCCCTTTACGTGGGTATCCCCATGAGAGGGACGGCAATGCTGGAGAAACTTGCGCCTGAGGCGACCGCGAGTCCGGCCATCGGGTCTCCACGTTCTCGCATATTACCCAATCTGTGCCTCTTGCGCCATCAGATGTGAACGGAAAGTCAGAAAACCTTCGCCGACGGCGTGAAAAGGGGTTCGTCCAGCGCGGCGGCGGCGTGCGTGCCTGGATACGGAGTAGTTCGGGCCTCCCGACATCAATCGCCGCCTCCAGCCGACCCCACAAAGCGGATCACGCAGTCGCGGTAGGTGTGCTGAAGCTGCCGCTGGATCCGGCGTGCTTCTTCGTAACTTCGGCAGGACATGATTGGGCGTTCCGAATGATCCGGACGGGCGCTGTGACTGCGGTCGTGGCGGAGGAAGACCACAAACCGATCATCAAGGACGGATTCCATAGCGAGTGCTCCCTTCGCGGTGGCTTCCAGGATCGAACAGGGGCAGCCCATATCACCACAACGGATTTCGCAGACGCGTGCTGCGAAGCCGAATCAGGAACCATTCGCGTGCCCAAAAACTGAGCGATCAGCCTACCATCCCCCCGCGGCCAGGGCAAGGGAAAAAACCAGTAAGCCACCAAAAAAGTGGAATATCCAAACCCCTTCGGGTTCGCCCCCGTCTCAAGGATTGAGGTCCCGTCGAAAGTCGCCGTCAAATATTTCGTCTTCGGTAAAGAACCGGCCACCCGCACCGATTGCCCATTTTGTGACCTAGAGTTTTGATGGAGATAACTAGTTTCGATTCCTTCCGGGACGAGGAAGACGCCGATGACAACTACTCTCTTGGCCATCTGCTGCTGCTGCACTGCTGCCGTCTTCATCTTTTCCCTGACGGGTGCGGCTCGGAATGCGTTGGCCCCCATTCCTGCTGGCCCGAGTCCGCATTCACGACATGGGGAAGGTAGCTCCGAGGCCGTCGGCCTGACCAAGTCCCAGGCTGAGGATCTGCTCGATTGGCTCGAAGCCAATGGCCGCAAGGGCAAACTCACCTTCACGTCCGGCCAAGGATTTGGCGTCTGCTGAGATTCCACCCGCCGTTGCTGAGGCCCAGGCAGAGAAACGGCCCAAGATCCGCGCAGCTGGCGCTCACCACCATTCTACACTGCCGATCGAAATTCCCAGTCCACACACAAGAATAAGTGCTGGCTGCGCTTGCGGCAGGCGAAGCGAACCTCTCTTAACGAGAACGGTCCGTTGATCTACAATCGGCTCCATTCAGAGTTCGAGCAAAACGCGGTCGCTCCCAGTTGGCCGCTCGGATCAACATCATGCCGGAACGTTCCTTCGTCCACCTGCACTGCCACAGTCACTACAGCCTCCTGGACGGCGCCAACCGCATTCCCGAATTGGTGGCGCATGCCAAGGAACAGGGCATGAACGCGATTGCCCTGACCGATCATGGTAACCTTTACGGTGCGATCGAGTTTTACCAAGAGTGCAAAGCAGCCGGGCTCAACCCGATTCTGGGTTATGAAGCTTATGTGGCTCCCAGTGCGCGCACCGCGCGGGAAGCCCGCCGCCGGGGTGAGGCCGCCTATCACCTCACGCTCCTGGCCCAGAACCGAACCGGTTTCCAGAACTTGGTGAAGATGGCCTCGGCGGCGTTCCTCGATGGCTACCACTTTGTGCCGCGCATCGACAAGGAGCTGCTCGCCGCTCACGCTGAGGGCATTATCTGCTTGAGCGGCTGTGCCTCAGGGGAATTCAGCGAGCTCATCCTGAAAGATCAGCTGGAGGAGGCGACCGCTCTGGCGGAGTGGTTTGCCCGGCTCTTCGGCAACAACTTCTACATCGAGATCCAGAACAACGGCCTCGACCTCCAGAAGCGGTGCGCGGACTGCGCCGTCGAGATCGCGAATCGGCTCGGGTTGCCGCTCGTCGCCACCAGCGATGCCCATTACCTCTGCCAGGCCGACTGTGCGGCGCACGATGTGCTCTTGTGTATCAACACCGGCAAAACCCGCGGCGATCCGAACCGCCTCCGCTATGGAAGCGATCAGTTCTATGTGCGGGCACCGGCCGAAATGTACGACCTGTTCCCCACCCAGGCGGACGCCGTCGCGCGCAGCCAGCAGATTGCGGACGGGTGCTGTATTGACCTGGATCTGAAAAGCCGGCACTTTCCCGTCTTTACCCCGCCGGGGCAGAAGACTCCCGAAGCCTATCTGCGGGAATTATGCGTCGAGGGCCTCCAGGCCCGTTACGGCGACCAGCCGAAGGAGGAAGCAACCGCGCGGCTCGAGCATGAGCTGGACATCATCTGTCGGATGGGCTTTGCCAGTTATTTCCTCATCGTGTGGGATTTTGTGCGATTTGCCCGCGAACGCGGCATCCCCGCCAGTGCCCGCGGCTCCGCTTGCGGTGCGCTCGTCAGCTTCGTGTTGCAGCTGGGGCATGTCGATCCCCTGGAATACGACCTCCTGTTCGAGCGATTTCTCGATCCCAATCGCAGCGAAGCACCGGACATCGATATCGACTTCTGCCAAGACCGCCGCGAAGAAGTGATCGCCTATGTGCGTCAGAAGTACGGCGAACAGAGCGTGGCACAGATCGCCACCTTTGGCACCTTGGCCGCGCGCGCTGCGGTGAAGGACGTGGGCCGGGCGCTCGATGTGCCGCTGGCACGGGTCACCCAACTGACTGAAATGATTCCCAAGACGCTGGGAATTACCCTCGACGATGCCCTCAAGCAGAACCCGGATTTAAAGCACGAATACGACCGCGACCCTCTGGTGCGCGAGCTGATCGATATCGCGCGGAAATTGGAGGGTACGAATCGAAACGCGGGCACGCATGCGGCCGGCGTCGTCATCGCCAACGGCCCCTTGTCCAATTTTGTGCCGCTCCAACGGGTGATCCGCAAGGGCGACGGCGACGGCAGCAGACACGACGAGGCCGTCATCACGACGCAGTGGGTCATGGGCGACCTGGAAAAGGTTGGTCTGCTCAAGATGGATTTCCTTGGCCTGCGCACCCTAACCCTGCTGGATAACGCTGTCAAACGGATCGAGAAGACACACGGTGAAAAGATCGACCTCCAGAAGCTCCCCCTCGACGATCCCAAAACCTACGCCTTGTTGCAGCGGGGAGATGCCAAGGGCGTGTTTCAGTTTGAATCCGACGGCATCCGCGAGCTGCTCAAGCGGATGCGGCCGGACAACATTCGCGATTTGATTGCTTGCAATGCCCTGTACCGGCCCGGTCCGCTCGGTGGCGGCATGGTCGATGCCTATGTAAACCGCAAGCACGGCCGGGAACGCCCTACCTACCCGCACCCCGTCATGGAGGAAATCCTGCGCGAAACCTATGGAGTCATGGTTTTTCAAGAGCAGGTGATGCGGATCTTGAATCGATTGGGCGGGATCGAACTCTCCAGTGCCTACGCTTGCATCAAAGCCATTAGCAAGAAGAAGCACGAAATCATCGATCAACGCCGAGCGGAATTCGTCAACGGGGCCCAGGAACGCGGCGTCGATCAAGACAAGGCCCGCGAGATTTTTGACCTGATCACATACTTCGGCGGCTATGGGTTCAACAAGAGCCATTCGGCAGCGTACGCGCTGCTTGGCTATCAAACCGCCTACCTCAAGGCCCATTACCCCGCCGAGTTCATGGCCGCACTTCTGTCCAGCGAAGTCGACGACGGCAACAAACGCGACATTCTTGTGCAGCACATGGAAGATGCCCGCCGGCTGGGCATCGAAGTGGTTCCACCGGATGTCAATTCCAGCGAGGTAGAATTTGCTGCTGCGGGGAACAAAATTCTCTTTGGCCTGACCGCGATCAAAGGGGTGGGTCGAGGAGCAGCCCAAGAGATGGTCCGCGCGCGTTCGGAGCAGGGACCATTCAAAGACCTGTTCGACTTCTGTGAGCGCGTCGATTTGAAGATTGTACCCCGCCTGGCCATCGAGAAGCTGATCAAAGCGGGGGCTTTCGATGGCATGGGGGCGCGCCGCTCGCAGTGGATGGCGGTCGTGCCCAAGGCACTGCAAGCGGCTGGAGAACTGCAGCAAGACCGCCGGGTCGGACAGCTGAATTTCCTGGACAGCCTGGCGAGCAATTCTGCGGAGCCGCCGCCGGTCGGGCAAGGGCTGCCCGACATCCCCGAGTGGTCGGACACGGAAAAGCTCAAGAATGAAAAGGAGGCGCTCGATTTCTATTTTTCGAGCCATCCGCTGACCCAGCACGAACACGATTTGCGGCGGCTGGCCAGCCATACCGTGGAGCAGCTCGCTCAGCTGGCGGCTAATCAGGAAGTGACCCTGGGGGGCATCCTCACCAGTATCCGTTTTCAGATGACCAAGAAAGCCCGCAACGGCAATAGCCGCTACGTCCGCTGCAAGTTGGAAGATTTCACGGGCGCGGTCGAATGCGTGATGTGGCCCGATGATTTCGCCCGCCACAAGGATGATTTTCAGGAGGACCGGGTTTGCATCGTTCGGGCAATCGTGGAACGGACCCGCGAGGAGCCCGGCCTCGTGCTCAGCCGGGTCCTCAGCATCCCGCAAGCGCGGCAAGAGCTCACCAAATGGCTCAAGGTATCGTTGAACCTCAGCCTTCACAATTCCCCTATCATCGAGCAGGTCGCCAGTCTCCTGCAACGCAGTCCCGGCGGCTGTCCGGTGTACGTCGATATTCGGGATGCTGCCGGCCGGCACTGCCGGCTCAAGGCCGGCGAGAATTACCGCGTCAATCCATCGACGCTCCTGATCGGCGAATTGGAGCTGATGCTCGGTTCCGGCTGCGTCAGTTTCTATGGCCATGCCAACGGCAACGGTCGCAACGGCCACTAAATCCCACGCCCGTTCACCGAGCTTGTGGTGCGGCATCCGCGCCAAACAGGGCTCGAATCCCGATCCAGCAAATGACAGCCAGGGAGCGTGCCGCTTCTTTGGGGTTCACCTTTGAGGCACCGGCGCGGCGGTTTTCGAAAATGATGGGCGTTTCGCCGATCGAGCACCCGGCCCGCCGGCAGCGATAGAGGAGTTCCTGCTGGAACGAGTAGCCACGTGAGAGCAGCCCGTCGAGATGAGTCTGCCGCAGCTTCGCTACTCGGTAACAGCGGTAGCCACCGCTGCAATCATGGGCAGGAATGCGGAACAGCAAGCGAACCAGGGCGTTGATGCCGCCGCTCATGAGCCGGCGGGACCACGGCCAATGAACCGATCCGCCGCCCGGCACATAGCGGGAACCGATCATCACATCCCGACGCTTCATGCCGGCCAGCAATGCTGGGAGATAACGCGGATGATGGCTAAAGTCGGCATCCATATTCACCAACAGGTCGTAGTCCTGATCCAGGGCATAATGCACGCCGGCCAGGATCGCGGTGCCCAGCCCCAGCTTGCCCGCACGGTGCAGAACGTGGATCCGCGGATCAGCGCCGGCCAGCTCGTCTGCCAATTGGCCGGTGCCGTCGGGAGAATGATCATCGATGATGAGTACATCGGCCGACGGAACCACGGCATGAATCGCGTGCATCAACGGAGCGAGGTTGTCCCGCTCGTTGTAGGTTGCCACCGAAACGAGAATGCGCGGTAAACTGGCTGCGGCGGACACGCCGACTCCTTGTGCGAAACTTTGCTGCTTGCCTTGGGCCGGGCTGGAGGCTTATTCTAAATACTGTCTATCATTTTCAGTGCTTCCGGAGGAGGCCGTCTGGCCATTCAAGGGGATTGGGTTCCATGCCAGAGCAGATTGTCATTACCTGTCCGGAGTGCAAAAAACAACTGAAAGCCTCCGCAGAGTTGCAAGGCAAGCGCGTCCGCTGCAAGGGATGTGGAAACGTTTTCGCTGTGGGCACGCCCACACCGAGCAAATCCGCACCGCCAAGAAAGGCTGCCGCCGGGGCCGAAGCGACCAAGAAGAAGCCGCCAGCCCCGCCCGCGGCGAACGCGGAGGAGGAATCCGGGAAAAACCCTTACGGCCTCACCGACGTCGCGCTTTCCAGCCGTTGTCCGCAGTGTGCCGCGCAAATGGATAGTCCCGATGCCGTCATCTGCCTCAACTGCGGCTACAACACGCAGAGCCGGCAGCGCATCACGACCGTCCGGGCCTATGCGCACACACCCTTCGACTGGATGTTCTGGCTCGCGCCGGGCATATTGTGTGCGCTGGTCGTCTTGTCCGCTATTGGCTTGATCTGTTTTCTGTTGATTCCTGCTGGGTTGGAGCGCGTGGCCGGCGACGCGTGGTGGGGACACTTTTCAATCCAAATCTATGGATCCGCACTCGCAGCCGGCATTGGCTGGATCGCCGGCAAGTTTGCCTTCAGGCGTCTGGTGCAAAATCCCCGGCCGCCGGAAAAGTTCAAACGGGCATCCGATCAGTAACCCCGAGTTGAAAGCCCACGCCCCTGGACCAGGTATCCCAGGCCACGCAGAAACAGCATCAACAGCGTGAACGGGAACAGCAAGATCGTCCCGGCGGCGACGATAAAGCCGAGGAGCGCGGTGCGACTCCACCGGATTGCCGGATGCTCCGGCCCAACATGTTCGAAGGGAATCATAAGCCTTCTCGTCCTGGTTTCCTGTTATCCCCACACCGGCGGCTCGGCCGGTCCCGGCGGCGTCTGCGGCGGGGACGGTGGCGGAGCCATCGGTTCTTCAGCCGGCAAGCCGGGCCGCGGGGGAACATCCTCGCTGGGCCGCTGCGGTGGAGGTGGTCGCTGCGGCGGATTGGGAGTTGGTCCCGGCTTCGGTTGGCTTGGCGATGAACCGAAATCGCGCAGGCCAAAAGCCCCGTGACTCGGTCGCGGCATCGGTTCACCGGGCCGCGGTAGGGGCGGCTCTCCCGGCGGGAGACTCGGCTCCGGCTGAGGCGGCGGCGGCTCTGGCATTGGCGGCGGCTTCGGGGATGGTTGAATGAACATAATAGCTCCATAGTCCCAATCCCAATCACGTTCCGGACGCTGAGGGGAAGTATTCGCAAATCGGATGCCATGCACGAATTGCTGAGCGGAGCATGAGCCGCGGGCTGAGACTCGCTTCGCTGAGGCACACAGGCTTTCCTCGCGCATCTGCCTTCCTCATCCGCGAAGATATTCTGCGCACAGCGTGGCTGGACCTGGTTGAGCAAACCAGTCCTCCGTGTGGCGATTTGACCGTTCGGTATGGATGACCTAGGCTTTGTGCGGAACAGTCGAGGAACAGAGAAACCAGAGGCCTTTGTGTCCCAATCCGCCTGCCCTTCCAGAGCCTTTCCCGCAGTTGAACGCCGGACCCACTCTCGCTTTCCGTGCGGCCAAGCCGCATTCTGCCGCGCCAATCAGCCACGGGATTACATTTTCTGGACGGCCCAAGCACGGGATGTGTCTGCAACCGGAATTCGCCTGGTCGTCGGCCATCGATTTGAGCCGGGAACCATGCTCGCCATCGAGTTACTGAGCCCCCATCAAAACATGGCGCGGGAGGTGGCAGCGCGTGTGATCTACGCCACTGAGCTGGGCGGAAACGGCTGGGTCATTGGCTGTGAATTTGCGATTCGTCTCAGCCCGTCGGAGCTGGCGGCCCTGATGTAAGAATCGTTTGCCGTGTTTCTATCTTGCCCTCCTGGAACTCGTCCGGGCTTTTTGCCAGAATGACACGGTCGCTCTTACCGGAGAGGAACCGTGCCTGGAGCCAGTGCCCGTCGGCGTGGCCATCCCGACGTTGCTACGTTACGAAAGGATATCCTTGGACCTACGGAATGGGTCCCATGCATGGCACGGCTGGCAGGGCGCCTGCGCGATACCGTTTTCCAGGCTCTCATTAACGGTCACCCACCCGCGGCTTTACAGAATTTGCGGAATGCTCATGGCGTGATGGGAACGTGGACGGCCGATTTCGAGCAACTGGCCGATGTTTTTGCCCAGACGTTTGTCTACGGCCTCTTCGCCGCCCGGTGCAATCGCTTGGCTCAAGTGGCAATCCCGGCCAGCGATCCGTTTCTTGGTTGCCTCTCCGAGACAATCACGGCACCGGAAATGGCTCGGCAGCCTTACGCCGGCTTGATCGCGGACATGGTGGGATTGCTTGAAAAGATCGACCCCTCTGCACTCCGCCAGGAATCAGATCCGATCGGTGCGTTCTACGAACCGTTTCTGGCAGCTTACAATCCACAGATGCGGAAGGCTTACGGTGTGTACTACACACCGGCACCGATTGTAGCCTTCATGGTCCGTGCGGTCGATGATCTGCTGAAGCTGCACTTCCAGGTCCCAGACGGCTTGGCCGAAAACGAAGTGCCGCCTCGGGTGCTCATTCTCGATCCCGCCTGTGGCACTGGAAATTTCCTGGCCGGCGTGATTGCGCATGTCCGAACTGCTTTTGACGCGCAGGTCATGCGGGTGGGAACCTGCTCCCAAGCGGTGCGCCGCTGGTTGTTGCCTCGTTTGCATGGCTTCGAAATGCTGCCGACCCCGTATGCGATTTCCCACTTGCGCTTGAACAGTCTTTTCCGTTCGCCAAATGACCACCCACGAGGGAACACTTGCGCTGGGCAGCAGAGGCTGAGCCTACACCTGATACGCAGCTTCGACGACCTGGCCGAGCGCGCTACTCATTTGATCGAACACCTCCCGGGCCGATTTGGAGGGGTCGACGCAAAGTCCAAGCGTGATCCGCCGATCCTGGTGGTCCTCGGCAACCCACCTTACCGCGGCAGTTCCGCCGCATGCGGCAACTGGATCAGCCAACTGCTGAACGATTACCGTCGCATCCAGGGTATCCCGCTGGGAGAGAAGAAAGTCTGGCTCAAGAACGATTACGTTCAGTTCCTGCGCCTGGGCCAGTGGTGCATCGACCACATGGGGCGTGGCGTCCTGGCTTTCATCACGGACCACAGCTACCTGGACAGCCCCACCTTTCGCGGCATGCGGCATGAGCTATTGAAAACCTTCGATGACCTCTACGTGCTGAATTTGCATGGCAATGCCAAGCGTCGCGAACGAGCACCCGACGGCAGCAAAGACGACAATGTCTTCGCGATTCAGCAAGGTGTCGCCATCGCTCTGTTTGTGAAAACGTCGGAACGCCCTGTCTTGGGCCGTGTTTTTTATCGAGATCTATGGGGCTCACGGCAAGCAAAGCTGGATCGTCTGGCCATTCAGGGGATGCAAGGCACGGGCTGGAAACGATTAATGCCGGCCTTGCCGGGATTTGAATTGGTCCCCGTCCACCGGAACGCACGGGCCGAGTATCAACAGTTTTGGCCGGTGAAGGACGTGTTTACCGCCGGTTCCAACGGCGTGCAAACGTCACGGGATCATTTAGTGGTTGGCTTCAGCCGGGCCGACCTCCGACACCAGATCGAATCCTTCCTTGCTCCGGAGAAGTCCGATCAGCAGATCCGCCAAAAGTTTTTCCGTGACAAACGGGTGGGCCAGTACCCACCCGGGGATACGCGCCAATGGCAAATGGGCGTGGCAAGACGCGCGTTGCGTCAAACTTCGTCCTGGCACCGAGCGATCAGGCCATACCTGTACCGCCCGCTGGATCGACGTTATCTGCTGTACAACGAGGCGATGATTGACTGGCCGCGGCCCGACATCATGGCGCATCTTCAGCACCCGAACTATGCGTTGTGCATTGGCCGCGCCGGCCTTGTCCGTAGTGGCACCTGGGATTTGGTGTTTTGCGTCAATCAGCTGTGCGACCATAACCTGTTCTATCGGGGCAGCAGTGTCAATTTTCCGCTGTACCGATACCCAAAGTCCGGAGCGAGTCCACAACCGAATCTCTCCGCCTCCTTCACCCACACGATTGCTGCTCGCCTCCGTTTGCGATGGGTGGCGGATGGGCCTGGCGACCTGACCCGGACCCTTGGGCCAGAGAGTATTCTGCATTATGCCTATGCGCTTTTTCACTCGCCGAGCTACCGGCGCCGCTATGCCGAGTCCCTGAAGTACGATTTCCCGCGCTTGCCGTTGACCGCCGAACTTGCTCTCTTCCGCGCCCTGTGCACCCGCGGTGAACAGCTCCTCGGTCTACACCTGCTGGAGAAGCGCCCGCCGGCCAGCACCACTTATCTCGGTACGGGAGACAACACCGTCCAATGGATTCGGTACGAGGAAGAAGCCTGTGGTTCGCGCCGCGCAGACCGGCAAGGGCGGGTTTGGATCAATGCGACTCAGTATTTCGAAGGTGTACCGCCCGAGGTGTGGCGGTTCCACATCGGCGGCTACCGCGTCTGCGAAAAGTGGCTCACCGACCGCAAGGGGCGTCGACTCTCTCGGCAAGACCGTGCTTGTTACAGCCAAATCATCGGGGCAATGGCTGCGTCCATCGGTCTGATGCAGGAAATCGATGATGTGATTGACGAACAGGGCGGTTGGCCGATCCAACGCACCGTTTCGCGGTCGGAAGGGACCACCGAGTGCGAAACGCAAGTGCCGAATCGTAAACGAATATGAGCCGTGGGCTACACCCCCGAGGGGTACGTCTCCGGCACTTCCTGCTCCTCGTGGGGGTGCACTTCGTGCAGGGGGCGGAGGGCTTCCGTCTCGTCCACGAACAGGAAGGCATCGTACCGCCAGGGCAGTACCGTCGGCACGTAGTTGCCAAAGCGCTCGTACTCCGGGTGGTAGACCACGCCGATGGCCCTGTGCCCCCGCTTCGCCAGGAAGTTCTCTTGATTGCGCAGGCAATTTAGCAAGAGCAGTCGGTTGGCCGCGCCCGCCCGGTGCAAAACGTCCTCCCAACTGTCGGGCTGAGCCGGCGGCACGCCCATCTGCTGCATCGGGGCCTCCCATTCCGACCCGGCGATCACGCTACCCCGGTACGAGCCGAAGCCGATCAGCACGACGCCCTCGCCGGCGTGTCCCTCGCGCACCAGCTGGCCGACGTTCACCATGCCGTCCTCCGCCATGTCGGTGTAACGGGCGTCCCCAATGTGCGTATTGTGTTCCCAGACGATGGCCTTGGCCTTCGGACCATGATGGCGCATCAATTGCTCTAACGTTTCCACCATGTGCCGGTCACGGATGTTCCACGACGCTGGCCCGCCCTGGACCATTGTGCGGTAATAGTGTTCCGCGTTGTTGACAACCAAAGCGTTTTGCTCGGCGTTGAAATGCGCCTCGCGGCCATCGCGGAGATCCATCGGTGCGGAACGGCGTACGTCCCTCAGCAGAGCGATGACCTCGTCCTCACAGGATGCATCTACCCAGCGCGTCGCGCGGGCATAATCCTGCACGTCCTCGCCGTAGGGCTCAAAGCATTGGAACGCCCGGCGGGCCGCCGGCAAGCCCTCTGGGGCGTTCTTGCGGAGATAACCCATCACCTGGTAGAGGGAGTCCCACAGGCTGTAAACATCCAGCCCATAGAAGCCGGCTTTCTGTCCCTCCGGACAGCCGTCATTGTGCCGCCGCAACCATTGGGCCAATTCTACAACCTCTTCATTGGCCCACATCCAGGTCGGCCAGCGCGTGAAAGCGTGGAGCACATCACGAGCGCTGTTGCCGGAGTCGGGGTATGCCTTGATGTAGCGGTTGACGCGGTAACAGTCAGGCCAATCGCCCTCCACGGCAATGAAGGAGAAGCCTTTCTCCTCGATGAGCCGGCGACTCAGTGCATCGCGCCACCAATAATACTCATGGGTGCCATGCGATGCCTCGCCCAGGAGGACGTACCGGGCGTCGCCAATCCGCTTCAAGAGCGGATCGAGGTCGGTTGGTCTACGCAACGGGTAAGACAAGGACCGAACCGCCGCCAGTAGTTCGGTTGCGATGGCGAAGTCGGAATGCGATAAGCGGCGAGCGTGGATCACGGAAACGTCCTCCTCTCCCATCCTGGCCGGTCCGAGGTACCGGCCCTTGTTTCGCGGCGGTTCAGCCAACCGCCGCGAAACGACCGGTCCTTCGATTCTCGCGACAACTTCACGTTTTGACCTCGATGCGCCGTCCCTTGCTCTGCTCCGTCTTCGGGAACGTCACATCCAGGATGCCGTTGCGGTAGGTCGCCTCCACCTTGTCGGGGTCGACGCTCATGGGCAGCGGCACCGAACGGTAGAACTCCTGCCGCTGCCACTCACGGTAACCACGCTCTTTCTCTTCGGTCTCCGCCTTGTGGGATGCACGCAAGACCAGCTGGTCGCCGCGTACTTGGATGTCAAAGTCCGACGGTTCGAAGCCCGGAGCCTCCGCGCGGACGGTGACCTTGTTTTCATCCTCTTGCACGTCGAGGCCCCAACCGCCGCGGTTGCTCCTCTCCCACGACTCCCAAGGGCTGGGCCAGCCGGGGAAGTACCGGTCCAATAATCGATCGAACTCTTCTCGGAGCCGATAGAACGGCTCGAAACCGCCGTACGGGGCTGGACTCCCCCGCCGCGAACGAGTCAGCGCTCCGCCAGCCTCCCGAGGCTGCGCTTGCGGACTCCCTTTGTGCTCTTTCCCTTTGCCTTCTTCGGGTCGCGTAGCCATGCTTTCACCCTCCTTTCATATCTAGTTCTTGGACCCCTCTCAACCGGGAGCGCTGGCCATCCCACGGCACTCCTCTGCGCATTGTTCGCACACCTAAGCGCAACGACGGCAGTGGTCGTGCCTGGCGCACCCGGTCCCCGCAGAGGTCATCCATAGTCGCCTCGCCCCCGTTCATGAACGCCGTCGTGGACTGCAATGCTTCGCCTTGGCACGAGGGGATTCAATCCTGTTCGGCGGGCGCAACCGCACTGCTCATGGAACCGCCCGCGGGGCATACGTACAGCATCGCAAACAGCGTGCCACGCTTTGCGGCTAGACGGAACTTGCAGCTCGACAAGCGATGGAGTCTGACCCATCCATTCAATCGCTTGGATCCTTCCCTACTGGACAGTCGCCCGTGGGCAGCCAACAATGAACAGAGGCGCAGCTTTGCTGCTGCCCGCGTTCCTTGCTGTTGGTGAGACCTGTCTCATGGCCGCTGAAACACTTTCTTGTCCTTATTGCAATTCTTCGGTGATCCTGCAGCGACCCGCCCAGAGTGGGACCCGCTTGCGCTGTCCGCGCTGTCACGAATTGTTTCCCTACCGTGCCGGGGAGCAAGACCAAGATCCGGACTTCGCCGCTTCCGCCCAGCCCGCACAAGCGGAAGGAGCGTTTGGCGATCCCACCGACGACCAGGGTCCGCAGCGCTGGTCCAACCGCTCGGTGGCTCTGGTCATCTTGAGCATCATGGCTGCGATGGCGACGATCGGGTTTGTCTTTGCATGGATCACCACCGATATCCGGCGGCAACGCGATCATCCGAGCGAGACCTCCACCCTGTCGCCTTCCGAGGTCCCGTCCATTGCGCCATCCCAGCTGGCAGCTCTAGGCTATTTGCCGGCGGGCACCGAGGCCATTGCAGCCATCCATGTTGCCGAATTGATGGCCCGGCCGGAGACGGCTTCGATCCTGCGTCTGATGCAGGCTGACCGCGCCAACTTCCCTCTCCATCGTCTCCAGCAGATGTTAGGGCTGGGGCTGGAAGACCTCGATCATGTTGTGCTCGGGCTCAAAATGAAAGACGAGCTTCTCGGACGGGCCTTTCTCGTTGTGCAGACGTGCCGGCCTTACGATGCAGCCCATGTTCGGGCTGCACTCAAGGGGGGGCGGCAGGTCCATCTCTCCAACAAAACTGTCGAGCGCATTGCTCCGGAGCAGGGCGAGCTGGGCGGTGCGCTATGGTGTGCCAACGAGCGAACGTTGGTCTTGGCCTTGCAACCGAAGGATCTCGAGAGCGTTCCCACCGTGCCGATTACTGGCGTAGAACGGTTTTTCACCGAAATTCAGAAGCCTCTGACGGGCTTGCCGGCGGGGACGCAGATGTGGGTAGTCGGCTCCGCAATCAACTGGGACGCAATCCTGTTTTTCCTCCAGGCGTTGGCGCTGACCGATGCCGATCGGCGCACGCTTAGCCACGTTCAGGGGTTGGACGGCTGGCTCCGCTGCCAAAACGAAATCCGTGGCCAGGTAGAAATCACCTGCACCGACGCAACCGCGGCCGCGGACCTGAACAAGTATCTGGCCCGTAAAGGGCTGTCAGCCAGCCACTTCGAAAAGCTGGCTGAGGACGTGGAGCGGCCCGGTCTCAGAGGGCTGTTTGGAGAGTTAGCCCGGTCTCTCGTTCGGGAGGCCAATGGCGAGCGCGTGCAGATGCGAGCCCAGGTGAGCTTCGATAGCGTTCGCCGAACCTTGTCCCGCCGATCTGTGGGAGCCCACGCCGCCCAAGAATGACCTCTCTTGGCCGTGTGGACCGGGAACGGTGTTCCCGGTCCACACGGCCGGCAGCCATTACGCCTTCAACATCTCATCGTGGCGCATGCCGCTGGGAGGCAAATCGGCGCGGCGAACATTGGCCAGAGCAGTCTTCGCGCCGGCATGCTGTTCGGCGTCGTTGTCTTCCCATTCGATGTTGACCGCGCCATCGTAGCCGACGCGGTTCAGCTCGATCAGGATTTCCTCGACACTGTTGGCATCTCGGGCCGTGCCAGCCGTCACGAAGTTCCAGCCGTTCAACCGATGTCCCATCGGCCGGTGCCCGCCCAGCAGGCCGGCGCGGGTATGTTCCCGATTGACTTGCACGCCTTTGATGTGTGCACAGTGGATCCGCTCGCCGAACTCGCGGATGAACTGAACCACCGAGACGCCCTGCCATTCCATGTGCGAACCGTCCAAATTGAAACCGGTCACCTCGGCATACCCTGCCTTGTCCAGGGCGGCCAGGTAGTCGCCCGCCGATTCGAGATCGCCCATGGCGCGCTCGCTCGGGTGGCACTCCAAATCAAAGGTGACACCGTATTTTTTGCAAGCGTCAAACACCGGTTTGAAGCGTTCGACCAGCAATTCGAGACTGACTTCGCGGGCGTCCGGAATGGCGTGACCGGCGATGCTGCTGGGAAGTGGCGGGAAGAGGAAGAAATGGCTCCAGCAATGGGCGGGCGAACCGACGAAACCGGGCACCGCCACTTTGCGATTTTGCAGCTTGCCGAGGTAATGGGCCAGCCGCACGGTGTTAACGAGGTCCTTGGCCGCCTTATCATGGATAGCGCGGCCGACGTCCTCGGGAACAAAGTACGGATTGGTTCGCGGCGGTTTATTCCCCTTGTCGCGCCAAGCCTTGTAGGCGGCAACGGCTTCGCCGCCAATCAGCTGGAGCGTCTTGGCGCTGGGTTCGTCGCCGAGCGCCTGGCCCTGGAGATGGGCGGCAACGGTAAAAACCTCGAGGCCATGTTTCTTGGCCAAATCGACTCGTTCCTTGGCATAGGCCTCCGCGCTGGCGTCGCTGCTGCATCGATTCAGATCCAGCTCCCAGCTGGCTTCCTCCCAGCCGTCGAATCCGCAGTCTTGCAAGAACGGCACCCATTTGTCCATCGGCACGTTGCCGAATTGGCCGCGCACCAGGCCAATTTGGTGATACGAACCCTTGCCGTAGCGGTGCTGAGCAGTTTGCTTGTGGCCCATCGGTGCATTTTCCTTTCCGTCAACTTGTACAAAAAATAAGGGGAATAAGGGCTGACGATCCAGCCGATTCGCGCGATCGTAAGCGTGGGTGGTTCACCGGTCTCTTGCCTACCGAGGCCTGGAGAAATAAGTGGGAGCGCCCATCACAACGGATGGCAGGGTTGCTACGGAAGCAGTATTATACATAGGTGCAGTAAAAGTTCGAGGGACTTTCACGCTCCGAGAGAAGACGATTGCCCGTCTCCGCTCGCACAACACATTTAGCCGGGCGGTGCCGAATGGCTCGTGCTCCCGTGAACAAGGGACAGGGTGTGGAACGGAACGGCTGCGTCACCGTCGAGTTTTTCGGCATGCCTCGTCATCGGGCCGGGCGCGCGGACCTTGCCGCGCCGGCGGGCACCTTGAGCCAGTTGTTGCGCTGCGTGGAACGGGCTTGCCCGCAGCTCAAAGATCTCTGCCAAGCTGACGGCGGGTTGTCGCCGCACTACCTTCTTTCGATTAATGGCGCGCCGTTTGTGACGGACCTGCGCCACGAAGTGCAGCCCGGCGATCACCTGCTGTTGCTTTCGGCAGATGCGGGGGGATGAACCAGGAGGGGACATGAGTGGTGCTGACCAAGTCACGTGGGATCCCGAGCGCATCCGCAAAACCACGGGCCGACCGGATGTGGTGGTGGTCTTGACGCCGGGGCGGGCCGTCGATTGCAACACCCACTGGATGGGCGACCCAGACTTCCTAGTGGAGATTCAATCTCCGGTTGATCAAACAGACGAACAGATTCCGTTTTACAGCCCAATCGGCGTACAGGAACTCTTGATCAGCGAGCGGGACACGCACCGTCTTCAGCTGTATCGCCACGATGGCCGGGAGCGGGCTCCTGTCCAAGTGTCCGAATATCAGGGGGGCAAGTGGCTGCTCCGTGCGATCGTTCCATTGGCGTTTCGGCGAAAAGCGCTGCGTTCGGACCCGGTCACCGAAGTCCAGCGCAGCGACAGGACTCCGGGCAATTGGATCATCTAGGAGACTGATGTTCGGCTACCATGGCCGTTACCTCCGCATCGATGTCACCACTGGCTGCGCCGCCTGGCGCCCGCTGCCGGAAGAGGTGCTTCGCCATTTCCTCGGAGGTGTCGGCCTGGCAACATACCTTCTGCACTGCGAAGCGGCCCGCGGCGTGGATCCCCTTGCTGCCGAGGCACCGCTTGTCTTCAGTCTCAGTCCCTTGGTAGGAACGCCTCTCACCACATCGGCCAAGTTTGCGGTGGTGGCCAAGTCGCCCCTTACGGATCGGCTCAACGACTCCCTTTCGTCGTCGCATTTTGCGATCGCAGCCAAAAAGGCGGGCTGCGATGCCATCGTCATCGTCGGACAGTGTCCTCGTCCTTCTTTGCTCCTCATCGATGACAGCAGGGTACAGATCGTCCCTGCAACCGACCTTTGGGGGCTCGGAGTAAGAGAAACGGGCGTGCGCCTCCTGGCGCGGCTGGGGCCGCGTTTTCATTCGGCCGTGATCGGACCAGCAGGCGAGAACTTGGTCCGGTACGCGACGATCAGCCATGAGAATCGCCATGCCGGCCGGGGCGGGCTCGGCGCGGTCATGGGTTCGAAACGGCTGAAGGCCATCGCGGTGGCTGGTTCCCAGCGCGTTGAGGTAGCGGATCCGGCCGGGGTCGTGGACGCCGCCAAGCAATTATCCCAGCGCTCCTTCGGACCGGCGACGGCAAAGTATCGGGAGCTTGGCACGGTGGCGAACCTGCTCACATTCAACCGCCTGGCTGCCCTGCCGACCCGGAACTTCCAACAAGGCACCTTTGCCGAAGCGGCCGCTCTTTCCGGGGAGGCGCTGAATGCGGCCCACCGGATCGCACGGCGTTCCTGTGCTGCGTGCACCATTGGCTGCGAACACATTTACGCTGTCCGCCCCACGACTGGGCTGGCCCCAGACGAGCAGCCGCAGGAAGTCCGGCTGGAGTACGAAAGCTTGTTCGCTCTCGGTCCGTTGTGCGGCATCGGCGATCCAGAAGCGGTTTTGCGCGCGGCCGAGATGTGCGACCAGCTCGGGCTTGACACGATCTCGGCGGGCGCGACCATCGCCTTTGCTATGGAATGTGCGGAAAAAGGCCTGCTGGCCGAGCCCGGTCTGCGCTTCGGCAATGCCCCACTGCTGGTGGCGTTACTGGAAAAGCTTAGCCGCCGCGAAGGGCTCGGTGCACTGCTCGCCGAGGGGACCCGCCGCGCTGCACTCCAGATCGGTGGTGATGCCGCCCATTTTGCACCCCATGTCAAGGGCCTTGAGCTGCCCGGGTATGAACCACGGGCGCTCCAGACGATGGCCTTGGGTTTTGCGGTCGGCAGCCGCGGCGCCGACCACAATCGCTCCGGCGCCTACGAGATCGATTTTTCCGCGGCCGCCGACCGGCTCCACGGTTCACCGGAAGCGGCCCGGCTGGCAGTCGAGACCGAGGACCGAGCGGCGCTCATGGATTCGCTGATCCTTTGCAAGTTCTTACGTGGTGTGTTCACCGACTTGTACGCCGAAAGTGCCGAATTGCTGGCCCGCGTCACCGGGTGGGATGTGACCGCCCACGAGCTGCGCACGGTTGCCCGACGAATTGTTGCGGCCAAGAAACTCTACAACCTGCGTGAAGGCTGGAGTTCCAGCGAAGATACGCTCCCCGAGCGTTTTCTCACGCATGCTTTGCCGGCGGGTCTCGATCGCCAGGCGCTGCTGCCCCGGGAACGCCTGCAGGGAATGATCCAAGCCTATTACGCCGCTCGGGGCTGGGACCCGCAAGGACAAGTCCCTCGGGAAGAAGTGGAAGCCTTGCAGTTGACCAAGGTGATGAGCGATTCCTCGGCGGATGGGTAGAGAGCGTCCGATGGCCAACGTGGGTGGCGTCGTTTTGTGTGGCGGACAGAGCAAGCGCATGGGCCAGCCAAAGGCTTGGCTGCCGTTCGCCGGCGAACTCCTGCTGCCGCGGGTCGTGCGCCTTCTCGGCGAAGCGGTGGATCCCATCATCGTGGTTGCAGCTCCCCAGCAGCCAGTTCCGCCCTTGCCCGCGGGCATCCGCGTCGTCCGGGACGAAGAGAGGGGCCGGGGCCCGCTTCAAGGGGTGGCAGCCGGGCTGGCTGCGCTGTCTGGTTTGGCCGAAGCGGCGTACGTCTCTTCTTGTGATGTGCCGTTTCTTCGGCCCGCGTTTGTCCGCCGGCTCATTGATCTTCTAGGTGGATTTTCGATCTGTGTTCCCCAGGTCGGCAATTATCATCACCCGTTGGCCGCGGTCTACCGCCTGGAGGTGAAGGAAGCGGTGGACAATCTCCTGGCCCAGGATCGCTTGCGGCCATTCTTTTTGTTTGCCGCGGTGCCGACGCGTGTTGTCCAGGCTGCGGAACTAGCCGATGTGGACCCAGCTTTTCAGACGCTCCGCAACCTGAACACCCCCGCCGAATACCAGGCGGCCCTGGCGGAGACAGATTCTACTCCCCCGTAGCTACGGCTCCCCAGGATCCAGTTCCTACGGGGTACCGGGCCGAGCCGGCTTTTGCCACCGAACAACCTGGCTGTCGACTTCGCCCTGAGGCAGGGCGACAATGCGATCCAGCCGCACGGTGGGCGGCGTAGGGACAGGGATGACTTGTCGCTGCGGCACCGGGCGGTTCGGCGGCAGCTGCCGGTAGGAGCTCCCCGAAGCAGGCGGGGATTGCTCTTGGGGCGGATAGTACCGGTTGTACGGCATGTTATCGGTGCCGTTGCGGTTAGGGATTTCGGTAACTCCCGGTCCACCGGCTGGCGGCCGCGATTCGGTTCCCATGGGCGGCGGTTGCGTGGACGGCGGAGTCAGTGGGGCCGCCGCGCAATCCTGCGTTGGGCATGGGGCGGGCGCCGGCGCTGAGCAGCTCGTGACCGGCTCCCAAAAGAATGATTGTTGGTACGTGGTCACCGGCACCGTGGAACACCGCTGGACCCAGCTCTGCACGGCGCAGGTCTGCGAGCGGAGGTGGTAGCTGGTGGTCGGCTGAGCAACCTGCTGGTAGCTGCACGTGCATGGATCGTAGTAGCAGCTGTAACGGTAACTCGTCACCGGCTCGTAGTAATAGCTGGTGCGGTACGTGGTGACCGGTTCGTAATAGCTGCGGGTCTGATAAGCGACAACGGGCTGATAGTAGCAGCGTTGCACATAGCGCGTGGTGCAAACTTGCGGACAGGGATCGCAGCACTGGGCTGGGGCGTAATAACTCACGGAGGTTGGGGCGCGTTGCACGCGGGGAAAGCAGGTAACCTGGAAGACGTTACACCAGGCGGCCTCCGCCGGCACCGCGCTGCCCAGCCAGAGAATCGTACAAAGCCACGTGGCGCGACTCAAGGGTCTCATGGCACAGTCTCCTTCACTGAATCCGCTGGAAGTAACACTCGCCTCAGGCCCGCTCCGCACGCTCTGCGGATGGGAGCCCGATCCCTCCTTGTGCGGTGGGATGACCCACACGGTACGTTGCTACTTTTCACCTTAATTCGACACACAGTCCTTGCAAGAGAACCCGGTCTGGATTTCTCAAGAAATCATTCCCGCGGCTGGTAAAGTTGACAGGTCACGCAAAGATGGCAGGCAAGCTACGCTCAGAAAGGGCCTGTGCAGAATTGAATCAACAAAAACTCCGCAGTGTGTGGCCCGCAGCAATTTGGCTACGGGCCACGAACTACGGACTCTTTTGGCATGTTAACCAGCAGCCGACTTCAGGGCTGCGAGGGCGTTGTCGTAGTTGGGATGCGCGGTGACTTCCGGCACGTATTCGAGATAGGTGATCTTCCCGGTCTTGTCGACGACGAAGACCGATCGCGACAGGAGCGGGATCGGCAGCCCTTCAATCAGGACACCGTAGTTTTGGCCAAAGGAATGGTTATGCACATCCGAAAGCGTCTGCATGTTGCTGATGTTTTCGGCACTGCAGAAGCGTTTTTGCGCGAATGGCATGTCCAGGCTGATGGTGTAGCAAGCAGCCTTATCCTTCAGACTGGCGAGAGCTTGGTCGAATTTCCTTGTTTGCTCGCTGCACACGGGAGTATCAAGCGAAGGCACGACGCTGAAGAAGCGTGCCTTGGCCGGAGTCTGGCCCAGGCTGATTACTTCCAGCCCTGCCGTCACACACGCGAAATCGGGAGCCTTGTCGCCTGCTTTGAGCTGTGGGCCGACCAAGGCCAACGGTTTGCCCTTGAACGTGACCGCATTGGGACGCTTTTGCATAGTTGAACCTCCACCATGAGACGTTCAGTAACCGATGGGGTCAAGGTATGACCGCAACGTCGGAACGTCAAATGGGGAAAGATAGCCCGGCCGGGATCGACCATCACTCCTCTTCGCTGGCGAAATCGGCGGGATTGGGCCAATGCTCCGGCGGCGGGTCCAATGTGATCACCGGAATCAATGCTTCATCGAGGCTCACCCGGCGCTGGGGATCAAAATCGGTCAGGAGCGGCGCGAAGCAGAGGGCCATCTGCTGCCAGAAGGCTACGATATCGAGTCCCTGGTAGGGTGAAGCCAGCCCCTCCATGTAGGCCCGGCTGGTGCCGTAGAGTTTCGCGGCACCGCGCACGTTACCGTTGCCGAAATGGAACAAACCCACAGCCGCCTGGATCAACCCCTGGCAAAAGCGGCGCTCGGGTCCGGAGCACTCCATCCACAGGCTTTCCCATACCTCATGGGCCTCGAAAAAGTCGTGGGCATTGAAGAACAAGATTCCGGCAAGATAACGCGGATCGTAAGTGGAGACGGGATTGGCCATGGCGATCATTTTACCGGATGGGAAAATCCCTGTGCAAAAAATAGCCGCCTGCGGTGGGCGATCCGCAGGCGGCTGACCGGCCATGGGAACTCCTTCCCGGCACGGTTTAATACTACTCCGTTAAATCAGTAGTGGGGTTGATCTTGGTGAGCGGCAATAGGGACAATCGGGTCGGGCCAGAGGT
>Ga0070734_10001268_pt1 | contig 38432 bp, 30 predicted proteins | sample Coa_R1_8_FD_66444 | JGI IMG/M metagenome (GOLD analysis project Ga0070734, IMG submission 66444) | Surface soil microbial communities from Centralia Pennsylvania, which are recovering from an underground coalmine fire - Coalmine... | ecosystem: Environmental > Terrestrial > Soil > Unclassified ...
GCCCGTTGAACCACTTTGGGAAGTGACGAAACAGGATGGCTCACCTGTGGCAATTCAGTCATTGCCCTCGCAATTAGCTGTCCAGACCGGAGAAGCGGTGGAGAACTTGTGGTATTTCCTGCATCCTGAGGATGGGCGAGCGGTACCAGTCCTGATTAATGCTGTGCCGGTGCAGGATGCCGATGGCAATTACACGCGGGGCCTGGCAGTCTTTCAGGATATTACGGCGCTCAAAGAATTGGAACGCCATAAAGATGAGTTTATCTCGGTTGCCAGCCATGAACTGCGTGGCCCACTAACGGTGATTCGTGGGCAGGCGCAGTTGCTCCAGCGCCAGTTGCAGCGCCAGATGAAGCAAGGGGAGCTTCCGCCGCGTCTGTTACATATCATGGAATCGATGGAGAGCGTCGAATCCCAGACGGCGCGTTTAAATGATCTGGTGAATGATTTGCTGGATGTTTCGCGCCTTCAGTCAGGCAAGCTGACCTTGCAACGCGCAGCGGTTCCGCTGAAGCCGTTGATTACGAAGGTTGTTCAACACTGGGAACCAACTTCTGACCGTCACACGTTCGTTCTGGAAACAGATGCGTCTACCGCAGAGGTGACGGGGCACTGGGACGCCCGGCGTGTGGAGCAAATCTTAAATAACCTGATCGGAAACGCGCTGAAATATAGCCCAGAAGGCGGTGAGGTGCGCGTTCAGGTGCGCACCGATGAACAACGTAAACAGGTCTTCATCAGCATTCGCGATGAGGGCCTGGGCATTCCTCCTGAAGCGCTCCCGCATTTGTTCGAGCGTTTTTATCGCGCGGGAAACGTCAGCAGCATTGGTGGCACTGGCCTGGGCTTATATATTAGTCGGCAGTTGGCGGTGGTTCATGGTGGTGACCTCTGGGCGGAGTCTGCGGGCGTGACAAAAGGCAGCACGTTCACGCTCTGTCTGCCGTTTGAATAACCCCATGAGCGAGGGCGCATTTCAGGAAGGCGCTTCCACACCACCGGAAGTGTCTGCCGTTGAACCCGTGCCGACAGGCGCTCCACGCAAGAATGCGCTTGTTGGCCTGGTGCTGATTCTTACCTCGGCTGCGGGCTATGGGTCGCAGCCCATTTTTGCCCGGCTGGCCTACGCAGCGGGCGCGAATGTCTCCACGGTGTTGCTCTTGCGCTTCGTGCTGGCACTGGCGGTCTTGTGGCCGGTGCTGCTGCTTGGCAGGCGCGGCAAATATATCTGGGCTGTGATCAAGCAGCCACGACGACTGCTTTCGTTGCTGGTGCTGGGTGTGCTCTTTTCAGGCAATTCGATAGCCTTTTTTACCGCACTGACCTATCTGCATACGGCGGTGGTGGAGCTGCTGCTGTATCTCTATCCAGGGGTGGTGCTGGTGCTGTCGGCGATATTTTTGCGCGAGCGGCTTGGGTTGATGAAACTGCTGGCTTTGCTGTGTGCGGTGGCTGGCTCGGCCTTGACCGTTGGCCCATTGGGCGCAGTCGCGCTGCCAGGAGTGACGGGCGGGAAAGTGCTGCTGGGCCTGGGCTTGGGGCTGAGCGCCGCGCTGATTTATGCCACCTATATTGTCGTTGGCAATCGCCTGGCCGCCGGAACTCCTGCCGATGTGACGGCTGCGGTCAGCATGACCGGAACCATGCTGGTGTTTATCGTCGGGGCGCTGTTTGGGGATGGCGCGACGCTGCGGCTTTCCGTTCATGGATGGCTGGCAATTGCCGGGGTAGCGCTGTTTTCGTCGGTGATCGCTACCTCCTTTTTCCTGGCAGGTTTGGAGCGTCTGGGGCCAAGCCGCGCAGCCATTCTGGCGACGGTCGAACCGGTGGTAACGCTCACGCTGGCAACGTTGGTGCTGCATGACCCGCCGCTCTGGTTTCAGGTCGTGGGCGGCGGGCTGATTCTGGTGGCAGTGGTGCTGGCGCAGCTTGCCCCCCGCCGCACAGGCGTGTCTGGCTGAGACGGAGCCGATGCGCCTCCTTGCATCGATAGCCCATTGACAAAGGCGGCGCACATCTGCGCGCTTCAAGCGAGCGCTATTTGCTGGGGTACATCGACCGTTGCCAGAGGCCCAGGGCAGTGCGGAAGGTGGCCCAGATGATGAAGCAGGCCAGCGACATTTCAACCACGGTCATGGTGATCCAGAGCCAGAGCAACTGGTGTTCAGTCGCATAGGTGGGATTGCTTGGGTCTGTCGCGCGTATCAACAAAGGGATGAGCAAAATCAACGGCACCAGCACCACCGAGATGCCCAGAGCGAGCACCACAATCAAGGTGAAGGTCCGCCAGGTCTTGTGAATCACTGGCTCGAAGCGACTCTTTTTTTGCACGGAACTCATATACGAAGTGCCTTTCCTGAAGCTTGCTGCGCTCTGCCCTGGGGCAAGGGCCGCTGCTCTAACTATAGCGAAGAGAAACCCCTTCTGGCAAGGTATCCCATTGCTGGCTTTTGGTGCTGGCTCTTAGAACATTTCGAGATAGCGTTCCAGTTCCCAGGGATGTACTTGTTTGCGGTACTCGTTCCACTCGATGGTTTTGGCTTCCAAAAAGCGATCAGCGATATGCTCGCCCAGGGCCTCGCGGATGATCACGTCACGATTCAAGTCTTCTAGCGCTTCGCCGAGTGTGGCGGGCAGCAGGGCGACATGCCGCCGCAGCCGCGCCGATTCATCGAGCATATAGAGGCTTTCTTCGACTGGCGCGGGCAAAGGCAGTTGATTGGTGATGCCATCCAGCCCTGCTTTCAGCATGACAGCCAGTGCCAGGTATGGGTTACAACTGGGGTCGGGGGAGCGCAGTTCGATGCGGGTGTTCTGCGTCTGTTCTGGGTTCACGCGGGGCACGCGCAGCAGCGCCTCGCGGTTGACTCTGCCCCAGCTAATCATGACCGGCGCTTCAAATCCGGGCACCAGGCGTTTATACGAATTGACCAGAGGGTCCAGAATAGCGGTGATGCCTCGGGCGTGGGCTAGTTGCCCCGCCAGGAAATGGCGCGCCAGCGTCGAAAGTCCATACTCGCGATCAGCAGGGTCCGCAAAGGCATTGGAACCGTTCTCCAGCCGCACAAGCTGCTGATGGATGTGCAGGCCGGAGCCATTGATGCCATAAAACGGCTTAGGCAAAAAGGTGGCATAGAGGTCGTGTTGTTGGGCAATCGCTTTGAGGGCATAGCGGGCGGTCATGATAGCATCAGCGCTGGTCAGCGCGTCGGCCAGTTCAAAATCGAGTTCATGCTGGCCCGCAGCCACCTCATGGTGGCTGGTTTCAATACGTGTTCCCATTGCCAACAGGGCCTGCGCCATCTCCCGACGGACAGAAGCTGCCAGATCGGTTGAAAGATCGAAGTAGCTACCCTGATCGTGCGGCAATGGGGTGGTCTTCCCGTCGGCGCGCTGAAGCAGAAAAAACTCCAGTTCGGGAGCGACGACGTAGCGGAACCCTTGCTGTTCGGCTTCCTTCAGCGCGCGCCGCAAGACGGCGCGGGGATCGCCTTGATAGCGCTCTCCCGCTGGTGTCAAGACATCGCAAATAATGCGTGCCGTGACATCGTTGGCTGCGCTCCAGGGAATGATGGCGAAGGTCGAGAAATCTGGCCGCAGATACATATCGCTTTCGGCGATGCGGGCAAAGCTTTCAATCGACGAGCCATCAAACCATTTGCCATGGGCCAGACAATCAGCGAATTGTTCAACCGGGATGGTCACACTTTTGACGATGCCGACTACATCGGTGAATTCCAGGTTCACAAAGCGCACCCGATGGCGCTCAGCCTCACTTACCAGGCGCTGTACCTCTGCCTGGGCTGGATGGTCGTGTAGGTGTTCAGAAGACTGGCTCATGATGGTGTATTTCTTTCACGTCACGGTGACATAGATACGATCATAACCGCTGGCGCCATTGGGATAAGGCTCAGCGACGACCGGTTGTTGATAATACCCTTGCAGGTCAATCATTCGAGCAACAAGCGCGTACGTGTCCTGGCTGGTTGGTGTCCAGGGCAATTCCCAGAGAGTCCAGGTTACTGCGCCCAGCGGCTTTTTCAAGGTGGCGCGCCGCCAGGTACGCCCGTTGTCGGTGCTGACATCGACAGCGCTCACCCCTTTTGCGCCTGCAAAAGCGACGCCAGCGATAGAGGTCTGGCGATTCACCGGCAGCGTCGCGTCAGGGAAGGGCACGTCGATGCGCGCGGTTGGATTGATGATGGCGTCATCGTTCCAGCCTTCCTGCTGCCAATAGCCCAGGAAGTTATAATTGACAACTTCGATGCGCGTAATCCACTTGCAGTGCTTCATCCCATAGATGCCTGGCACGATCATCCGGGCAGGAAAGCCGTGCGGCTGAGCCAGGGGTTGATCGTTCATCAGATAGGCCAGTAACGTCAATGGGTCCAGCGCTTTGGTCAGGTGGATGCTATCAGTATACTCGTCGGCGGCGTGAAAAGCCACTTTCGTGGCACCTGGTTTGATCCCTGCCCGTTCCAGCAGGTCTTTGAGCGGCACTCCCTTCCAGCGGGCGCTGCTCATAAGGTTGCCTCCCACTTCGTTGCTGATGCACTCCAGCGTGGTGATCTGCTCGACGGCGGGAAGGTTGATAACGTCCTGATAGGACAGCGTAAAAGGATGTTCTACCCCTTCGCCATCGACGGTCAGCCGCCATAACGAGGCATCGATGCTGGGGTCTGTATAGACGTTCTTAGAGACGTAATAGAATTGGTCGCTGCTGGTCAGTTCGGGTGTCTCGTTTTTTACGTCCTTCCATGCTCCATAGGTAGGGATGGGCGGAGGGATGAGTCGCTCTGGCGGCGGTGGCCCATCCAGTGAGTTGGCGCCCGCGGCATTGCCATTGCTCAGCCCCTGAGCGATGAAGCGCCAGGCAAGCGCGCCCACGCCCAGAATCGCCAGGCCGATGGTGACGCGCTTGAGGAAGAGGCGGCGACTGGGCGAAAAGGTGCGCTGAAGCGTTGGCGAGCCGATCAGTCGCGGCGCGAGCCAGCGCAAGGCTTGCTGGCTGAGCGGAAGGAGCGCACCAAAAGCGATGGCTGGCACCAGTAAGGAAATGGCGACTATCGCAGACCCTACCGGCAGGTTGGAACCAAAGAGACCCGCGCCTATGACGGGCAGCACCAGGATGCCGCTGAGCACCCATGCGAGGCCAGCCAGGGCTGCGCTGAACCACCAGCCAACAGGCTTCTGAATGGTCGGCACGGCAGCGGCCAGCGCGGCCAATTCTGCGGGCGTATAGTCAGGGCGGCCAGAAAAATTGGGCAGTTCATCCTCTTCATCCTCATCATCCTGGTCTTCGTCCTCATCTTCGCCGACATTGGCTTCCTCTGCTGGCTCCGACTGGGCAGTATCAGCGCTGAGGACGCCGCTCTCCTCTTCGGCATCGGCCACTGCGGCCAGGGCGCGACGGCGGATGACCAGGCCACGCATGGCAAAAGCAAGCGCGGTGAGGAGTGCCAGGCCCACGACCTGAGCAATGAAGATGCCGGTAAAATAGAGGTACTTGGCGGTATGCCCGAAGATGCTGAGCAGGAACTCGAAGATGGGGCCAGGGATGAACCGCGTTCCCTGGTCGCCTAACAGTTCAATCGGCGAAGGCAGGCCACTGAGTGTGCGCACACCTATTTCAATGCCCACGGCCAGCAAAGCTGCAACCGCACCCGCCAGCGCGCCTTCAGAAGCGCCACCCCAGGTGCGGCGTGCGCTCTTTTCCACGCTCATATGCAGTTCCTTTGGTGTCAATCCATCGGGCGTGCCTGGTTCCTCTTGAGGAGGTAGCGCTAGCCTTTGATGCCTAAGCCATCCGTCAGTTGTTCGCGGGAACACGGACCAATGGCGGTGACAACAAGCGGCTCGGTGAGCGGGAAGCGCTTGAGCAGCCCCAGGATTTGCTCGCGGGTGACGGCGTCAACCGCTTCGCGCACCTCCTGAATGGTCTTTAAGCGATGCTCGAACCACCAGGAGTGAGCAATAGCTCCCATGCGAGCGCTGGATGTTTCGGCGTGCATCACCAGTTCGCTTTTGAGCTGCACTTTGGCGCGGCGCAGTTCGTCTTCGGTGACGCCTTCGGTTTCCAACTTGCGCATTTCCTCAATCATCACCTGCATCGTCTCGTGCGCCTTTTCAGGGGTTGTTCCCGCGTACAGGTGAAACCGCCCCGTCACGCTGCTGGCGCCGAAACGCGAGGAGACAGCATAAACCAGACCACGCTTCTCTCGTACTTCCGCAAAGAGGCGCGAAGTCATGCCTCCACCAAATATTTCGCTGAGGAGTTGCGCTGAGTAGTAGTCTGGGTCACCATAGGTGACGTTGGGGGCAGCCAACCCGATATGCTCTTGCTGTCCATCGAAATGTTGGATGACAACGCGGTTGCCGAGCGTGGGACGTTCGGCGGCGGTTGGCTGGCCCTTGCCAGACCACGCGCCAAAGCGATCATCAAGGCGCTGAATGAGGTGGTCCCAATCGAAGTTTCCGGCGATGGCGAAGAGGGCGTTGCCCGGACGATAGAGCCTGTTCCAGAACGTGCGCAAATCCTCTGGTGTCAGGGCTTCTACGCTTTCGCGCGTGCCGATCATGCGGCGGCCAATATTGGAGCCGAGGTAAAATTGCTCCAGCAAGAGATCGGAAAGGCGCGACATCGGCTCATCTTCGCGCCGTCGGATGGTCTGCAAGGCGACCTGGCGCATTTGCTCAAATTCTTCAGTCGGAAAGATTGGCTCCAGCAGCAGGTCGGCCAACAGATCAAGCGCCGGGTCCAACTGCCGCGCCACAAGCTGGCACCAGTAGGTGCTGGTTTCGGTGCTGGCGCTGCCGCCTTTGCGCGCCCCCAGCGTTTCAAAGGCTTCGGTCAGTTGGCGCACGGTGCGCGATTTCGTGCCTTGAAACATCATCGATTCCATGAGGTGCGCCAGGCCATAGCTCGCCGTCGGTTCGTCTTTGGTTCCGGCGCCGAACTGCACGCCAAAGGTGACGGAACTGAGGCTGGGCATCCGCTGACCAACCACCTGCAAGCCATTGGGGAAAGCATGATAAAAGTAATTATGCGGAGCGCTGGCTCCCGACATTCCGGCTGCTGGCGCTTCAGTGCTCATGGGGAGATGGTCCTTTCTGGAAGGGTTGCGCGAAAGACGAGCATCCTACGATATGATTGCATGCCACCCATTATAGCATAGCCAAAGGCCCGACAAGGTTTTCAAGAGCACCAGCCTTGTCGAGCCTTTGCTAATTGGCGGGCGTGCTCGCCAGTCTGTTTTCTAGTTGCGCGCCTCGCCGGTTGACAGATTGTCGCTCAGCCCATCCGCATCGACGATATTCGAGCCGTTGGAGCGCGGTGCAGCGATGGAGGGCGCGCCATATTGACCGGCAGGTATCTCAGCGGTGAAGAGCGCCTCGAAGGCCACGCCTTCCAGCGTCTCTTCACGAATCAGCTTTTCGCTGATCATAATCAGCCGATCTTTATGTTCGGTCAGGATTTTGTGGGCTTTGGCAAAGGCGGACATGATAATGTTATGAATCTCTTCATCGATCTCGCGGGCGGTTTGCTCGCTGTAATTCTTTTGCTCGCCGATCTCGCGGCCCAGGAAGACCATTTCTTCCTTGTGGCCCAGCGCAATCGGGCCGATGGTATTGCTCATGCCGTATTCGGTGACCATCTTGCGGGCGATGCCGGTGGCACGCTCGATGTCGTTGGAAGCGCCAGTGGTGACTTCGCCAAAGATGACCAGTTCGGCAACATGACCACCCAGGGCGAAGGCCAGGAAATCTTCGAACTGCGGCTTGCTGTTCAGGTAGCGGTCTTCCATCGGCAGCAGGCGGGTGTAGCCACCCATCGAGCCGCGCGCCACAATCGAAACCTTATGCACCGGGTCGCAGTTGGGCAATGCGCGCGCTACCAGCGCGTGGCCGACCTCGTGATAAGCGGTGATGGCCTTTTCGCGCTCGCTGATGATGCGGCTCTTGCGCTCCGGCCCGGCGATGACGCGATCGATGGCTTCTTCCAATTCGCTCATGCCGATGGTACGCTTGGTGCGCCGGGCGGAAAGAATCGCGGCCTCGTTGAGCAAGTTCTGAAGGTCTGCGCCGGAGAAGCCGGGCGTCTGCTTGGCGAGCGTTTCAAGCTGTACGCTGCGATCCAACGGCTTGCCTTTGGCATGCACTTGCAAGATTGCCAGGCGGCCCTTGATATCCGGGCGGTCCAGCACGACTTGCCGGTCAAAGCGGCCTGGGCGCAGCAGAGCCGGGTCCAGCACGTCCGGGCGGTTCGTGGCAGCGATGACAATCACGTTGGTATTGGTATCAAAGCCGTCCATTTCGACCAGAATCTGATTCAGCGTTTGCTCGCGCTCGTCGTGCGAGCCACCAAGACCCGCGCCGCGCTGGCGGCCTACGGCGTCGATTTCATCGACAAACACGATGCAGGGAGAGTTGCGCTTGGCTTGGTCGAAGAGGTCGCGCACGCGAGAAGCGCCGACGCCTACGAACATCTCGACAAACTCGGAGCCGCTGATGCTGAAGAAGGGGACGCCCGCTTCGCCTGCAACTGCCCGGCTAATCAAGGTCTTGCCGGTTCCTGGCGGGCCGACCAGCAGTACGCCACGCGGGATACGCGCGCCAACGGCAGCAAATTTGTCGGGGTATTTCAGGAACTCGACAACTTCTTGCAGTTCCTGTTTGGCCTCGTCTACCCCCGCCACGTCGGCAAAGGTGACGGTGGGCTTGTTGCCCATGAACATGCGCGCGCGGCTCTTGCCAAACGAGAGCGCTTGATTGTTGCTGCCCTGGGCCTGACGCATCATGAAGATCAGCACACCGCCGATGATGAGGAACGGCAGGAACGCGGTGAGGATATTCAGCAGATAGCTGAAGGTGCTCGGCGGCTGGTATTGGAGAACCACAACGGCTGGATGAGTGGCACCGTTCGCGTCGGTATAGGGCGCGTAGGCGATGTTATTATCCTTGAGTACCTGGGTGATGACGAAATTATCATCAACGGTTGCGTCTTCCTGGGTGCCATTGTGCAGGGTCACCGTGACTTTGTTGCTGTCGATGACAATTTTATCGTTGTAATAATGGTTTTGGACATCCTTCTGCACATCGGAAATCAGTTGGGAAATGTTGACATCAGTGACCGTTGTATTTGATCGAAAGATCAGAAACAGCAGCAGCAGGACGGCGATGATGACAACGAGCCATACGCTGCTCCTGATCCATTTTCCACTCATCATGCGCTGGGCCTCCAACTTTGAACAGACAGCCGACCTGGTAAGGGGTCCAGATGCGTCACCCTTGATTATAACACAACACCAGCGGATGCCCACCTGTTCTATGACTGTTCGCCGAGTGGCTCTTCACCAGGCTCCGGTGGAATCGTTCTGCTTTCACGCCGAAACAAGGGGAGCAGGAAGCGTAAACCAAAGCCCTGGCCTAACAAGGTCACCAGCACCACCCCATAGACAATGATAATGAGCATGTCGCGCTGGGGGGTCGATACGGGCAAGGCCAGCGCCAGGGCCAGCGAGAGCGCGCCGCGCAAACCTGCGCTCAGCAGCACCAGACGCCAACGCCGCGGAATGGGGCCGGGAGCGATGTATGCGGCGGCTTTCTTCCCCTGCAAGCATGACGCCAGGAAATTATACAGGGGGATAAAGAGATAGATCATCAGCGCGCGCCCGGCAACGACGCTCAGCACGGCCCAGATGACGGGAACGATGCCTTGTGTGTTGGGATGCTGGCCGATTTCCAGGCCCATGAGCAGGAAGAGCAGCGAGTTGGCAATATAGGCGGCAAACTCCCAAAAGCCATCAACAGCCTCTTGCGTTGCCGCGGACATACCGGTTTTCCGCCCATAGCTGCCCAGGACCAGTCCAGCGGTGATGACGGCTAGAATACCAGAAACTTGCGCGAGATCACCCACCAGATAGACGCCATAGGCAACGACGACGGTAATGGTGGTTTCGATCAGGTGATCGTTTACATGGCGTACCAGTCGGCTGACAATCAAGCCAATCAGCAGTCCCAAGCCAATGCCCCCACCCACCAGCCGCAGCAGATCAACGCTGAACACTTCTGCAAAGGCCGGGCCAGAGAGTGCGGGCAGGCTTGGCGTGCTGCCGTTGGAAGCGCCACCGATGCTGACCAGGTTGGCGCTGGCAGTCGCGCTGCTCAGGACGACAAGCAGCAGTGTCTGAGTGACGGCGGCGGCCACGCCATCATTGAAGAGGCTTTCCCCTTCGATTAAGATACGCAGCCGGGTAGACAGCCCTATCTGCCGCAGCAGCGCCAGTACGGCGATGGGATCAGTTGGCGAGATGATGGCACCCAGCAAGAAAGCGACGGACCACTCGAGGCCGACGGCGACGTGCAGGATAAGTCCCACGATAGCAACGGAGATACCCAGCCCTGGACCAGCGAGCAAGAAAATGGGCAGCCAGTTGCGCAGGAGTTCCCGCTGCTCCAGGTTCCAGGCGCCCTCAAAAAGCAGTGGGGGCAGAAAGATCAGCAGCACCAGGTCTGGGGTGAGGGCAATTCCCGGCAGCAGGTGGAAGAGGCCGATTCCTATTCCCACGACGACTAGCCCCAGGGTATACGGCAGCCTGGCCCAGCGCGCAGCCAGTGCTACCGCCAGAGAGATGAGCAACAGCAGCACAATCAGGCGAATCTCTTCAGATGTGGTGGTCATGCCAATACGCTTCCGCAGGCTCGGCTCGGCGAGCGAATATGCCTGATCTGTGCAAGAGTCTGGTGCAGGGGAGCAATCACTTCTTTGAGGAAATGTGTCCCCTGAGATGGGTCTGCTGACCCTTAGCTGGGGCTGCCCCCTGCGCTCGCCGCGATCAGAACAAAATAGAGGCAGATACAGACCAGCGTGCCGAGGGAGAGATAGCCCAGCACCAGACCGGTAATGGCCTGCCCTCGGCCCCCCTGCGCGCCACCGCTGGCATTGATCTCGCCCAAAGCCATATGGCCCAGGATGACGGCGGGAATGCCTGTAACGAACCAGGTGACAAAAACGAGCAGCCCCAGGATCATCGCGGCAGTGGCTTTCCCGTTGGTTGGCTGACCAACAATGACCGGTTGAACATAGACTGGTTGTACTGGCTGCGCATAGAGTGGTGGCTGGCTATATTGTCCGTAGGGGTTTGCTGCTGGAACGGACGGAGGGTACGGGTCTGATGGCTGGCTATATTGGGGATAGGTATCCGGTTGCTGGCTATACGGGTCATAGCTCGATGAGGAGCTATAGGGGTCGGGCTGGTATGGATTGCTCATAAATACTCCCCCAGATCAAAGTAGCTTGGCGCTCAGATGATTATGTGCTCACGCTCTGTGCTTCTCAGCACATTCTATCACACCAGGCTACGGACCCCTTGCTGCTCCTACGATGTCGTTAAGACTCCTACAGAGGATTAGTGCTGAGGCAGGAAGAAGCAAGAGGTAAGCATGCCATGCGGGGTTGCAGGCAAATAAAACAAGAGGGCTGCTCGGCGGCCCTCTTTATTGGTAGTTAAGCAGCGCGCGGCGCTGCTGAAAGCTAATGTTGGGTAGCGGCTGCGCCAAAAATACCAAGGACAAAGATGCCAATAAACAGGCAGGCGATAAGCGTGCCCGCGACAGCAACATATCCAAGGATGAGGCCGATGAGCGCCAGCGGCTTGCCGCCCTGGGTACCCCCGCTGGCATCGATTTCCCGCATAGCCATGTGGCCGACGATGATCGCTGGAATACCAGTCAGGATGGTTCCGCCGACAACATAGCAGCATATCCCCAGAATGAGCGCAACAACGGCCTTGTTGTTCGTCTGTGGTTGGGCAACCAGAACTGGCTGCTGCGCGTAGACTGGTTGTCCATAGCCTGTCTGTCCATAGGCCGGCTGCCCATAGCCTGACTGTTGGTATTGCGAGTAGTCACCCTGGGGCTGTGAGTAGCCGGTTTGAGGCTGTTGGTATGGGTCTGAGCCATAAGGTGGCGGATATGGATTGCTCATAGTACCTCCCTCACCAGCGGGCAATCTCCTTTCATTAAAAGGACGCCAGTTTACCCGCATTGCCCCTCCATTGTAACAGAGGCCCTCAAGAGTGGCAAGTCGCTGTTACTGATGAGGCAGCCGGTAAATCGGGGCAGCTATGCTATAATAGACTGATAGGCCAGGGCTGAGCATGGCTGAACTACCGCTGCCGGGTTATACGTTCGCGGATTACCACTTTTCTTGCCCTTCTTCAGAATAGTGAGAAAAAAGACAGGTATTCTTATCTCATTGCCAGGGGATAGGCTTGCATGTTCATCACCAGAGTTGAACTTGAAAATATTAAGAGTTATCGCCATGCCAGCGTTGAACTGCGCCGGGGGACGACCGCGATTCGCGGTCAAAATGGCGCTGGGAAGACGACGCTGGTTGAAGCTATCGGGTTTGCGCTGTTTGATTACCTCCCATACAACCAGGCGCAGTTTGTACGCGAGGGCGAACGCAGTGGGCAGGTGACGGTGACGTTCAAGTCGGGAGTTGATGATGTGGAGTACGCGGTGGTGCGCCGTTGTGGGACACCATCTGCCTGGTATGTCTATGACCCCCAGATTGACAAGCGCCTGGTGGAGCAAAAAGCCGATGTCATTGACTGGCTGCGCGAGCATTTGCCGTTGCAGGGTGAGATTGAACTGGGCGCTTTTTTCTCGGATGCGCTGGGAGTGCAGCAAGGAACCTTTACCAGTGATTTTTTGGCAGCGCCCGCGATTCGCAAGCGCAAGTTTGATGCGCTCTTGCAGATTGAGGATTATCGCAAGGCGTTTGAGAAGTTGCGCGACACCCAGAGCCATTTGCAACAATCAGCGCATGAAGCAGACCTGCGCGTGCAGGCGCTGGAGACTGAAACCGCGCATGTGGCCGTCTGGCGCGACGAATTAGCGGCGCAACGCGACGAGCTTGACGCGGGCACAGGCCGACTCTTTGCCCTTGAGGATGAGCGCGAACAGGCTGAACAGCAGCGCGCTGCCTTCGATCGCTTGGAGAAAGAAATAGAGAAGCTGGCTTCTGATGCGGCGGCGGCTGAGGGCAAATGGGAACTGGCAAAGCAGACACTTGACCAGGCCACACATGATCTCGACGAGGCGCAGGCGGCGCAGCGAACGTTGGAAGCAAACGCTGAGGATTATACCCTGTACCAGGAATCTCAAGTTGCTTTGCAGGTGGCCTATGCACAGCAACGCATTCAGCAGGATTTGCGCGAACGCCAGGCGGTCCAGCAGCGCGAGCGTGCCACGGCGCAGGCAAATGCCCAGCATGCCGAAGTGCAGTTGGCCCAGGCCAGTGAGGCTCAACGCAAGCTGAAGATGCTTGCTCCGTTGGTGAAAGAGCAAGCGCGGCTGGAGCAGCAGATAAGCGTTGCCCAGCAGCAAATCAAGCACCTGCTTGACGTAGAGCAGGTGCACATGCGGCTGGAGGCTGACTGCGCGCGTCTTGCAGAAGAGGTGACAAAGCAAGCGCAGCGGATTGCTGAGATCGAAACCCAACGTGCCGAGGCGGCTTTGCTGGCCGAGAGGCGGGATGAGGTAGAACGGCTGAGCCTGGAGGTGAAGCGGCGCTCAGACTGGGAGCGAGAACTTCCAGAGGTGCGTGGCAGCCTGGACGGAGCAGAGGCGCAGCGCCAAAAAGCAGACGCGGCTGTGATGAAAAGGAAAGCCGATGTCGATAAGCTGCTTGCCAACCAAGCAGTCGTAGCGACACTACCCAAATTGGAGCGTGAATGGAACGAACTGCGCCAGCAGGTCATGCTGCTCACGGGGAACATCAAACGCCACAACGAATCAAAGCTCCAATCTGCCGGAGGACACTGCCCATTCTTAAAAGAACCGTGCCTGAATATTCGGCAAAAAGGGATGTTGAGCCTGGAAACTTATTTCGATGGGCTGATTGCGCGCGATCAGGCGGCGCTGGTTCCGCTGGAGGCCAGGGAAGCCGCCCTGGACCAACAGGTGCAGGACGTGCGGCTGAAGAAGAGCTATGTAGACCGGCTTGATGAATATGAACAGCGGTTGCTCGAAGCCCGGGACCAGCAAGAACATTTGCGGCAGGAGATGCAGCGCCTGAAGACCCGCGAGCAAGAATTGGTGACACAGTTGAACGCGGCCAGTAAAAACGCCGCGAAGCTGCCCCAGGCGCAGGCGCTTTTGCAGCGAAGCGATGACGCCGATAAAGAGGTGCGGATGCTGGCAGGGTTGCTCAGTCAGCACGAGAGCGCTCAACGCCACCTGGACGGGCAACGTCAGCGGCTGGAGCAGTTGAGCACCGAGCGGCTGGAACTTGCGGGCGCTCCGGCGCGCGAGGCGGAGGCGAGCCAGCAGTTGAGCGCGCTGGGTGACCCACGCCGCGAATATGCCCAGCAAGAAGGGATTGCTGCACAGGAAGAGGGCGCCAGGGAACTTTTACAGTCAGCAAGTCTGCAAGTGTCGCTCGCGGATGAAGCGTTCGCTGATCTGGAAGTGCAGCTTGCGCCGTATATAGGGCTGGATGAGCGCATCATGCAGCTCAATCAGCAGACCCAACAAAGCCGCTCTGGCTATCAGACCTATCTGACCTATGAACAGATGGCCGGAAAAACACCAGAACGCCAGCGCGCCCATGACGCAGCACTGAAAGCCGCGCGTTTGGCCCATGAATGCTATGCGCGTGCTCGTCAGCAGCATGCCACGAAGGCCGCCAGCTATGACCCGCAGGCGTTGGTCGAGGCCAGGCAGCGTGTAGAATATCTGGTTGGCGCGTGGGCCGAGTTACGCGAGAAGCTGCGCGGGCTGCGCGAGGAGATTGGCAAAAAAGAGCAGCAGATTGCGGCAGTGCAGGAGAAGCTGGCCGAGTTGGACGCGGCGAAGGCTGAACGCGCGGAATTAGGCGAAACGCGCGAGATGCTGCAACAATTCCGCGAAACGATTAGAGATGCCGGGCCGCATGTGATGAAGGAATTGCTCAAGCAGATTTCTAAGGGCGCCAACCGCATCTTTGGCGATATTCTGGGAGATCGCTCGGTGGAGCTTTCCTGGGAGGAGGATTATGAGATTGTGCTGCGCACGCGCGGCCAGGAGCGCAGCTTCGCACAACTGAGCGGTGGCGAGCAGATGAGCGCGGCGCTGGCCGTGCGTCTGGCGCTGCTGAAGACGCTGGCGAAGCTGGACGTGGCCTTTTTTGATGAGCCGACGCAGAGTATGGACGAGACGCGGCGGGGCAATCTGGCCGAGCAGATTCGGCGGGTGCGCGGCTTCAACCAACTGATTGTGATTAGCCACGACGACACCTTCGAGCAAGGTCTGGATAGTGTAATCTATCTGCAAAAGCGTGATGGCGAGACGGTAATCGGCGATGCGGATATGGCTTTGGCAGGCAGCTTGGTCGAGATTGGGATAGACGGCGCGGGCGATTACTAAAACCGCCAGAAGGGTAGAGCGATGCTTTACACATCTAAGGTGCTGGCGGCTTTAGCTGAAAAACGCGATCATTTTCAGGGATTCGACGCCGATTTTGGCAAGCAGGTCAGCGGCTATCGTGACGCGCTGCGTCAGCTTGGGCAACGCTGTCCCAATGCTGCGGCTATCCATACAAAGCTGGCGGCGCGAACGGATGCCTCGCCCGCTGGCGCTTTGCCAACTCAGGAGTATGATCGCTGGCGCGCGTTGGTGGGGGACCCTGCCGGTGGGCTGATTCCCGCGCTCACGTTTCGGGAGCAATTTGAGCATCATCAGCAGTCGCGTGCCTGGGCCGAATGTATTCGTGGCATCACGACCCTGGCAGTGGATGGCAGCCAGCTTCCCCCCTGGCACGATGCCTCTTTGCCGGTAGGGTTGATTCAAGTGGGCCTCTTTGAAAACCCGCATGATCAGGCCCGCCCGTATGTGAAGGATGTGCTGGTGGAAGTGCTTTCACCTGCTGACCTGAGCGAAGGCGCTGGCTCGAACGGCACAGGAACGAGCGCCGGACAGGGCGGGCAGGCGCAGAAACGTGCCGCCAATGAGAGCTTCGCTTATTCCGAGCAGATGGTCAATCTGCGGCGCTTTGAGTTGGAGACGCAAACGTTGGTCAACTGGATGCAGCGTCACCAGCAGCCCGCCAAATCCAGCGGACCTTTTCCGGTCGTTTTCTACGATGGTTCGCTGGTGGTCTCGTTTGCGTTGACGATGGCTCCCGCCTTTCGCGAGCGTTATGTTTCGGCAGTGCTTTCCCTGCTGGATGCCTCCGAAAGCTGCCGGGTGCCGCTGATTGGCTATATCGATACGAGTTATGCGCGCGATGTGACCACCCTTTTGAGACGGCTCTTTGAGCAGTTGCCCGAGACCAAGCACCTGCACGACGCGCTGCTCTGGCAGGGCGCGCTGGAATGGGGTGATCGCACCCCGGCCTTTGTTTCAGCGCGCGGCGATGTGCTGGGCGGGTATGGGCGCTTCCATGAGCAGGTGGCGTTTGTGTACATGCAGACGGTGAGCCATCGGCCCCCGGCACGGCTGGAGTTTCCGCGCTGGCTGCTGGAAGAAGGGATACTGGATGCCGTGTTGGATGTGGTGCGCGCCGAGGTGATTATCGGCAACGGCTATCCCTATGCCATCGAGACGGCTGATGCCGTGGCCGTCATCTCTATGCGTGACCGCGAGGAGTTTTATCGCCTCTTTCAAGATTTCGCCGCGCGCAACGATCTGGGCCTTTCTTTCTCCTCCAAGGCGCTGAGTAAAAGTCGAAGACGGGTCTGAGAGCAGGGTCATATCCGCGCCCCGTGTGCTATAATAGGGCAGATTTTTCTGGGCCAGGATGCTCTGGCACATGAAGTATAAAAATGCCATTGACCTATCTCATGGCAGAGCGCAGATGTGAGGCAGTATGGCGCGAATTGCTGGACAATTCGGGAGCGGCGGAGCGATGCAGGGAGGCGGCGGCAACCCGGTGCTGCGGGCACGGCAGGCCCTTGGCGAAGGGCGCTATGATGAGGCCGAGCGGCTTTCCCGTCGTCGGCTGGAACGCAAACCTGATGATTTTATGGCGCGGCTGGTGCTGGCGCAGGCGCTGTTGCAATTACAGCAGGTGGACGAGGCGGCTGAACATGCGCAGCAGGCCGCAGATGCCCAACCCAACAATGCCGATGCTCAATTGACGCTGGCGGCGGCGCTTTCTCAGAGTAAGAGCCGGGGGGCGCTGGCGCGCGCGGAATCGGCGGCGCGCAAGGCGTGCGCGCTGAAGCCGCGCGACGCCAAGCCGCGCGTGCAGCTTGCCGAAGTGGCTCTGGCTCAGCGGCATCTGAAAGAGGCGCGGGCCGCTGCCGATGAGGCGATCAAACTGGACTCGCGTTTGGCAGAGGCTCATCTCATTAAGAGCCTCGTGCTGATGCAAGATGGCGACGCAGCGGGAGCAGCCGAGGCTTCGCGCGCCGCGACCCGCGCCAAGCGTGATCTTGGGCCAGCCTATTATACGCTGGCGCTCTCGCTGAATCAGTTAAAGCAGGCGAACGAGGCTGAAGAGGCGCTGGACAAGGCACAAGAATATAACGCGCCTATCCCGCAGCCTCAACTGTTGGGATTGCGCGGCCAGATTTACCTGAAGCAGCGCAAGTATGTGAAGGCGGCTGGCGCTTATGCCATGGCGCAGCGGGTTTCTGGTCGCCCCGGATTTATTGCGGCACCCCTGGGCTTCATCATCACTTTTTTCAGCGCCTTCGGCATTTTCGGTTCCTGGGGACCTGGTGTAGCCATTGCCATCGTGTCCTTGCTCATTCTGTTTGGCTTCAACGCTATTCCGGTGGCCGGACATTGGATTGTGGCAGCGGTGCTGCTGGCGCTGGTTGGCGCGCTGATCTTTGGCTATGTGCGCGGCGTGCAGTCGGGCGCGTTGGGTTTGGGACGCTTCTTCAGCACTACCGGAGTGATCATCATCGCGGTGATTATTGCGGTGGTTATGTTGGGTGCTACCTTCCTGGCTGTGTTTGTTCCGGCTGACCTCTTGCAAGCGAAAGGTCCTCCTGGTTGGGCAGTACCCATCGGGTTGGCAGTGGGCGCGGTCTTTGGCCTGGCGGCGGCAGGGCTTTCGGGCTGGCAGTTGCTGAGGGTCATTCGCGGGTAGCAAACGATACAAAGCATCAGGGGAGCGGAAACCTGGCCTGTCTCCGCTCCCCTGATGCTTTGTATCAACCAGCAAAGTCCTGGTGGCATTAGCCACGTGGCAAGAGTCTGGCGCGTGCTTCACGCAGGCGCGTGGCAATCATAGCGGGGTCTTCGCCTTGCAGTGCCAGTTGCTTCATTTCAGAGACGGTTGTGGCCCACTCTTTGGCGGCAGGCAGATAGCGCGCATCGCGCGAAAGCATATCTTGAAAGATTTTGTGTTCGAGTTGATGCCAGGTGTCGCGGTTGCGTCCGTCCAGACCCTCATTATCGGGGTCGAAATCGATATCATGCGTCAGGTTGTGGACGCGCCGGATGAGCGGATGGAAATGGGCCTCAACGATCTCTTCGAGGCGTGGCAGGTCTAGGGAACCGGCATCGAAATCAAGGACACCGTTGAGCGTAATATGGACAACCGGTTCCAGGTCGATGTAGGCACCTTCTTTGGCCTGCCGACGGCAGAAGTCTTCGAACCGCGCTTCTAGCACCTCTGGCGTGCCAATGCCATCAACCCGGAAGCTGAAGCGCCAGAAGGGGCGGCGTCGGTTGGTGAGATGCTGCGCGCGATGTTTCATGCCTTCGGCTGCGTAATCGTCTGCTGGCACACCATCGGTATCAACCTCGACATAATAATAGCCGCGGTCTTCCCAGGCCGCTTCTTCAGCGCCGCAGGTCTCGGTTGAGCCGGGGTTATACATCCAACCATCGCGCTCAAAGGGCTTGTGCACATGGCCCAGCGCGAGATAATCGACCAGGCCATGCAGTGGCTCAAACTGGGCCTGCGTGGGCAAGCCGTGCATCTGCGGCACGATGCCTTCAATGCCAGTGTGCATCAGCAGCGCGCGATATGCCACCCCTTGCTGCCTTTCCTCTGCCTGGGCTTGTCTGAGGGCGTCGGCGAAACTTTCGATGACGCGCGCCGTGCTCGCTCCAAACCAGGGCAAGCCATAGATGCGCAGCCGCCCATCGAGCAGATCAATATACGCGCCGCGCAAGGTGCTGGGGTTCCAGGGGGCCAGCACAGGCGTGCCATCATGCATGATGGGGTTGAGCAGATAGAGCAGTTTTTGCCAGGCCAGAAACTGAAGCCAGGAGCGGCCATCTCGATAATAGGAACGGTCATGGTTGCCTTCAATGGCAATGACCGGAATGTGCTGCTCTTTCAGTTTTTGCAGGCAATCATAAGCCTGTATCAAGGTTTGGGCATCAATGGCGCGCTTGTTAAAGAGGTCACCCGCAATCAGGACGGCATCCACGTTGCGTCTGATGGCATCATCGAGAATATCCTGAAAGGCTCTGGCAAAATCGTTGTAGCGATCTTTGGAGCCGTACTGATCGTAGCCGAGATGGATATCGGCTAGATGTAAAAAGCGCGCGCGCATGGTTGCCTCCACTGGCGACAGATCACTCTACCCAACTACTCTTATGTACTTCTGGCGCTGCCCCAGGAAAATGGAAAATGGCCTGGCAAATTGCCAGGCCGGAGCCGAAAGCCCTGCAACTCCAGAGCCGTGCGCGACGTGTCAGTTAGAACTGAAAGCCGCCGGTCATGGCCGCGCGTACCGCCGCAGCCGCCACCACCAACGCCGCGATGACTAGAAAAAGCAAATCGCGGCGAATGTGTTCTGGTTTGCCTGTCCCGTAGATGAGGGCTATCGGGATGGCAAGGAAGACCAGCCCACCATAGACGTAATGTAATTGATCGGTTGGGCTTTGGCGAAAGATGAAGAGCAAAACGGCTCCGATGATGGCCTGAAGGAGCGCCATCGCTGCTGTGACGCGCAGGGCACTGCGATAGATGGAACTGATGCTTTTGCTCTGGCGGCGGAAGAGGAGCAGCCCCAACCCCCACAGGAAACAAATGGTTCCAGCGCCCAGCAAAAAGAAGAACATGGCGATATGAAGATTTATGAAGAATTGCATAGAAGCCCCTCTTGGCAGTGCGTAATGGATGATGGTGCTCCTCTGATGAGGAAGCGCATCATGTGCTGGCGCTGTAACTATAGCGCGAGAAAGACCTATGACGCAAGGGCGGCGGAGAGATTCCCTAATGCTGTATTTTTTGATGCGTCCCCCCTTTTGGGGGAGAAAAGGGCTGGTACATTGAGGACAGTGCAGACAAGACCTTTCAGGAGATGATATGATAGGGGCCAAGATAGCTGAAAAAGGGGTATGCCATGGAGAGCATGCGCGCGCTGAAACGTGCCCATCCTTGGGAACGGTTCTGGCGGATTGTCAGCAGAGCAGGGATGTTTGCGCTGTTGGCAATGACATTGAGTTCGCTGGGGTTTGCCGCGACGGCTCAGGCGTCCGGTTTTGCCGACGGAGGACCCTGCACAGCAGCCAGGCGTGGCGTGGCGCTGGCGCTTCCGGCGATTGTTCGGGTTGCTACCACCTATCAAGCGCAGGTGGATTATACTACTGCTGATGGCTCCAGCGTGACCTTTCCCCAGGGTGGCGGCTATTATGCCCTGACGGTCAGCGGCACAGGGGCCTTTATTTCTGGAACTGGCGATGTGCTGACCGCTTCAAGCGCGGTCAGCGTCGCATCGGACACACTCAATACGTTGCTGGCCGAGCGCGCTGCACCCGACATTGCGCAGGCCCTCAATGATTCTAACCCAAGCCAAACGGTCACAGCGGCTGCAATCTTGACGCAACTGCTGACTGATTCCCAGGTGTGGGAGCCGCTGATTCAGCAGCCCCAGACCTCGCTCTATCTGAGCAGCCAATATAGTGGACCAACGCAAGCCACGACCGTGGAGAACCTGCAAAGCTATCCGGTGACTGTTGTGGCGCAGAGTTCCGCCACTCAGCAGATCGATAACGATCTGACCATTCTGCACGTTGATGGCTTGCGCGACGTGCCCACGATTTCCCTGGGCGACTCGACACAGGTCTATCAAGGGGATACGTTGACTGTTCTGGGCTATCCAGGCAGCGCGGACCTGGCGCAGTCTGATGGTTCGGTGGACCCGAATAATTTTCTTACGGCTTCGGTGCAAACCGTCACGGTGAGCGCTTTTAAGACGGCTCAGGGTGGTTCGCAGCTTATCCAGATCGATGGAAACATCGAGCAAGGCGATAGCGGCGCTCCGGCGCTGAATGCGGATGGGCAACTGGTAGGGGTGGTGAGCGCTGACGCTGCTGGGGGGAACGGTGTCGGTCAGGCAAGCTTCTTACATATAGCCAATGACGCGAAAAACCTATCCCGGCAGGCGAAAGTGAATCTGGCTCAAGATGCGTTTGATAAGCGCTGGGCTGCCGCTTATGACGCTTGCAGCAGCACTGCGCCCGGCCACTGGCATGATGCCTATAATCAATATACGCAACTTGCGCGCCTGTATCCCAATTTCAAGGGCGTGGCGCTGTATATCAACTATACCAAGGTGCAAGCCGCCCACGAACCAGCACCGGGATTGAATTTGCCTGGGTGGGCTATTGCGCTGATCGTGGCGGCTCTTCTGGTTGGTGCTGTTGTGGCGTTCATGCTGCTCAGGCAGCGGGGCCTGCGGAAGAGAGAAGCCTATGCGGGCTTTGGGCCGGGGTTGTATCATGACGCGGCAGAAGCAGGGTCCAATCTGGAGATGCCCGCGCCTGCCGGGCAGCGGCATCTGCCGGTGGCTTCGGAACAGATCAGCGCCACGATTCCGGCGGGAGGATTGGCGCCAACCCAGCTTGATCCGTTGTCGTCAACGCTGCCTGACGAGCCGCCAGGTTGAGTGGTCTCCCTCTTGACCGTATCAGCTTGTGTTGGCAAGCGTGATGCACAGGCAATGGTGAAATCGAATGGTGTATAATTGGCGTAGTTTGTGTTTCCACCAGTGTCATCAAGTCCATCAGGGATGATGACATATGTGAAGCAGAGCAATACATGAGCAGTGAGCGGCAAGAGCCATTACAAAATCTGGGCGTGATGGTTGCCAGGATTCGCGCAACGGGTGGCACAGGGCGTCTGGCGCTGCGCAATACTGCGCGCATGGGGACGCTTCATCTGTATTTTGAGCGTGGTCAGTTAGTACATCTTGCCGGGAGCCACGGCAGCACAGATGATGCGTTAATTGATCTGGCCGGTTGGAGCAGTGGAGTGATCCGCTTCGATGTGGGGGTATTGACTGAGCGGCAGACGATTACACCTACCCAGCAGGAATTTTTTCATCGAACGCTTTTGATGATGCAACAGCGTGGCGTAGTGGGAAGTGATCCGCGCGCCGCTGCGCCAGAAATACCCTACCCTCCTTCGCCAGCTTTCCCCTCTTCCGGCATCGGACGCACGCCTGACATAACTTCTGCGCGTGCGCCCGTTCCTCCGTCTTCACGCCCGATGCCGGAAACGTTTGTTCCAACGATTGATGATTTTCTTCCCCCAACATATCCCCAATGGCCTACCTCGAAATATGAGGCCGCGTCTCAGCGAGCGGTGCCAACCACAAAGCCTCTCCCTTCCTCTGCTCCTCCTCTCGTTTCGAGTACAGCGGAAGTGTTGCTTTCGGCCAGGCAATGGGAATTGCTGGTGGAAGTGATGCGCACCATGTTGGAAAGTGTGGGGCATCTCTTTGGTCAGCAGCAAGCGCAGAATATCCTCCAACACGCGCTGGCCGAGCGGAGTGAGGAGTCAGAAGTGCTGGGGCTGCTGCAAGTAGATCGACAGGGATGGCTGCGTGAGGTGCGCCTGCATGAGATGATGACGCAATCGGTGCGGGACGTTGCCAGCGCCTTTGTGCTGCTCATCAGTGATTTTGAGCGCCGCTGCGCTGCACTGCTGGGCGAAGAGAAGGCCCGCCAGATGATTGCGCGGGCCTTGTATCCCTATCATGATGGTCTAGCCGAGATCGGCATTGCGTTGAACTAGAATTCACCGGACTTGGCGCGGTTGTAGCGCGCACTCAGGTCTTCTTTGACCTTGCCATACGTCTCGCGCCCGCTGGCAAGTGCATCGTTAAAGCGTTCCCTTGCCTGCCCGGTGAGCTGGTCAATGGTGCCTTCGGTGCGCTTGCGAATGTCACCACTCTGCTCAAGCAGGAGGTTGCGTGTCTTTTCGCCTTCCTGTGGCGCGAAGAGAATAGCCAGCGTGGCGCCAACCACGGCTCCCAGCACCAGGCCAAGAAAGAAACCAGAACCGCGATTACTCATTGGTAGCACATCCTTTCTATTGACTCCAGATACATACGAATACGACAAAAGGCAGCAAGGAGGATTTCCCTGCCGAAGCGATGGCCCCTATGTATCACCGATTGTCCGGATTGGAGCAGGCGTTTTCAGAAGGAGCAGGATATGCTGCAAGCGGTACTGCTTAGCAGAGGTCCCCCGCGCCCAAAACGTCCTGCACTAACCCCAGCAGCGCGTCCAAATCGAATGGCTTTTGCAGCACACGGACGCCATGATAGCGCCCGGGATCGCTGGCAATTAACTGAGAGACCTCTTCGGCCTCCAGCACCGCTGCTGTGTAGACAATGACCGGTATGTCCGCAGTGGAGCGATCAGTTTTTAGATCGCGGAGTATATCCAGACCTGAGGAGTCGGCCAGTTTCAGGTCCAGAATCACCAGATCGGGCAAGCTTTCCTTGACACGATCAAAAGCCCCTCGTCCCTCCTGAAGAATGGAGACTTGATAATGTTCGTCCTCCAGAATCATGCGCATCAAGCGCAGGAGATGGGCTTTGTCGTCAACCACCAGAATTCGTTTGGTCACAGGTATCCTCTGCAATCAAGGCGCATAACATCATTCATTCCTGCCCACCAGAGAGGTATAGAAAGCCTTGGTATGGCCGAAAGAGGCTGAAATGCATGATGTGGGCGCAGCATGGGATCAGCGAGATAGGCCCACAAGCATCACTGCTCAATGGGATTGCTTGCTCCGAGCTTCCGCATATAGTGTACCATGTCCTGAGGAAACTGGCAACAAAATCCGCTCATCTGTAGTACGGATGGGTTTTGAGCAGACTATCAAGAACCCCCTTGACTTTTTGTCAGATTAAGGTAAGATTGCCTTGCATGAAGCTCCCATTAAGGAATCCCGATCCCGGAGTGAGTTTCTCCTTACTGCTGACGTATATTCTTGTAGGTAGTATCTGCTTTGCATGAGGAGGAAGAAATCATCCTCTCTTCTGTTGGGCAGGTAGAGCCCTTTGAGGTGAACTCTGCACCAGGTCGGATATACACACGGAGAAACCGGCAGGCACGGCGCCTAAGAATCAGGGCCGGGCAATGTCGCCTGAGGCCCCCGGAGAAATTCCACAAGGAGTGGCATGGTGCAAGACGGCTGGTTGGATGAGCAGCGACTCGTTCAGGGGCTGCGTGCGCGTAACCCGCGAGTTCTAGAAACGCTCATCGCTCAGTATTCTCATGAATTTTTCTATTTCATTCGGCTGGTTTTAGAAGGGATTGGCTCGGTACAAGACGCTGAAGAGTGTGTCAATGATCTCTTCGTCACCGTCTGGCAAGATTTCGATTCCTTCGACCCTACCCGCGGTTCTTTGCGGACCTGGCTGACGATGCGTGCCAAGTATATTGCTCTGGATCGTCGCCGCCATTTGACACGGCGAAATCCATCGGGAGCGCTGGTGACCAGTCATCTGGCAGATCAATATGCCAGCCAGGAACTGTATGGCTCGGATGATCTGAGCCGCGAAGCCGAGAGTATGAGCCAGCGAATGGGTGACAGTCTTGACACACTTCTAGAGCAGCGCGAACGGCGCGAGGAAGTGCGCCGCGCTCTGGAACGATTGCCGAACCTTGATCGGCTGCTGGTGTACTTGCGCTATTTCCAACTTGCCAGCATCGATGAAATTGCACAGCGCACTGGCCTGTCTAAGCACGCGGTGGATACGCGGCTTTGGCGGGTGCGCAAGAGCCTCCGAGTGGTTCTTCAGGAGCAGGTTCATGATGCCCCGCTCAAAACAACCAAACGAGCATGATCATTTCTCTGATACCGATCAGAGTGTAGAGCATATGGATGAGAGGTCTTCTTCGGCAGCGGCTGAAGATGACCCTTTCTTGCTGGCCGACAACAGCAGTGCAGCGGGGTCTGGTGGAGGTTTGGAGGTGACTGATGAAGGACGCTTGTCGCCCGCTGACTTTTCTGCCGATGATCTGGCGTTGGCTCGCGACCTTCACCACCTGTTCCCGCTGGAACAAGAGCAGTTGCCTCCTGATTTCATCCAGACGCTCACAACGCAGTCCAGAGCATGGGCTGCTCCAGACGGTCTGGCGAAGCGCGTGAATGCCCAGGTTTTTCAGCGTCTCCAATTGTCGTCCCATCGGCTCTTTAGGAGTGCTCCGTCAGCGCCAGCGGAGGGTCCGCGCGGCGTGATGTTTTTGCGACGAGCGCCTCAGCGGATTGCTCTGGGTACCTTGCTGGCGGTGGCCTTGCTCTCGCTGGTGACGGTTGCTCCCTCCTTTGCCCAGGGACTGCGGATGCTGTTGGGCTATACGGGCGTTCAGATGGTTCCACAGTATCCACAAACAACGATCGTTGCCCCAGGGCAGATGCAGAATCTTACGCCCTGGGCTGTGCAGCATGTGGTACCCTTCACTGTTTCCTGGCTGGGACCAACCCCGGCTTCTTATCAATTCTTGGGGTTAGTTTTGCACATCGGTCAGCCCTGGGCCGACGGTCCGGTGGTGGAACTGCAATACGCCCATGGGAACCCTCAGACTGGTTTTGGGCCGCTCATCGTGCGTGAGTTTCGCCCGAAAGCCAAGGCCACCGTGTTACAGGTGGTGGCCCAGGGAGCTGCTCACCAGGCACAGATAGGCAACCAGCAGGCGATTTATATCGATGGGCAATGGGTGCAGAAGCATATGGCGATTGTCTGGGAATATGGGACGCGGTCGGAACTGATCTATCAATCTGGTGGGGTGATCTTCTGGATCACGGCTGACCAGCGTGATGGGATTGGGGAAGCCGTTCTGGAGGATTTGGCAAGGAACCTCTCGCCCCTGTATTTGGGACAGATGCGTCGTATGCTTCCTGAACCAGTACAGCCTATTGATGCTCAGGTAGCCTCAGCGTTGAGTTCGGCTAGCCTCGGGGAGGTCATTGCATTGATCCCCGCGGGAACCTCGCCAGAGACTGGCGCAGCGGTCTTCATTGCAGAAGGCAGCCCCCTTGAGGATGACGTCTAGCGCTTGTTGCCAGGTGGGGCGTCAGCCCTGTCATCCGATGATATTCCAAAGCAAAGAGCCGGCCCCGCGCGGGGCCGGCTCTTTGCTTTGGAAGGCAGATACATGCGATACTGAGGTTGAAGGACTCTGCCTGAGAGGAGTAAGAGCAGCAGCTATGACACAGGGGGCACGTCAGTGGGAGGCGCGCGTGCGCCATCTGGCCTCGCGGCGCGTGCGCGAGGAGGAGGGCGTTTGCTATGTAGAGGGCATTCGTCCGGTGCTGGATGCGCTGGAAAGCGGTGTGCCGCTGGAGGTGCTCTTGATCTCTCCGGAGATGCTGCGCAGTGAAGTCGCCCTCCAGAAAGTTCGCGAACAAGCGGCTTTAGGGACACTGGTGATGGAGTTGTCGCGGGCCAGCTTTGAGCGCTTTTCAGACCGTGATAACCCTGTGGGTCTGGCGGCAATTGTACGCTGGACGCCGCTGGACCTGGCGTCTCTTCCGGCTGGACCGGATACCCTGATGGTGATGGCCGAAGATATGCGCGACCCCGGCAATTTGGGAACCTTGCTGCGCACGATGGATGCGATTGGCGGGACAGGTGTGGTGGTGGTCGGCTCCAGCACAGACCCCACCCATCCCCGCTGTCTGAAGGCCAGCATGGGAACGATCTTTCGTATTCCCGTGGCGCGTGCGGCCAGTGTCGAAGCGTTTTTGCATTGGGCGAAAGAGCGAAAACTCCGGACGGTTGCGACGACTGCCCGGCGCGGCTCTTCTTTCTGGTCGCTGGAGTATCGGCGACCCCTGGCGCTGCTGCTGGGTAATGAGGGCGAGGGGCTGAGCCAGGAGACGATTGGCATGGCAGACGCCGTGGCGCGTATTCCCATGTGGGGGACGGCCAGTTCGCTGAATGTGAGCGTTGCAGCGGGCGTGCTGTTATATGAAGTCCGGCGACAGGAAACGGGCCGCCCCCAACATTGATTTAGCGGATGGTCACATGCTGTGCCTGTTTGCTTGGGTGGGTTTTTGCTGCGACGAACTCGGCGATGCGCCGCTGAAAGCGCGCGATGTCAAAGGCTTCCGCGTGGCGACGGGCCACCAGGGGGTCAAAACGAGCAGGCTGGAAGGTTGTCAGCACCTCGGCCAGCGCGCGAGGGCTGCGCTCGTAAAAGAAGAGGCCGGTTACGCCATCAATCACGCTGGTCAGCGCGCCACCCGCCCCATAGGCGATCACCGGGCGGCCACTCGCCTGGGCTTCCAATGGCGTCAGCCCGAAGTCTTCAGCGCCGGGATGAAGGAGCGCCTGGCAGCGCGCCAGATAGCGCTGCACCTGCTCGTCGGGCAGCCAGCCGAGAAACTCGATGGTTGGCCCCGCCAGTCGCTCCAGCCGCGCGCGGTCACGTCCCGCGCCGATGATTTTGAGCGGCAGATGTAACAGATTACATGCCTCTATGGCAATGTCAATGCGTTTATAAGGAACCAGCCGGGAAACCACCAGGAAATACGCTTCCTGGATAGGGGAGATGCTATAGTTTGCCGTCGCTACCGGCGGAGGAATGACGGTCGCCTCGTGCCGATAGCAGGCGGCGATGCGTTGGGCTACCACTGGCGAGTTGGCGATGAAATGGTCAACTCGCCTGGCGGTGGACTGATCCCACTGGCGCAGGCGACGAATGAAGAAGGGCAGGAAGACCCGCACCGGCGAGGCCAGTTTTTCCCTCTCGATGTAGTCTTGATAGGACCAGGCCCAACGCATGGGGGTATGGCAATAGCAGATATGGATGGCGTCGGGCCGCGTCATGACGCCCTTGGCGAAGGCACTGCTGCTGCTGAGAATGAGATCATATGCGCGCAGGTCCAGGCGTTCAAAGGCTAGCGGATAGAGCATCAGATAGGGCTGGTGGTGTCGGCTCGCCCCCGGGAGCCGCTGCATAAAGCTGCTGCGAATATCGCACTGGCGAAACGCCGGGTCAACGCGCTCCGCGTCATAAATAGAGGTGAAGATCGGCGCATCAGGATAGAGATCATGGAGGGCAAGCAAAACTCGTTCGGCCCCACCCATCTGGTTGAGGTAGTCGTGGACCAATGCAACTTTCATGGGAACCTGTTTCTGAATTGCCTGGCGCGCCTGCCTACTTCTCTGATTGTTCCGCGCCTCTGTGTATCAGTAAGCACCCCGGCTGAAGAGGACGGCGGGAAACGTTTGCAGCAAGATTTGCAGGTCCAGACGCAGCGACCAGTTTTCGATGTAGTAGAGGTCCAACAGGACCATTTCATCAAAGTCGAGTTCGCTGCGTCCGCGTACCTGCCACAAGCCGGTCATACCCGGGCGAACCTCTAGTCGTCCTTTTTCCCACTCTTCATATTGGGCTACTTCGCTGGCGAGCGGTGGCCGGGGACCAACAAGACTCATTTCACCTTTTAATACGTTGAGGAGTTGCGGAATCTCGTCCAGGCTGGTTTTGCGCAAGAGCTTGCCAATGCGTGTCCGGCGAGGGTCTTCTTTGAGCTTGAACATCGGGCCGCTGACATCGCTTCTTGGTTGCAGGCGTCCCAGGTCTTTGTCGGCACGGTTGCGCATGGAGCGGAATTTGTAGAGCAGGAAAGGCCAGCCCTGATACCCCAGCCGTTCTTGCTTGAAGAGCACCGGACCCCTGGAATCGAGCTTGATTGCCAGGGCAATGAGTAGCCAGAGCGGCGAACCAAGCAGCAGAACCAATCCGGCAATGCTGATGTCTATGGCGCGCTTGAGGGTATATTGCCAGGGACCAATGCCGGTTCTTTTGATGCCAATGAGGGGAATGCCTTCGATGGTATCCATATCGATGCTCGAAAGGCTGAGTTCATGCAGGTCTGGAATGAGTTTAAACTCCGCGCCAGCGCGCTCGCAGAGCCGCACGCTGCGCACAATCTGCTGATGCTGGTTGGAGGGAAGCGCGATCAAAACCTGATCGATGTTATGAATGCGAATGATGCTTTCCAGGTCTGCGATGCTGCCCAGCGCCTGAAAGCGCCCAAAATGGGTGATAGGGGTGTCATCGGCGGCGATAAAACCAACGATCTGATAGCCCAGGCGCGGTGTCGCCGCGATATGCTGCATCATCATCTTGCCCAGACGGTCCGCGCCAATGACGATCAGGCGCGCGCGCCGCAGGCCATGACGATAGGCAAACGCCAACCCAAGACTGATGAACTGCCGCCCCAGGAAGAGCAGGATGGTCACTCCAATCCAGGTATAGATCAGCAGTCCGCGCGGGGCTTCGCTGCTGCTGGAAAAGAGGAGGTCGGGCGATTTGGTAAAGAAGTATTCATAAATGCTCAGGACGACCAGGCCGGTTGTGGTTGCCCCCAGAATTGCGGAAAAATGCCCTACCCAATAGCTGGTTGGACGTATCCGATAAACTCCTTTGAGCCAGAGGATTAAGAGTAAGCCAAGCGTGATGATGATTTCAAACGAGATGTAGTCCTGATAGGGGGTGTAATAGAGGCGGATGGTTTGATCGGTCAGGTTATAGTTTCCTTGCACCTGATAACGAATATAGTAGGCAGCCAGAAACGCGGCGTTGATGAGGAGCGCATCGCCAAGCAGATACAGTACCAGGACAGCAGTATGTTGGGCGCGTGGCCTTCGGCGCTTCGATGGCTGGTGGGCTTGCAACTGGAGCGTTGGCTGTTCTGAAATCGGTAAGGTCAACGGTCTGGTTGTCCGAATCGGCTGTTTTTTCACGTTCTCCTCCCCTGGCTCATCTTCACTCTTGGCGCTATAGTGTCCCTGACACGGCATCCTGATAGGCTTGCATAATTTGCCGGGCAACCGGCGCTGGGGCGAACCGTTGAGACCTCCCCAGACCTCGTATGCGGCATTGCTGGCGGAGGGCGTTGTTGCACAAGCCCTGCTGCATAGTTCGTGCCAAAGACTCAATGTCATTGGGGTTCGCCATCAATGCCGCCCGCTCGCCAAAGGCACCGTCATCACCCACGACTTCAGGCAGGCTGGAGGCGTTCGAGGTAACGACAGGCAGACCGCATGCCATTGCTTCGGCAACTGGCAAGCCAAAACCTTCATAGAGGCTGGGGTAGACGAAGAGATCGGCGGTGTGATACCAGAGCATCTTTTCGTCTTCAGGCACGTACCCCACAAAGCGTACATCGTTCTGGATACCCAGCGTGTGCACCTGTTGTTCAAGCGTTTGCGCATACCAGCCTTTGGCTCCTGCCAGCACGAGCGTATGAGGCAGATGTGTTTCCTCCTTGAGGAGGCGATAGGCTTCGAGCAGGCGCGGAATGTTTTTGCGTGGTTCCAGCGTGGCAAGAAACAAGATGAAGTGTTCGGGAAGCTGCTGGCGCTGGCGAAAAGCCTGGATGGTTTCGGCGGAACAAGGCAGCCGCAGGCGTTCTTCCAGTATGGGATATATCACGCGGACGCGCTCTTCTGGAATGTTGAGGAGTTCGATAATATCCTGGCGCGTATGCTCGGAGACGGCAATGATCAGCGCGGCGCGGCGTGCGCTGCGCGGGGTGAAAAACTGTTGATAGGCGCGACGCGTGGGCCGGAAGAACTGGGGAAAACGCAAAAAAGCGAGATCGTGAATGGTAATGATGCCAGGGCACGGCAGGCGCGCGGGCAAGATATTCATGGGAGCGTGGAGCAATTGCAGGCCGCGCGTCCGTATCTCGCCCGCGAAACGCACCTGTTCCCATAACACCCTTCTGGCAGGGTGCGTGAGCCGCCGACCAACCACGACCACACCGCTGCTTGGGGTGATGGGCACCTGTTTGGCGGCCTCGGGCGTGCTGACAAACACGCTGTATTCATGCGTGCTCTCAGCGCTGTTGAGAGCACGCAGCAGACCCAGCGTATAGCGGCTGATTCCGGCGTTTCGATAGGACTGCGCGGCTGAAACGAGCAGCGCATTAATTCCGATGCGCATCGATGTATCCGGTGCTCCCTTCCTGCGTGAAAAAACGATTGAGCGCTCGCCTGGTAACGATGCCCATTAAGGAATGGCGCTTCGTCAAGAGATGGGACATTCGGTTGGATAGGGTTTAGTTCGTTGCGTTTTTCAGCAGGCCAGTGTATTATACTACCCAAGTATAGACTACCCCGTCCGCTGAAAAGCGGGATGCTGTTATGGGGCATGAGTTGAGGAGCGTGGCGTTGTCCAAGCAACTCCGTCTGGAAATTGCGGAATTAACGGATGTTGGCCGCAGGCGTGATTCGAACGAAGATAGTATGACCCGCCTGATCCCGAAAGACCCCAAGTTGATGGAACGCAAAGGGGCTATTTTTGTGGTGGCCGATGGCATGGGTGGGCATGCCGCTGGCGAAGTCGCCAGCGAGATTGCTGTGGAAACCATCCGCGAAGAGTATTATGAAGCTGCTTCCGACGAAGTGACGGAGATTCTGGCGCAGGCCATTAAACAGGCCAATCAGGTGATCTATGATCGTGCCATCGAGCAAGCTGCCCGCGCTGGCATGGGAACAACCTGTGTGGCGGTGGTGATTCGCGGCGCGTTGGCCTATATTGCCAATGTGGGCGACAGCCGGGTCTATCTGGTTCGTGATGGGCAGATTCGTCAGTTGACCTACGATCATTCCTGGGTGGCCGAGCAAGTGCGCGCGGGGATGTTGACCGATGAGCAGGCGCGTACCCACGCGCATCGCAATGTGATTACCCGCGCGCTGGGAACGCAGCCAGAGGTCGAGGCGGATATTTTTATCGAGCCGCTTCAAGACGAAGACCTTTTGCTGCTATGTTCCGATGGGCTTTCTGGTCCGGTCTCCGATGAGGAGATGAATCGCATTATCAGTTCTTCCACTCCTCAGGAGGCGGTGCACGGGCTGATTGCTCAGGCCAATGAGCAGGGTGGGCCGGATAATATTACCGCCGTGCTGGTGCATGTGGTGGAAGCGCCGCCCCTGGAGCCAGAGATGCAGGAACGTCTGGCAACGCTGGTTGATGCCTCGACGCAGCAGACGGTTGGCTTGAAGACGAATAAGCAGCCACGTAAGCGTATCTCGCCGGTGTCGCTTGCCTTGCGCATCTTTGCCGTTGTGGCAATTTTGTTTCTCTCTCTGGCCGCCTGGGATTATGGATTTGGCCCTATCGCCTGGACACGCAATGCTCAGAACCAGCTGAACAGCGATATCAACCGCATGCAGATACTCCTGGCACAAGCGCGCCAGGAGGAAGCGCCACAGGCAATTAATACATTGGCAGCGGCTCAGCATCCGTTGCTTGCCGACCTCGGCAATAAATGGCTGAGCAGCGCTGACCGTCAGCGGGCCATTACTACGGTGCAACAGGTGCTTGGCCCGACCATTCACCAGAAGCTGGAAGACTATAACACGCAGGCGTTGGTCGAACCACTCAGTACCATCCAGTCACAGCGTTTTTCGGTTTCTTGCAGCGCTGCCCCGAGCGGGCGACTCGATGATCTGGTGGCAGTTCAGAGTAACGGTTCTGGCTCTGCGCAGCCTGTCTTGTTTGCCCATGTGGCAGCCCAAAGCGCCTCGCCGGTGTATGCTCTGAATGTTGACGAAGCAGGCGCCTCGATAAGCTGTGGAGCGATGGTTGACTCGTCTGTGGTAGACCTGACGAGCGATGGCTCTCAGGTGTATCTGCTGCATGAAGAGAGCGCGTCTCATTTTACCATCGAGCATCTGGCGCCCACACCCAATGCGAAGCCTGAGCAACTGCTGGCCTTGCCGGAGGATGCTCACGGCGCGCTTCCGGCGCTGCTGGCGGTGCATGGCACACAGGAGTATGTCATTTATCGGGGAACGAATAGTGATATCGTCTATGCCTGCTCCGGTACTTCAGCGGGAAGTTGCAAACCACTCGGACCATCCCCGCTGCCTGTGCAGGCGCATAGTATGACGGTTGCCCCGAACGGCCTCGTGTACTTACTACTGGTCGATGGAAGCATCGGTGTCTTATCGCCGACGGGGGTGTTGCATCCGGCCAACTTTGGCGCGCTCTTGCCAGCCCTGCCCATCTCCGACCCGAGTACCTTCAATCCGCTGACTCCGCTGCCCACCGTTCCCGTGCAGCCAACGTTTTCGGCGACGTCTGGCGGGAATACACCCTATGCTCCAACAGGGGTGAAGCTGACCAATGCGACGGTGTTGGTGAGCGATCAGCAAAATCGGCTCTTTATTGGTGATGGGGCCGATCACCGTATTATTCGGTTCGATGCGCCAGCCACAGGCGTCAGCGACCCCAAACCGAGCCAGCAATATGCGGACGCTTCCGCGTTCGATAGCCTGCAAAGTATCAGCGTGCTCGATCAAGGGGCGCAGGGGTTCTCGCTGTATGAGCTGGGTGATCGCTCGCTGCTGGTGATGACGCTGCCATAAGAAAATCGCTGGCAATGGCTTGCTGATGCCACGGGCACGCTCTGCGGCTCCAGTTGATCGCTCTGGCGCGCATGCTCTTTTCCGCTGAAATGTGCTAAACTTCAGCATCACTGTGTAGAAATTAAGAAGGCAGAAGCGATGGGACTAGAGACGACACTGCGCACCGCGACTTGTGGCGAACTGACGGCGGCCAATGTCGGCCAGCAGGTGACGCTGACCGGCTGGGTCAATCGGCGGCGCGATCATGGGAAATTGATTTTTCTTGACCTGCGCGACCGTTATGGGGTGACGCAGATTATTTTTGACCCCGAGCGTGGCGCTGGCGCGAGCGAAGCGCACGCGATTGCTGAGTCGGTGCGTTCGGAATATGTGCTGCGTGTCCAGGGGACGGTGGCGCGGCGTTTGCCTGGCTCGGAGAATCCCGATCTGGCTACGGGCGAGATCGAGGTGACGCCCAGCACTGTGGAGATACTGAACCCCGCGCGCGCGACGCCTTTTGTGATCAGCGATCAGGTGACGGCTGAAGAGTCACTGCGGCTGAAATATCGCTATCTGGACCTGCGCCGACCCTCTGTCCGTGAGAATATCGTGCTGCGACATCGCGTGGTGAAACTGATTCGGGATTATATGGATGAGCGCGGCTTTGTGGAGGTGGAGACGCCGATTCTGACCAAAAGCACGCCAGAGGGCGCGCGCGATTATCTGGTGCCGAGCCGCCTCTATGCCGGAAAGTTTTATGCCTTGCCCCAGGCGCCTCAGCAGTTCAAGCAGTTGCTGATGGTTGCGGGACTGGATCGCTACTTCCAGATTGCGCGCTGCTTCCGCGATGAGGATCAACGCTCTGACCGTCAGCCGGAGTTTACCCAATTGGATGTAGAGATGTCGTTCATCAGCGAGGCTGATGTGATGGGGCTGATTGAGGGGATGCTGATTCAGCTTGTGGAGAAGACGACGCAGAAACGCATCCAGCAGCAGCCGTTCCCGCACCTGACCTATGCCGAGGTAATGGCGCGCTATGGCACCGATCATCCTGATATTCGCTTTGGCTTGCCGCTGGTCGAGATCAGCGATCTGGCAGAGGCGAGCGATTTTCGGGTGTTTGCCGAGGCGGTCCAGAGCGGTGGCATGGTCAAGGGGCTGCGTGTGCCCGGCGCGGCGAGCTATACACGTAGAGAGCTTGATGACTTGACCGAGCAAGCGCGCGTACTGGGCGCGAAGGGGTTGGTGACGGTGGCGCTGGGCGCGGATGGCATTCGCTCGCCGCTGACCAAGGCCATGACTGAGGCGCAGCTTGGGGCAGTAATCGCTCGCCTGGAGGCGCAAACGGGCGATTTGCTGCTCTTTGTGGCCGACAGCGCCAAGGTGTGCAACGATGTGCTTTCACGGATGCGTGTGCGGCTGGGCGAGCGCCTGGGGCTGATTCCTAATGATGTGATGGGGCTGTGCTGGGTCGTCGACTTCCCGTTGCTCGATTGGAACGAGGACGAGCAGCGCTATCAGGCAGAACACAATCCCTTCTCCAATATGCACCCGGAGGATGAGAAGCTGCTGGAGGCCGAGCCGCTCTCGGTGCGGGCGCGCCAGTATGATGTAATCTGCAATGGATATGAGATCGGCGGAGGCAGCATTCGTATCAATCAGGCTGATGTGCAGCGCCGCGTCTTCCGATTGTTGGGGCTGTCGGATGAGCAGATTCAGGAACAGTTTGGGCATATGCTGGAGGCGTTTGAGTATGGCGCGCCGCCCCACGGTGGCATTGCGCTGGGACTGGATCGCCTGGTGATGCTGCTGGCTGATGAGGAGAGCATCCGCGATGTGATTGCTTTCCCCAAGACGCAGAGCGCGCAAGACCTCTTGATGCAGGCGCCTTCGTCCGTTGCGCCTGAGCAACTGCGCGATCTGCATCTGCGTGTGCAGGAATAGGCGACTGAAGGGCTGGACGAGAGTGCTCCGAACATGTTATGATGGAAGCGTAGGTAATGCTTCAACGAGGCAACGGAGCCTGGTTGAAAAGAAGCACCTCATCGTGGAGGAACGGTCATGAAGTTACGTGGTCTGCGCCAGGCGCGCCAGCGCCAGGGGTTGAGTATCAGCCAGCTTGCCGAAATGACCGGCTTGCGGCGCGAAACCATTAGCCGCTTTGAACATGGACAGGAAGAGCCACAGCCTTACGCGCTGCGTCGGCTCGCAACCGTCCTGGAAACCCCGCCCGCCGAACTAGGTGGGCTGTCTGCTGCTGAGGCAAAAGTTCACGCTATTCCCTGAGCAGGCGCGCCTGGCACCTGCTTATTTTTCGCGTATGGCGCTTTGCTCTGGCGTCTCTTCGGCGCGCATCTCTCCAGTGTGCCTGGCAAGCAATGGGTTGCTGATGCTTCCCGATGTCTTGCCCTGCACGCTTTTGTGCCTGGAGGTATCGTCTTCGGAGAGTTGGAAGACGCCGACGCGCCGTTGCAGCGATTCAGCCAGTTCGGTGAGGCGACCCATTGAGGCATGCATCTGGTCGATGTTGCGGGCAGTGTAGACGGTGATTTGCGCGATGTCGCCCATTGCCCGCGCCACCGAGCCACCAGCGGCAGCCTGCTGGGCTGCCGCGCTGCTGATGCCCTCGATGTGCTGCACGATGCGCTGCATGATGGCATCCATTGCCTGAAGCGCTGAACCAGCATGTGCTGCCATCCCCGATTGAATCACCACTTGCTGGGTGCTCTGCTCCATGCTGACGACCACCGCGTTTGTCTCGTTCTGAATGCTTTTGATGGTCGCGGAAATCTGTTTGGTGGCCTCGGCGCTGCTGTTGGCGAGATTGCGAATCTCCTGGGCAACGGCAGAAAAGCCGCGCCCATGTTCGCCTGCCCGCACGGCTTCGATGGAGGCATTGAGGGCGAGCAAGTTGGTCTTGCTGGCGAAATCAGAGATAAGCTGGACAATTTCTCCAATCTCTTGACTGCTTTCGCCCAATCGTTTGATCTTTTTGGCCGATTGCAGGACCATTTCGCGCACCGCGTTCATCCCCTGGACGGCGCGCTCCACGCCCTGGCGTCCTTCGTTGGTGATCTCCAGGGCGTTATGTGCCACGCCAGCGGCTGTCGCAGCATTATCTGAAACCTGCTGTACCGAGGCCGCCATCTCGCGAATGGTTTTGAAAATGTCGTTGACCTGCCGCTCTTGCTGCTGCGCACCAGCCGCCAGCCGCCAGGCTGCCATCTGCAAATCGGAGGCGCTCTTACTGACCACGTTGGTGGCTTGGCGCACCTCTAGCAACACGGCGTTGAGCGCCCGGAGCATTTCATTGAGCGAGTCGGCTACCGCGCCCAGGCTCGTTTCGCTGATGCGCGCGCGCACAGTCAGGTTGCCCTGGCGCGCCTGCTCGACCTCTTCAAGCAGATCAAAGATTGCCAGTTCCAGCGCGCGTCGCTCTTGTTCACGTTGTTGGAAGACCCGTGCGTTATCGATCCCCAATGCCGCCTGATTTGCAAAGAGTTCGATTACTTCAATCGTTTCCAGCGAAGGCTGAAGACCGTCTTCCGGGTCATCCAGAGAGAGAATGCCCAGCAATTTGTTTTCGCGCGGGCTGACCAGCGGCACCAGCAGTATGTCCTGGGGATGCCAGCTATTTTCCCCATGCCAGGTGATGTTTTTAGGCGTAACTACCTGCATGCCGTTGACGAGATGCGCGTGCTCGTGTGGAATAAAGTAGGATTGGCTCAAGCGAAATTCCGAGCGCATCATCCCCAGCAGGCGGGTGAGCGGCGGCGGTGAAGCGCGCATGCGCCGCTCATCCTCCGAGCTGATGCCAACGAAGGCGGCGCATTCCAAATCTGGCGAGTCATCGTGTACCAGGTTGAGAATGGCCTGCCGAAAGCCGATGCAACTGCTGATGGCTTCGACGATTTGCCGCAGGAGGATGTCCAGTTGGAGTTCGGCGCGCATGGCGTTGCCCAACCGCAGCACTTCTTTAATTTGCCTGGCGCGGCGCGCTGCCTCGGACTCCTGTCCAGCCAGCAGTGATTTTGCATTCGGTTGATTGGAAGGTTGAGAGAAGATGCGCTTCATCAGTTTGCCATCCTTCTCATGTCCCCTGATGGAGCATGCAGGCATGTATCATATGCAGAAGAGCAGATATGTTCCGCAGCCCAGCATAACACATCCAGACGTGGGATACAAACCCGATGGCTTTCGAGAGCCTACAACTCTTGCTGTGAATGCTTATGCCTGGGTTGCCCGGCGTGTGTCTGGCATAGATTTTGATAGTGTCCTTTCCAGTCCGCAAGGGGATGGAGTGGTTGGCGGCTGAGCGCACGGTGAAGCTATACGACCCTCCATGGTTTGCCGGGAAAGGATTGTCTGGCTACGATGATTTTGCGTTCGGCTGCGCGCCGGGAGCGGCGCATCCCTTTCTGGTCGTTGTTCTGGCTGGCACTGTTTGCGGTGCTAAATGCGTGTGATTTGCTGACCACGTATATTGATTTACAGGCTGGCATGCGCGAGGGCAATCCACTGATGCGGGCGTTGCTCAATCAAGCGGGCTTTAGCGCGCTGATTCTCTATAAGGTGCTGATGGTGTTCGTGGTCTCCGCAGGGATTCTGATGCTCAACCGCAGCTACCCGCTGCTGGCGCGGGCCGCGCTGGCCGTGTGTAATATTCTGGTGTTGGTGGTCGTGCTCTCGAATTTTATCCAATACCAACTCTAACGAGCTTATGAGCTAAGCAAGTTAGTATATTGGCTAGAGTCTGTTATGAACTTCAGAGACAATGAACGACCAGATGGATGAACCGATGCAGCAGCAAGATAGCAAAGGCCAGGAAATGCAATCCCGCCAGGGTTTGCGGCAAGCGTTCATAGT
>Ga0070734_10001270_pt1 | contig 38430 bp, 31 predicted proteins | sample Coa_R1_8_FD_66444 | JGI IMG/M metagenome (GOLD analysis project Ga0070734, IMG submission 66444) | Surface soil microbial communities from Centralia Pennsylvania, which are recovering from an underground coalmine fire - Coalmine... | ecosystem: Environmental > Terrestrial > Soil > Unclassified ...
ACATCGCTGCCGATGCCGCTCAGCCCGCTGTAGTTGACGACGACATGGCTGGCGTCGGCGAGTTGCAGCGTGGTATCCCCTTGATGTCCATCCGCGGCCAGATAGAGGGCAAACGTCAGATTGGGACAGGGGGCGCCCTCATTGGCATTGAGCAGGATCAGAGGGCGAATACCGTGGTTTTTCAGAGCGAGCAGCCTCGTTTGCAGCGAAACCGGATCGATCAGTTGCGTGTCGTCGGTGTACTGCAGGCTATTCCATCCGACCTCGACCCGGGCGTGACGGATGCCATGTGAGGCAAGCATCTGCGCCACCAGGTCCGGCCTCTGATAGGGCAGGATGTTGAAGCCGACGCCGGTTCCATTCAGAAAGGTGGAGGCGGGGACCGTCTCAAGATAGCTGCGCCAGGGCTGCAGCCAATGCGATTCGGAACCGAAAGGGATTTCAAACAGGTAGTTCGGATCGGTATAGTTGGTCTGCGCCTTGAGTGTGGCGGGCAGCAGCGCCAGCAGGCAAACGAGAACTGCCCAGAGATTCAGCGCGAGGAATGAGAGAACGGCTGCGCAGGCTACGCCAACGCGGAGACGCATTGTTGAACCGTGAAATGCGCGCTTCATGAGCTAAGATCCTTTCTAAAATGATGACACCTCAGGGAACGCTATCGAGGATACCACGGGCGGATAAGCGTTCATGATCCGCTTTCATCTCACGCAGATATCATGCGAGAAGCTGCAGATCATCATTTCCCTTCAACAAAGTTTCACTCACTAAAGAGCGGAGCTTTCCGCGGCTTGTGCCACTGGGGAGAACATTTTGCAAGATTATTTCCTGGTTTCACAAAACGGGGATCGTCATGACGCGGGTTCGATATGGGAATAAACACGAATGAGAGGAAAACTGCCCGCCTCGTTCGCATCCAGGCGGTCGCGCCCCAGATCCCGCAGGTGGCTCTGGAGCCGGTCGGCATCCTGTACCAGTTGCAACCAGTCCACTCCATAAAGGCACGTGGACCGTCCAGCCAGGGCGCGCTCCAGCCTGCGCGCACCCGCATCCAGCTTGTTCACCGCGCCTACCCAGTTCGCCCGCACCGTGAGATGGTAGCAGCCGACCGCGATCTGCAGCACCCCCTGATAGAGTTCGCGCACCGTCCGCCGCTCCGGTATCCATAGCGCCTCCAGAGTCTCATGACATTGGAAGTAGTCGCCCCGGTTCAGCTCCTCCAGCGCAACATAGAACTCCGATGGCAGGCTCTCCGGCCAATCGGCGGCGTTCGATATTTCGTCCGGCATCGGCAGCTCTCCTCTTCTCCACCCCGCTCTTCCACGAATCGGGCGGTTTGAACCGTTGCCAAATTAGGCGGCTAAAACCGCCCGCCGGAACGTGGGAACCAATATTTGAGGTGATCCGTTCCTATGTACGAATAAGAGGCAGCGCGCTTCTCCAGGGAGTTCCGGGAGGAGGCGTTGCATCAGGAAGAGGCGCAAAGCGCCGGAGGGAGGAACGATATGTTACATCAATTCGCACGCAACTGGTGGGCGCTCGCCCTGCGCGGTGTGCTGGCCATTCTATTCGGAGTGCTCGCCTTCGCTATGCCTCTGAATACCGTGACCGTGCTGGTATGGTTATTCGGCGCTTACGTACTGGTAGATGGGATCTTTGCCTGTATTACCGCCGTTCGCGCGGCAGGTCACGGGGAGCGCTGGGGCTTTCTGCTGTTTGAGGGCATTTTAGGTATTCTTGCGGGTATCATCACCTTTGCCTGGCCCGCGATCACCGTCCTGACGCTGCTGTATCTCATTGCGTTCTGGGCCATCTTTACGGGGGCGCTGGAGATTGCCGCCGCCATCCGACTGCGCAAACTGATCGAGAATGAGTGGATGCTGGCTCTGACCGGCGGCGTCTCCCTGCTGCTGGGCATCCTCTTGATCTTAGCACCGGCAGCCGGGTTGCTCGTGTTGGCGTGGATGATCGCGTGGATGGTCGGCGCGTATGCGATCCTGTTCGGCCTGCTGTTGCTGGGGCTGGCGTTCCGCCTGCGCCGCCATATGCCGCACCTCCCAGGCTCGCATCAGGCCCAGGGCGTCTGATCCTCTTTGCGAAGAGACCTCGCACACATCTGATCCTGAAGGAGGGTGTGCGCGAGGAGGCAAAAAGCGGACAAATGTCTTGGAAACAGGAGGAAACAGGCCTGTCTTAAGGGAACACCCCGGATATTCGATCCAAGGACAGGAGATACTTATTGACGCCTCAGCACGACGCACCGCCCGGTGGTGAAACGCCCTCGGGGCCATTCGCCTGGTATCTGCGCATTCCCATGTTCGCGCGCATTCTGACGGCGTTGGCGCTGGGCGTGGTGGTAGGGCGGCTCTGGGGAGGCCATACCGCCGTACTCAAACCCTTTAGTGGTGTGGTGCTGCGGCTGCTGGGCGCGCTTGCCACGCCGCTCATTTTTCTGGCCGTGATCCGGGCGCTGCTCAAGGCCGATGTGCGGGGACGCGACGGCCTGCGCCTGCTCTTTCTGCTCCTCTCGAATACCGTGGTCGCCATCTGCATTGGCCTGCTGGTCGCCAATACCGTGCAGCCGGGGTTGCATGCGATGATCCGGGCAGCGCCGCACGCGCTGACCCAGAAGCCGTTCGATCCGCTGGAGGACCTGCTCAATAAGGTCCCCGGCAACTTCCTGAAGCCGCTGGCGGAGAACGACATCATGGCGGTCATTCTCATCGCCCTGGCGGTAGGCGTGGGGCTGCGGCAGATCCGTGAGAAGCAGCATCCCGAATCGGCGGCCAGCCAGCACGACGTCCATGGGCTGATCGAAGGATTTGTGGACGCCGGTTTCCGCCTGGTGATGGTCCTCCTGAGTTGGGTATTGGAGTTGGTTCCGTTGGCGGTCTTCGGGGTCGTGGCGGAGAAGGTGGGCCAGCAGGGGCTGACGGCCTTCCTACCGATGGCCTGGTTTGTGCTGGCCGTGCTGCTCGCGCTGGCGCTCCAGGCGAGCTTCTACCTGGTCCGGCTGCGCCTCGGCTCCTGGGTATCTCCCCTCCGGTTCCTGCAGGGCGGGGCAAACGCACTCCTGACGGCCTTCTCGACCGCCAGCTCCGCGGCGACGCTGCCAGTCACCTACGAATGCATGACCCGCCGCATCGGGGTCCGGGAGGCGTCCGCCAGCCTGGGCGTCATGATCGGCGGGGCGTTCAACCACGATGGGACCGCACTCTATGAGGCGATGGCGGCGCTCTTTATTTCGCAGATCCTGGGCAAGCACCTGGGCCTGGGCGAGCAGATCATCGTCGTCTTTATGGCTGTCATGGCCTCCATCGGGGCGGCGGGTATTCCGGAGGCCGGGCTGGTCACCATGATGGCGGTCTTCATGGCGGTGCGGCTGCCCGTCGAATACATCCCGCTGCTGCTCGTGGTGGACTGGTTCCTGGACCGCTGCCGGACCGCCATCAATGTGATGGGGGACATGAGCGTCACTTGCCTGCTGGACGGAAAGCAGCCGCAGGAGACGGTCACAGAGAACCCTTGAAGGCGACTTCCCGCACGCTGCCTGAAGGGCTGTTTGAGGAGAGGAGTACCATGCCGGAAACGTTATATCTCATCGATGGTTATGCCCAGATCTTCCGCGCTTACTATGCCATTCGGGGCGGGATGAACAGCCCGGTCACCAGTGAGCCGACGCACGCGGTCTTCGGCTTTACGGGCATGCTGCTCAAGCTTTTCGCCCAATTCCAGCCCCACTATGTGGTCGTCGCGGTGGACGCGCCCGGCCCCACGTTTCGGGACGCCCTCTACCAGCTCTATGCCCAGGTCGGTCAGCCCGGCGTGGAACTGTCCCCGCTCGCCCTCCTGCCCCCTCTGGAGGTCGGGGAGCCGTCTGACCTCGGCACGGAAGCGCCTGCACTGGCCGGGGCGCTGCTTGCCGGGGAGGAGCCGGAAGAGATCTCCCTGCCCATGGAGGAGGGAGCGCCGACCCGCTATGCCCACTACAAAGGGACCCGGCGGGCGACCCCGGACGACCTCACCTCGCAGGTGGACCGGATCTTTGAGGTGATCGAGGGGTTCGGCATTCCCATCCTGGGGCTGTCGGGCATCGAGGCAGACGACGTGATCGCCACCATCACCCAGCGGGTGCTGGACAATCCGGCCTATCGCGACGTGAATATCCGGATCGTCTCGAAGGACAAGGATCTGGAGCAGCTCATCGGCGACCGGGTTTCCCTCTTCGACATCCATACCGACACGGTCATCGATGCCGCCGCCCTGCAGGCCAACAAGGGGATCACCCCGGCACAGGTCGTGGATGTGCTGGCGCTGATGGGCGACAACGTGGACAATGTGCCCGGCGTGGAGGGCATCGGCCCGAAAACCGCCGCGCAGTTGGTGCAGCAGTTCGGCTCTCTGGAGAGCCTGATGCAGCGCCTGGATGAAGTGAAGGGCAAGCGCCGGGAGAACCTGGAGCGGGCGCAAGGCTACCTGCCCATCTCGAAGGCGCTGGTGACGCTGAAACGGGACGCGGAGTTGCCGTTCTCGCTGGAGAGAGCCCGCGTGGGGCCGATCCACCTGCAGAAGCTGATCCCCCTGTTTCGCGAGTTGGGCTTCAATCGCTTCCAGGAGGAGGCGCGCCAGTTGGCGGCAGCGGAGGGAACCCCGGCGGAGACGGCTCCTCCGCCGAGCGCAGCCACGTCCACCCCGGTGGAGGAGGGAGGCGCGGCACGGGAGGCCGATACGGAGACGCCGTATGAGACCGCGACCGCCGGAGACTACGAGGCGATCACGACGCGGGGGCAACTGGAGGCGCTGGTCGCCGAACTGCGCTCGCAGCCGCTGGTGAGCGTGGACACCGAGACGACCGGGCTGGGACGAGACGCAAAGCTCTGCGGGCTGAGTTTCTCCTGGCGACCGGGGCACGGCGTCTATGTGCCCGTCCTCTCCCCGACCCCGGAGGCGCATCTGGATACGGCTACGGTGCTGTCCGCCCTGAAGCCGCTGCTGGAAGACCCCGACCTGCCCAAGTGCGGGCACAACCTGAAGTTCGACGCCCAGGTCCTGCTGCGGGAGGGGGTCCATCTGCGCGGCGTGGCCTTCGATACCATGCTGGCGAGCATCCTCCTCGATCCGGCGCAGTCCGGGCATAAGCTGGACAACCTGGCCCTCCTCTATCTCCACTACTGCATGATCCCCATCTCGGACCTGATCGGGGGCAACGCCGAGCAAGTCTCCATGGACCAGGTTCCCCTGCCGGAGGTGACCGTCTACGCGGCGGAGGATACCGACATCGCCCTGCGCCTCGCCCACGCGCTGCAGCCGGAGATGGAGGCGCGGGGATTGGCGTCACTGCTGAGAGATATCGAAGCGCCCCTCACCACCGTACTGGCGGAGATGGAGGCGAACGGCATTCTCTGCGATCCGGAGGAGCTGAAACGGCAGGGCGAGGCGCTCAAGCAGCGTGTGGACGAGCTTCGGGGCGAGGTTCAGGCGGCGGCGGGCTGCACGTTCCAGATCGAATCCACCCAGCAACTGGCGGAGGTCCTCTTCGACCGGCTGGGCTACGCCTCTCCGAAGAAGACCAAGACCGGGCGCTCCACCGACATCACGGTGCTGGAGAAGCTGGCGGCGCAGGAGGACCGGAACGACCCGCGCACGGCGGTGCCCCGCCTGGTGATCGAGTACCGGCAGCTCACCAAGCTCATCAGCACCTACCTGGGCAACCTGATCGCCTCCATCCAGCCGGAGGACGGGCGCATCCACAGCACGTTCCACCAGTTGGTAACGGCGACGGGGCGGCTAGCCTCGCACAACCCCAACCTGCAGAATATTCCCGTCCGCACCGACATCGGGCGGCAGATCCGCAAGGCGTTTTACGCGCCGCGTGGCAGCCTGCTCATCTGCGCCGACTACTCGCAGGTCGAGCTCCGCCTGCTGGCGCACCTGAGCCAGGATCCGGCCCTGCTGGAGGCGTTTGAACAGGGACTGGACATCCACACGGCGGTCGCCTCGCAGGTCTTTGGGGTCGCACCAGAGCAGGTGACCAAGGAGCAGCGGGCGCGGGCGAAGACCATCAACTTCGGCATCATCTACGGCATCACGGCGTTCGGGCTGTCACGGCGGATCGAGGGCATGGACGTGGCGACGGCGATGGAGCTGATCGCCCAGTACCGACAGCGGTTTCCGGGCATCGAGCGGTTCCTGCAGCAGTGCGTGCGGCAGGCGCTGGAGCAGGGCTATGTCTGCACGCTGACAGGGCGGTTCCGCGCCATCCCGGAAATCCACTCGCCCAATCGGAACGAGCGCAACCTGGGCGAGCGTCTGGCGATCAACTCGGTGGTGCAGGGCAGCGCCGCCGACCTCATCAAAGCCGCCATGGTGAACGTCCAGCGGCGCATCGACCGCGACCATCTGCCCCTGAAGATGCTGCTCCAGATCCACGACGAACTGATCCTGGAGACGCCCGCCGACCGGGCGGAGGAGTACGCTGCATTGGTCTGCGCCGAGATGGAGCGCGCCATGACCCTGACCGTACCCCTGCGCGCCGAGGCAGGCATCGGCCCCGACTGGCTCTCCGCCCGATGACCTCGGGTTGGCGTTTAAGGGAACCTGAAGGAGGGGGCATGCCGTGCCCCCTCCTTTGCGCTCAAAAGAGGGTGCGGAGATCGTAGCGAGGATTGCAAAGCTCATCTCGCCAGTTCCGTTCCATTGCCTCCACTGTGATGCAATATACCTCTTGAACCGCTTTCGCAAGCTGTTCGCCGGCTTGCGCCTCCTTCGCACACACGGCCTTACGGCATAACTTCAGGTAGGAGTCCATTCCATACCGCGCAATGAGGAAGGTGGCTACGGAGGCGGCGTAGCCGTACGTCTGCCGGGCAGTATATTCGGGCCGATCCACATGACGCCATTCGAAGAAGAGCGTGGGATGCGCCAGCGTACGCCAGGAGACCGTGGGCGGCGGGCTAGAGTTTCGTTCGCCGCCGCCCACGTATACACCCATATAACACGCCAACCCCTCATCCAGCAGCCCATATAGTTTATGAGTGACATGCAGATTCATCAGTACATGTCCAAACTCATGCGCTACTGTCCTCCGGATCACCTCCCAGACATTGTAGGGCACGACGATGGCATCTCCATAAGCGTATCCGCTACACCATTTGCTTCTCTCCTTCTTCAATTGCAGGCGTTTGTGCAGTGTCTCGTTGTCCGGGAAAAGAAACACTCCCACTTTGAAGGGAAGCGGTTTCACCCCCATCAGTTCTTCCGCGCATCGGAGGGCGGCATCGCAGCCGCGCACGATCTGTGTAATCTCTGTGTCCGACTTCCCAGCCGGATAGTAGACGCGGACCCTATCCCCTTCCTGCATGCGCCAGGGATAGAGCGCGCGCAAGGTCACCGGGTTCGAGTTGCAGATGTATATGGCGAGAACGCCGTATGCCAGGAACACTGGAAGCGCTCCGGCAAATGCTTTCGCCCCGCTGCCCTGCGCCAGCGGGGTGAAGGCCGTCCAGAGTAGAATACCGGTTCCAACGGCGCAGAGGGTGAAGAGTACGCGGGCGGGGCGGTCGAAGCGCCAATGCAGTGCGCGCAGGTCTTCAAGGTACAGGCCGAGAAAGAGGGGAAAACTTGCGAATACGATGCCGCTCACCACCTGCTCCATTCGGACAGACGCCCCGAGAAGCGCCAGGAGGCAGAAAGCGCAAAAGCTGAGGAGGGCGAGGACCAGCCCACCGAGAAACGCACAGAAGGCGAAGTCCTGCCAATCCGAACGAGAGGACCGGCGATTGATCTGCCCGCGAAGGCGTTCGCGCAATGCTTGGAAGCCTGCGAACAGGATAGTAAGGCCCAGCCAGAGCAGTAGACTGATGCCGAAGTACGGATGCCTGCTGAGGGCGGCAAAAAAGACGCCGGGAGCAAAGAGATAGTTGTGCCAGGTCAACGGTGCCTCTCCTGCGCGTGGTATTTCCTATCTCTACGGAGGAAAATCTCCTCTCGTTTTAGAGCGGACCGTTCCTGCTGAAACAAGCGTTTCCCACGCTGACCGGACGCGCTTTGCTCACGCTTAGAGGGCATTCCTAAAGGCTGAAAGACGCACCGTGCCCACCAAATAGCACACCAGCGAGGATACTGTCGGCACGCAAGAAAAACATCCTCTTTTTCGTTGTGGAAGATTGACGAGGTGACACGGAGTGTGCAATAACATTACTCATCGGCTGTTTGCTCTACGCTCGGAAGATCGGAAGAAAGGAAACGACATGCGCACCTATTTTCCTGCAGTCCACCCCGTTTGCACACTCATTCGCCTCAGTATCATCGCCATTCTGCTCAGCGGACTGACGCTATGTGCGGACGCACAGAGTTATAGCTTCAAAGATCTGCTTGACTTCAATGGTTCTAACGGTAATGATCCCCTTGGCGGCGTGACGCTGGACGCGTCAGGCAATCTTTATAGTACAACCGCATCTGGTGGAGCGAAGGGCTTTGGTGACGTATTCAAGATCTCCTCTGGTGGTGTTTTCACCGACCTATTGGATTTTAACGTGACCAACGGAGCAAATCCATTTGTCGGTGTGATATTGGATGCATCGGGCAATCTCTATGGCACGGCCAGTGGAGGAGGCGCGAATCTCAATGGAGTACTGTATAAACTCTCTTCTAACGGTACGTATACCGACCTGGTGGATTTCGGCTCTTCCCCTTTCGGCGGCGATTCCCATGAAGGAGTGATTCCTGGAGGAATAGCTCTGGATGCGGCTGGCAATGTGTATGGCAGGACTTACACAAATTCAGGAGGCTTGGGGGGAGGAGTGATCTACAAATACTCGACAGATGGTAAGTACACTGTCCTCCACACGTTCAACGACACAGATACAAACGCCATACCGGTTCCCGGCCTGAAGTTCGATGCATCCGGAAATATGTACGGCACAACCTATTCTGGGGGAGCGGCGCAGGCCAATGGACAGATATTCAAAATCACACCCGATGGTACATACACCGATCTGTTCGACTTCAATGGTACCAATGGCGCCCACCCGCTTGCGGATGTAGTTTTTGATGCTGCAGGCAATCTCTACGGGACAACTTCGGCTGGCGGCGCGAATGGGGATGGAGATATTTTCAAGCTTGCGCCCGATGGAACCTTCACCGACCTATTCGACTTTAACGGCGCCAACGGATCGGACCCAATTTCTACCCTGGTGTTCGATTCAACAGGCAACCTGTATGGAACGACCTACAAGGGGGGAGCGAATGGCGACGGAGAAGTTTTCAAGCTCGCTCCTGATGGAACCTTCACCGATCTATTGGACTTTAATGGCGCCAACGGGGCTAATCCCTCTGCCGGCGTGGTACTGGATTCGTCCGGAAATCTCTACGGCACAACCACGGTTGGCGGTGCAAATGGTGATGGATTGGTGTACGAGTTGCCTATCCAAATGACGCCGGAACCGGGTGCCTGGACCATGGCCCTCGCGCCTGTCAGCGCATGGCTGATTTTGCGCCTCCGACGCAGAAAAGCGTGCTGAATATTCCTCGCAACAAAAGCGGAGACGGTGGGAGTCGAACCCACTAAAGGCATTTCTCCGGCCTTTTCCCGTACCGGAGTTACCTTCCTACCTCTTGCAAGAGACCACTACGTACCGATTAGTTCCGTCTCCATAACCTTTGCAGGATCTACCTATGTTCCTTATCGTAGGGCACATAGAGTTCAATCAATATATTCAGTTTTCCCAGGCGCTCCACCAAAATGGGCCGAACCTCCTGCCAATTCAACTGTCCCTTGCCGCATCCAAGAGCCGGAACCGCCAGCGATTCGATGCCCCATTCGTGATAGTGTGTCGCCAGATAGTCCAGTCCCGCCTCGACGTCCTTTTTGTTGCAGATACTGCTCGCAAACGCCGTAAAATCGGATACACTCTTGATGTAGGGCGGTTTTCCTGCTGGAAACTTGGTTTGGTCACCTTCAGTTTACCGACGGAAGCTGCCATGCGATCTTAAATTGTCTGATTACCCGACGTTAGTCGGGTAGCAAGTTGAGTGATGAGCGAACCGACACATCAAAGCAATTTTCATGTAGACCTGAGCGGCAAGACCGCACTGGTGACCGGGGCCGGATCGGGGATCGGCCTCGCTATCGCGCAGGCCCTGGCACAATCCGGCGCGCACGTCCTCCTGAACGATGTCGCGCCCGAACGCGCCCAGGCTGCGGCGGAGGCTCTTCAGGCCGAGCCGCTGCCCGGCGACATCACCGATCCCGACTTTGTCGCCGTAGTCCGAGATCGCGAATGCGACATTCTGGTCAACAATGCCGGCTTTCAGCACGTTGCCCCTATCGAGACCTTCCCGCCCGATGTCTTTCGCCGGATGCTCGAAGTGATGCTCGTCGGGCCGTTTCTCCTGAGCCAGACGGTGGTGCCGGGAATGAAACGTCGGGGCTTTGGGCGGATCCTCAATATCGGCTCGGTCCACTCTAAGATCGCCTCCGCCAACAAGACCGGCTATGTGGCGGCGAAACACGGCGTGCTGGGCCTCACCCGCGCACTCGCCCTGGAGACCGCGCCCCATGGGATCACGGTCAACGCCATCTGCCCCGGTTATGTGGATACGCCTCTGGTGCGCAATCAACTGGAAGACCTGGCGCGCACGCACCAGGTCGCTCCCGAAGCGGTCCTTCCCGACGTGGTGCTGCGCCCTGTCCCTCTCAAGCGGCTGCTCGCCCCGGAAGAGATCGCCTCCCTGGCGCTCTTTCTCTGTTCGGACGCCGCAGCAGCCATCACCGCGCAGGGCTACACCATGGACGGCGGCTGGTGTCAGGTATAAAATATCTGCACGATGCGATGGCGGCTGGTCTGACGGATCCTATCTGGACGATCCAGGAGTTACTCATGACGATGAGTAACTCCTGGTGATCGTGGCGCCCCGAAACAACTCCCTGTAGGGACACTACCGAACGGTTTGATCCTGTTTTTCCTGGGGTTGTGCTACCTTGTCCTGGGGTAGTTGGCACAGGCTCGGCGTCTCTTCCCAATGCTGGATGAACTGCTGTTGGCAGGACGCCATCCGCAACTTGATCAAGCCCAGGTATTTGAGGCGGAAGTTGCCCACCTCTTTCATGATCTTAGTATTGTCCCAGCCATCCATCGAGTGGCGGATGAGCGCGGACATCGTGCCCGCGCGCCCCTGGCCGCCCTCGCAGTGGATCAGGATGGGCCAGTTGTCGGGGTTGGAGACCGTCTCCATGAGCTTTTTGGCCTGCTCTTCCGTCGGGGCGTGTTCGTCTTTAATGGGGATGTAGACATAGTTCACGCCCTGGGGAAGCAGGTCTTTGTCCTGCGGGAACTCCTCGCGCAGGTTGATGACCGTTTTCAGCCCCTCCTTCGCCAGGAGCGCGTAGCCTTCGCGGGTCGGCTGCCCGGAGCGCCAGATGTTGTCGTTCAGTTTGCCGAAATTGCGGACGCCCTCGGCTTTGATCGGATGGGTGGGCGCACTCGATGTCGGCCACGCCTCCTTGAGACGCGCCTCCACGCTGGCGACCGTAGGAGCGGCGGGCTTTGCCCCCGGACCGGCATCCTCTCCCAGCGCGACCTGCGCGATTGTCAACGGGATAACAGAGAGGGTAACACACAGGCAACCCCAGAATTGTTTCATAGAAGGCTTACTCCTTGCCATTGCCGCGAACTGCCTGTTTGCAAATTCGTTCGGCTGCTTTATCGTGCAACAATACGTTGATGAATTACTATACTACACTTTTTTGAAAACGGCAAGGGCAGGGCGCAACGGTTCTGCGGCAAGGGAAAAGAGGCGGGATTGCGACCATAAAAAACAGAGGGCGCATGCGCTAGCATGCGCCCTACCAGACGACATCAGAAACCTTATCCCGCTTTGTGCGTCCGGGTCGGTTTCAAGTCCCCGTTGATGAGCACCCAATCCCCGGTGTTGCGCGCGGTGAGTTTCTCGCCGGAGGGGAGGGTCACCTCGAACGGCCCATCCGTTGCCGGGTTGTAGGAGACGTGAGTGTCGACGCCGTGCGGGCGCAGCGGCGGGATCTCGTTGCTCAGGCCAAAGTCCTGGATCATATGGTCACGGCGCGACACCAGCTTCTCCAGGAGCAGGCGCGCCACCGGCGCCTCGTACCCTGCCGCAATCAACGCCGTCTTGATCTGATCCTCGGAGAGCTGCGCCATCCGGCGCGCGATCCAGCGGGCATCGTCCAGGTTCAGCTCATAGAACGGCTCGATCTTGGATACCGGCATATAGTTGCAGATCGGCACGGTCATCTTGCCGGGAGCCTGCGGGTGCGTAAAGGTCCATTCGTAATCGTTGGGCACGTTCTGGTACAGACTGCTTTTCAGCTTGCCATGCACAAAGCGGATCAGCCCGGAGGAGTTGCCGAACAGTGCACCGAGGTCGGTGACCACATGCTTGAGGCGGTAGGAGCCCTTCTTCTCTTCCACCAGATAGAGGCGATTGTTGCTCCAACGGACATCCCAGTTATCCATCCAGGCATCCAGGACGGCCATGGCGCGTACCTCCCGCAGCCCGTCGTGGTTCAGGTTGTTATAGTCCCAGAAGCCGATATCATCGCCCTCCTCATCTTCATTGGTGGTAACGCTGGCATCCTTCAGCACCACGTAGTCCAGTTTGCTCTCAAAGGCCGTGTTATAGAGCGACGGGTTCTTTTCGGGCTGTTTTGGCCGGGAGTGGCCGGGAGCTACCGGGAAGAGTTGAGTACGCAGCGCCTCCGCTTCAATCCGCGAGCCGTCCTTCAGCACCGCATACTGGATGTAGTGGAAGGGATCGAAATAGCGGTTCGGATGCTCCTTGAAGAGCGGAATATGCGCCAGTCGGATCTCCGTGGAGTTCAATTGGCGGGCATTGAACTGGGTCAGAATTCGCCGATCCCATTGGACCTTGACCTCCGGCGCATAATCGTAAACCTCGACGGGGTAGCCCATCGCCCAGAAGATGCGCGAGGCGAACGGCCCAGAGGAGTGCTCTTCGTCGAACTTGACTTTCCAACGGACGTCGTCGCGCATCACCTCAAAACTGGGATGGATGCCATAGCCCTTGTGCGGGCTCTTAAAAGTGCAGATCGTCGTGCTGAAGTCGGGTAACGCGGCGCGATCAAAGCCGATATAGAGATCTCTGCCCCGATTGGATTCCGGCGGCGACCAGTAGGTGGACGGGAGCGGGTCCACCTTGCTCAAATCGGCGGCCTCGTAGGTGCTCAGGTTGATCGCCGGATCCTTGGCGCTGCCCCGACCGCATGCGTTCAGGGTCAGGTACCGGGTCCGGAAGAGCACATCCCCCAGATCCACGCTGCTGCGCCAGACATAGGGCGTACGGAAATTGCTCTCCACGGCCCAGGTGATCTCCTGGATATCATGGATCTCTGCGGCAGAATCGCCCTTGCCCTGCGCCAGGTTTCCGGCGATCTGTTCCAACGCCTTCAGGCCGTTTCGAACTTTCTTGGAGCTCCAGTCCTCACCGCCTTTATGCTTAGCCTCCCTGGGCGTCCCCTCCGTTGCCTCTTCGGTAGCGTCGCTCTTCTGCTCCTCTTTCTCCGCCTTCTCTGCTTGCTTGCCTGCTTTCTCGCCTTGCTGGTCCTGCTTCTTGTCGGCCTTCTGCTCTTTTTTCTCCGCTTTCTTGTCGGCCTTCACTTCGTCCTTTTCGGTTTTCGCGAGCGCGCGTAAGTCCTTCACTTCCTGAAGGAATGCCTGCAGGTCTTCCTGTTTGGCAAGGTCGTACTTGCGCTTCTCCAGGGTCACCGTCGTCTCTATATGGACGACAGGCCGATAGATGGTTCCGGCTGCAGGGCGGGACACATTTGCCGTCGTGCGCGTCTCCGACGGCAAACGGTCCTGTGCGTGCAGTTCCAGCGATGCAGCGAAGATACAGGCGCCTGTGATGCCCATAAGCATCCCCGCCTGCAGTAAGAAGTATTTAGATGGTGTGGTTTTCATGTTGTCTCTCTATTCATTTTTTGGGTTTGCCGCAAAGCCGCTTCCCTGTTGGGGCGGGGCATTTCAGAACAATTTCAAGCTCAGGCTGAAGCCGTCGGTATCGACCCCGCCGATCTGCCCGCTGACCCGATAACTGGCCGTCAGGGTGACATAGCGGTGGACTTTTAGCTCCGCCCCGACGGCCATGCTCGGCACGACCGCGACGGTGTCGAAGAACTGCTGCTCGGAATGGACTTCCCCCACAAAGTAGCCGGCGGAAACGAAGGGCACGACCCGCCCCACCCGTCCCCGCTCGCCGCTAACCTCGAAGCTCGGCCCCGTAAGGCTGAAGGAGTTGCCCGTGGTAAAGGGCAGCCAGTGGTCGCTGGCGCCTGCGATTTCGAGGCCGCCCGTAATGAGCAAGCCGTTGCGATGGGCCGGGCGAACATAGAAATGGCTATCGCCTCCGAACTTGGGCGTACCGAGCGCCTGGACGGCGCTGCTGCTCGTAAACCAGTACCCGTTGATGCCGACGAAAGAACTGATCGCCTCCCGCAGGAGATTGCCCTGCGCCCGCGCACCCGGCGTAGAGCCGATCACCATCAGGGCTAACATCAGTGCGCTGAGAGCTCCTGATCGAACCCTACGCCCAAAGGCGCAGTTCTCTCTCTCCCGGCGTGGAGGCGCGGCTTGTTGCGCCCCGTGAAGAGGGTCCGTGGGGTGAGGCGTGCTTGCAGAGATGTCGGAATGGCGTGCGGTGCGTAGTTGGAATTGCATGTGTTTAGCCTCCTGTAGGTGCTGGGTATTCAGGTTCGCGTTGTTGGTCTCTTTCTGCCCCGGCGATACGCCTGGCGGATACATTGGATTTTACCTCCGCCCGCGCGCAAACGCGCCCTTTCACCACGACCCAATCGTCATCCGGCGCGGTGACGGTCCGGTTCTGGGAGGTCACCACGGAGATAAGCCCATCCCGGTGCGGATCATAATCGAACGTCTCGCTCTCGTCCATCGGCGAAATGGGCGCATAAGAGAAGCCCAGATCCGTCAGCGCCTTATTGCGGCGCTGGACCAGTTTATTGAAGTAGAGCCGGACTTCCGCAGAGGGCATGCCGCTGGCGATCAGCGCTTCCAGGATCTGTTTGCCCGTGAGCTGCGCCATGTAGGGCGCGATCCAGCGGGCGTCGTAAATATCCGCTGCTTTGAACGCGTCATTTCGGATGATGGGGTGGAAATTATCGTCCAGCGGGATCGCCGTATCGTTCGGGCGCGCCGGGTGCGTAAACGCCCAGGGGAGATCGTTGGGCGACTGGGAGTTCATCTTGGTCGCGTCATCCGCACGGCCCAGGCACGATCCGATGTCGGTGATATAGTGTTTGAGCGTCCTTTTGCCCCCTTGTTCGGTCATATAGAGTTTGTTGTTGGAGACGTTGGCATCGAACTCATTGAGCCAGGCCGCAAGGAAGGCGAAGGCGCGGTTCTCCCGAATGCCCGGATTGCCCTCGCCGTTCCAGTCCCAATGGCCGAGGTAGGTCATGTCGTCGTCATCATCCAGGTCGTCTTTCAGGCGAACATTTACATCTTTGTAGATCAGATACTGGATCCGATCCGCAAAGGCGGTATTGAAGTTGTCTTTGATCGTCTCGGGTTTGCCGTGCGGATTCTTATACAGCTTGCGCTTAAAGGCATCCCAGTTCGGCTCCGGCCTCACCGTCACCTCTTTGCCCTGTTCGTCCCGCATCACCACGGCGCTGACGTACTGCAGCGGGTCCAGATAGTGCTGCAGGTGCTCCTTATGGACCGGGAGGATCCCTCCCAGGCTCACGGTGAGGGTCTCATCTTCGCGCGTATTGAACTCCGTGAAGATCCTCGGATCCCACTTGACTTTGACGGTCGGCGCACAGTCTACAGGGGTGGTATTGAAGCCCAGCGCCCAGGCGATACGGTGGGCAAAGGGCTGGGAGAACTGCTTTTCAAACTTCAGCTTGACGTTGCCATAGGGCTTGCACTTCACGTCGAAGCCGGCATGCACGCCATAGGTCTGCTTCGAATGCCGGTACGTACACACCACGTCCTCGAAATTTGGCAACGAGGTACGCCCAAACCCATAGTAGAGGTCCAGCTGCGCGATGTCGGTGGGCCGGTTCCAGTAGGTGGAGGGCAGTATCGGGTCCGCCTTGCTCGGATCGGGATCGGAGCGAGACAGATTGGTCGCAATGCCATCCTTGCCCAGGCCCACCAGAGGGTGTCGCAGCTCTTTCTCTTTCGACATGGCCGCAAACGCCTCCATATCGCCGGGCAGCACCCGCATAAACGCGCCGCGCACGGCGCCCGCCATCAGGTAGAGATCGTTGAGCAGTTGGACGCGCGCCGTACCGTCCGCTGTGGAGAGTTCCACCGCGACAGCGCGGGTCGCTTCCATGGCATGGCAGGTTTTTTTGTCGATATAGTTTTTCGGCGCCGGGTGGCGCAGGGGATCTTTTTCGTGCGCTTCCCCCAACGGCTCCTCTCTCTTGGATCGGGCGATCTCGGTATCGAGCGCGGCGATGTACGCCGCCAGATCCTTACTCTGATCCAGTCGGTACTTCTTGCCGAACAACTCGGTCTGGTAGGAATCCGCCGCCCGGTTCTCCTTTGGGGCGGGATCGGCCCGGAGAACAACTCCTACTCTGGTCGCCAATATCAGGCTAGAGAGGAAGATGCAAAAGATTAAGGTCTTCTCAGGTACCGGTTTGATTCTTTCAGGGCTCATTCTGACAATAACTCCCGCTTCCAGGTTGCGTCCAGCATGTGCAGAAAAGAGACGCCGTGGATGACAAAGCCTGTGCCCCCCTCATTAGAAGCGTAGTAAAGACGGACGCCAGGACGATTTGTTCCTTAGGCATAGCGGAATGCTCTATCGCTGCATGTTGTTGGCTTCGATAGTCCCCTCGGAACAGGAAGGGACAAGCCCCAGAGTAGGGACGTTCACGGGCCGATAAAGCAGAGGGTGGGAGTGTAACTTTTCCTTGGAGCGTACACGCTGGAGACCATACGAGAACTCTCTGCAGGAAATACGACGCTGGCGGATAATCATATCCGCGAGGGCGTGGTGGTGAAGCCGGTCGTGGAGCGTATGCATCCGAAGATCGGACGGGTGGCGCTCAAGTACATCGGCGACGCCTACCTCTTCTCGAAGAGCGCCGAGCGCGATACACACGACGTTTGACGGATGGACGGCGTTGAAACGCTGTTCTGAGATGCGAAACCCGCCTACGCGGGTTGGGAATGCAGTCCGCGAAGGCGGACTTTGTGTATCAGAACGGCGTTTCAACGCCGTGGAAAACTATACCGCTTTGCCTTGCGGCTAGGGGGTTCTTCTTTGCCCGAAGTGTACGACATTCTCATCATCGGTGCAGGCCCGGCCGGGCTGCATGCGGCCTGCACCGCCCAGGATCTGGGCCTGTCGCACCGGATCATCGACCGTCGTGGGTTAGCCCACTCCTTTGTGGAGTATCCCCAGACGATGCGCTTCTTTTCGCCCCCGGACGAGATGGAGGTGGGTGGCATCCCTTTCCCGATGCGGGGCGGCGAGAAGCCGGCACGGGAAGACATCCTGCCCTACTTCCGCGCCGTGGCGGCCTATCGTCGCTTAAACCTCTCGCTCTGGGAGCGGATCACAGATATCCGGCGCGAGGGGGGCCTGTTCGAGGTACACACGCTGCTGGAGCCGAATGCGGACCAGGCACGGACCTATCGCGGGCGCTTCCTGATCCTCGCCTCCGGCGTGTGGGATGTCCCGATCCGGCTCACCTGCCCCGGCGCGGACCTGCCCCATGTCTTCTCACGCTTTTATGAACCGACCGAATTTCTGGGAATGGATGTGCTGGTGGTGGGGGGTGGCAACTCCGCCGTGAATGCGGCCCTGATGCTTTCGGAGGCCCGCGCCAGGGTAACCCTGGCGATGCGCCGACCGCCCGTCGCCTACCAGAGCCATCTGCGCCCCTTTGTGGTGCGCGACCTGGAGTTCGCCGTCAACGACGGGAAGGTCGCCCTCCACGCCGGGACCATCGTCACCCGCATCGAGCCGCAGCAGGCCTGGCTGCAGCCCGCCGAATACGACCCCCATAATCCTCTGGGCGGCCCACCGACCGGCGCAACCTATCCGGTTCCCGCGCGGTTTGTCTTTGCGGTGATCGGACAGCGCTCCGATAGAGAGTTCTTTGAGCGGATCGGGCTCTGTCTGGAGCCGGACGGCAGACCCCAGCGCGACCCGGAGACCTTCGAGACCAATATCCCCGGCCTCTATGTCGCCGGTTCCCTGGCGGGGGAGAAGATCGATATCATCCTTACCGGGCGCGCCCAGACCACTGGAGTGGTACACAGGATTGCCGAACGTTTATCTACGGCTTGAATCCCGACCGTGGATCTTCTCCTATACCCCATGGAAAGGAGAATACCCAAGATTGTGGCTGGGTCAGCCCCCTTCATTCATTACTTACTATCTGCATTGCGTAGCAATCGGGGCAGATCCCATGGGTGGATGGGAGCGAGAACTGTCGGCGGAAGGATTTCTCCACCGGAACCCACTCTCCGTTGCGCTCCACCCGCCTACACCATGCGCAGATACGCATCCGATCTGCCTCCGCTCTTATCGGAACAGCCATCGGGATGGAGCCCTCCGTACCGTTCCCTCTCTCGCTCGCATAGTTGTAAACACCCATTTTCATGCTTTCGATCTCCCGGAGGCAGCCTGGCGTAGCTGTACTCACCTATATACAGTATCTACAGACGCCAGACGTACAAGCAGGTTCATATTTTTTTTACCAACCGCCCCAAAGCGGCGATAAAACGTCCCGATTCCGGTATAGCGGCGTGGGAAAGTGGGCGGAATGGAGCGCCCGCCCTCCCGAGGGAGATCGTATGCTGTAGAGATCGTGGGGTTCGGTCAGGACGGAAGCGGTGGTCAGCGCTTGTCCGAATAGATATGGGGGTTCTGACGCTGGCACTCCTCGATGACGGCGATCTGCCGACGCACCTGCTGGGGCGTGATCTCCAGCGGCGCGCCGGTGGTCAGGGAGCGATAGAGCATCGTATAGAAGGCGTGGGCCATGCTCGCAAAGAGGTCCTGATTCTGCCCCTCGTTCCACGTCTCTTTGTTCCATGTGAGAGTATCGCTGCAGTAGGCGGGCGTGCCGTCCGGGCGATTGAGCGGGGTCGTGATCAGTTGGAGTTTCGGGGCGACTGCCGGATCGAAGTACTCCCACTCCATCTGCCTGGTATCGCCCTTCAGCCCGCCCTGGGCGCCATAGACGTTGTAGGTGAAGGTCGGATAGCGGCAGCAGGAGGAGATCTCCAGGGAGATGATGGGCCGCCCCTCTCCACTTAGAATGAGAAGGACGTGATCCTCTGCATTCCCGTAGCTGATGGCATTACGCATCAGGCAGGTGACCTGCGGCATCTCTTCGCCCCCGAACAACTGCAGGGCCTGATCCAGCGGGTGCGGCCCGGTGTTGAGCAGGTTGCCCCCCATCTCCGATGTAAGGGTCTGCCAGTCGTAGCGGCGGGAGAAGCCGTTGAAGGCGATGGAGATTTGCACGATGCTGCCCAGCACGCCGGAGGCGATCACCTCCCGGATCTTGCGATAGTAGGGGGCGAAGCGCGACTGCTGGAAGATGGCAAGCGTCTTACCGGACTGCTCCGAGGCCGCGATAAGCCGGTCCACATCGGCGGCGGTGGAGGCGAGGGGCTTCTCGCACAGGACGTTGAAGCCCGATTCCAGCAGATGCAGGGTGATGGGCACATGAAACTTGCTCGGGGCGGCGTTCACGATCAGGTCCAGATCGTCGCGCTCCAGCAGCAGCGTGTAGTCCGAATAGGTAGCGCAGCCATACTCCGCCTGCGCGCGAGCGCGCCGTTCGCTCAGCGGATCCACCACCGCGACGATCCGAAACCTCTCGGTATCCCTGGAGAGATACGCGCCGTGAATGTCTCGCCCACTTCTGCCCTGTCCCAGGATCGCCACACGAAGTGTCTGCATGTCTCATTCCCTTTCTCGGCATTCGATCTGTTCCGCCTGCCGAAATCTTGCCAGGCGCGGGGGGTAACTCGTCTCAGGGTGTCTTTGCGCCCAGCAGGTCCACAAAGTGGACGGAAGCGTCGGCGTGGACATCGGCGCGAAAGGCATGCACCCGCACCTGCGACCACCCCAGGGAGGGCTGTTGCAGGATCTCGACCATGTCTTTGTACTGTTGCTGCACGATCTCCGGGCGTGAGGCGCGCGCCATAAGCCGTTTGTAGTGGGCGCACACGGCGTCTTCCGGGCCATCTTCGCTCGCGCCATGAAAGAGCAGGATCACCTGCTGGATGGCATGCGCCTTCCGCAGGAAGGTAAATTCTCGTCGAAACTGATCGGCGCGCAACAGCTCGAACCCTCCGGTCGCGAGGGCGCCCGGCCCGCCGGGAGTATACAGCCGGTCGTAATAGACCACCCCCAGGCGCTGCTCCAGAAACTCGTCTATGCTCTTCTGCAGACGCCCGTCCGAACAGGCGATCACGAGCGCCTCCGGGCGCGTGTGGCTCCATCTCTCCGAACCGATATAGACGTTTTGCGCCATGGGTTCGGGCGTCGGTATCGTAAGGGAGGTTCCGCGATCCGGGAAAGCAAGCGAATTTCCATAAGAGAGTTCCGCAGGATCGCGCGGAACTGTCAGTTCTATCATACTTCTCCTTTTCTTAGAAACCATGTATCGGATAACGATGTATCGGATGAGGCGTCCGGCTCGATCACCGTTCGGTGCGAGGTTCGGCTCACTTCAGGGCAGCGACCTCAGCGACCACGGTCACGGGATCACCCACTGCGACCTCACCGCCGATTACTACCCGCGCCATCATGCCCAACCGCCCGGCGGCCTCCTGGCGCAGTTTGCCCTGGTGTCGCTCGAACTTCCCACAACCGGTACGCGGTTCGGTAAGTTCCACGCACGCCGCATCGCCGATCTGCAGGCGCGTTCCGGGCGGCAGGGAATCGATCTCCACATCCGCCAGGATCAATTGTTCCCCCAATTGGCCGGGCGCCGTCCGAAAGCCTTCTTCTGCCAGTGCTTCCAGGGCATGGGCCGCCATGATATTCAAATGACGGTCCGAATGTCCCCCCTTGGTATCGTTCTCGATCCCATAGCCCGCGACCAGCAACGCCTGCTGGCGCGGCACACGCGTATAGTTCTCAACGGATGGCGCGGCATCCTGCGGTTTGTACACAATGCTCACAAGTTCACCCATTTTCCTCTCTCCTCTCCATGCGCAGTTCAACCCCTCGTTTATTATAGCAAAATTTACTTCCTCGTCGGGCAAGAACCGGCCCGTTTCCTGCGATCAAGAGGATTTTGGGGAAGCATTGCGAAATGTTCCTGAGGTACTCTCTTCAAATTAGGAAAACAAGACCATGAACCTATTTCTGCTCGCCTCTCTCCTGACAGTCGTGACGCTCTGCGCGGCGACGGCGACGCCGGCCAACGATCCGCCTCCGCCCGTGCCGTTCGGACCTCTGCCATCGCCACGGCAACTGACCTGGCATGAGAGAGAGTTCTATGCCTTCGTCCACTTCAATATGAACACCTTCACCGGGAAAGAGTGGGGCGAGGGCTATGAAGATCCGAAGCAGTTCAACCCGACGGCGCTGGATTGCCGGCAGTGGGCGCGGGTCTGCAAGGCCGCCGGAATGAAGGGCATCATTATCACGGCGAAGCACCACGACGGCTTCTGTCTCTGGCCCTCGAAATACACCGAGCACTCCGTCAAGAACAGCCCGTTTCGCGGAGGCAAGGGCGACGTGCTGAAGGAGCTCTCCGCCGCCTGCAAGGAGTACGGCCTCAAGTTCGGCGTCTATCTCTCGCCCTGGGACCGCAACCACCCCCAGTACGGCTCCCCGGAGTACAACACCTTCTTCGAGAACCAGCTTACGGAGGTTCTGACCGGCTACGGCGAGATTTTCGAGGTCTGGTTCGATGGCGCGAACGGCGAAGGCCCCACCGGCAAGCGGCAGGTCTACGACTTTCCCGCCTTCATCGCCCTGGTCCGTAAGTACCAGCCGAACGCCTGCATCTTCAGTGACGGCGGCCCCGATGTCCGCTGGGTGGGGAATGAGGCAGGCCACGCCAATCCCACCAACTGGTGCCTGCTCAAGCGCGACGAGATCGTGCCCGGCACGCCCCGCTACGCCGAACTCACCTCGGGCCATGCCGACGGCACGCACTGGGTCCCGGCGGAGTGCGATGTCTCCATCCGGCCCGGCTGGTTCTATCGCCCCAGCGAGGACAACCGGGTGAAGACGGTCGCGCAGTTGGTGGACATCTACTACGCCTCCGTGGGGCAGAACGCCTCGCTCCTGCTCAACCTGCCGGTGGACACGCGCGGCCTGGTGCATGAGACGGACGCGGAGCGGCTGCTCGGCCTGGGCAAGGCCATCTCCGCCGCCTTTGCGCACGACCTGGCGAAGGGCAGGCCGACCACGGCCACCAGCGTGCGCGGCAACAGCCGCCGCTACGCCGCTGCCAACGCCACCGATGGCAACCCCAGAACCTACTGGGCCGCCGAAGACACCGTGACGACCGCCTCGCTGGAGGTGGATCTGGGCAGCCCGCAGCCGGTCAACCGCGTGGTGCTGCAGGAGGCCATCGCGCTGGGCCAGCGGGTGGAAGCCTTCACGGTCGAGGCGTTCACCGACGGCCAGTGGGCGCAGGTCGCTGAAGGCACGACCATCGGGCACAAGCGCATCCTCCGCTTCCCGGATGTGACGGCCTCAAAGGTGCGCGTCAATATCACCCGCTCTCGCGCCTGCCCAACCCTGTCCAACTTCAGCCTCTACCACGCCCCCGAAGGAACATAGTCAACCCATGAACAAAACACTTTGGTATAGGTACATCGTGCTTTTGGCAGTTGCGTTGCTCTGGTCAGAACAGGTTGGATCCGCCAATCCACTTGCTGGGTTATCAGAAAAAGATTGGGCGTACCAGGCAGCAAACGACCTGCAGGAAGCGGGGCTTCTTGCCCGACTCTATCCTGCAGGTCATTTTAACGGTCAGAGCACCCTGACACCAGCAGATTTTGCTGTCGCCACTCGGCAGGCGCTTGAGGTCTGCGGCATCCTCCAGCCGGAGCCTCAGCAGGCAGCACAATACAGGGCGTATTGGCAGGAGAAAAGAGGCAAACCCTCACCGCCGGAATTGTCGCTGATACTGGTACGCGAGTTGATTTTCCTGACCAGAGAATTTAGGTTCGACCTGACTGACCGTTTTGAGGATGGCGAGAAAGCGCTTCAGCAGCTAAAATTGCTGCACGGTAAAAAGAGAGACGCTCTGAAGGACAATCCTGTCTCCGTACTCAGTTTCAAGACGACCCCCGAAGCCTCTCAGGCCATCAAGGATTTGCAAACCGCCGGTTTGCTGATCGGTCCCTTCGAGCGTGAAAAAGATAGCAAAGGAGCCCTAACGCAGGAAGAGCTTCTCTCGGCCTTTGCGTATATGTTTCGCTTCCTTAAGAACCGCCCAGATGTATGGGGCGACCTAGGAGATCATGATATTCCTCACAATCCTGACGTCAATCATGGCCAGATCCAGGCGATGCTTGTGCTGCTCAACGCGTTTAAGAACGAATTAGCGGCGCAGGGATGGAACGTCAAGCAGATCAACCTCCGGCTGACTTATCTGGACGACAGCATAAAGCATTGACGTTGGATATATCGCCTTACGCAAGCGGGCTATTCCGGGTACAGAACGTACCCGTCTCCTCCACCCCCTCGGACCAGTGGCGGGGGCGGAGACCACGGGCCTTCGGCCAAGCGTCCTCCGGACGCCTTCCAACGTTGGGAGCATTTCCGTCCGTGAGGACGGTTAGCCGAAGGCTCTCCAGGCGGGTACGTTCTGTACCCGACCTGCAAGCAGTTCAAATGCCCGGCTGTGTAAGATAAGTTGGATAATTCGCCTGGCGGGCAACAGCCGTCGCAATGCAGCCGACAATGCTACTGAAAGAGGAGCCTACCTATGAATGCAAAACAGGCTGTCTTCCTCGATTTACAAGGCACGCTGGGAGGGGAGGGGCTAGGGGATATTCTGGATTTCACCTTTTATCCCTGCGCCCTTCCTGCCGTTCGTATGCTCAATCAGAATGGGTTGCTGGCAATAGTTGTTACCAACCAAAGCCATATCGCCAAGGGACGGTTTACCTACAATCAGTATGAAGAGCGAGCCGCACAGATCCAGCAAGAACTCATCCGGAATGGAGCACACCTGGATGCCATCTATTGCTGCCCCCATCGGCATATGGACCATTGCGCCTGTCAGAAACCAAAACTTGGCCTGTTAATGGAAGCGCAACGCTCCTTTGGGATCGCATTGCCAGCATCCTATGTTGTCGGGGATATGGGCACCTCAGACATGCTGATGGCGCACGCAGCAGGATGTAAGGGTATTCTGGTGCGCACTGGCGTGGGTGAAAGTTCCTTAACCGAATATCGGCACACATGGGCCGATATAGAGCCGGATTATATCGCATCCGATGTGCTACAAGCTGTGGAGTGGATCGTTCGAGACAAAGGCTAGGGCTGTACGGCGTCAACGGATTTCGTTGCGTCTCCGGCGAATAGATCGGGTCGTTCACCGCGAAGGCAGAATTAATCGTTTAATCCTGAAAATTAAACGATTAATCGCTTGTAAGACGAGTGGGTATGTCGTATACTGACATTGATAGTCCGCTGCCAAGGAGAACACGCCATGCATCGTCGCAAACAAGCTTTCACGCTGATTGAGTTGTTGGTGGTTATTGCCATCATCGCTATTCTCGCTGCCATCCTTTTCCCCGTATTTGCGCAGGCGCGCGAAAAGGCCCGTCAGACATCCTGTATATCGAACTTCAAGCAGATAGGACTGGCCGTCATGATGTACGCGCAAGACTATGACGAAAGCTACAACCCGTCTGAGGTATCGCTCAGCGGGGGAGGAAACTTCGTCACCGGTTATGACTGGACGTTTGTCGTCAATCCCTACATCAAAAACGGTTCCAACCAGGCCGCACCCACGGAAGGCAGGACGATCCAGGGTTATATCGCCGGCGTCTATGCCTGTCCCTCCGCCATCCGCCCGAGGCAACAGGATCAGTTCGTGGTCCGGGCCGATGTCTTCCCCGTCTGGTACAATAACAGCGCCCCCCTGTCCAGCGGCGCCTCCGGCTCCGCCTGCACGATGGCGTCTATCGATGCCCCCGCCACCCGGATCGGAATATGGGAAGCCGGCTCAAACGGTCTCGACACCAACAACTTTGGACCGTACTATCCCATGGACGGTTGGGCCTGGTACTCGGGATTCGCCTACCACTCCGGTAACTTCCTCGGCGCCACCAAGGACTGTGACCAGCCCGCAGGGGTCGAGGGCGGCGGATTCCAGTCCTGCAACACCCTGCCTCGCTACCGGCACAGCAACACCTCCGATATGCTCTTCCTCGATGGCCATGTGAAGGCCATGCACAAAGCCGATTGGTACCTCGATGATTTCTTTATCCCTGGTTTGTGCGAGAACTTTTGGGAGACATGCAGCGTGACTCCTTAATCCGTGGAAGGAATGAAGAGACCCATGATGGAGAGTACCTGGATCAAAGCGGCTTCTCGGGCGGGGGTTATCCTGATTGCCCTGGCGCTGGCAGGCTGCACCTATCCCGGCGATACGTCGGGGTTCAAAGCCGAGACCAAGCCGACGAAAGCGGAGATCCAACAGCAGATCGAGGATCTTAAGGCCAATTCCAAAGTGCCCGAAGGCATCAAACAGACGGCCATGAAGAAGCTGGAGAAAGACCTGGAAACCGCCCAATAGCGGCGCGCTTGCCGAGACAATCCACTTCACCCGAATCCAAAAGGCCCCTTGCCAGGCAAGGGGCCTTTTGGACATTCTACGGTCCGGTCGGTCGAGACGCCGCCGTTCAGCGCGAGGGAGGGCCGGTGCTCTCGCGAACCACCAGCGAAGGCGAAAGGACCTCCACACCGAGAGAGGGTCGTGCCGTCGGTTCGATAGGGAGGGCTTCCACAGGCTCGCAAACGCTTTCGCTCCGTTCGCGGTGATCGATCTCGGCCAACAACAGATCCACTGCGCAGCGGGCCATCTCGTCAAAAGGTTGCCTCACCGTTGTGAGTAAGGGACGTGTCATTTGCGCCATGTGCGTATCATCGAATCCGATGATGGAAATGTCCTGTGGCACGCGAATAGCGTATGCGGCGAGCGTCTGTATACATCCGAATGCAGCCGCATCGTTTGCACAGAAGATCGCCGTAGGCAACGCAGCCCTGCCATAGCGAGCAATCAATTCCGCCGTCCGGTGAACACCGGATTCCATGGTGTAATACCCCGGAATAACGGGGGAGGCGTCACGAGAAATACCCGATTCCGCCGTCGCACGCTCAAAACCGCGAACGCGACGCCGCGCTCCTGCAAGCTCGAGCGGCCCCGTAAAATACGCGATCTCGCGGTGACCCAGATCCAGCAGATAGCGCGTCGCGGCATAGGCCCCACCCTCATCATCTATGTCCACATTGTGATAATTCGGCGAAGGATTGCTCCCCTGAATGGCGACGATGGGCGTCGTTCGGTTGACGATTGCCATGAGAGAGTCGACGATATAGGGCGCCACGAGGATCAAGCCGTCAATACGGCCGTCACAGCACTCTTGAAACGTCTGGGCGCCCTTTTCCCCCGGCGGCACGGCGAACACTGTGACACTCTGACCGCGATCTGTTGCGGCCTGGAGGATACCGCTCAAAACCGCGAGGAAATAGTGATTGGTTGCACACCCTCGGATCGTTGCTGCGACCCCGATCGCATTCATGCGACGCTGGGATAGGCCAAGCGCTACCGCGTTGCGGCGATAGTGCAGCCGCGCAGCCGCTTCGAGTATTCGGCTGCGCGTGCCCTCTGAAATACGTGCCGAGGAACTCGCTCCGTTGAGGACTACGGAGGCAGCGCTTACCGTCGCCGCCGCTTCTCGAGCCACATCCTTCAGCGTTGGAGCCAGATGACGTTTCATTCCTCTGCCTGTTATCTCCCGGCTTCATCAGAACGAAGCAAGTGCCTTTCATACTGAGGAGATGGGCGTGGCGCAGCCTGTCAGGCTTGCGACACCTTGACCCAGGACTGCGTATGCGCCCCTTTGTAGGCCGCTTCCATGACTGCGACGCGCATCGCCGCCTCGCTCGGTTTCACCAGCGAATCGTGGGGTTTGCCCTCCAGAGCATTCAGGAACTGCTCGATGGGCGGGGGCGGGCCGGATGGCAGGTTCGTCTGGGCATCTTTCACCTTGTTGCTCCGGAAATCGAGCCGCCCTTTGACGATGGAGGCAAAGCCCTCGGTCCCGCTGATTTCCAGCGTCACCGGGTTGGCAATATCGACCCAGCCGGCCGCCAGCGTGCCGATGGCTCCATTCTGAAATTTGAGCAGCGCCTCCCCGCTCTCGTCGCAGCCGGCATAGCGGTTGGTGACGATATTGATATCCGCCGTCGCCGATTCGACCCCGCCCAACAGCCACATCATGATATCGAGCGAGTGCGTGCCCAGGTCGCCGAAAGCGCCGACGCCTGCGATCTTGGGATCGGCCATCCAGCGGTACTCGCCGTCAAACCAGCCCCCCAGCGAACCGCTATGGCAGTTCGAGCCGCGAATGCGGGTGATCTTGCCGAAATTGCCTGCCTCTACCTGTGATTTGAGGAACAGATGCTGCGGGTCCGTCCGCATGAAGTAGCCCGTGGTGAAGAGCAGGTTCGCCTTTTCTATCGCCTCCGCCATGGCGAAGCTCTCTTTCGCGGTGATGCCGAGCGGCTTTTCGACGAACATATGTTTTTTGGCATGGGCCGCCTCCAGCACCAGGTCATGGTGCCGGTTGGTCTCGGAGCAGATCACCACGGCGGCGATCTCCGGATCGTCCCAGATCTCCTTCAAGTCCGCAGTGGTCTTGCTGCCCACCTCCTTCGCGCGCTTATCGGCACGGGCCGCATCGTGATCCCAGGTGTATTTGACCTTCACGCCGGCGCGGCTCTTCAATGCCCCCACATACTGCGGGGTGTGAATATGTGCGCCGCCCACCAGCGCCACCCCAATCGGCTTCGTCGCATCCTGCGCGTAGGCAGCCGCTGGAGCGGCGAGGGCCGCCGCAGCCGTCGCGGATGCCGCCGCCCCGAGAACCTCCCGTCGGGTCATCGTCTTATCCTGCATCAACTTCGTCTCCTCTCTTAAGCCTCATGGCAACGCTCTGGAATCGGCAATCGTGTCACCCGTTTTCCGGCAACACCGCGCTCTTCGGTCTTTTCACCAAAAGCAACGCCCTTCCCTCTCCACTTTGCAACCTTTTCTCCTGCGCAAGCTTTACAGCGCGTGGGTGTACACATTCGCCTCTCCGTCGTTGACCATGTGCATGGGTTTCCCATCCGCATCGCTCACAATCAGCAGCACCTGAGGCGGCTCCTTGGCAGAGGGGCCTGCTACGCTCCAGGTAGTCTTCCAGCTATGTTGGACCTTCTGGTGCTGCGGGACTTCCTGCAGTGTCATTCGCGCACTCTTAGGAGCTATACCCATCTCTTGCAGGCTGAGCAGGGCGACGTTTGCCGCCTCCTCCGGAGTACGGATCTTTGGCGTTGCCGTATTGGGCGCGACATACTGTGGGCGCAGGTCCAGAATGTTGCCGGTGACATCATTAAAATCCAGGAAGCAGTCCTTGTTGTCCGTCTTGCAGAGCACCGTCCAGATAACACGCCGCATGGAGCGCGTCTGGCTGTAGACATACTCGAGTTTGTATTGCGGTTCCGAGATCAGCCGGGCCGAATTGCTGAAGGTGAGGCAGAACGTGAGCGCCCTCTGTCGGATCTGTGCGGCGGTGAAGTGGGTTCGGCTCGGAGCAATCGCCTGGGCCTGCGCCTCTCTGTGGACCTGCCAGGAGCCGTTGAAACAGGCAGTGAGCAGAAGCACAAGAAAGATGAGCCAGGCCTTACGACGAAATGATAATCGCACGAGAAGATGCTGCAACATGTCTGTTCCCTCCTGTCGTGAACCTGCGCCTCAAGGCGCCGATAGGGGTCTCCTGTTCTATCCCCTGTTGATGCCTCCATTCTAACGGGCTAACGTCGTCAGAACCGTCGTACAATTGGCAGGAAAATCGTCGTACAGAGAGATTTTTCAGGCGAAGGATGGGTCTGCGGGAAGTTATTCGGCCGCTGCCGCGGTCGAAGGTGTCGGGGAAATCTACCATCGAGGAGAATCGAAAGGAGATCGCATACAGGCGAGCAACATGCCTGCAGAAGGATAGTCATCGCGCCAACGTTTCCGAAAGCGCAAATCGGATAGCCTGCTCTCGCGTCATGGCGCGTCCCTCCAGCCATGCTGCATCAAAAGCGGCGTCATCCGCCAGGGCGGCGCGGACGGCGGCAATCTGTGCTTCATTCCGGAGCCGATCATGGGGCGGCAGGGGCGCGCCGGTCTCTTCCCGCAGTTGCTTCACCGCGCCTAGGAGGATCGCCGCTCGCGAGGGGTTGGACAGAGAAGCGGCGAGGCTGGCGAACTCTTCCAGCGAATGCATGATGTTCCGCTGGTCCCCCAGTTCCTGCCAGATGGCAATGCTCTCCCTGTACAGAGAGAGGGCCGAGATGTAGTCGCCCTGATTCTTCGCCACAATCCCCAGGTGGTGGAGGGCGTTGGAGATGCCCCCTCTGTTCCCTAATTCCCTGCTGATCGCCAGGCTCTGCTCATGCAGAGAACGGGCTGAGGCGTAGTCGCCCTGATCCCTGTCCAGCGACCCCAGTTCAACAAGATTCAAACTCTCCCATAATCGGTTGCCTATCTCTCGATTGATCTGTAGGGCCTCCTCACACAGCAACGTGGCTGTCCGGTAATCCATAAGAGAGTGCGACACCTGCCCCAGGTTGTGGAGAGAACCGGCGATACTCCGCCTGTCTCCCAACTCCCGTCGGATCGCCAGGCTCTCTTCATACAGAGAACGGGCCGCAAAGCTGTCGCCCTGATCCCTGGCCAGAGCCCCTGCCGCGTTGAGGGCGTCTGCTCTGGCTCGGGTCCGTTCTTGCGCAGAGGGATGGGCCAGAAGCGCGGCAAGGTATTCTCGGCCCTCCGAGTAATATCCCCGCACCAGCCAGAAAAGCTGCAAGGATCCCGCCAACCGCAAACCCGCCTCGCTCTCTGCCGGTTCTTCCAGGCAGTAGGTCAGTCCCTGACGCAGGTTATCATGCTCCATCTCCAGCCGCTCCAGCCACTGTTGCTGGTTCGCACCGGTCAAGTACGACTTCGCCTCCTCCGCCAATGCCAGGAAGAAGGCGAGGTGTCGGTTTCTCCAGTTCGGCTCCGATCCGTCTTCCCACAGACGATCCCGCGCATACTGTCGCACCGTCTCCAGCAGGCGGTAGCGCCTGTTGGAGTTCGATGTCTCCGCCACCACCAGGCTCTTATCTATGAGGCTGCTCAGCAGGTCCAGTGTCTCCCACTCCTCCACAGGGCCGCCCGCACACACCGCCTCCGCTGCCTCCAGCGTCCAACCTCCGGCGAAGACCGACAGCCGACAGAGCAGCGCCTGCTCGGCTGCATTCAGAAGATCGTAACTCCAATCAATGAGGGAGCGAAGCGTCTGCTGGCGGGGAAGGGCGGCGCGTGAGCCGCCCGTCAGAAGTCGGAACCGCTGGTCCAGTCTGGCGTGGATGTCGCCGACCGTGAGGGATGCCACCCGCGCCGCGGCCAGCTCGATCGCCAGAGGGATGCCGTCCAACCGGCGGCAAATGCGGCAGACCGCCTCCACCTCCTCGCGACGCGTCAGTTGGAAACCCATCTGGGCGGAGGCGGCGCGCTCCACAAACAGCCGGATCGCCGGGAAGGTGAGGGCGGCGGCAACGGCGTCCATCGGGTCAACGGGTAACGTCTCCACCTCAGGAACCGGCAGTGATGGAACGCGCCAGACGACCTCACCCATCAGCCCCAACCGCTGGCGGCTGGTGGCCAGGATATGCAGATCGGGACAACCCTCCAGCAGGGTCTGCGCCAGCAGCGCCGCCGCCTCGATCAGATGCTCGCAGTTATCCAGAACCAGGAGATCTTTGTAGGTATGGAGCCACCCTATGAGCGCCTGGGTCGGAGCCGCCGGTTCCGGGGATGCTATCTCCCGGATCCCCAGAGCGGACGCGACGAAAGTGGGAAGCAGGGCCGGATCCGATAGCGAGGCCAGTTCCACGAAGGCTGCCCTCTGTGCCGAATGGGAAATCCGGTCCCTGGCAACCTCGATGCCGAGGCGTGTCTTGCCCACTCCTCCCCCGCCGACCAGCGTCACCAGGCGCGAGCGGGAGAGCGCATCGGCAATATCGCGCGCCTCCTGCTCTCTTCCGATGAGCGCCGTGAGTTGATGGGGAAGCCCCGAGAGAGGAGAGGAAGAAGCCGGGGAGGAAGCGGACGACGGGCGCGCTTCCGGCGGTGGGGCAATACGCTGCACGGGCTGTCCGGCCTGTTGGCGGATCTGCTGGTAGAGCCGAACGGTCTCCGCATCCGGCTCGACGTTCATCTCCTCACGCAGCAGAACCCGATACTCCCGATAGGAGGAGAGGGCGGCAGGCGTGTCCCCGCTGGCCGCCAGAACCCGCATCAAGCCGCGCCGGGCGCTGTCGTGTAGCGCATCCATTCCCTTCGCGCGGTTCAGCAGCGCCAGCGCCTCCGCATACTCCTGGCGCTGCTCCGCCGCGTCTGCCAGCGTCTCCAAAGCGCGCAAGCATGCCTGTTCGCGGGAAGCGCGCTCGGCAAAGACCCACTCCTCCAGGCAGCCTTCCAACAGGGGACCGGTGTAGACTTGCACCGCGCTGCGCAACGCCTCTTCCTCTCCCACCTTCATCGCCCGGTCGAAGCGCACCACATCCACCTCCGCCCCTTCCAGATCGAGGGTGAGCGTATCTCGGGTGGGCGATTGAACACGCACGCCCTCGCTGCCCAACGCCTTGCGCAGATGCACCAGGATGTCGCGCAGGTTATGCAGGGCCTGGCTCTCCTCGCTGTCAGGCCAGAGCGTGCCGGCCAGCCAGGAGCGGTCTACCGTGCGACCATGTCGCAGCGCCAGCAGCGCCAGCAGCCATTCGACGGAGCGGGTTCGCACGCGTGGCATCGGTTGGTCCTGCACCCGAACGTGGAGAGGGCCAAATAGTTGGATAGTGAGCGGGGGGACGGGCATCGGAGGTTTCGCTTCCAGGCGCTCCTTGCAGACATATTTCCTGAATATTCTCCCTGTACGACGTTTTTCCTGCCCATTTGACGACAGTTTTGACGACGTTAGCCTGTTAAGATAGGGTTATCACCAGGATGGACCGCATGGCACACTCGGAGAGAGCGGCAGCAGCCTGTTGACCCCAGTAATCGTGAGGAACCCGATGGTCTCAAACACGCCTGTAAACTCGACCCATCACTCAACGATATGGCGAATTGCCATATCCTCACTCCATCATGAAGCACCGCTCGCCTCGAACCATTACTCCGAGCAAGGCGAGAGAAGGAGACAAGAGCGAACATGAGCCTCAACAACTGGATGGCATCCGTCACCCAATCACAGTCGTTATCAGCACTCAGCATCCCCGGTACGCACGAGTCGTGCGCACTCTATGATCATGCGACCGCCGGTTACACTCAGTGTCAGTGGCTGAGCATCCCAGACCAACTGCTCAATGGGATCCGGTTTCTTGACATCCGACCTACCTACGAGGTGGATGGCAAGAAGTTCGAAATCACACACGGCGGGTACGACCAGAACATCACTCTCGCGGAGGTCCAGACGCAGGTCATTGATTTCCTAATGGCCAACCCTAGCGAGGTCGTTCTGATGAACATCCAGCAGGAGTATTCCACAGCGTCGAATCAGGATTTCGTGGACCGGTTCGATTCGGTGGTGCAAGGGTACGAGAACTACTGGTTTTTCGATGAGCGCATCCCGACGGTCGAGGAAGCCAGGGGGCGCATTGTCCTGATACGCGCGTACGACCCAAATGCCTTCGATCCCTCGAACCCGACGAACGGGGGGTGGCTTACGAACAAGGGCATCCCATTTAACGGCTTTAACATCAATGGTATTTCGTCGAACAACTACTTCCAGACCCAGAATTACTGGAACGCCTGGGAGAGCGACAAGAAGACTGCCATCAAGGCCTGGTTGCCGGCGCCTATGAGCGGCCAAATCGTACTCAACTTCCTCAGTTACGCACATGGCGGGGCGACTCCCGGCCGAAACGCGGAAGCGATGAACCCCGATATCTTCGCGTACATCCAGGGAATCGACCCGAGTCGCTGCCTCGGGGTGCTGCCGATGGATTTCGCAACGAACACACCGGGGTTCATCGAGGAGATCATTCGTCACAATAGCTGACCACGCTCAAGAAGACGTAGAGTGCGCCGGATCCTCCACGCAGTGGGCGATCCGGCGTAATCGAGGCACAGACAGTCTTACCACAACCCTCAGTGAGAATCTCATTTTCAATAGAAGGAGGGAATCCATCCTGCGGCGCGGAAACTGAGCCGGAGTATCCTTCAGGGAGCGTAAGAATCTGGGTAATGGAAAGGACAAACACCATGAAATCTCTGCACACAGCGGTGCAAGAGTTCCTCTCCTCGCAGCCCAAGCGGCTCTTTATCGGCGGCGAGTGGGTGAACGCAAAGAGTGGACAGACCTTTGAGGCGCGTGATCCTGGCGACGGCCAGGTGATCGCGCACCACGCGGCAGGCGATGCCGCCGATGTAGATCTGGCCGTGGCGGCGGCGCAGCAAGCCTTCCGCAAGAGCGGCTGGGCGACCATGCCCGTCAACGACCGGGCCGTGATCCTGCACCGCCTGGCGGACCTGGTGGACAGACACCGCGACATCCTGGCGCAGATCGAATCCCTCGATGTGGGCAAGCCGCTGGCGCAGGCGACCGGGGGCGACATTCCCAATGTGGCCCAGACCCTGCGCTACTACGCCGACCTGGCGGTCCACACCCGCCGCGCGGAGCCCATTGCCGTCTCCGGCTACGACGCCCGCTCCATCCGGGTGCCCTACGGCGTCTGCGCCTTTATCATCCCCTGGAACTTCCCGCTGCTGCTGGTCGGCTGGGGCATCTCGCCCGCCCTGGCGACGGGCAACACCGTCGTCATCAAGCCGCCGGAAGATGCCTCCCTCTCTACACTCTACTTCTGCCAACTGGCCCAGGAGGCGGGCGTGCCCAACGGCGTCATCAATGTGGTGACGGGTTACGGCGAGACCGCCGGAGCGGCGCTGGCGCACCATCCCGGTATCAACCGGATGTCCTTCACCGGCTCGCCGGAGGTGGGACGCCTCATCGCCGAATCGTGCGGGCGCAACCTGGTCCCGGTCAAGCTGGAGCTGGGCGGCAAGGGCGCTGCCGTGCTGTTCCAGGACATTGACATCCCGGCGGCGGCCCAGGCTCTCGCCGGAGCCATCACCCTGAACTCCGGCCAGGTCTGCTGCACCGCTACCCGATGGATCGTCCAGGAGAGCATTCTGGACCGCTTTGTGGATGCCGCCAAGACAGCATTGACCGCCACGAAGATCGGCCACGGGCTGGACCCCGAAACGCAGATGGGGCCGGTCATCAGCGAGAAGCAGCGGAGCCGGGTGGTGGGCTATCTCGAACGGGGCGAGCGCGAGGGCGCGAACGTGCTGCTGCGGGGCGGCGCGACGGCAGCGCCCGGCCACGAGGGCGGCTACTACGTCAAGCCCGCGCTCCTGGGAGGCGCGCCCACCAATATCTGCGCCTGCGACGAGATCTTCGGCCCGGTCGCCTATGTCATGCCCTTCTCCGAGGAGGCGGAGGCGGTGGACCTGGTCAATCGCTCCCACTACGGCCTGGCCAACAGCGTCTGGACCTCCGACCTGGGGCGCGCCAACCGGGTGGCGGAGGCGATGGTGGCGGGCAATAGCTGGATCAACGCCCACAACATCTTCGCCCACGGCGTCCCTTACGCCGGCTGCAACCTGAGCGGCGTTGGGGGCGGCGTCCTCGGCCCGGACACGCTCCTGGACTACCTGCGCCCGCAGTCCATCGTCCGCCCGCTGACGTAGGTTCCATTCAGCCGCCGCGTGGAGGAGAGCGAAGATGCGAAATCGCTTGCGTCAGCGCTTCCGGGACCATGAGACGACCTACGGCCTCTGGATTACGGTGGAGACCCCCACCATCACGGAGGCCGCGGTCACTCTGGGCCTGGATTGGGTCTGCATCGATATGGAGCACGGCCACCAGGACTTCCATGAGGTGATGAACCACCTCCGTGTAGTGCGCGGCTCGGAGACGGCGGCGCTGGTGAGGGTGCCGGGGATCGAGTTGAGCGCCATCAAACGGGCGCTCGACATGGGCGCGCATGGGGTCATCGTCCCCTACGCCCGCAGCCATGCGGAGGTGGAGACGGCCTTCTCCTACGGGCGCTATCCCCCACGCGGCATCCGGGGCGTCAGCGGCGACCGCGCCGTCAAGTGGGGCCTGGGGGCGCGAGACTACCTGGACTGCGCCGACGAGGAGACCCTGATCATTCCCCTGATCGAGACACGCGGGGCCGTCGAGGCCATCGACGCCATTCTGGAGGTTCCCGGCCTGGAGGCGATCTTCTTCGGCCCCGCCGATATGTCCGCCTCGTATGGGTACCTGGGGGAGTGGGAGGGACCCGGCGTGGCGGAGCGCATTCTGGAGGTGCGGGCGAAGGCCGAGGCGAAGGGCATCGCCGCCGGGGTCATGGCCCGTAGCGTGGAGGATTCCCGGCGCCGCCGCGATCAGGGCTTCCGCATGGTGGGCCTGGGCGCGGACATGTCCCTGCTCATCCGGGCCATCCGGGAGAACCTCGACGCCCTCGGCCACAAAACCCCCTTGAACCTCTGGTTCTAAAGGAGACACCCAAAAATGAGCGACCCGTTCCAGGTCGGCATCACCCGCGACTTCCTCGCGGAGGGCGGCAAGCTGACCTATAAGGACATCGGGCTGGGCCTGCTGGAGGCCGAGCCCCGGTGCCGATACGCCTTCCTGGCGGAGTATCAGAGCCCGATGCGGCCCGAACAGATCGCCTCCCTCGACGCGGTCCTCTCCCTCACCCCCGGCTGGAAGGCCGAGACCTTTGCCGGGGGGGCGGAGCGCCTGCTGATCGTCGCGCGCTTCGGGGTGGGTTACGACATGTGCGATGTGGCCGCCCTGACTGCCAACGATGTGCTGCTCACCATCACCCCCGGCGCGACCGACCTGCCGGTGGCGGGCGGGGTCCTGGCGATGATGCTGGCGCTCAGCCGGCGGCTCTTCACCAAGGATCGGCTGGTGCGCGAGGGGCGCTGGAGCGAGCGCGCCTACTACCAGGGGACGGAGATCGCGGGCAAGGTCCTGGGCATCGTCGGCTTCGGAGGGGCGGGGCGCGAACTGCGCCGCCTGATCGCGCCGTTCGGGATGCGGGTCCTGGCCTACGATCCCTTCGTCTCGGATGCCCTGCTCGCGGAGCATCAGGCGCAGCGCGCCTCCACGCTGGAGGCGCTCTTCGCCCAATCCGACTACGTCTCCCTCCACTGCCTGCTCAACGAGGAGACGCGGGGGCTGATCGATCAGCGGCTGTTCGACCTCATGAAACCCACCGCCTACTTCTTCAACGCCGCGCGAGGCCCCATCGTGAACGAGGCCGACCTGATCGCCGCCCTGCAGGGCGGGCGGATCGCCGGAGCCGGGCTGGATGTCTTCGAGCAGGAGCCGCCTGCCCCCGACAATCCGCTCCTACAGATGGAGAACGTCCTCCTCGCTCCCCACGCGGTCTGCTGGACGGACGAGTGCTTCCAGGCCATCGGCGAGTCCGCCGTGCGCTCCATTCTATCCGTTTTGCGGGGTGAGCGGCCCTTCGGGCTGCTCAATCCTGAAGTGCTGGAGCGCCAGGGCTTCCAGAGAAAGGCGGAGGCCCTACAGGCCCGCATACACACCGATTCATAGGGCGCAGCACGCTGCGCCCGAGCGATTGGAAGGTCATTGCAGATCCCAGAGATAGGCTACGGGATCTGCAATTTTTTGCGTCTCCACATCAAAACCTTGCAGCAGGGCTTCGATGGTCTCGGCCTTGACATGCCCATCCACGAAGGCCACGTTCGCGCGATGGAAGTGTCGGGGAGCCACAAAGCCATAGGAGCGGAGCGGGCCTGTGAGCATCCAACCGGATATGTCGGGGGGAAACACATAATAATTGCCATACCCTGCGTTGTCCTCATAGTTCAGGGCGAGGGCGGAGTCCGTACCCAGAATGGTCGCAGCCGACTGGCGGATCGCGCTCAGCGCCACCCCTTCATAGACGTTATGAGCTTGGTTGCTGGGGGACAAGTAGTGATAGTTATAGCCGAAGTCGGTACAGAGCGCCCGTGCTTTCTCCAGCAACAATCCCGTAGTATTGGCGGGCAGTTTGGCCTGTTGCAGGTAGTCTCGGTCGTTGGCGTTGGGGTCCTGTTGGCATGCGAGGATCTGCCAGTTTTTGGCATAGGGCATCACCAATTCGGGCCAGAAGGAGCCGGACTGTTGTGTGGAGAGCAGCGAAACGTCCAGCTTCAACTTGCCGCTGATGCAAGGGGGCAGGGTCTCATCGTAATCCTGGCAGTAGAGCGAGAATGCCAGGGCGATCTGTTTGAAATTGGACTGGCAATCCGCCTGTCGGGTTTTTGCCCTGACCAGGCCAAAAACGGGAAAGAGAATGGCTGTCAATACCGCAATGATTGCGATAACAACCAGTAGTTCGACGAGGGTGAGCCCTCGTTTGTACACATGGGGAAACGGTGGGTATTGCATGTTTCTCGTCCTTCCAGGCTCTCTTCCCGAGAGAGCAATCACAGCCAGAGCGTGCTTCTCCCCTATAGGAGCCGAAAAATGTGTGTCCAGATAGGAGAAATCTTCTTGAAAACTCGCTTTTTCGGATGAGAGGTCTCTACCGCGCCAAGTACCCCGCCCTGTGCCCTAACTTTGACGAGACGGCGTTCAAAAAGCGCGAGAAAAGGAGGCGGGAGGATCAAACAAAATCGCGCGCCGGGGCGTAACGCGCAACCTTTTTGCGGCAACCTGGCTCTGGAATAGAAAGGACGCAGCGCCTTAGCTCGAAGCGCGATCAGCCCTCACATAGCATACCGGGACACGAGGAAACGCCTTGGAGACAGGAAACCGGCTGCCGTTCCCGGAAATAGGTTTTGAGATCTGTGGCTTTTCGATCCGTTCAGGGAGACATGAGATGGAGACGCTATCGGCAAGGGAGAGTGTGCTGGATTGGCTGATGGAGGGCGACCCGGTGATCCGCTGGCAGACCATGCGCGACCTCGCCGGTCTGCCCGCAGACATATGGGAGGCCGAGCGGCGGCGGACCGTACAGACGGGGTGGGGCGCGCAGTTCCTGGAGAGCCTGCGTCCGGATGGCACATGGCCCGCCGGACGATGGACGGACACGGTCTGGACCCTGCTGACGCTCATGGACTGCGGCATC
>Ga0070734_10001271_pt1 | contig 38429 bp, 35 predicted proteins | sample Coa_R1_8_FD_66444 | JGI IMG/M metagenome (GOLD analysis project Ga0070734, IMG submission 66444) | Surface soil microbial communities from Centralia Pennsylvania, which are recovering from an underground coalmine fire - Coalmine... | ecosystem: Environmental > Terrestrial > Soil > Unclassified ...
TGCGCGTCGGGATGACGCGCGCGCCCGGCATGATGCCGCGCATCTCGCCGGTCGGCATCAGAAAGAGCTTGTCGCCCGCAAAGCCGACCACCTCGGCCTCGACCTGCTTGCCGCCCGCCGTATCGATGAGGCAGCGGCCCCCCACCGCGGCCTCGCAGCCGACCGCTTCGAGCGTGAGTCCCACCATGCGATTGAGCGTGCCCTCGACCACGATCTCGCCCATCGCCGCGACGCGCTCGCGCGCCCGCCCGAGCGCGCCGGCCCACGCGGCCTGATGCTCGGCGAGCACGCTCAAGGACGCGGCTCGGTGCGCGAGATCGCGGTGCGCTCGGTGCCGAGCAGCTCGCTCAAGATCGCTCCGAGACGGGTCTCGAGCCGCATGTCGACGCGCGAGGTGTTGGTGGTGACCTGACAGCCGCCGCGTGCCATCACCGGATCCTCGATGAGCGTCCACGCCCGCTCGCTCTCGGTCGGAGCCAGGTGCTCGCGCACCACCGCCGCATCCTCCGGGTGCAGGTGCACGCGCACATCGCGCGCGGCCACGGGCAGCGCGGCGATCGCCTCGCGGATGATGCCGATGATCTGCGTCGGATCGGCCTTGAGCTCGCGCCGCACCAGGTGGCGCGCAAGCGCGAGCGCGAGCGACAGCAGCTCGTGCTCCACTTGCTCATCGAGGGTCGCGAAAGGCTTGGCGAGGTCGTAGAACATGCCGGCGAGACGCTCGACCTGGGCGCTCACCTCGGCACGGCCCGCCTCGCGTCCCTCGGCGAGCCCCTGCGCGAAGGCTTCCCGGTGAGCTTCGGCCTGCAGGTCCGCGAGTCCGCTCACCGTCGGAGGCTTCGCCGCCGTAGCGCCGCCGACGTCCGGCGCCGCCCAGCGCTGCGCCTGCGGAGCGCCCTTGCCGCCGATGCTAGACATACTCGCCGCCCCCCTTGCCCCCGAGGCTGATCGTGCCCTCCTCGGCGAGGCGCTGCGCGATCGTGACGATCTCCTTCTGCGCCGCCTCGACCTCGGTGAGCTTCACGGGACCCCGCGCCTCCATGTCGTCCTTGAGGATCTCGGCGGCCCGCTTCGACATGTTGCGCAGGATCTTCTCCTGGACCTCGGGCTCCGCGCCGCGCAACGCGACCGCGAGCGTGTCCGACCCCACCTCCCGCAACAGCGCCTGGATGCCGCGGTCGTCGATGGCGAGCAGATTGTCGAACACGAACAGCATGTCCTTGATGCGCTGATGCATCTCGCCGTCGGCCTGCTCGATCTTGCCGAGCTCCGCGCCGCTCTTCTCGCGGTCCATGGCGTTCAAGATGTCGGCGACCGTGCGCGTACCGCCGATGCGGCGCGCGACGGTCGGCGGCGTGGCATTCGCCTGCTTCTCGACGAGCTGGTCGAGCTCGGTCAGCGCCGACTGCGGCACTTCATTGAGCGAGGCAATGCGCATCAGCACATCGGTGCGCTTCTCCTCGGGCAGCAGCGGAAGGATGCTCGCGGATTGCTCGGGCTCGAGATGCGCGAGCACGATCGCCGCGATCTGCGGATGCTCGTGGCCGATGATGTTCGCGACCGCCTTCGCCTCCATCCACTTCAACGCCTCGATGCCCTGACCGCCCTGGCCGGTGCCGACCCGGTCGACCAGCATGTCCGCCTTCTGCTTGCCCACCGCCTGGGTGAGCACGCGACGCACGAAATCCGGTGAGCCGGCGGCGATGTTGGCCTTCTCGTCGGCCACTTCGATGAAGTTGTCGAGCACCGAGCTCATCTGCTCCCGCGACACCTGCTTGAGCTCGGCCATGGCGATGCCGAGCTTCTGCACCTCGCGGGCATCGAGCTGCTTCAGCACGTTCGCGGCATCCGCCTCGCCGAGGCTCATCAGCAGGATTGCGGCCCGCTGCGTGCCCGCGAGGTCATCGGGCTTGTCAGCCATCGGTGGAGACCCACTCCTTCACGACCTGCGCGGCGCGCTTCGGGTCCTGACCGACGAGGGTGCGCGCCGCAGCCAGCTGCTGCTCGAAGCTGGGTTGCAGCTTGATCGCGTTGCCGCCCTGCGCCGAGAGGCTCAGCCGGTCATTGCCGACATCGCCGCCCTGCGCAGCGCCCGCGGCCCGCGGCCCCGGGCGGGTCAGCGACTTCATCAGCGGGCGCAACACCAGGAAGGCGACGAGCAGCACCAGGCCCGCGCCGATGCCTTGCTTGGCGAGCTGCGAGACCCAGGGGTTGTCCCACATCGACGGCGTCACCGCGCCGGGCGCCGCGGGATTGTCGGACTGGAAGGTCTGATTGAGGACGCTCAGCTGATCGCCCCGGTCGTCCTTGAGGCCGATCGACTCGCGCACCAGCTGCGTGAAGCGTTTCACCTCGGCCTCGGTCATCGGCGCCGTGGTGACCTTGCCATCGGCGCCGACACGCTGCCAGTCGTCGAGCACGACGCCCACCGAGAGGCGCTTGACGATGCCGGTCGGCTGCTTGACGTAGGAGAGCTTGCGATCGACCTCGAAGTTGCGCGTGCTCTTCTGCGAGCTCGAGGAGGGACCGCTCGAGACGGCGCTTTGGGTCGCAGCTCCCGCAGCCCCCGCGGCACCTGCGGCACCCGCGGCGGCGTTGGCCGCGGCCGCAGGCGCTCCCGCCGCGCCCGCAATCGCGGGCAAGCCGGCCGTGCCCGGTGGCTCGTTGCTGAGCGCTCCCGGGATGCCCTCGACGCCGTCACCCCCCTTGTGCGTCTCGCTCGCCGTCTGCTCGCTGCGCACGACGCTCTTCTGCGGGTCGTAGTTCTCGTGCGCCTCCTCGGTCACCGTGAAGTCGAGATCGGCCGTCACCGTCGCGCGCACGCGCCCCGGCCCGACCAGCGGCTCGAGCAGCTCGATGATGCGGCGCTGATAGGCCTCCTCCACCTTGTGGGTGTACTCGAGCTGGCGAGTCGCCACCGCCGACTCCGCATTCTCGTCGGGCGAGTTGAGGAGCGAGCCCGCCTGATCGACGAGCGTGACGTCGCTCGCGGCGAGCTCGGGGACGCTCGAGGCGACGAGGTGCACGATGGCCGCCACCTGGCCCGGCTCGAGCCGCCGCCCCGGATAGAGCTGCAACATGACCGAGGCGGTGGCCTTGTGGGCGTCGCGCACGAACACGGAGGGCTTCGGCAGCGCAAGGTGCACGCGCGCGCTCTGCACGCCTTGCACCTTGATGATGGTGCGGGCGAGCTCGGTCTCGAGCACCGACTGGTAGCGGGCCACTTCCATCATCGAGCTGGTGCCGAGGGCGGATTCCTTCTGCAGCATCTCGATGCCCATGGAGTCGCTCTGCGGCAGGCCCTGACTGGCCAGGCGGATGCGCGCCTCCTGCACCTTCGACTCCGGCACCGTCACGGCGCCCGTCGGGCCCAGACGATACTCGATGCCCGCCGCGGTGAGCGCATCCATGACCTGTCCGCTCTCGCGCTCCGAGAGCTGCCCGTAGAGCACGGTGTAGCTCTGACCCTGCGACCAGACCACGAGCCACAGCGCCACGGCGATCGCCGCTGCGACCCCCAGCAGCAGCCCGAGTTGCCGGATGCCCGGAATGCCTTCGAGCAGCAACCGGGTCGACGGAGAAGAAGCCGGTACGAGATCAGCCATGCTTTCGGACCCTCTACACCGACATGTTCATGACTTGGGTGTAGGCATCGATCAGCTTGTTGCGCACCTCGGTCATCGCGCGGAACGCGAGTCCCGCCTTCTGCACCTCGAGCATCACCTGCGTGAGGTCGACGCGCTTGTCGCCGCTCTCGTACGCCTGAGCGAGCGCGCTCGCCTGGTTTTGCATCGAGGCGATCTTGTCGACCGAGCTCTTGAGCAGCTGCGCGAAATCCGCCGGCCCGGCGGCGCCAGCGACGCCCCCGGCGGCATTCTCGGCCACCCTCCCCGTGGTGCGCGCCTCGAGCGCGCGCATCTCGGCAAGCACCTGCTGGATGTTGAGGTCGCTCATGCGGCCGCCCAGGTGGCATCGATGAGCCGCGGGACGGTGATGCCCTCGGCCTTCAGTTGCTGGAGCTTGTGGCGCAGCGTGCGCGGACTGATGCCGAGGCGTTGCGCCGCCAGCTTGCGGCTGCCCCCGGTCGAGCGCAGCGTTGCCAGGATCAGCTCACGCTCGCGCTCGCGCAGGTCCTGATCGAGTCCGCCCTCCTCCGCCGCCGTCGTGAGCGGCGGCTCGCTCGTCGTCGCCGGCTCCGCCGCGGCCGCAACACCCGCCGCCCGGAGCGGGGGGATCTGCGCGTCGCACGGATCGAACCGGTCGAGCTCGAGGTCACGCACCTCGATCTGCCCGCCGACGGCGAGCCACGCGGCGCGCTGCACGGCGTTCGTGAGCTCGCGCGCGTTGCCCGGCCAGTCATGCGCGAGCAAGGCACGCTCGGCCTCGGGTGTGAGACAGGGCGCCGGCCGCTCGGCCCGCACGCAGGCGCGCAGCGCCCGGCGCGCCAGCGGCACGATGTCGCCGCGCCGCTCGCGCAGCGGTGGCAGCCGCAGCGACATGACGTTCAGGCGGTAGAACAGATCCGCGCGGAAGCGCCCCGCGCGCACCTCCTGCGGCAGTTCGCGGTTCGAGGTGGCGATGACCCGCACGTCGAGCTGGAGCGTGCGCTGCGAGCCGAGACGCTCGACCTCGCGCTCCTGCAACACCCGCAGGATCTTCGCCTGCAGCCCAAGGCCCATCTCGGAGATCTCATCGAGCAGAAGTGTTCCGCCCTGCGCCTGCTCGAATTTGCCGGCATGCGCCGCCGTCGCGCCGGTGAAGGCGCCCTTCTCATAGCCGAAGAGCGTCGCCTCGAGCATGTTCTCGGGAATGGCGGCGCAGTTGATTGCGACGAAGGGACGCTCCGCGCGCGCGGAGCGGTCGCGGATGAAACGCGCATAGACCTCCTTGCCCGTGCCGCTCTCGCCCGTGATGAGCACGGTGGCGTCGGTCTGCGCCAGACGTTGCGCGAGCGCGGCGATGCGCTTCGACTCGCGATCCTCCGCAATGAGCTCGTGCGGGCACACGCGGTTCGCGAGCTGGCGTCGCGCGAGCTCGATGAGCGCCTGCGCATCGAACGGCTTGACGATGTAGTCGGTTGCTCCCAGCCTCATGGCCGAGACGGCGTGCACGACGGTCGCGTAGGCGGTCATCAGCACGACCGGCAGATCGGGTCGCAGGCGCTTGAGCGAGACCAGCAGGTCGTGGCCGCTCGCGCCCGGCATCTGCACGTCCGAGATCACGAGCGCGACCTCGCGCGCCTCGATGAGCCCGAGCGCGGCGGCGGCGTCCGCCGCCTCGAGGACCTCCAGGCCCGCGGCGCGCAGCGTGTCGCACAGGGCCTCGCGCAGCGTGGGATCATCCTCGACCACGAGGATCGGCTCGTCGGATCCAGACTTCATGCTTCGCTCTCCGCCTTAAGCTCGATGATGAAGGTCGCGCCCACCGCACTTTCTGCGAGGTGCACCGTGCCGCCATGCGCCTCGACGACCGATTTCACGATTGCAAGGCCGATGCCGTTGCCGTGCTTGCGCGTCGTGAAGAAGGGCTCGAATATCCGCTCGCGGATCGGCGGTGGAATACCGGGCCCGTCGTCGCTCACGACGATCTGCGCACGCTCCTCGGGCGCGCGGCGCGCGAGCAGCTGCAACTCGAGCGGTCCGGTGCTCGCTTGCAGGGCGTTGGTTGCGAGATTGAGCACGGCCGAGACCAGCGAGGCGGCGTTCGCGCGCACCGCGAGCGCTGGCGCCTCGGTGCGGATGGTGAGGCGCGCGCCCGGTCGTAGCGCCGGCCGCAACCACTCGGCCACCTGCTCGAGCAGCGCGCTCACGCTCACGCGCTCGCGCGAGGCGCCGCCGCGGGCGAATGCGAGCATCGAATTCACGAGCGTGTCGAGCTGTTTGAGACTCTCCGTCGTGCGCAAACCGCAGCGCGCGAGCGTCTCGGGCGTCTGCTCGGGCATGCTCATGCGCGAGGCATAGAGGAGTGCCGCCGCGAGCGGCGTGCGGATCTGGTGCGCAAGCCCCGCCGCCAGCTCGCCGAGGGTGAGCAGGCGCTGCTGGCGCAGGATCAGCCGCTGCATGAGATGCGATTCGGTGACGTCGGTGAGCAGCACGACCTCCCCGCCGCCGGTGAGCGCCCGGCGCGAGATGTTGACGAAGCGGCCGCTGCGCAGCTCGCTCGGCTCACCGAGCGCCGCGCCGGCCGCGAGATTGCGCGCGAGCACCGCGCCATAGGTGAGCGCGGCGAGCGGCTCGCCGAGAAGCGCCACGGCGGCGGGATTGCACTCCTGGATGACGCCGCGCTCATCGAGCACCAGAACGCCCCCGGGCAGCGCCTCGATGAGGGCCGCGAGGCGGTGCGCCAGATGGGCGCGGCCCGCATGCGCATCGCGCAGCTCCTCGCGCAGCTGCGCGACCTGACGCCCGAGCGCCTCGAAGGCCGCCGAGAGCTGCTCGGACACCGAACCGAAGGCGTGAAACGCCGCCTTGAGCTCGCTGCGCGTGTGTTCGGTCAATTCGACTGCCGTGGCCGCCATGCGCTACGAATGAAGCAACTTCTGTGCCTTGCAGCTCTTGTGGAGCGAGATCAACTGCTTAGGCGCGCGCATCGGTCCATTTCACAGTCGCGGGGCCGGGGGCACCGCGTGCCCGGGCGTCAATAATTTGTCGCGGCGCTAGGCCGACAGACGGTACTTGCGCAGCTTCTCGACCAGCGTGGTGCGGCGGATATTGAGCAGTCGCGCGGCCTCGGCGACCGTGCCGTCGGCCTCCGCGAGTGCCTTGCGGATGAGCCGGATCTCGATGCTCGAGAGATGATCCTTGAGATCGATGCCGCCGCTCGGCAGCTCGGGCACCGCGCCCTCGAGCAGCTCGCTCGCCTGCAAGCCCTCGAGCGTCTCCTCGACGTAAGCGACCGGGGTCGCGCAGCCGTTCGAGGTCGCAGCTCGCGCAGCCGCTGCGGTCATGAGGCTCGGATCGATGGGCGGGTGCTCCTCTTGCGCTGTCGCGCCGGGATCCGCCAGCGGGACGGCGAAGCTCAGGTCCGGCGCCGCGTGCGCAGGATCCGCGGACGGCGCCTGTCCGATCAGCACCTCCTCGCCGAGCCAGGACGGGTCGGCGAACGGTGGCGCGGCCCCGGCAGGGCGGTAGCGATCGGGCAGGTGCTCCGCGCCGATGGTTTGATCGGGATGCAGGATCACCAGCCGCTCCAGCAGATTCGCGAGCTCGCGCACGTTGCCGGGCCAGCGATGCTGTGCGAGACAGCGCATCGCAGCGGCGTCGAAGCGGATGCGACGGGCCGAGCCCGCGGTCTGTCGCTGCAAGAGGTGCTCGATGAGCACCGGCAGATCCTCGAGCCGCTCGCGCAGCGGCGGAACCTGAACCGGGAAAACGTTCAGACGGTAATACAGGTCCTCGCGGAAGCGGTTTGCACCGATCGCGGCCTCGAGGTCGCGATGCGTCGCCGCAATGATGCGCACGTTGCAGCGGATCGTGCGATTGCTGCCCACCCGCTCGAAGCTGCGCTCTTGCAGCACGCGCAGCAGCTTGACCTGCATCTGCATCGACATGTCGCCGATCTCATCGAGGAACAATGTCCCACCCTCGGCATACTCGAAGCGACCGAGCCGGGTGGTGAGAGCGCCGGTGAAGGCTCCCTTCTCGTGGCCGAACAGCTCGCTCTCGAGCAGATCCGCCGGGATCGCTCCGCAGTTGACCGGAACGAAGGGCTGGCTCGCGCGATTCGAGAGCTCGTGGATGTGCCGCGCCACCATCTCCTTGCCGGTGCCGGACTCGCCCAGGATCAGCACCCCGGTGTCGAATGGCGCCACCTGCTCGATGAGGCGGTGCACGTCGCGCATGACCCGCGACTGGCCGCTCGGGCGGAAGCGGTGAGCCCCGGGTTGCGTTGGATGGCCGCTGCGCAGGTTCTGTGCTTGATTGAGCACGGTGCACAAGCGTCGCTGCTTCACCGGCAGCTCGAGGGGCAGCCACACCAGATCGGCGCTGCTCTCGGCGAGCTTCGGCAGACCGTCGCTGCTCATGAAGATCACCGGCAGCAGCTGCTGGCGCTCGCGCAGATGCGCAGTAAGCATCTCGCCCCACTCCTCGAGCGCGGGTGCGCCGACCAGCAGCGCGAGGCCCTCCTCGAGCGGTGCTCTTTGCAGCTGCGCGAGGTTCCGGACGCGCACCGGCTCCAGATCCAGAAATCGCAACAGGCTCTCCAGAGCCCGTGCCTGCGAATCTGAGGGCTCGATCACAATAACCTTGCCATCGACCACGGTTGGGACTCCTTCCCGAACTCGGAACTGTGATGGATTCGACAATTTCTATGGTTGAGTCTTAAGCATTGGCGCTAACTTCTTGAGTTTGTTCACCTCCGCTCTCAACGCGAGCGCAGTCTAACGTACCGCGCTGCGGAAAAAGCAGCGTGGGGACACCCGTAATGCGACTCGGGGTTAACCTGAAAACGTGATCGGCTTGAAGTTTAAAGCGGGCTCGGGGATGCGAGGCGAGCGCCTGCGATCTGCCGCCGATGATGGCGAAAAATCAGCTTCTCCAGCATCGAGGTCACCGCCTCGCTCAGATCGCAGAAGCGCAGTTGAGCCACTCGTGCGCCTTCATCCGTCCGCTCCCCCGCCACGGTGCAGGGAAGTCGCAGCGGCTGCGGCAGCGCCGGATTGATGTACAGGTAAGCGAGCCCGGCGCTGCCGACCGCCGGGGCCGTGCCGCCGAACCATTCGAGCCCGCTCGAGGCGAGCCGCACGCGCTGCGGCTGGGGCAGCGGCGTCTCGCGCGCCGCGAGCTCCGCCGTCAGCTTGAGCAAAATGTTGAGCTTGTACTCGAGGCGCTGCAGCTCGTGCACGAGAGCGGGAGATTCATCCTTGAGCGCATCGGAGGGCCGCGCCTCATCGAGGGTCGATTCCGCGGCGAGCAGCTGCTGATTGTCGGCGTTGAGCCGCGCGAGCGCCGCTCCGCTCGGCACATCGAGCTCCCAGCGCAGCGGCAGGCGCTCGTCGTACACCAATCCTTCGCCCAGAAACGACTCGGGCATCGTCCCCCTCGGTTGCGCCCACTCCCCTCAGGGTCGATGAGCGCCGTAGGCCCGCAGCGCCCGCCGCCCAACCGACAGCATGTCGAGATCGCGGCAGGTCGCCCGCAGGCAGTGCTCGAGTCGGCCGATCGACCGATCGTTGAGCTCGGCAATCTGGCGCAGCATCGCCGCTTCGTGCGGCGCGAGCGGCCAGAGCACCGGGCGGCTCGATACTAGCAGCGCGCGTCGCTCGACGTCGAGCGATGCGGCCTTCACGGCATCGCCGCGCTCGGCGAGCGCAGCGATCTCGTGTGAGAGGAGCAAGGCGCGCTCGAGAGCCGCCGCCGCCGCGCGGCGCTCCATCGCTTGAGAAACCGGCGCCTGAGGAACCAACGCGTGAGGCACCCGCGCCTCCGGCAGCTCCGCTTCTCGGCGGTTCATCGCTGCTCCGTCACGATCTGATCCCAGCCACTCTTGATCTTGCGCACGAGAGAGATCGCCTCACCGACGATCAGCGCATCGTTCGTTGCGTTCGCAAGCGCGAGGCGCGGCAACATGTACTGATAGAGCGCGCGCAGATTCCCGGCAATCTGCCCGCCGCGCTCCATGTCGAGAGTCGCGTCGAGCTGCGCGAGGAGGCGGATCGCCCGGCCCATGGAGGCGCACTTCGCCTTGACCTCGGCGAGCGGCAGATTGCCCTCGATGCGCTGCATGCACCCCTGCGCGGTCGCCAGCTCGGAGAGGATGTGCTCGTACACGACCTGCACGAGACGCACCGGGCTGGCCTCGCTTACCAGGCCCTGACTGCGCACGGCGCGGTACTGCGCCGCTGCTCGCTGTGAGCTCAGCATTCGGATCAGCCGCCGGTGCCCAGCGTGCCGCTCGAGAGGCTGCTGTTCGAGCTCGAGCTGCTCGTGCTCTGGTTCGGGTTGAACTCGGCCGTGAGATAAGTCTGCATCTCCTTGAGCTGCGCAATGGCGGTATCCATCGCGTTGTACTGCTGGGTGAGCGTGGCCGAATAGATGGCAAGCTCGGCGTTGAGCGCGGTCTGCTGCTGCGTGACGTTGGCGAGGCTCGACTGCAGCCCCTGGTTGATCGTCGCGAGCAGCCCGGCCGGGCCGGTGTACTGCTTGATGAGGGCATCGATCTTCGTGGCGATGCCGCCGGTCCCACCGAGCAGCTTGCCCACCGCCGAGAGATTCGCGCTCAGCGCGTTGCTCAGCGTATTGCTGTTGGTCGAGTAGCTGCCGTCCGGATTCGCGTTGATGCCGATGTCGGTGAGCGAATGCACGCCGGCGCCCGACCCGGAGACCTGATCGAGAATGCCCTGCAGCTGGTTCTGGAAGGTCTCGAGGGTGGCGTTGCCATTGAGAGCGCCCGCGGTCTGCGTCGCCGGGTTGTACCCCGTGAGGCCCTGGATGGCGCTGATCACCCCGTTCAGCGCGGTGACGAAGGTGCCGATCGAGGTCGAGGCCGCCGAGTTATCGGGGCTCACCGTCAAGGTGGTCGAGGTATTGGCGGCCGACGCTCCCGTGAGGGTGAGTGTCACGCCGGTGATGGCATTCTCGACGACGTTGCTCGCGCTGGTCGCGGCATAGCCGTCGATCGAGTAGTTCGCATCCTGCGCGGCCTGGGTCTGCGTGAGATTCGTGACGCCGTTGGCCGGGTCATAGACCAGCGCGGCGAGGCCGCCGTCTCCGCCGGTCTGAGTGACGGTGATGCCGTTCGCCGCGCCCGTGCTCGTGCCCGTGATGACCAGGCGGGCGCCGAGAACGGTGTTGATCACGCTGGCGCTGACCCCCGGATTGTCGGCGGCCGAATTGATTGCGGATGCGATGCCCGCAAGCGTGTCGTTGCTCGAGTCGATGCCGATGCTGCTCGAGGAACCGCCCACGCTCAGCGTGAGGGTACCGGTGCCCACCGGGGTCGTGGTGCTGCCGAATGCCCGCGAGGTGAGCGTTGCCGCGGTCGCGAGGTTCTGCACCTGGAGCGAGTACTGCCCGGCGACCGCATCGGAGCTCGTGGTCGCCGAGGCGATGCTCTTGTCGGCGACGGTCGCGGCAAAGCCGGCGAGCTGACCCGGGGACTCGAGCGTGCCGAGCGTGGCCTGCAAGGTCGAGAGTGCGCTCGAGAACGTCCCGTAGGCGGACACTTGAGCATTCAGAGTGGTTTGCTCGGAGTTGAGCTCGTTGGTCTGTGCGGCGCCATAGGCCGAAGTGAGGGCCGAGACGATGGCGTTGATGTTGAGGCCGGAGCCGATGCCCGTGGAGGTGATGAGCGCATTGCTGGCGCTCGCGCTCGAACCGGTCGGTGAAATTGAGCTCATGGCGCTTCAGTCCTCCTGTCTCGATATCGGCACGCCCGGCCAGGACTTAAGCAAGAGACGTACCAGGGAGGCTGCAGGTGGCGCGGCACCGCAGTCCCGATGCTCAGGCGTGCTCGTCGATCACCGCTCCCGAGATGCCGAGACTCTTGGCGAGCGCCGGGAAGGCGATCGCCGGATACTCGCCGATCACCTCGCCGTTGGCGGGGTTGATCTCCTGGATCAGCTTCGAGTCCGATTGCGGATCGACGCGGAACTGGTCGGGTCGCCCTGAATCGTTGAGAAACTTGTTGAGCAGCGCGACCTGGGCGTGCACGTCCGAGGCCGTGGCCGCCCGGTGTGCCGTCGTTGCCCTGCGGCCCGCAGGCGCTGGCTGACCGCTCACCGGCAATTCCTTGCCGCTTGCCAAAGGCCCTGTCGTTTGTGGCACTCCGTGCACGAGACTTGTCCCCGGTATCCTCACCGGATCGCTACCGCTCGCCATGTTGCTACCTGCCTGTTGACACGGATTGCGCGTTCACCGCGCTCGCCACCTCGTTCTCATCTCAAGGACGGCTGCGGTCCGGGGCTGGTCGCCACCGGACCGCAGCTCTTCATGCCTTCTCTCTAGCCTCGCGATCAGCCGAGGAGCTTCAAGATCAGCTGCGGCTGCTGGTTGGCCTGCGCGAGCACCGAGATGCCCGCCTGCTCCAGCACCTGGGCCTGGGTCAGGTTCGCAGTTTCGGAGGCGAAGTTCGCATCCTGGATGGTGCTGCGTGACTGAGTCAGGTTCTGGCTGGTCGAGGTCAAGTTGCTGACCGCCGCCTGGAAGCGATTCTGGATCGCGCCCAGCTCGCTCTGGAAGGCGCTGACCGTGGCCAGTGCGGAGTCGACCGAGGAGATGGTCGAGTTCGCACCGGCGACCGTCAACACGTTCTGGTTCGCGAGCGAGGCGGTGCCCAGGGTGATCGTCTGGCCGCCGGCCTGGAAGCCAAGGGCCGCCGAGCCACCACCGGCGCCGACATCGGCGATGGTGATCGGCTTGGCATCGGTCAGGGTGACCGTTCCGCGCTGCGTCGTCGCCGCGCCGAACGCACCACCGGTGCCCGTTGCCGCAGCACCACCCGCACCGGCCGCACCCAGGGCGATCGTCTCGTTGACGACGATGTTGCTGCCATCGGTGTTCGACAGCACGAGATCGCCCGCGCTGTTGAGGCTCGCGGTCACGCCCGTGGTGTTGGTGTACAGGTTGACCTGCTGCACGACCTGGCTGCCCGTGATTCCGGGGCCGTTGGCGGCCACGTTGCCCGCGCCGCTGAAGATCGCCGTGCCGTTGATGGTCAGATCGTAGGTGCTTGCGCCCGCCCCCGCGCCGCCGGTGGCGGCCACGATGTTGGAGAACGCCGCCGCGCTCGTGAGCGTGGTGCTCGCGGCCGCGGTGAGGCCCTGAAGTCCGGCACCGTTGATCGCGGCGGCCTTGGCATAGGCCGAATCGCCCGCCTGGTAAGCCGTCGAGCCGGCGAAGCCCGCCGAGGCGCCGACGTTCACCGTCGAGGTACCATCGGAGATCGAGACGGTGTTGATTGCGGTCAGCTGCGCGTTGGTGACGGCAGCGCCCGTGAGCTGCGCGTACTGGCCGACCTGGTTCGCGGCAACGCCCTGGGAGAGGTTGACCGAGATCGTGTTGCCGACGTTCGCACCGACCTGATAGACGGTCGTGCCGCTCGAGCCGTTGAGCACGTTCAGGCCGTTGAAGGTGGTCTGCTGCGCGATCTGCGTGATTTCCGCGATCTGCTGCTGCACCTGATTGTCGAGCGCCGCGCGGTCCGAAGCGCTGTTCGAGCCGTTGGCGGCCTCGACGGCGAGGGTGCGGATGCTCTGCAGGTTGTTGACGATCGTGCCGAGCGCACCGGCGGCGGTCTGAGCCTCGGACACCGCATCGTTCGCGTTTCTGATCGCCTGGTTGGTGCCGTTGATCTGCGTGGTGAACTGCTGACTGATGGCGAGGCCCGCAGCATCGTCGGCAGCGCTGTTGATGCGCAGACCCGAGGACAAGCGCGTCAACGCCGTCGACAGCGAGGCCTGCGAACTCGTCAGGTTGTTTTGAGCAACCAGCGAGTTGATGTTGGTATCAAGTACAAGTGACATGCTGAAAACTCCTGATGGTTAATACACCGGCCCGTCGTAGGCCTCACTGGCGTGTCGTCACTTCACCCCTGGCGGGCGGACCGGTGACACACTTGAGGTGATTTATCGGATCGGCGCGGCAGTTCTTTAGGGGTCTCGCCCCCGGGAGGGGGGCTATTTGTTGCGCAGCGTCGCAGTTTCGGGGGTCCGGATTTGACACTGCGAAGCGCCCGGCCGGCCGAGGGGGCGTAAGTCCGCCGGGAAGCCTCTTTGGGGTATATTGCGCGCCTTTACCCCTCGCCGGTCACTCATGAGAACGGTCAAGCGCACGGCCCCCCGGGTCGGCTTCGTCAGCCTGGGCTGCCCCAAGGCGCTCGTCGATTCGGAGCGCATCCTCACGCGCCTGCGCGCTGAAGGATACGAGGTGGCGCCCAGCTACGGCGCCGCGGATCTGGTCGTGGTCAATACCTGCGGCTTCATCGACGCGGCCGTCGATGAGTCGCTCGAGGCGATCGGCGAGGCGCTCGCCGAGAACGGCAAGGTCATCGTCACGGGGTGCCTCGGTGCCCGCCCCGAGCGCATTCTCGAGCGTCATCCGCAGGTGCTGAGCATCACCGGGCCGCAGCGCTATGAGGAGCTCATGGGCGCGATCCATCGGCACCTGCCGCCGGCGCACGAGCCGTTCCTCGACCTGATCCCGCAGCAGGGCATCAAGCTCACGCCGCGGCACTACGCTTATCTGAAGATTGCGGAAGGCTGCAACCATCGCTGCAGCTTCTGCATCATTCCCTCGATGCGCGGCGATCTCGTGAGCCGTCCCCTCGGGGAGGTGCTTCTCGAGGCGGAGCGGTTGGTGAGCGCGGGCGTCAAGGAGCTGCTCGTGATCTCGCAGGACACGAGCGCCTACGGCGCCGACCTTCGGTATGCTCCGCAACGCTGGCGCGGGCGCGACTGGCGTACGCGCTTCTATGACCTGGCCGCGGCGCTCGGCGAGCTCGGCGCATGGGTCCGACTGCATTACGTGTACCCCTACCCCCATGTCGATGAGGTCATCGAGCTGATGGCCGAAGGGCGGGTCCTGCCCTACCTCGACATTCCTTTTCAGCACGCGAGCGCACGGGTGCTCAAGCACATGCGCCGGCCCGCCGCCGCGGAAGATACGCTTGCGCGCATCGCGAAGTGGCGCCGCAGGGTGCCCGACCTCACGCTGCGTAGCACCTTCATCGTGGGCTTCCCGGGCGAAACCGAGCAGGAGTTCGAGGAGCTTCTCGAGTGGCTCGATGCGGCGCAGCTCGATCGGGTCGGCTGCTTCGAATATTCTCCCGTGGCGGGCGCAGCCGCGAACGACCTGCCGCTCGAGGCCGTGCCGGAGCCGGTGAAGAAAGAACGCCGGCGCCGCTTCATGGAGCGTGCGGCCGAGCTGAGCGCGCGCCGCCTCAAGGGCAAGGTCGGGCGCCATCTGCAGGTGCTCGTCGATCGAATCGACGGGCAAACCGCGCTCGCGCGCTCGGCTGCGGATGCTCCGGAGATCGACGGCCTCGTGCGGATTGCCGATGGCGCGACGCTCAAGGTCGGCGATCTCATCGAGGTCCGCATCACGGCCGCGGGAGCGTATGATCTCGAGGCCGAGCTGCCTCGCAAGATGCGCGCGCGCGGCAACGCACGCGCCCTCCCGTGAGGGCTGCATACCCATCGAATCGCTGACAACCACGGTTCCGGAGCCTGAAGGCCGCGGTCCGTGCATGGAGACATCGACATGCAAATAGCTGCAGATACAGTGGTGACGATCCATTACACCTTGAAGGACGAGCACGGCGCGGTGCTCGACAGCTCCGCCGGCGGCGAGCCCCTCGCCTACATTCAGGGCCACGGCAATCTCGTGCCCGGGCTCGAGAAAGCACTCGAGGGCAAGCAGGGCGGCACCTCGGTCGCCGTCACGCTTTCCCCGCAGGAGGGCTACGGTTCGCGCGATGCAACCTTGGTGCGCCGCGTGCCCAAGCGCTCGCTACAGGGCGCGGGGGAGATCAAGAGCGGAATGCAGTTTCAGGCCCGCACCGAGGATGGAATGCGCCTGTTCACCGTGACCGGCGTTGCGGGCGACATGGTCACGCTCGACGGCAATCACCCGTTGGCCGATCGAACGCTGCACTTCGACGTCGAGGTGGTGAGCGTGCGCGCGGCGACGGAGGAGGAGCTCGAGCACGGCCACGTTCACGGAGCGGGCGGACACCACCACTGAAGCCATCTGACGAATGCGCCGCCCAGCGGCCTGCATGCCGTCATGTCGATACCAAGCTCAGTATGCCGCCACCGTATTTGGGCATCTGGATCTGAAACTCACGACAGCCGTTCGAGGCGCCAAGTAGCGTAGCCGCCGGCGCCGGCAACGCTTTGGCCGGATATATCTGCTCGAGCTTCAAGTGAGGCGATGTATCGCTCATGACGAGCCGTGTGCAGATATTCATGATCTCACGCAGATTGTCGATCATGACGGCGGTGAGCTCGCGCGACTTCGCGGCATCCTTTGCCGCCGCCGCAGGCAGCATGGAAAACGCAGCGCCGAGGCTCGCCGCAAGATTCACGTCGGCGCCGCACATGGCAACCGGTGTTCCACTGTCGGAGATGAATACGCCGAACCAAGCGCCGCCCGCAGGCGTTCGATCAAAGGCGCCACCAGGCTTCGCATCGAGGCCGTCGAACAGCATGCCGAGAAGCTGCTTTACTTTCGCGACATCGGGCAACGGGTATGCAGTCGCCATTCGTCTTCCTTGGAACCATTGCGGTTCAGCGAATGTGGGGACTCAAGGTTTCCTTGAATGATTCCGCCGTGAAGGGCTTCGAAATCAAAAATTTGGCCCCGGCGCCGGCGGCCTTGGCGCGCATGTCAGGCGTCACTTCGGTGGTTACAAAACCGAAAGTGAGCTTGAAGCCCCCACTGGCCACCGCCTCGAGCAACTGCAATCCCGTCATGTTCGGCATGTTCCAGTCCGATAGCACCAGATCCGGCGCCGATGCCTGGATCGCCGTGAGTGCCTTCGCGCCATCCTCCGCTTCAGAAATGTCATGACCCTCAAAGCCAGCCAACCGCAGAGTTTTCTTGACGATCATTCGCATGGCACTCGAATCGTCGACGATCATGATTTTCATGTGATTGACCCCGGGCATCTATCCAAGGCGGGAACTTCCGCAACTTTTAAAATATTCGGCAGCATATCGGCGATCTTGAGGTTCGACCCCGCCCCGCGGTCTAACTCGCTGACCCTCTAAGGTGAGAGAAATCGGCGCGCTGGCTTGCCAGGGCGATGATTCGCTCTGCTATTTGCTGCAGGGGATGCAGGGACTGCGCCGCGCCGATTTCCCAAGCAGCACCCGGCATTCCCCACACCACGCTGGTGTTCTCATCCTGGGCGATGGTCGGTGCGCCCGCCTCGCGCATCTCCTTCATGCCTTCGGCGCCGTCGCGGCCCATCCCGGTCAGCATTACGCCGACGGCGTTGTGCCCGGCATTTTGCGCCACCGACCGAAACAGCACGTCGACCGAGGGCCGGTGGCGATTGACCGGCGCCGCATCGCTCAGCTGACAGCGGTAGTGGGCGCCGTCGCGAATCACGAGAAGATGCTGATCGCCAGGCGCGATATAAACATGACCCGACAATATCGGCTGCCCGTCGCGGGCCTCGGACACGTTGAGAACGCAACTATCATGCATGCGCTTCGCGAACTGCCCACTGAATGCCCGCGGAATGTGCTGTGCGATGACGATTCCCGGCATGTCCGCCGGCAGACCCACGAGCACATCTTTGATCGCCTCGGTGCCCCCGGTCGAGGCGCCGACCGCAACAATTCGGTCGGTGGTCTTGAACTGGATGGGTGAGGCCCGCTTCGCCGGCACAACATCCGTGTCATGCTGACCTTTCGCCCGCTTCCAATCGGGGAGCGGCCGCACCCTGGCGCGCGCCGCCACTTTCACCTTGGCGATGATTTCTTCCGCAGACTCCTTCAAGCCATGAACGGCATCAATCGCGGGTTTGGCCACGAAATCAATCGCGCCGAGGCTCAAGGCATCGAGCGTAACGCTCGCACCTTGCTGAGTAAGCGATGAGCACATGACCACGGGCATTGGATGCAGCCGCATTAGATTGCGCAGGAAGGCCAAGCCATCCATGCGCGGCATCTCCACATCGAGCGTCAGCACGTCCGGGTCGAGCGCTTTGATCTTGTCTCGCGCCACGAAAGGATCCGGCGCCGACCCGACCACATCGATAGCGGAGTCGGACGACAGGATCTCAGTCAGGAGATGCCGCATCACCGCAGAATCGTCGACGACCAGCACGCGAATTTTGTCGCTCATTCAGACCCCCCTTCCATCAGAATAGCTCCACCGATCCCGATTCCACCTGCGCCGGAGTCGGGGCGAGTTGCTGCTCGCGCTCGAATACCGCGCGGTTGACGGTTGCGGTGAGGCGCTTGACACGCACCTTTCCTGTGGAGGGGTTGTAATAGAGCTTGCGGGCGAACCGATCGCCGAGATCTTCCGCGCTGATGACGAAGCCTTCGGTCTTGAGGTAATTGCGAACAAATTCCGCGTTGCGCGCACCCACGTCGAGCGTCATGTCAAGTACTTTGCCGCCGCCGATCACCTTGAACTCGAGATTCGCGCGCTGTCCCCCGAGCTTCAAGATGTCGTTGATCAGACGTTCCATGGCAACATTGCCATAGCGAGTCGCGGAACTCGCCTCGTCACCGCCCCAGGCACTGGTACCGCTCGAGCGATCGATCGGCAGCATGAAGTGATTCATCCCACCGATGCCGAGTTTGCGCTCCCGTACACAGGCCGATACGCATGAGCCCAGTACCGTGAAGATCGCCTCGTCATAGCGTGTCACGTAATACTCGCCCGGCAGGATCTTCGCGACCGTCGTGCCTTGCTCTGGGTCCCATGCTCGACGTATGTGCTCGAATTGAGGCAGTGCGGGCTGCAGGTGCTCGCGCCCGGAAGGGACTGCTTTCGCGCTCGCGTAGCTCAATCGACTCTCCGATACACGGTTCGAGCCGTGAGCTTGTAGCGGCTCGTGATGCTGAACAGGTTCTCCGAATGGCCTACGAACAACCACGAGCCCGGAGTTTGCAGCGCCGCCATCCGATCGAACAGCGTGCGCTGTGTATCCTTGTCGAAGTAGATGACGACGTTGCGGCAGAAAATGATGTCAAACGGTCCGCGCATCGGCCAATCGTCCAGAAGATTCAGCTGCTTGAAGGATATGACCGATTTGAGCTCATCGCGGACCGCGAGATGGCCCGCTTGCCCGACGGCGGGCGTGAACCAGCGCTGCAGCCGTTGCGGCGACACTCCCTGAAAGCGGTCTTCGCGATATACGCCACTGGACGCCGTTGTGAGTACCTTCGAATCGATGTCCGTGGCGAGCAGTTTCACGTCCCAGTTGCGCAGCTGATCGGCGGCCTCGCGCAGCACCATCGAAAGAGAGTACGGCTCCTCGCCCGTGGAACACCCGGCGGACCAAATACGCAAGCGCCGGTTGGCGGCATGCGTACGCACTATGTGCGGCAGCACTTCGCTCGCAAGCTGCTCGAAGTGATGATTTTCGCGAAAGAACGAGGTGAGATTGGTCGTGATCGCATTAGTCAATTCCTGCAATTCGTCGCCCCGGCCTGTCTCGAGCAACTGGCAGTACTCGGAGAAGGACTCAAGGCCAAGTCCGCGCAGGCGCCGCACCAGGCGACCGTACACAAGCTCGCGTTTGCTGTTGGACAACGCGATCCCGGTGTGCTCGTGCACCAGGCGTCGCAAGCGATCGAACTCCGAATCGCTCAAGTGAAACTCGCGATCGGCGGGCTGGGCGCTCATGGCGGCGGCGCCGCCACCGCGTCCTCGAATAGTTCCACAGTAGAGGACTCATCCGCGCCGACCCGCCGCCCGAGCGCCCCTTCGCCGGATGCGTCGATCATGCGCGCGAACAACGCGCGTTCCTCGGGCATGCTGAAGGAGCGCAACTGCCGCTCGCCGAGCAGTCGCCAGGATTCGTCCGATACCGCGCTCGCAACATTGCTGAGATGTTCGTGCAGGCTGCGAAGCGACTGCACCACATGCGTGAGCTGTTGCATCAAGCGATCGTGAGATTGAATGGCGACCACAACTTGCGACATTCTGTGTTCGAGCGTTTCGCCGGCAGGCGACCCATCGGACACGGCGAGCTGGGAGGCGCTAACCAGCCCGTCGAGCGCGGCGAGCAGCCGATCGCATTCGGTACCGTACCTGGCGAGAGAAACCTCGATCTGCGTTGCCGCCCAATCGAGCCAGAGGCCGCAGTGTGCCGATACGACCGCCAAGGATCCGCAGGGGCGCGCCTCTGGTTGCGGTCTTGGCTCAGGCGGCTGCATCGCCATCGTCCACTGACTCTGCGCTTGGGAACTGAAGAATCTCGATCAAACCAATAAGATTTGCGGCGCGGCGCAGGGACGTCGAGGCACCCTGCCATACGCAATCAGTCCCGCGATGCTGGCAGCTGCGCCAAAGGCTCGCGAGCAACTGAAGGACGGCGGTATCAATCTCCCCGACTCGGGAGCCATCGACAGCAATGGCAGCGCCGTTCGCAAAGCTCGCGCACAGGGAACGATGCAGCTCGGCGGCTTGTGCAATCGTGACACGTTCCTCGAGCACGATGGTAGTGGATGGCGTCATGGCTGGTAGTTCCGCTCGTTATCACGCCGCAGCCGCACTCTGCAGTTGCTCATCGCCAATGCTGCTGCCGATAAGCCGGTCGATGTCGAGCAAGATGAGCATCTTCTGCTCGACGGTCGCCAGCGCCTTGACGAAAATCGTATCAACGCTCCCGCAAACGTCCGGAGGCGGCTTGGTGTCGCCGGCGTCGACGTTGTAAACCTCCGACACCGCGTCGACGACCATCCCGACAGTGCGCTCGTCACGGGCACCTGCCACACGCACCACGATGACCACGGTCGTAGGGCCGAATTCCATGGTTTCGAGGCCGAATCGGCGGCGCAGATCCAGTATCGGAACCACCGCACCGCGCAAATTGATCACCCCGAGGACGTACTCGGGGGTGTGCGGTATGCGCGTCACCTTGTCCCAGCCCTTGATTTCCTGGACCCTCAGGATGTCCACCCCGTATTCCTCGCCGGCGAGCATGAACGTCAAGAACTGCTCGCTCGTTGCCGCGTTGGATCTCTCCGCGCCGCCGCCCGCTTTGGTCGTACTCATTTGTCGATCTCCTCGAATTCAGGGGCAGGGTTTAGAACTCGGACCAAGTGCTGTCGTCGCCGGCCGCCTTGCGCAACGCATCCGCGGGCTTGCGCGCCTGCTTCTCTTTTTTGTCCTCGGCGGCGCGCGCTGCGGTACGGGAGGGACTTGCGCTCGACTTCGCCACTGCCGCGGGGCGAGCGAGCAGCTTATCCACCGCGGCGGGCGACATCTCCCGCCGCTCTCCGGTGTTGAAGGTATCCATGAGCTCGGTTAGCCGGCTCGACTGCTCTTGCAGTGATTCGGCCGCCGCCGCCGCTTCTTCAACCAGCGCAGCATTCTGCTGCACAGTCTCGTCGATCTGCATGACCGCCTTGTTGACCTGCTCGATGCCGGTCGACTGCTCCTCCGAGGCCGCAGCGATCTCCGCGATGATGTCATTCACCTTCTTCACCGAAAGCACGATCGCCTCGAGCGTCGTGCCAGACTCGTTCACTAAGCGCGATCCCTCGGAGACCTTTTCGACGCTGTCGTTGATCAGGCTTTTGATCTCTTTCGCGGCGGTCGCCGAGCGCTGCGCCAGATTGCGAACTTCGGTGGCAACCACCGCGAAGCCGCGGCCTTGCTCGCCGGCCCGCGCAGCCTCCACCGCCGCATTCAGCGCGAGCAAATTGGTCTGAAACGCGATTTCATCGATCACGCCGATGATGTCCGCGATCTTCTTGCTCGAGGCGTTGATGCCCTGCATGGCACTCACCGCGCTCGATACGACAGAGCCGCCTTTTTCAGCGTGCTCACGCGCACCCTTGGCCACCTGGCTTGCTTGGCGGGCGTTCTCGGCGTTTTGTTTGACGGTCGCCGTCATCTCCTCGACGCTCGAAGCGGTCTCTTCCAGGGACGACGCCTCTTCTTGGCTGCGAGCCGAGAGATCGTTGTTGCCCTGTGCGATCTGCGTCGAGGCACTGGCCACGGATACGGCTGCGGTACGAATCTCATTGACCACGTTCTTGAGGCGATCAGTGCATCCGTTGACTGCGTCGCGAAGCTTTGCGTAGTCACCGCTGTATTCGCCCTCCATCCGGGAGGTCAGGTCACCGCCGGCCATGGCAGTCATCACGCGAGTGGTCTCGCCGAGCACGCGCTCGAGCTCGCGCGCAGCCGCCTTTTGCACAGTGATGTCCGTCGCATATTTGACGACCTTGAACGGCTTGCCGTTCATATCCATGATGGGGTTGTAGCTCGCCTGGATCCATACTTCCCGGCCACCCTTCGCGATGCGCTTGTACTGCCCGGTGTCGAATTCGCCGCGATTGAGCTTCTCCCAGAAGTGTCGATAATCGGGGCTCGCCGCGTACGCAGGCTCTGCAAACATGCTGTGGTGCTTGCCCTTGATCTCCTCGAGCGCATAGCCCAGCGTCCTGCAGAAGTTCTCGTTCGCCGTCAAGATCGTGCCGTCGAGCTTGAACTCGATGACCGCCTGGGCCTTGCTCACCGCGTTCAATTGGCCCTCGAAGTCGGCGGAGCGCAGTTTGTCTGCTGTGATATCGGTGGCGTACTTCACGACCTTGTAAGGCTTGCCCTTCATATCCATGACGGGGTTGTAGCTCGCCTGGATCCACACCTCCCGGCCGCCCTTGCCGATGCGCTTGTATTGGCCTGCATCGAATTCTCCGCGGCCCAATTTCTCCCAGAAAGAGCGATACTCGACAGTATCGCGGTAGGCCGGATCAACGAACATGCTGTGGTTCTTTCCTTTGATCTCCTCGAGCGAATAACCGAGCGTCTTTAAAAAGTTCTCGTTCGCGTTCTGTACGGTGCCATCGAGCGCAAATTCGACGACGGCCTGCGAGCGATTGATCGCCGCATTAGCGGCCATACTGGCGTTCAGAACCGTAATATCGGCCCACTCCAGCATCGCCCCGACATAGCGGCCCTTGGAGTCCATATTGGCGGATATGCTGAGCGAGATGGTCAATGGACCCACCTGAATCTGCGCCCGATGCGGCAGCCGCGATGCATCCGCCAACATCCGGCGCTGGTGGGATGGGTCCTTGTGAAACATGTCGATGCAGACCCCGAGTATATTGTCGGGATCGAAGGATGGCCAAAGCTTACGGAAATGCTCCAGATTGCTGGCGAACAGCTGGCGCGTACCGTCGTTCATGTAAGTGACCTTGAGATCTTTATCAACGAACATGACCGCGCTCGAGACGCGATTGAGAGCTGAAATCAATTGAGGCGCCATCGCAGAACCCGCGGGGCGAGGACTCGGATCCTTTCGGATATTGCGTTTCATTGTGGAGGTGCTCCTTAGTGATTGATTGGGTAATTGAGTGACTGATGCTTCCCGCTTCACGGGCCAAGCGCGTGGCGTAGCGTCTCGATCTCCTCACGCGATTCCGCAACGATCGCTGAGCGGCGCTCCAGGCTGAGGCCAAGGCGCTCAAGTGCCGGGATGTTCCCCGGTGGAGGCTTCTCAATCGGGAACACGCTCTCCTGTTGCCTTTCCTCGAGCGCCATGTATTTCGCGGCGATGAGCACATCAGCGAGATCGGCCTCGCCCTCATGCTCGCGCGTAAAGTCGTCCTGTTCACCGGTCGCCTCGGCGAAGGCGTCACCCAGCGCCCAATTTTCCACGATCGCTTTAGCGATGCTCGCATGCCAACCGCGGAGAATTGTCTCGAGGCTTTCAGAGTCGCCGCGCAGATTGGGGAAGTCCGCGATGCGAGTGAGAATGTAAAGCTGTCCCACTGCGTGCAGAAGACCCAGTAGGAATGCCTCATCCGGACTGCGCCGAGTACATCGCTTGGCGATGACGAACGAGAGCGCCGCCACCTGTGTAGTATTTTGCCACCATCCGGCAAGCTCTCGCTCGAGACGTGCCACGCGCTGAGCGGCACGGATCTGCGACATCGCAAAGGCGAGCGCTACGCTTCGCACAGCCATGTGACCTAACCGGGCAATTGCGGTCTTGAGTTCGGTCACCGGACGGCTGCCGGGGTTCAAGGCAGCGGAATTGGCCACATTTAGAATGCGCCCCGCGAGTACAGGTTCCGAGCTCAGGATGCGGGCCAGCTGGTCAAGCGTCACCCGCTCTTCGTCGAGCGCGGTCCGAACCCGGTTCGCGACGTCGGGAAAGGAGGGCAACTGGAGCTTGCGGCTCGAGAGATCGTTCGCCAGCGATTGCAGGAAAGCAAAGGCGGGATCCGGTGCCTCATCGTCACGTTGCAGAAGTCTGATATGGCCCATGACCCACCCCGTCGCTGCGGTTGATTAAACCTGCTCAAGCTGTGCTGAAGCGTTTGCTCCGGGGAGGGGGAGCTACGATGGATTCGCGTGCCGGGTGGGGGGGCACCGTCGAACGAGACGAGCCATGCACTCGCATGCATGAACAACGTCCTCGAAGGCCGTTAGCGGCTATGAACGGGAAGTCTTGAGCGAAATAACCTCAAAAACGTGATCTGGTCTTGCAGAGCGTCCGAGCGGTGGTGGTGGCGAGATCATCCGGGAGGGCTCCGAATGCTCAAGTTGCACACGATGCAGCAGCGCTCTGCACGAACGTCAGAGCGCTGCAGATGTTCTCCCTCTAGCATGCCCGCGCCTAAGTCGTCTGCGCATGGATATCCTTCGTCCGCAGGCGCCCGGTCACGACACGGAGCCAGCTCAATACGATGCACGATTCTGCCTGCGGGGCAAGCCCCCATCGAGGGTGTGCCTTTGTGCTGCAGATACCGATCATGTACTCGACGGGTACCTTAAGTACCGAATTGCGAGTCGGCACACGCGAACCCCTAAAAGGACATGAGCGTAGTTCTCAGCTTCAAAAGGATCGGGCGCACGGGCCTGGAACGTGGTGCGGGCGATCACGTCGTCCGATCGCGCGGCTTGCGCACGCGTGCTCTCCACGCCGATTTCGCATTCCGTTGGAGTCTCAACATTGAATTCATTGGCCTTGAGTTCTAAATGGACTTCGAGACCGAAGATGCTCGTCGTCAACGTACGCAGTGCAAACACCGACTTCGCGCGCGAGCTGTCTCGCTCGCTGACCGCCGCCGGATTCACTGTCGAGGCGCCTGGCGTCGCGCCGCCGGAGGGCATCCTGGTGATCGAAGTGCTCGATGAGCCCGCGCCCGAGCTCGCTGGCTTATTTTCCCAGAACATAATTCTCGCAAATGCTGGTGACGAGGCGCTCGCGAATCAAGCCATTCGTGCCGGCGCCGCCGCGCTCATCAACAAGCCGGTCAGCATGGCGACCCTCGCCGCCAAGGTGCAGCTGACCGCCACACAGCTGCTGGAGGCCGACAGGCTGCGCCGGCAGGTCGAAAAGCTCAGCGCGTTGCTCACGGAAGAGCAGACCGTGAGTGTCGCGGTCGGCATGCTCGCGGAACGCTTTCACCTTTCGTCGCACGAAGCCTACAACCGGCTGCGTCGGCACGCGCGCAGCACCCAGTCGAAGCTTCAGAGTCTTGCGGCGCAGCTCGTGCGCAACGCCAGCACCGCTAACGAGCTGTTCCGCGCCGCGGGGAGTGCCTGCGCGGCGCCGCCCACGACACCCGGCCTGACCGTGGAATGAGCGCGGCGAAGCGCTCAGACGATGGTGAGAAAAGAGTCCCAGAAAACCCGGGTCGAGGATGAACGGCGTTGTGCGCGTTCGCAGCCGTGCGAATGCCCCGCCTCGCATCTGTCGATCCTGCTCATCGAGCCCTCGACGGCGACCCGTCGTGTCGTCTCCTCTTTACTGATCCGGGAGCACGACATGCGCATTGTGGGGTCGGTCTCCTCCGCAATCGAGGGCCTGAAAAGCTTCAGGACGCTGAAGCCGGACCTCGTCCTCATGAACCTCTTCGATGTCGACACGATCGATCTCGTGCAACGCATCCGTCGCGAGTCGAGCCGCACCCTGATCGTGGTGCTTTCTCGCGCCCGCAGTGAGGCCCATGCGCGGCGGGTGCTCAAGGCCGGGGCCCAGGCATACCTTCTGAAGTCGCTCATGCGGCATGACCTGGTCAAGACAATTCGGCTCGTGCACCGCCACTGGAATTCTCACCACCCCCACATCAAGGTGCCGGTACGACAACAGGGCGAGGAACCGCTGCTTTCATCGCGGGAAATAGAAGTTCTGTCGCTCGTCGCCACCGGTAACACAAATCGCACCATCGGAGCACGCCTGGCGATGTCCGAAGAGACTGCCAAAGGGCATCTCAAGAACATCCTATCGAAGCTGCATGCCAAGGATCGCACGCACGCGGTCGTGCTGGCGCTGAGTCTCGGAATCATCGGCCTGTCATGAAAGTGATCCCATTTAGAAGCACGCGCGTAGGGCAATGAGATCGAAACACAGCGCGAAGCGCGCCAGAGGTTCCTCAAGCGCCCGCGCCGAAACCTCGCACCAGGTCGCTCCGGAGCTTGCCGCCGAGAGGAGCATCCGCGAACGGCTCGCTTACGAGCTTCATGACGGTGTATGCCAGGAGCTCGCCGCCATCAACTTCCTGCTTTCACCCGTGCTCGCAACCGCGCGCCGCATCGATCCCGGCCTCACCGGCCATCTCGAGTACGTCGCCCAGCGGGTGGCGGCCACTCTCGAGGCGGCGCGCGCGCTCGCGCTCGACTGGGCTGGCCCGAGTACCCCGTGCGAGGCCAACCTGCAGCAGGCGCTCGAGGCCGAAGCGCGGGCGCTACGAACGGTTCATGACGTAGACATCGGCATCGATGCATCGATAGTCGCACGCTGCCCGCCCGATACGGAAGCGGTCGCGCAGCTGTGCAAGATCGCGCGCGAGGCGATTCACAATGCCATCCGTCACGGCAAAGCGCGTCACGTCGAGGTCGAGCTACGCGATCTGGGTATCCGCTGGGGGCTCGAGATCTGCAGCGACGGAGCGGGTAATTTTGCCGGCGCGCCGAGGTGGGACGGGCTGGGCATTCGCAGCATGCGTCATCGCGCCAAACGACTCGACGGTACCCTCGAAATCAGTCGACGGACGTCGCGCGGGCTGCGGGTCCTCGTCTGCTGGCCGAAAGTGCGCGCCACCGAATGCGCTAACCGCGAACGGCCCTGAGCACGGGGTCGGACAACGCGTGCAGCTCCTGGGCGTCCGGTACGGGCACGACGGGAGCGGTCCGATTCGTGGTCCGATCCTCGAGAAAGCTTTGCTCGAAGAGCGCTGCCTCCAGGGGCGGCGAGAATAGAAAGCCTTGTCCTAGCGTGCAGCCGATGTGAGTCAAGCGTTCAAGTTCGTAGGAGGTTTCGATTCCCTCGGCGACCACCGGCAATTCAAGCTGATGCGCCAGGCGCGCAACCGCCTCGATGATCGCGAAGACACGATGATCGGAATCGAGGCTTTGCACGAACGAGCGGTCGATTTTGATCACGTCGAGCGGCAGGTCCTGAATGCTCGCGAGCGAGGAGTAACCCGTCCCGAAGTCGTCGAGGTCGATTTTGACGCCGAGCCCTCGCAGCTCGGTGAGGACCGCACGGGCGAGTGCGGCATCGCCCATTGCCGCGGTCTCAGTGATCTCAAGATGCAGCCGCGACGGCTCGATCCCATGCTCATCAAGTGCCGCCCTGACACGTTCCGTCAGACTACCAAGCAGCAGCTCGGCGCGCGACACGTTCACGTTGAGCGATGCCGGGGCGCGTGCGCCCAGCCGTTTACTCCAGTCCGCGAACTGTGCGCACGCGGTGTTGAGGGTCCAGCGCCCGACTTCGCCGATGAGGCCCGTTTCCTCGGCGATCCCCACGAACTCGAGCGGTAAGACGCCGCCGAGGCGAGGGTGGTCCCAGCGCAGCAGCGCCTCGCAGCCCTGAAGGTTCCCGGTTTTGAGTTCTACGATCGGCTGGTAGGTGAGGTATATCTGGCCGCTGCGCAGCGCATTGAGCAGCTCGTTCTGGATCAGTCGGGTGCGTTCCGCGCGCTCGCGCATGCGCCGGTCGAACACGGCCAGTCGCCGGCGACCGCTGCGCTTCGCCTCATACATTGCTGCGTCCGCATCGCGCAGGTATTCATCGACCGTCGCATGACCCCACTCGCTCGTGATCACGCCAATGCTTGCCGCAACCGGGATTTCTCGATTTGCGAGTCGGACCGCACTCGAGACGGTGTCGAGAACGCGTTTCGCGACGCCCATTGCCTCGTCGTCCGAGGCGATGTTTTGTAGGAGAATGACGAATTCGTCGCCGCCCAGCCGGGCGGCCTCGAATGTCGAGCGAGTCACGAGATCATCGTCTCGCAAGGACCCCCGCAAGCGCTCGGCCACAATCTGCAACACGCGGTCGCCGGTCGCGTGACCAAGGCTGTCGTTGATGCTCTTGAAGTGGTCCAAATCGAGATAGAGCAGAGCGAAATGCTGACCCGAGGGGAGTGCAGCGATACAGCGATCGAGCTGCCAGGCGAGGCGGGAGCGGTTGGCGAGGCCGGTCAGCCGGTCGATCTCGGCGGCGCGCCGCAGCTCGCTCTCCATCTGCTTGCGTGCGCTCAGGTCCTGCGCGATGGTCCAGATGAACCCGCGGCCTTGAGCGTCCAGGCCGAGCACCCGGTTCACAAGCACGGGTACAGACTCACCGTTCCTGCAGGCATAGGCGGCCTCGCCAGGACCACCGCCCGCCTCCCCCAACTGCTCGGAATCGGGCTGCGGATCGACACACGCAGGGCATAGCGTCGTGAAATTGAGCCCGGGTAGATCGGCCGGCTCATATCCAGTCATCGCGAGGAAGGCGTCGTTCGCCTCGAGTATCCGCCCATCGGTGGGATCACTACGAATGATCGCGACGGGCGCCGCCTGGAAGAGCGAACGAAATTTGCTTTCGCTGTCACGAAGGGCCTGCTCAATGCGCTTGGTCTCGGAGATGTCGCGCACCAGGGCGACGTAGCCTGAGAACCCCTCTTGGGGATCGAAAATGCTGCTGATCGAGACAAAGGCCGGGAGACGCTCGCCATCCTGGCGAATCAGGATCCATTCTCCCTCGAATACGCTCGAGCTGCCATCCTGGCGGAGACGCCGTAGATGCGACAGCTCGCGCGGATCACACAGCGCATCGATGGCGACGCGACCGACCATGTGTGTCGCTTCGAACCCCAGCAGACGCTCCGCGCCTCGATTGAACTCAGTGATGACCCGATCCGCGCCGGTGACGATGACGCCGTAGGCGACCGAGTTAAGCCTCGTCTGTCGAATGGCATCGCGTCGGGCGAACGTATCGTTCAGCTGCCGGATGCGCTTGAGCTCGGTGATGAGATGACGCACGGCCATATAGGCTTGGATCCGGCCATCGTCACGCAGCAGCGGCGCAACCGTGCTGTCGACCCAGTAGATGGCGCCGTCACGGGTGCGATTACAGATCTCGCCATGCCAGACCTTGCCCGCAGCGATCGTGCTCCAGAAAGATTGCCAGAACTCGCGAGAATGGTGCCCGGAATTCACCAACCGGTGAGTACGCCCCACGAGCTCGCCCCGGGAGAATCCGCTCACCTGACAGAATCGATCGTTGACGTACTGGATGATGCCGCGACGGTCGGTGATCGCCACGATGGCGTGCTGATCCACCACTTGTCGATATGCCTCGAGATCGAGGGCCGAGACCGAACTCATGATCGATTTCCTCCGTGCATGCGTGGTCTCGAGTCAACGGTGACTCGATCGGCAGGGCGGTGGCCGAGATGAGTCCGGGCACGCAGGGAGTGGGGCTGCACCGGACGAGCAACCGAACGTGCCCTTTTCGGGACGCTCGACAGGAGCTCATACTAGCGGCTAGAGCGCAGCGATCTTAAGAGCGCTCCATCACAATCCGCCGGGGCTAGACAGGCCTGTACCGCAGTTTCACCCCCGGCCGCGGATCACGTGCGGAAATGTATGCAGGGCGAAGCTGAATGGCGCTGATGCACCCTGGCTCCGCTCTGGGAGGCGGTGAACCGCCAGGCCGACCGCGGTGAGGAAGCTGGGCGACCCATTTCGATCGCTCGAGCCTCAGGCTGTGCCGCTGGGTTTGGCATAATCTAGATCCCGGGTCCCGGCGACGAATAAAGAATTTATCTAGGGAGACGCCTCAAGGAGGTGCGCGGTGAAATTCAAGCGGCTTCGCACCTTTGACCTGAACCTCCTGGTCACGTTCGATACGATCATGCTCGAGCGCTCGATTGCGCGCGCCAGCGAGCGGCTTAACCTGTCCGAGTCAGCTGTGAGCCACGCACTCGCCCGGTTGCGCAAGCATCTCGATGATCCGCTCTTCGTGCGCGAGGGATCAAGCCTACGACCGTCGACGCGAGCCCGACAGCTCGCGGTGCCCGTACGCCGCGCCCTGCAGCGCATCGAGGGGGCCATCAACTTCACTCCCTTCGACCCGAGCCGGGATGCTCGGACCTTCCTTCTCGCAGGCTGCGACTACACGTGCACTCTGGTCATACCGCACCTCGTCGCGAGTCTGCAGCGCGATGCTCCCCTCATCGAGCTTTCCGTGGTGCCAGCGAGCCGCATGGACGTGGTTCGCCAGCTCGATGACGGCATGCTCGACTTTGCCGTCGGATGGTTCGCCACCGTGCCGGAGCGCTTTCGCCGCATCAAGCTGTTCGACGAGACGTATGCTCTCGTAGTCCGCCATAAACATCCCCTGACGCGTGGCAGGCTCACGACTGCCCGCGTCCTCGGCTTTCCACACGTCACCGTCGATTACACGGGCAGCTCCGACAATTTGATGGAGGGCTTCCTTCCCGAGCGCGGTGTCTTGCGGCGGGTGCTGTTCCAAGGTGCCATGGACGAGGTGCCGCAGCGGAGCAGCGTCCGCGGGCGTGCCGCCTTGAGGGTTCCGGGCTTCAGCGATGCACCCCACGTCCTCTCATCGACGAACATGATCGCGAGCATTCCGCGTCGACTCGCCTTGAAGATGTGCGCAGAGCAGGGCCTCGTGGCGCTCAGGCCCCCGTTCGATACGCCGGTGGCCGCCGTCGAGCTCCTCTGGCATCGGCGCTTCGATGCTGACATCGGGCTGCGCTGGTTTCGTGAGCGGATCGTGGCAGCAGCACAGGAGATGGCCAGCGCGGAGACCCCCCTCCGACGGCGCACTGCGTTGCTTCGGCGCCTGAAGTGATCCGAGCTCGCGACCTGACCCTAAGCGCCTCATTGCAGATGGTGTGCCGTTGAAGCATCACTGATCCGCCTCCGTCTGCTGGCAATCGACCGCTGCGTGGGAGTCCCCGGTCGTTTCGACGGCGACAGATCGATTAGATCGCGAGTTATGCGGCGCGAACCGGGATTGAACTCGCGCGTTGCGCAGACGCCGAGCGAATGAGGCATGGGACGTCCACGATGAAGGCCACGGTGCCGTCGCCCAGGATCGTGGCACCAGCGAGACCGACCACCGGCTTGAAATTGGACTCGATACTTTTAATTACGACTTGCTGCTGCGCGAGCAGATCGTCAACCAGAACGCCTACCCGTGTGCCGTCCGCTTCGACGACGACCAGCAAGCCATCCTCGGCGTTGCGGCTGTCGGGCTCGATGTTGAATTGCTCGTAGAGCTTGAGTACGGGGAGGTATTCGTCGCGCAGCCGGAACACCTCCGTCCGCCCTGCCACCGTGTTGAGACGATCGCCGGGGATTTGAATCGTTTCGACGATCGCAAGCAGTGAAAAGATGTAAATCTCTTTGCCGACGCGCACCAGCTGTCCGTCGAGGATGGCGAGCGTGAGCGGCAGGCGGATGCGGACCGTGCTGCCTTTTCTCTCCTGGGAGAAGATTTGGACATGCCCGCCTAGGTCATTGATATTGCGCCGAACCACGTCCATTCCGACGCCCCGGCCCGACACATCGCTTACCTGGTCCGCGGTAGAAAAGCCAGGCATGAAAATGAGATTGTCGATCTGATCGTCGGTCAATTCCTGGTCGGCGGCGACCAGCGAGCGCTCACGCGCTTTCTGCAGGATTTTCTTCTTATTGAGTCCTGCGCCGTCGTCGCGCACTTCGATGATGATGTTGCCGCCCTCATGGAAGGCTCCCAGTTCGAGCGTGCCGGTCTCGCTCTTACCGACCGCCAGTCGAGTCTCCGGCGTTTCCAGTCCATGATCCAGGGCGTTGCGCACAAGATGAACAAGCGGGTCGCTGATTTTCTCGAGCACCGTCTTGTCGAGCTCGGTACCTTCGCCCGACAGCTTGAGCTCCACCTTCTTGCCAAGCTTGCGCGACAGATCGTGCACCAGGCGCGGGAATCTGTTGAAGGCAAAACTGATTGGAAGCATGCGGATCTGCATGACGCTCTCCTGCAGCTCGCGCGTATTGCGCGCTAGTTGCGAGAGACCCTGGCGAAGCATATCGAGATCGTTCGGATCGATGCCGTCGGCGAAGCCGCAGAGCATCGATTGAGTTATCAGCAGTTCACCGACCAAATTGATGATGTTATCGAGCTTCTCGGTGGAGACGCGGATTGAGCTCGCATCCGCACCGGCCTTCTGAGCGTGGCCTGCGCCCGGCGTCGCGGATCGCTCCGATTCGGCTGGCGGCGCGGCAACGGCTAGCGCTCCCGGGTTCCGACCACCCACGGGCGCAGGAGCGGTGTCGTTGTGAGCAGTTATCACCTCATTTGCGGCGTGCAGCGGTGCTTCCATGGCCGTGAATTCAAGCTTGCAGCGCTCATCGACCCAGGCGAAGACTTCATCGAGCTTCTGTTTGGGGATCTGCCCGGCGATCTCGAGCTCCCAGCCCAGGTAACAGGATTCCGGATCGAGCGCTTCGATCGAAGGTAGTCGTGAGAGATCCACGTGCGCTACGAGAGACCCCAACCGCTCGAGCTCCTCGAACATGCGAGTCGGCTCGTTGCGCAGCCTCAAGAGGTCAGGAACCGGCTCAAATGCAATGCGCCAACCGGGCGTTGCAGGGCTCGCTGCCAAGGCTGGCGGCGCGGCTTCTACAAGCGGCACCGCTTCCACGAGCGGCACAGCCGGCGCGGACGAAACTTGTGCCTGCTCGGCGAGGATACTAGTGATCTCATGGTTGAGGCTGGCGATTCGCCCTTGATCGAGCGGCCTCTTGTCCTCAGTGGCCGATAACATCTCACGCAAGCAGTCGCAGGACTGCAGCAGGACTTGCACCGATTCCGCAGTCACGGGTCGCAGGCCATTGCGCATCTCATCGAGCAATGTCTCCACACCGTGTGTGAAGCTCGCCACTTCCATGAACCCGAAGGTGGCCGAGCCACCTTTGATGGAATGCGCGGCGCGGAAAATGGTATTGATGTTCTCGCGATCGGCGGTCGAATCAAGGCTCAAGAGACCCGACTCCATGACGTCGAGCCCCTCGCGGCTCTCTTCGAAGAAGACCTTGGCGATCTCCGCCATTTCTATGTCAAGCGACATTTTCGGGCTCGATTCCTTCGGCGGGCGGTTTGATCATATGACGCGTGCAATGGTCGCGAGCAGCTGCGACGGATTGAACGGCTTGACGAGCCACCCCGTCGCGCCGGCTCGCTTGCCTTCCATTTTTTTTTCCTGGCTCGATTCAGTGGTGAGTACCAGCATTGGAACGAACTTGTAGACCGGCAGACCGCGCAGCTCGCGCACCAGGGCGATGCCGTCCATCCGAGGCATATGTACGTCGGTAAGCACGAGGTCCACGCTGCCGGTGCGGGCCAATTCGAGTGCCTCGACGCCGTCGCAAGCTTGTACCACGTCGTAGCCGGCCCCCTTGAGCGTCATCAATACCATTTGGCGCATCGATGCCGAGTCGTCCACTGCCAGGATTCTTTTACTCACTCGCCAAGATCTCCCACGGCAAAGCTATCTCGCGCTCGTTGCGCCCACCGGAACCTCAAAGCATTATCGTCGTGCGGTGCGAAAACTTTACTGATCAGCTGAAAATTGCCAGGACGGTGCCGCTGGATGCGAGCACCCTCACGCTTAGGGGAGGCGCTGACGCAGGTTCAGGCCGCCGCAAGTGGCGGCAGCACGTCGTCGGCGGATTCGCGAGTTTGTTGGATGGCTTGCGTCAGCACCGCGCGATCAGGGCCAACGCGCGCAGCGCGAATTCGGAAATCGGTGGAGCATCGCGAAAATCCGTGCTGCCAATCTCAACAAGGATCCAAGCTATTCGCCACGTGGACGATTGCAACCTCTTCCGAAGACGGGCGAATTTTAAGCCGTGGCTGCGGGCAGTCCGCGGCTAGAGATACTTGAAGAGCGAGAGTCCCTGCGTCAGGGTGTAAGCCTGCAGCGCCGCGCTCAAGGTCGTGTTCTGCTGATCGAGCGTCGTGATCGCGCTTGCATAGTCGAGACTTTGCAGCTTGGAGATGCTCTCCTTGAGCTGGGTTTGCTGCGAGGTCCCGACCGCCTGCTGCGTGGTGATCGTGTTGAGTCGCGCCCCGACGCTCGCCTGGACGTCCTGCATCTGCTGCAACGCCTGATCGATGTTCTCGATGGACGCGGAGATCGAGTTGCTCAACGAGACCTGCGAGGTCGGTCCGCCGGCGGCCTGGCTCAGCGTATTCACCAGATTCTGCACGCTGGTGAACAGGCTCTGATTCGCGCTCGGCGCGACCGCGAAGGTATCCCCCGTCGCGGGCGTGCCCGAGAGCGTGACCTGCGCGCCGGCGAACGTGATCGCCTGTCCCGAGGTGTAGGCGCCGGATTGAACGACCGCGTTGGCTGAATCGAGCACCTGGTAGGTCGTGGGCGAGGTGAAGGAGATCGTATAGGTTCCACCGGCGTAGGCGGCCGCGCTGGTGACGCTGCTCGCACCCACCAGCACGCTGCCGCTGTTGCCGGCGGCTGCGCTCACCGTGAAGGCGCCGTTGCCCGTCTTGATCTGGTTGAAGACCAGATCGCCGTTGTCACCGACGACGACCGTCTGCGCGGGGCCGATCTGCACCTGCCTCTGGCCCTGATCGCCCGCGTAAGTCGAGCCCGTGGCCGTGAGCGCAAACGGGGCGCTCTGGGTGTTGTAGCCTGCGAAGATGTAGTTGCCGCTGCCGTCCTGGGTGTTGGCGAGCGCGAGCAATGTCTGCTGAATCTGCGTGGCCTGGGTGGCGAGCGCGCCGAGGTTCTGCTGGCTCAGGTTGCCGCTGTTCGCCTGCAAGGCGAGATCGCGCAGGCTCTGCAGCGCGTTCTGGATCTGGGTGAGCGTGCTGTCCTCGGTGTTGAGGCTGCTCTGCGCCGCGCTGCCGTTCGTTCCGTACTGCTGCGACTGCGCGAGCACCTGGTCGTAGTTGCTGACCAGCCCCGCCGCCACGGGATCCTGTGCCGCGGTGGTGAAGGCCTCGCCACTCGAGATCTGCAGCTGCGTCTGCGAGATGCTCGACTCGAGCTGATTGATGGCTGAGAGGAATTGCGTTTGTTCGAGGCCGGTGGTCACGCGCATGGAGCTTCCTCGCCCGGGGTCACTTGATGGAGTTGATCAAATCGGTGAACAGCGAGTTGGCGATGGTGAGCGCCTGCGCTGCGGCCTGATAGGCCTGCTGCCATTGCAGCAGGTTCGCGGCTTCGGTGTCGAGGTTGACGCCGCTGGCCGACTGCACCGCGCTCTGGGCCTGCGAGTTGAGCGCGGATTGGGCGCTTTGCGCGGTGTTGAGCTGCTGCGTCTGGCTACCGATCGCCGTCACGAGGGTGCTGACGGCACCGCCGATGCTCGTCTGACCGTTGCCGAGCACCCCTTGGTTTTGCTGGTTGGCGCTCGCGAGCGCGTTGCTGTTATCGCCGGTCGCGCCGACGTTGCTCGCGACCGTGAAGGTATCGCCAGGCGCCGGAACGCCGCTGATCGTGACCTGCCAGCCATCCTGGCTGATGGTCCCGCCCGAGGTGTAGGCAAAGCTGCCCGCGCCGTTGATCGAGTAGGTCGTCGGACTCGTGAACTTAAGGGTGGTGCTCGCCAGCAGATTTGGATTGGTCGGGTCGATGACGCTGGCGCTGCCGATACGCGCAGTGCCGGTGTTCGTGTCGGCGGCGGAGGTCGCGAGCGCGCCGGCCGCGGCGATGCCATTGGGATCGCTCAGCGCCACGCTCAGGCTCCCGGGCGCCTGCGCCGTCGGTTGGATGAGAAACGCATCGCCCGCGGCGGGGGCCCCGCTGACCACGATGGAAAGGCCGGCGGCGGTGAACGGATTGGCGGCCGTGCCGGCGCCGGCGAGAGCGACGCTCGCACCCGTCGAGAGATCCGTGAGGGTATAGGCGCTCCCGGAATAAGAGAGCTGGTAATTGTCCGCGGTGAGCGCACCCACGTTGGCCACGGCGACGTCGAGGCTCGCGTTGCCCTGATTGGCCACCGAGGCGTTCGCGAGCGGCGCCGCGATCGAGAACAGCGCGCCGCCCAGCTGACCATTCAGATCGAGTCCCTTGCCCTGCTGTGCGTTCGACGTGACGGCCACTGCGGTGGCGATCTGCCCGAGCTGGTTGAGTGCGGGATTGACGACCTGCGAGCGCGCCGCCAGCAGCCCGCCGAGATCACCCGAGGTGATCGAGCTGCTGATCGAGTTGCCGTTGCTGTCCGAGGAGGCAATCTCGAGCTGCGAGGCGTTGAAGGGATTGGCGATGGTCTTGAGCGTCGTCGTCGAGTTCTCGAGCACGAGCGGCTGGCCGGTGCCGATGAACACATTGAGCGAGCCGTCGCTGTTGGTGCTGGTGGTCACGCCGACGAGCGAGGCGAGCTTCGATACGAGCTGGTCGCGTTGATCGAGGAGCTCGTTCGGACTCTGCCCCTTGCCGGAGGCGGAGGCCGTCACGATCTGCTGATTGAGGCTCGCGATCGAGGAAGCGTACGAGTTGATCTGCTGCACGTCCGAGGTGATGCCGGTGTTGATCGAGGTATCGAGCTGCTGCAGCTGCGCCCCGGAGGTGTTGATGTTCGTCGCGAGTGACTGCGCGGCGCCGAGCAGCGCCTCGCGCGCGGCGCCCGAGGACGGCGCGTTCGAGACGGTCGACCAGGCGTTGTAGTAGCTCTGCAGAGCGGTGCTGAGACCGCCCGCGGTCGTGCCGAACAGGTTGTCGATCTGGCTCGCATAGCTCTGCAGGGCATTGACCGAGCCCAGTCCGGCTTGCGTGCTGTTGAGCTGGTTGGCGGCGGTTTGACTGTAGGCGCGTGTGACGCCATCGACCACGACGCCTGCGCCGACGTTGAGGCCGAGACCATTGGCCTGCGGCGGCGCGGAGGAAAGCTGGATCGACTCGACGTCGTAGCCCGGCGTATTGGCATTGGCCACGTTGTTGCTCGTGACCGTGATCGCCTGCTGGAAGGCCTGCAGGGCCGAGAGGTCGATTCCAAACGCATTTGCCACGATCGTCTCCGTCGCCGTACGCGAGCCAGGTGAGCGGTGTATCGGCGCGTGCGCCGCTTTCTATAGCGCGGTGCGCCGGCCCAGCGCACTGCGCAACAAGGTGCCGTTCAGAATCTGATTTAACTTATTGCCATAGCTCGGGTCGCTGGCATAGCCCGCTTGCGCGATGCCCGCCACGTACCCCGCCGCGCTCGCCCCCGATCTGAGCACGTCGCGATAGCGCGGCGAGCCCGCCAGCAGCCGCGCGAAGTCGCTGACGCTCTCCTCGATCGAGCCATAGGCGCGAAAAGCACTGCGCTTCAACTGTGCGACGCCGCCGCTGAACTCCACGGTATCGGCGACGACGCGTGCACCGCCCCATTCCTCGCCCGCCTTGACCCCGAACAGGTTGAGGCTCGGGGAACCGTCTGCATTGCGCGGCATGCGCTGGCCCCACCCGCTCTCGAGCGCCGCCTGCGCGAGCAGTCCCAATGGATTGACCCCCAGCATGCGCGCGGCCTGGCGGATGGGCGGCAGGATCTCCTGGACGAATGCCCGGGCCGCGGCGTGGCTCGCCGGTGATGCGTCCCCGCTCGCGCGCGAGGGTGCTCCGCCCGCTTGCGGGGCGGCGCTCGCGGCCTCGCCCGCCGGCGAAGCGCCGGTTCCCGACGCCGGTGCGTCACCGAGCGCAGGACTCATCGACGGCACCCCGGCGCCATAGCGGGCGGCGACCGAGCGGGCCACCCCACCCGCGGCGCTGTCCGCCGTTGGCGCAGTGGCCGGCCCGCGCAGCGAGGGGGCCGAAGCCGGCGGGGCGCCGCCCAGCTGGCGTTCGAGCAGCCGCACGAACCCCAAGTCATTGCGGTGGCTCAACGTGAGCGCCACCTGCTTGTCGAACATGTCCTCGTACATGCCGCGCTCGTTGCTCTCGGAAACGCCCGCCGCCTCGCTGGCGTCGCGCATGCTTTTCAGCATCATCTGCAAGAACAGCGCCTCCACCTGCTCGGCGACCGCATGCAGAGTGGCCGGCGAGGGGGGCGCATTCTTGAGCGCGGCGAGACCCCCCGGGCTCGTGTAGGTGTCCGCGGCGGCCGCACTCGCAGCCGCGCCGGGGATGCTCGGCGGCAGGGCTTGTCCGGGTGTGAGCGCCGTGCTCATCAGATGACGATCAGCTCGGCGCGCAAGGCGCCCGCCTCGCGCAGCGCCTCGAGAATGGCGACGAGGTCGCTCGGCGCAGCGCCGACGTCGTTGACGGCGCGCACGATCTGCTCGAGCTCCACGCCCGGCTGGAACAGGAACATGCGATGCGGACCCTCGTCGATCTTGATGGTGGAGTTGTTCACGATGGTGGTGGTGCCCTTGCTGAAAGGCGCGGGCTGGCTGACGCTTTGCTCCTCCTTGATGCTCACGGAGAGCGAGCCGTGGGAGACCGCCGCCGGGCTCACGCGCACGTTGCTGCTGATGACCACGGTACCGGTGCGCGAGTTGATGATGACACGCGCCGGGGCGCTTGCCGGGTCCACCTCGAGATTCTCGACCTGCGA